>QMCE01002093.1_pt1 | contig 11076 bp, 6 predicted proteins | sample 1821851 | NCBI WGS metagenome assembly QMCE01 (sample SAMN09453174, study PRJNA476694) | Termite gut metagenome, whole genome shotgun sequencing project. | isolation source: worker | host: Odontotermes sp. | place: South Africa:Pretoria | collected 2016-01-28
ATTGCGTTCACCGCGTCGGCATAACCCGTGACGTGGTCTTGTCCGTTGCGGTAATAATTCACCAGTCCGCCCATCCAGAAACTGTTCTCCTGACGGTTTTGCGCGTCCGTTTTGAGCATATACTCCTTGATTTTCTGGAACTCGGCGTCGGTCGGACCGTCGTCGGCCAACTTTTTAGCCTCGGCCTCGATGATTTCCCCGAGGCGTTTGTACTGCTCGGCGTTGGTCATCACGACCACCTGCACGACGGCCTGTCCGCTCACGGACGAGAGTTGGCTGATCACCTGCGGCGAGTAGGTTCCGCCCTCGTCTTCGCGCAGTGTCTCGATATATCGGCTGTCGAGAGTCTGTTCGACGGCGGAGAGTTCGATGGTGTTTTTGAGCGACGGTTCCATCACCTCGTTTGCGATGTAGGCCATCACCACCATCGGCTGTTCGATTTTCCGTTCGAAGAGTTTGGATATGGTACCTTTGGTCATGGGAATCGGCTTGCCGGCCTTCTCTTTATTCTTTCCTTTGGCGGGCAGTGGAGCTATGTACTGTTCGACCAGCGGTTTGAGAACCTCCGGGGTGACGTTGCCCACGAAGATAAACGTGAAGTTCGAGGCGTCGGCGAATCTCTCTTTGTAGAGAGCCATCACATCGGCGTAGTCGACTTTTTCGACATCTTCGACGGTCGGCTGCCTGTGGCGCGGATGGTTGGCGAAGATTGTGCGCGAGAGCGAATCGGAGTAGACGACCATCGGATTGGAGGCCATGTTTCGCAGTTCGGTAATCTTGCGGTTTTTCCACGACGCGAAAGCCTCTTCGTCGGTGCGGGGCGCGGTGAAGCGCAGGTAGACGAGCTGCATCATGGTTTCGAGGTCGCGCGGGGAGGCGTTGGCGTTAATGGATTCGCTCAACTCGCTCACCGACGCCGACGCGCTTGCGTTCTTGCCGGCGAGGACTTTCGGCAGGTCGGTGGCGCTGAAGTTGCCCACACCGCCCAGGCCCGCGACTTCGCCGAAGAATTCGACTTCGGCATCGTATTCAGGCCCTATAAGTGATGTGCCTCCGGGGCTGACGGCCGTCATGCGCACTTCGTCGTCCTTATACGGGGTGGGTTTAACGACGACTTTGGCGCCATTGGAAAGTGTCCACACCGTGGCGTCGAAAACGGCATCGTGTGCGGTTTTTTTGACCTTGCCCGGCTTGGGCAACACAGACACCAGCGGTTCGTCGGAGACCTGCTCGACATAAGCCTCGGTATCGGAAGCGCCCATCTCGTTGAAAACGGCGAGGATCTCCTCTTTCGTCGGATAGACTACCCCATCCTTGTCCGGCCCCTGCATTATAATGACGATGTTCTGCTCGCCGATCAGATCCTGGAAATATTGATTGACCATTTCGAGCGGTAGCATCGGCACGAGTTGATTGAACATTGCGTATTCGGCCTCGATGCCGGGAATAGGCTCAAACTCGGTGAATGCGCGGACATATTCATTCGCATAAGCACCGTTGCGCTGTTTGTCGCGTTCGTTATAAGAGGTTTCGACCCGTGTCAGGAAGTTGGCTTTGGCACGCTCGTATTCCGAGGCGGTGAATCCGTGCTGTTTAGCACGGCGAAGTTCGGTGAGAAGGGCACGGAATCCCTTTTCGATGCCATCCTCGCCGGTGACGACCTCGCCTGTCAGGGCATCTTTTGTCATGGCCAATCCGAACATCTGCCCGTCGTAGACATCCGCGCTCATAAAGGGCGCGTCGGCTTTGTTTGCCAACTCTTCGAGACGGCCGTCCATCATCGCTCCGACCATGTCGCTCAGGAAACTCTGCACGAAGTAGGCGGCGGTATTGCGCATCTCGAAGGGCAACGGGTCGTGCTTGTAGGAGACGGCTATTTCGACATTCGTCAACTCCCTGTCTGTCACCGTGACGACTATCGGCTCGTCGTTGTCGGGTACGGGATAATAGATCCTTTCGGCGGGATCCACGGCGGCCGGGATCGGGCCGAACATATCCTTTATCTTCGCTTCGATCGAGTCTACGTCTATGTCGCCCACCACGATTATGCCTTGCAGGTCGGGGCGGTACCATTTCGTGTAATAGTCGCGCAGTTCCTGATAGGTGAAATTATCGACCACCTCCATCGTGCCGATGGGGAAGCGATAGCCGTAGCGGCTCCCCTCGAAGATTTGCGGCAGGGTCTTGTTCATAATGCGCATCTGGGCCATGGCACTCTCGTACATCCGCCACTCTTCGTGGATAACACCCCTTTCGGCGTCGATCTCGGCATCTTCGAGCGCAATGCCGCACGACCAGTCGCGAAGCACGAGCATTGCCGAATCGACCACTCCCTGACGTTCCACCGGAATGTTCATCAGCGTATAATAAGTGTAGTCGAAACCGGTACCGGCATTGACGTTGTTGCCGAATTTGGCTCCGATGGATTCGAGATACTGCAACATGGTCTTACCCGGAAAGTTTGTGGTACCGTTGAAAGCCATGTGTTCGAGGAAGTGGGCAAGTCCCCTCTGGTTCTCCTCTTCCTGCATCGAGCCGACCCTCTGGGCTATGTAGAATTCGGCCTGCCCGGCGGGCAGTTCATTGTGGCGGATATAGTAGGTCAGTCCGTTGTCGAGCGTGCCCGTGCGTACGGCCGGATCTGTGGGCAGGGGGCCCATTTGTGCCGCGGCATTCAGCGAGAACAGTGCGAATGCCAGGCCGAGCATCATTCTCGGATTCATTTTTTTTGTCATGTGGTTTGAATTATTAAAGGGGTTAGAACAAACAGGGGCGGGAAAAGATTTCCCCGCCCCCGCTTGCATTTCGGAATTATTTGCCGCTCATGGAGTTGAATAGAGCGTTGTATTTTTCGTATTTTTCGTTGAAGGCTGCGTCGTCCCTCAAACGGTAGGTGAGGTTTTTGAGCAGTTCGACCGTTGCGACTTCCGACGGATCGATTTCATAAGCTTTTTCGAGTGCAGGCATGGCCTGGGCGAAGACTTCGTTTACGGCGGCCAGGGCATCCTGATACTGAGCGCGGCTGGTGATGGTCATTTTGCCCAACTCGTCATTCATTTTGTCGCCTTTCTTGATAATGAAGAACCCTTCGAGGTAGTTCGCAAGGAAGTCATTCGGTGTCAGCTCGACCGATTTTTTGATAGCTTCGATGGCTTCGTCGTGCTGCCCGAGCTTGTCATAGACACGGGCAAGTCCCTGCCAGAGGCTGGCGTTGGTGGGATTGTTGTCTATGGCGTCACGCACCAGAGGTATCAGGCTCGATGGGTCTCCCTCGTTCTCGGCATAGTACCTCATCAGCATATCTATAAGGTCTTCGTTGGTGGGGAACATCTTCACCGCGTCTTTGAGAACTTCGACCGATTTTTCCTTTTCGCCGAGGTTGTACAGGGCGAGGAATTTGAGTCGGTAAGTTTCGCCGCCCGCATCGTAACCCATTTCGAGTGCTTTGTCGAGGTCGGCGAGAGCTGTTTGGTATTCGCTTCCGAAAATAGCCGTCATACCTGCGTAGAAGAGCGCCAGGGTATCCGTTTTGGCCGAAGTCGGGTGAATGCTGGCTTTGTAGGCCCTGCGGAAGTTTTCGGCGGCGGTTTTATAGTCATTCAGCGAATAGTAGCCGGCGCCGTTCTCCATACTTTTGTTGTGAATGTTCTCTATGCCGGCCTTGACTTTCTTCGTCGATCCTTTCGCGTCGAGAGCGTAGGCTTTGTCGTAGGCGTCGTAAGCCTTGTCGAGAGCCGACGGGTCGATGATGGTGACCGGCATGAAGAGTTCGACCTTTCCGTCCAGCACATAGGCTTTGAAGTGTTCATAGGTGTAGACAGCGTAGGTGGTGGAACCGATGGTCACCCCTTCGGGGGCGGCATCGCCGTATGTGGTTTTGAGCATCGTTTCGGCCATACCTCCGAAGAGTCCGTTGACCGGCTTGGAATCGGCATCCATGAAAACGTCGCCGCGCTTGATCCAGGTGGCGGCTTTGGCATTTTTCTTGGCATCGGCGATTTCGGCATCAGATTTAGCGATCGCGCTTTTGAGTTTGTCGACATTGACCTTTTCGACGGTGAGTCCCACTCCGTCGAGACTTTGTGCGTGCACTGCCGGGACAGCCATCAGAGCCGCACCCAGCATCGTTAAAAATAGCTTTTTCATAGCTGAAATTATTTTTGTTAGTTTAAAATTACTGAAATAATCGTATCGTTATTCTTCTGCGGCGGGTGAATCGGGATTTTCCGCAGGCGAAGCAGGGTTGTCGACACCTGTGCCGCCATCGGCTTCATCTTCGGTTCGCGGAACGGCCACCACCGAGGCTATGCCGTCGCCCTCCCTGAGGTTGATGATGCGAACCCCCTGTGTTGCACGTCCTGCGAGACGGATGCCTGCAATGGCGGTGCGGATAGTGATGCCGCTCTTGTTGATGATCATCAGGTCGTCATCGTCGCTTACCGCCTGCACCGAGATCAGTTTACCCGTCTTTTCGGTGACATTGATGGTCTTGACCCCTTTGCCGCCGCGGTTTGTGATGCGATATTCGTCAAGGTCGGTGCGCTTTCCGTAACCGTTCTCGCTCAACACCAATACATCCTGACCGCTGTCGGGTTCCACACAAATCATGCCTATAACCACTTCGCCTTTGCCCAGCGAGATGCCGCGAACCCCTGCTCCCGTGCGGCCGATGGGTCTCACGGTGCTTTCGTTGAAACGTATCGCCTTACCTGCATTCGAGGCTATCATCACTTCGGCCTTGCCGCTGGTCAGTTTCGCTTCGATCAGTTGGTCGCTTTCGCGGATGGTGATGGCGTTTACACCGTTCTGGCGCGGCCGCGAATATGCCTCTAACAGCGTCTTTTTGATAACCCCCTCGCGGGTACACATCACAATGTGGTTGCCCTCGACATACTCCTTGTCATCCAGACGCTTCACGTTGATATAGGCGCGAACCTTGTCGTCCGGGTCTATCTGAATGAGGTTCTGAATTGCGCGACCCTTTGCCGAGCGCGGCCCTTCGGGAATGTTGTAGACCTTCAGCCAGTAGCAGCGCCCCTTTTCGGTGAAGAGCATCATCGTGTTGTGCATCGTGGCGACGTAGAGGTGTTCGATGAAGTCCTCGTCCCTCGTTGCCGACCCTTTCGCCCCGATGCCTCCGCGCGCCTGTGTGCGGTAGTCGGTAAGCGGTGTGCGCTTGATGTAACCCATCCTCGAAATGGTGATCACCATCTCCTCGTCGGCGTAGAAATCTTCGGGATTGAACTCCTCGGCGCTGTACACTATCTCCGTGCGGCGGCGGTCGCCGTATTTGGCCTTCACTTCGAGCAACTCCTCTTTCACCACGCCGTACTGTTCGGCCTCGCTGTCGAGAATTTCGTTGAAACGGGCTATGCGGCGCATCAGTTCGTCGTGCTCATCCTGCAACTTTCCGCGTTCCAGACCCGTAAGGGCGCGAAGACGCATGTTTACTATTTCTGTCGACTGGATTTCGGACAGTCCGAACCTCTCCTGCAAGCGCAGTTTAGCCGTCTCGGTGTTCTCCGAACTGCGGATGATCGAGATAACCTCGTCGATGTTGTCCTGGGCGATGAGCAGCCCCTTAACGATATGGAGCCTCTCCTCGGCCTTCCTGAGATCGAACCTGGTGCGCCTCACGACCACCTCGTGGCGGTGCCGCACGAACTCGCGCACCATGTCTTTGAGGTTGAGCAGTTGGGGACGTCCGTTCACAAGGGCGATATTGTTCACCACGAACGACTTCTGCATCTCGGTCATCTTGTAGAGGGTGTTGAGCACCACACTCGCCACGGCGTCGTGTTTCAGGATGACGACTATGCGCATCCCCTTGCGGTCGCTCTCGTCGTTGACATACGAAATTCCCTCTATCTTCTTTTCGTTGATAAGGTCGGCGATTTTCTTAATCATCTCGGCCTTGTTCACCTGATAGGGAATTTCGGTGATGACTATCATCTCGCGCCCGCTGGGGGTGTGCTCGATGTCGGTCTTGGCACGCATCATCACCCTTCCGCGCCCCGTTTCGAGCGCCTCGCGTACCCCTTCGTAGCCATAGATGATACCTCCGGTGGGGAAGTCGGGCCCCTTGACGTGTTCGAGCAGTCCGCTAACTTCTATTTCGGGATTGTCGATATAGGCCGTGCAGGCGTCTATCACCTCGCTCAGGTTGTGCGGGGCCATGTTGGTGGCCATACCGACGGCGATCCCGCTCGCGCCGTTGCACAGCAGCAGAGGGATCCTCGTCGGCAGAACCGTCGGTTCGTTGAGCGTGTCGTCGAAGTTGAGGGTGAAGTCTATCGTGTCCTTGTCTATATCGCTCATCACCTCATCGGCGATCTTTCTCATCCTCGCCTCGGTGTAACGCATTGCGGCGGGGGGGTCGTTGTCCACCGAACCGAAGTTACCCTGTCCGTCGACCAGCGGGTATCTCATGCTCCACTCCTGGGCCATGCGCACCATCGCGTCGTAGACCGAACCATCGCCGTGGGGGTGGAACTTACCGAGCACGTCCCCGACGATACGCGCACTCTTTCTGTGCGGCTTGTCGGAGTAGAGACCCAACTCGTTGGACATGTCGTACAGGATGCGCCTGTGTACGGGCTTGAGACCGTCCCTGACGTCTGGCAGCGCGCGTGAGACGATGACCGACATCGAGTAGTCGATGTAGGCGCTTTTCATCTGCTCGGTGATGTTCACCTCGACGATGCGTCCGTTTCCGGCAAGCTGTTCGCCGGCGCTTATTTCATCATTTGTTTCAGGAATGTTTTCCTTGTTTTCGCCCTCGACAGGCTCTTTCTCTTCTGCCATGTTTTTATGGTTATTACAACCCTCAAAGATAGGGTTTTTAGCCCGAAAGAACAAAAAATAGATTATGAATTATGGGTTATGAATTACGAATTTTCGATTTTACCGCAAAAACGGCCGTTTTTAGCCGATCTGACCGCCTCTAATTTTCACCCCGCCTCCCCTGCGCATAACTCGTAATTATATTCTCTCCCCGCGGGAGTCGATAAAAAAGCTGTCGCCTCCGAGGCTGACCACGGCGCACCCCTCCGAAAAAGAGGATCCGTCGTCGTAGATGCAGGGGATAACCTCCCGCCCTTCGACGTTCACAAATCCGCATTTGCCCGCCCTGACGGCGAGTACCATTCCTTCGGAGCATTCGCCAAGCCAGTCGTACGGTACGGCTGTCAGAAATGCTCCGTTGCGGTCGACGAGCGACCATCGTCCTTCGACCATTACGGCGGCCACACCCCAAATATCGTCCCATGCGACCTCTTCGTACACAGGCTCCAGAATGACCTGTCCGGTACGGTCGATAAGTCCTTTCCCCGTGCGGGTTTCGACTTCGGCGCGTCCTTTGCGAAAGGGCGTGGCGGCCCTCCATACGGTGTCGATAACGGGATGTCCGCGCCGGTTCACATACATCCACCCGCCGCCGTCGCGTACGCACCTGATCTCCCGCTCTCCACTCATGTCATATCCTGCCGGAGAATCGTTGCCAATCGTGGCACGGATCGTTTCCGCGATATGTTCGCGTTCGTCGTTGGCCGAGAAGGCCGTGACGGAGGCGGTACCGTCGGCGACAACCAACAACCGCTTCATGGTAATACCGCTCCGTCCGACGCTGTCCGCCCACTGGCACAGCTCCTCGAAAGAGCGCTCCATGGCGTGTAAAATATCCATATCTCCGCGAGCCTCCGCGCGCAGCAAAAAATCGACAAAAGGCTCTCCCGCCGGAGTGGGGCGTGCGAGAATACCGACCTCTACCGCTCTGCCCCTGACATCGAAAATCGTCGCTTCCCGTTCCAACAGCTGCCATTCGGGAAAGAACCGCGACTGTAATCCGCGCTCCCGCTCTCGCATGGCACATAACCGCATGATGCTTTGAGGGTCGCAGTGCAACGGGCAACGCAGTGTGAGGCGTCTTTCGCCCGCCCCGTTCCAGTCGGCCACCACTTCGAAATCGACCAGTCCGTGTCCCGGCATCGAAAAAACAGGCTCTCCCGTCTCATCCCGCACGACATAGAGCCGTTCCAGAGTCCGGAGCCGTCCGTCGCCGTTGGTCAGAGTTTCGATATATTGGGCTATGGTCAGTATCATAATATCGTGGAGTTTACCGAACCGATGTTCATCATGGCGGCGAGTCCGCCGATGTGACTGTTGAAAGCCATTCCCCGGAAGGCGGCAGGGAAAGGGAGCATTGCTTCGGCACGTTCCTCCGAATGAATGGAAGCAATGAGGTCGCGATAGCTTTCGGGCATTTCGCTCGAAATATCGTACAGCAGACGAGCGTAGCGGTGGTCGGGCAACTCGTCGGGCGACGAGGGGAACATCACCGATTCGCCGGCCTCTTGACGGGCAAGATGGATATTGATAAACAGGGTGTTACCGTCGGATGTGCCCGTTCGTCCGATGCGTTCGGCGATCCGGCGCACCTCGTCGGCCGATCCGTCGGAAGCCTCGCCGTCGGTGATGTTGATGACGGTCGGCGGATAGCTTGCGGCATGGGCACGTCGTCGGCACCACCATTCCACCAGCGACGCCGCTTCCCGCAAGGCTCCGCACATCGGGGTTATTCCGGCTGCTTTTTCCCCGATCCACATATTGTGTTCGGTAACGGCTACGATGCTCCTTCCGGAGGGAAGGATCCTTTCGTGCGAGAATTTTTCGCGCCGCACCCTCGAAGCGGCAAGGCGCGATGGGGATGTGAACTCTCCTTGCGGCGAGACGAGCGAATTGACCCCGTCGCCCGAATACCCGATTACGGCGATGTCGTAATAATCCCTCACCCCGTCCTCTCTGCGGGCGCGGTATATCAATTCGTCTATGAATGAATTTGCAACAAGTGTCACGGCGCGCGATTTGGGCATTTCGGCGCCTGCGAAAACGATCTTTTCTTTCATCGACCCCGAACGGTCGATCATCACCACAAAAGCCGTCGGATGCAGCCTTGTGACGGGATTAGAGTGCGACATTTCAGTTTGGGGAAGCGGATAATATTCCAAAGCGCGTAAATGTAGCGAATTAAAACATATTATGCAACTTTTCAGAACACTTTTATAGTACTGTAACGAGATTGTCGAAGGTGTCGTATTTTGCACGGAGTTCGGGTGTGAGGGCAAGCGCGTGTAGGCCCGCCGAGATGAGCCGTGCGGGATGGTCGTCTATCCGTTTCGAGAACCGGGCGGCGGTGCGCTCCGGGTGGCGGTACGGAGGTGTTCCGAGTTCGGCCGCCTTTTGCCCCGCGAGGGCCGGTATCCACATCGCATCGCAGTCGATAAGCACAAGCCGTTCGTCGGGTTTTACGACTATATTTTCGGGTTTCAGGTCTCCGTGCGCCCACTCTTCGGCCATAAGTTCGCGGCACAGGTCATCGAACGCGCCTGCAAGTTCTTCGAGCCGTCCTTTATCGTCCCTTTTAGCCGCACGGGCTGCCGCCGCATCGAGGGTCGTCCCTTCGGTCCACTCTCCTTCGACCACATCCATCCATCCCGCTTCGCCCGACAGCGAATGGACGTAAATTTCTTCGGGCAGCAGCCTCACACGGGGAAGGATGGCCGGTCGCCGTCGTTCGACGTATTCGTAAACGGTGCGCAGATGAGGATTGGGACGGATGTAGCATTTCAGAAAGCGCCGTCTGTCATCCTTGTCCCTGTATTTGAATATCGCCGCGCTGTTCCCGGCGCAAAACTCCACGTCGCCGTAGATGTCGCGCTCGATGGCTACATCCGTCAGGGTTCGAAATACTACATCGGGATTTTCCAGTGAACCTATATAATCCGAGATTGATGGGGGTCTCATTGTCGGGGAGTGTAAATAAATGAAAAAAAGAGTTAAGGAAGAGACTCTATAAAATCAACGATATGCGCTGCGGCGGCCGTTTTGGATTCCAGCGGGAATACGGTTTTGCCGCCGTTCCTCCCCCCCGAATAGATCGTTATCCGGTTGGTGTCGCCGCCGAAGCCCGCCCCCTCGTCGCGCAGGGAGTTGAGAACTATCATGTCGAGATTCTTGCGCTCCAACTTGCCGAGCGCGTTGGCCTCTTCGTTGTCCGTTTCGAGCGCAAAACCCACCAGCAGTTGCCCGGCACGTTTCGTGCGTCCCAGCTCGGCGGCAATATCTTTTGTCGGCACGAGATCTATCGAAAAACGGGAACTCTCTGTCTTTTTTATCTTGGCGTCGCTGACTTTCGCCGGAGTGTAATCGGCAACCGCGGCACACATCACAGCCCCATCCATCTCCGGCCACAGGGCGACACACTCGCGGTACATATCTTCCGCTGACACCACATCCACGCACCGCACCCCTTCCGGAGCATCCAGACAAGTCGGCCCGCTGACCAAAACCACATCGGCCCCCCGCGCGGCAAACTCGGCCGCAATGGCATAGCCCATCTTACCCGTCGAGCGGTTGGAAATAAACCTCACGGGGTCTATAGCCTCCACAGTCGGCCCCGCCGTCACAAGGAAACGGCATACGACCTGTTTTGACGAAAACAGAGGTTGGTCGACCATATTGAAGAGTTTATAATTTCGAATCCAGATATGCGACGATCTCTTCCGGTTCGGCCATACGGCCCTTGCCCGAAAGTCCGCTTGCAAGCTCTCCGGAGGCGGGTTCGATAACAGAGACCCCGCGCGAGATCAAAGTCGCGAGATTAGCCTGTGTTGCGGCGTGTCCCCACATATCGACATCCATGGCGGGAGCGACGAAGACGGGACAGCGTGCCGAAAGGCAAGTCGTAAGCAACAGGTTGTCGGCAATTCCCGCCGCCATTTTGGCAATGGTGTTCGCCGTGGCCGGAGCTATGACGAGAGCGTCGGCCCACTCGCCGAGCGAGATGTGGCTGTTCCACTCGCCGTTCTCGGGGTTGAAGAACTCGACCGGAACAGGGTGTTTCGACAGCGTGGCCATGGTCAGCGGAGTGATGAACTGCTTTGCGAGCGGAGTCATAACGACTCTCACTTCGGCTCCTGCCTTCACAAGCCCCCTGACAAGCACAGCGGCCTTGTAAGCCGCTATACTTCCCGTCACTCCGACGATTATGTGTTTACTTTTCAGCATGATAACGGTTAA
>QMCE01002095.1_pt1 | contig 11074 bp, 6 predicted proteins | sample 1821851 | NCBI WGS metagenome assembly QMCE01 (sample SAMN09453174, study PRJNA476694) | Termite gut metagenome, whole genome shotgun sequencing project. | isolation source: worker | host: Odontotermes sp. | place: South Africa:Pretoria | collected 2016-01-28
CCCAAGGCAGTCTTCGGCAAAGTATATAATAATTCCTGAATCTCATCTTCCGTTTCTCCCTTGTGAAGATTCTCCAAGAGGCTTGCTATCAAACCGCGGATAACCGGCGGCATATCTATTTCACCCGCCGCGGATGTTTTACGCATCATAGGGACATCGTCAGTTAAATGATAGGTAAAAATGAGATGCCATGCGCAAAGGAAACGGGGACGCAGGGCTTCACTAAATTCCTCAAAGCTCAAATTTGTATGATGGGTCAGATACAGAATTCTGGCAGCCTTTTCCCCGCTGCCTTCGCAAATCCCCGCGGCGGCAATTACCGTAGGGAAAGAGATAGGAACGCTGCACCAGGGAACATTCTCTGTAGCATATTCAAAGATTCTTTTTTCATCCTTGCCGGCATCACCGGAAAGGCATTTTACCGCGAAAGCATCCCATTCGGCATAAATACGTTTTAATCCATTGTCCAAATCGATGGTAAAATTTTTACTGGGATTGTTCTTTACAAAGAGCCAGCGGATAATTGCCGGTTCCAGCAAATTGACTAGCCGGTTAGACAGTGTTTTTTCTCCCTGCGCGCGGGAAACTTTGGCGATTCCCGGCATTCCAACAAAACGGTAGAGCAAAGAAAAGGGCGCTTCGGAACCGAATATTTCAGAAGCCATTTTGGATGAAACCGCGTAACTGCCGGTCTCAGTAAGCTGGTTTTCTCCGGAACTCTCATATAACACTTTATCATACGCCCATCGCATAGCCCAATTAACCTTCCAGATTAATTTCCCCCGGAAAGAATCATCTAAAGAATAGGCTCCATGATTGCCGCAGCTTTTGCATTCATAGGAAATTGCATCGGCGTCTTTGTTGTACTCAGTTACTATTGTAGTATCTTTTCCGCATTGACTGCAGTACACTTCCAGAGGGAAAAAAGATTCTTCCGCATTATCCGTTTGGGAACCGGGATTTATAACGCCGCTGATAATCTGGAATATCTCACGCCGTTTTTGTAAAGCTGTTCGGATATAAGGCAAGTATATTCCCGACGCATATTCTTCCGACTGGTAATTGTATTCCGGAAATATTCCCAATGCGGATACATTTTCTTCAAAAATCCGCATGTAATGTTCGCCGTAGGACCGGTATGTTCCATCAAAGTCAGGAGTTTCCGTCAAGGGTTTTCCAAGATATTCCTGTATTTTTTCTTTTGTGGTAAACCAGGGAATCTTGCGGAAATGATCATAATCATCCCAGTAATAGATCAGCCGTGATTTTCTTCCTCTTTTCTTTATTTCTTCACATACAAAATAAGAAATGAAGATTTCGCGGAATATCCCAAAATGAATAGGACATGATGGAGTCATCCCCGCGGCGCAAATAATTTCTTCATCATCAGGAATTCCCCGCTGTTTAAGATACAAGAAAAGAGCATCCACCGCTTCGTCCAGCCAGAAAGCATTGCCGCCAAGTTCATATTTCATGGTTGTATCACCCTGCCTTCATACACAATTTTATCAACACTGGAAAGAATTGACAGAGGCACCTCGAAGTTTAATTTGTGGGCGGTATCAAGATTAAAAACAATGGAAGGCATTCCTTCCAGAACCTGTCCCAACACCCTGGGAGACGCGCCATAAAAAATCGCCGCGATTTTATTTGCGTTGTACAAACCGATCTTTTCTGTTTCCAAAGATGAGATTCCAAGCATTACTCCTTGACGGACGCGGATTTCTCCCTCCAATGCAAAAGATGGAATTTTCGCGTCATCAAGAATTTTGACAACTTCGTCCATTATATCATATTCGGTTAATGCGGTAGATGCTCCGAGGTATACCGCGTCCGCTTTTGTGCAAATATCTTTCAATGCTCTAAGATACAAGTCAGGGGTATCAGGAGCAACTACTTCTTTCACATTGGTATTTCTCACGAGGCTGAATCCTCTTCTTCGGGAAACTAATTCAACATCATTGACTGCCGAGTACAGTCTTCCGTCGTTGTTATCACCGTAGACAAGCCCCAGGCTTTCAAACCCGACAATATCATGAAACAATTGTAACTGACGCTGGTACTGCCCCGGATCGATCCGGCAGGTAACATAATCCTTGCCCGAATCTTCCGGAGAATAAATAACTCCCGTAGCAATAGGATCGGTAATTCCCTCCATCAGAACCGGAATGGGATATTCTTTGTATGAATCAAAAAGCATTCCCGCTACGCCGCCCAAAGCAATAATCAAATCTACATCTGGTTTTTCGTCAGAGAAAAACATATCCGCGGCGCTGCTGTTTCTGCCCCATTCAAGATCAATCACATATTCCGGAGGAAAAACAATATAATCACTGAAATTTCCCAAAACTTTGATAGTTGTTTCTATATCCAAATCTTCCGGCACAGTAATATTTCTTGAAGCCCAGCCGTTGCTGATAAAACCGGAAACGAGGCCCCGGAAGTGTTCATCGAATTCCCAATAATTGCCGCTTTGGAATACCGCAATCCGGTAAGGAGAACCATCCGGCTTAAACATGGGAGCATAGGACTGATCAAGCTGAGTTCCGGCGCCGGCGTAATTCGTAAAACCTCCGCCAAGCTCATCTCCCATGCTTCGATTCACCGGCGGAGAACCATTTCGTGTAACATATACTTCATCGGAATTGATGATAATATCCACCGGGATGTCAAAATCTATTTCATCCGCGGTTGCAAGATTAATAGCCGCGGAAGGAACGCTTTCAAATATTTGATTCAATGAACGGGGGGACGCTCCTGAAAAAATCTGCACGGCCTTGCCGGCAGTATAAATCCCCGAACGGATCATTCCGCTGGATGCCAGGCTGAAAAGAATCCCGTTTTTTACCCTGATAGATCCTTCCAAGGCAAAAGAAGGTATCTTTTTTTCATCTAGGATTTGAACGATCTGAGGCATAATATCGTACTCTGTTACAGCCGTTGAAGCGCCAATGTAAACCGCGTCGGAACGGGAGGCAACATCTTCTAGAGCCGCCAGATAAAGCGCTACCGTATCGGAATCCATTTCTTCTTTTACGTTGGTGTTCCGAATAATTTCAAAACCCCGTTCGGCGGCTACGGCTTCGACATCACCGACAGCGCCGTAAACAATTCCATATTCATCATCGCCATACACGATGCCCAATTTTTCAAAACCTGTTATATCGTGAAAAAGCTGAATTTGTTTTCTGAATAAGCCAACATCAATTTTATTAGTGAGAAAATCTTTTCCCGAATCGGTTTCGCTTAGGGTAAGTCCCGCGGCAAAGACATCGGTAATCGCGTCCGCTATAACCGGAACAGGATATGTTTCCTGATCATAAAAAAAGTTTGCCGCCATGCCGCCGTATGCCAGAAAAAGATCCACATCAGGATTCCGATTGATAAGCGCGGCTTCGACGGCGGAAGCATTGTCTCCCCATTCAAGATTGTAGAAATGTTGCGGAACAAATTCGATATAGTCGCTCAAATCCTGGCTTGACAGCCATTCAATGAGCGGTCTTGTTCTTTGCAGCGATGATGGAATGCTCAATTGTTTTGCCCATCCGATATTCGCAAATCCTTCAAGCAGTCCTTTTAGGTTGTCAAAAAATTCCCAGTATTCTCCCGAAATAACAACCCCGATTCTGTATTTAGAACCGTCAGGCTTTACATGGGGCGATGGAATATTCTGATCTGAACTTTTGTTTTCTTGTCTTGCTGAGGCAATTTCTGCGCGGCCTACATTTTTTATGACCCATGACCGTTCCCTCTCATCTCCCCGCCAATAGTCATCTGACGACAATTGATCTATGTTACATGAAAGTAACAGCATACATATTAATCCGTAAAGTACAATGAACAAAGCATTATTTTTCATAAACTGTTCCTCCTCCCCAGCGGCCGTTTTTCCCCAAAAAGAGAAACACTATTGCACCAAAGAGACACCATATTCCGATATAAATCATGCTTCGGGAAAATCCTGAATATGCGATGATCATGCCTGTCAAGGTCGGAATAAAGACCGAAATGATTTTTTCAATAACCTTGTAACTTTGCAAAAGATTTTCTTCGGAAATATTTTTTATGTTTCCGCTGGATATATATACTTCTTCAATTGAATCGATGGATAAGTTATCCAGCCCCATTCCAACAAGAACGCCAATAAAGAGAAGCATCCCTCCGGCAGGATACAAGCCAAAGGCCAGCAGCACGATTCCCACCATAATAGCGCCCAAGGAAAGAAGAACCTTATCATTTTTTACCATATCCGAAAGACGGCTTATTATAACGGCCCCAAGGCTTACAATGCTGAAGATGCTTAATATCCGTCCAATATTCCCTTGGGATAATCCGAGAGAATCATTCATATAAATCGGCAGCAGGAATTGGAAAAGCCCCACATAAATAAGCTGGAAAGGAATATTGATACAAAGGATGTATATAACAATGTGTTTTGAACAAAGGATGCGGAAGAATGTCTTGAAAGAAAATCTCTCTTCTATTTTTTCTTGCCGCGGTTTTTCTGTAATGCCTCTTTGTCCGGTTCTCATACAAATCAAAGAAAATAAAAAGAAGATTACGGCAAACCCGATAGAAACCCAGATGCCCGCGGCATAACCGAATTTATTTACAATGATGCCCCCTACGGGAATGGAACAAATAGAGGCGGCGGCAAATGATGCCGCGTTTGTACCGAATCCAACGCTCCTGTTTTTCTCTGTAGTGTATTGTATTACAATCGAAGCGGTATTAAGCAGCATTCCTCCGAATCCAAGTCCTGTGATGAACCGGGCAATCATAAGGGTAAGCATCGTATCCGAAAAAATCGTCGCGGCAGATCCGGCAATAAAAAACAATGTGATGATGATATACCGTTTCCATATATTCACTTTCTTTAAAGCAAAAAGCGTAATGAGCATAGACAACATAATACCAAACATATAAATACTCACCGGAAGGCTTATCACGGTCTGTTCCGACAATCCCATAATTTCTCCGGGATTCCGTTTGTACATGTCCTGAATAAAGAGCGGAATAAACGACAATGTTTCAAAGGCGGCAAACATAAAAAGGAAGGTACCGATCTTGATGAGCAAAAGACTGTACTTTTCTTTTTCATCACCTTGAACCAATTCCTCATTTTTAATGAGAGAACGCCTCGCGGACATAAACGCAAAGAAATCTTTCAGGAGGAACGCAAAAATGAGAGCCACTACAATTATCGTAGCCGAATCCATAGCTATGTCACGGAGGATTCCAGTAATCATTGGGCGGTTTAATCTTAGAACAAGATAACCGCTGCCATAAATTGAAACCAAAGGCAGAATGGTCAAGTCCGCGTCCTGGCGGGAAAGCCGCCGCGAAGAATCATCAATATTTGCCGCACCGGCATTCTGTCTGACTTCGTACAAAACATTCAAGTTTATGTCGGTAACATAAATATCAGAACATTGAGGATTCCCTTCAATCCTTTTTAAAAGATACTCTCTTGCGCCGCCAAGATCATCAATCTTTATTCCGTAATCCAAAGGTTTTTGCAGTTCTTCCGTTACCGATCTTGCCAGAACCAACATGTTTTTGCTGAATATGTCTGAAATAGAAGTATTGTAAAATCCATTATTCTGAATACTGAATATTGCCTGCGACCCCAAAAGCAATACAATGGTGATGATAGATTCAGCCCGTTTTTTCCCAAAGAACACCCACGAAAAAAAGAAGTACAGAACAAGCGATGCCAATATCAAAACGAACGCGGAGGTAAAGACTTTGACGGCAGTTTTATAAATGAAAGCCGATATGGTTTCCTGGGAAAATTCCGCCATAAGGGTTCCCTGAAAAAACCGATTACTGGAATAAAGCGGAATACAAATGTAATACGCATCAAAAACTTTCACTGTCGTGATAGGAGGGCGATCGCTGTTTTCAGGCAAGTCTTCGGTATATTCAGGAGAAAAAGGAGGCGCCGATTGAACCGTTCCAATCCTTGTAGTATAGATAATTTTGCCATCCGCATCCGTTACATAAAAATGGCGGATGCCGTTTGAGTCTCTCAGAATATCGTAAAACAACTCATCGAACTCATCCTGCATGAGGTATAATTTTTTTCCTAAACTCAACGCGGTTTCAATATTATTTTTTGCGGCTTCTCCCTGAATCGTAAATTGATTAACCATCGATTCTCTATAGGTTGATTCAAATCCGGCAATGTCCAAAAGTCCGTTCAGAGAAAATGCTAGAATGATTATCAGTCCAAATCCCGCAAAGCCAAACCAAAACGTTTTATCTTTTTCCACCAGGATGCTCCTAATACAAACAGTTTCTAAAAATAAGCTGACATTCCTTTTCTCTCAAAAACGCCAAACCTGTTTTACATATTTATTCATCATGGCAAACGAAACAGCTCCATAAGAAGGAATGAATGCCATCATATCTCCGGTTTTATATTTCACCGATGATTCACTAATATCGGCAACCGTAAAATCAAAAGTTTGACCAACAATCTCCGCGCCATTGTCCTCAGCTTGAAGATTTTTTGAAGACGCGGCAAGAATTCCAAAATCAAGTACCGCATACAAACGCTTGCCTGGTTTTCTTGGTTTGCCGCATTCCCCCAGAGCGTTTAAGCCGGTATGTTCCGTCAAAGCATTATCTTTTTCCCGAACTTCGATTATCTCTCCATATAACATAAAGGTATCCTGCCGAAAGCCCGGCAGTTCTTTATGTAACGAAGAATCATAGCCCAGAAGAATTCCTTCTCCGCTTCTAAACTCAATACGCACGCCTTGAGGAATGCTGTTTTGCAGCAATGGATACATTACCGTTCCGCCCAAAGACACCAGCGGAACCGTACCATCTTTTGTTTTTATGAAAGAAGCATTTTCACGCAAAAGATTAATTGATTGACTATCAGGCATGTTTCCGGAAAGACAAGCATAGTTAGCGGAGACGCCGGTAATGGGCAGGCTCGAATATGTTGTAAGAATCTCCGGAATTTGTTCCGACAAAAAGCCTTCCTTAAAATCGCCCATTTCTATTATCAGCACTATTTCGGGACAAATATTTTGAGGGAGCAATTCAAGCGCTTCCAAAAGCGCTTCATCCGACACAAAAACCCTGTCGGGACGGGCATATTCTGGAAGGGTTGGGATGTGTTTTATATCTGAAAGCCGGGTTTTGATCAGACTTTTTTGAATACTTTTTCCCAAATCAGGCGGCAGTTGAGTGAAATTTTCCATATTGCTGTCTGCAATATCGGTTATACCTGCATCATGGAACAGCGTTGCAATCTCTTCTTTGGAGCAGCAGCACTTAGTTACCCCACACAAGGATACTCCCCATTCATGGCAATTTTTTTTCATTAATTCAGCATTGTAGAGAATAGAACTTTTTTTTATTTCCAAAACGGCCATGAATTGCGCTCCCACAAACCGGACATCTTTCATTATCGGTGAGAAAACACAAAAAAAGCAATACAATTATGAGAAAAATCAACAATTCACAATTATTTTTGCACAAATGTTTAGCTTTTTTGAAGGAAAATCTTGCGTAATGGGTTCTGAGATACCGAAAAAGATAAAGAATTGGGGAATTACAGCCTGAATTCCATGCTATGAGTCTTTGAGAGAAAATTTTTTTGAGCATTTGCTAACTTAAACGAGGGGATATCTACCGGATTTCTTTTTTAAATTCTGAATTGTTGGAGAAAAATCATGAATGCAGCGAACTTAAAAAACACTGATTTATACTTGATGCATAAATCAGTGCTGCCATAGAAGTGTTCATTATTTGGACAGATTTTCTGAAACTTACCTCAGAAGCATCTTATCGTTTTGAAGTTCCTGATTTCTAATATTCTTGAAACGCTGAACAATATCATTTGCGCTTAGCTTCGCTTTTTCTTCCGCGTTTATGTCCAGAATAATATCGCCCTGGTCCATCATAACCAGGCGGCTGCCGAATTGTAACGCAAGTCCAATATTGTGAGTTATCATCATGACGGTAAGATGATACTCTGACGCGAACTTCAGCGTTAATTCCATAATCATTTCGGCGTTCCGTGGATCGAGCGCGGCGGTATGTTCATCCAAAAGCAAAAGGCTTGGTTTGGACAAAACGGTCATAAGAAGCGTGAGCGCCTGACGCTGGCCGCCGGAAAATAATTCTACATTATCGTTCAGGCGGTTTTCCAATCCCATGCCGAGAACTTGGAGCTTCTCTCTGAAATAATCTTTCATGGAATGATTCAAACTGATCTTCAACCCTTTATACCCTTTTTTCAGGCAAATCATCATGTTGTCAGCAAGGGTCATTTTCCCTGCGGTTCCCATCAGCGGGTTTTGAAAAATCCTCCCGATGTAACGCGCTCTTTTATATTCAGGGTCTTTGGTGATATTCCGGACAATGTTTGTGTCAGGATGTTCCATGATAATGTTTCCCGCGGCAGGAACGACGGTGCCCGCTATAGCGTTGAACAATGTTGACTTACCCGCGCCGTTGGAACCAATCATCGTGATAAAATCTCCCTGATTAACCGTCAGTCCAAGATTTTTCAACGCGGCATTTTCATCCGGAGTTCCCGCGGAAAAAATCACTTTAAGATTTTGTATATCGATCATGATGATTTTCCTCCGGATTTAAAAACTTTTTTGTTATATACATTATTCAGCCAGCCTTGTTTGGAAACAAAGATACATAAGATAATCAGTATTCCTGTAATAAGCTGCAAGTCGTTGGCAGTCATGTTGATGTGGTACCCATAGTTGCGCGCGAGATACATAAGTCCTCTGTAAAGAACAGAACCCAGAATTACCCGCAGAGTTTGCAGGGCGATACGGTTTGAGCGGATGAGGAATTCTCCCATCATCAATGACGCAAGTCCCGATACAATCATTCCGGAGCCAAGAGCGGCATCCGCAAAGCCCTGATACATCGCGGTGAAGGCCCCTGCTGTTGCAACAAGTCCGTTGGAAAGACAGATGCCGCTTATCTTTAAAACATCAGGATTCATTCCCTGGGAAATTACCATCTGAGGATTCGCTCCCAAAGCTCCAAGCGTTAGTCCGTAATCGGTATGAAAAAAAAGATCAATCAAAATCTTGATGATAATTACCGCCGACAAACAGATCAGCACAATTGTTATTTCTCTGTCCAAGAAAGATATCTGTTCTGCAAAACGGGTAAACAAAGTCGGCACTCTTAAAAGCGATACATTCGCCCGGTTGGACATAATCCGCAGGTTTATCGAATAGAGCATCGTCATGGTAAGAATCCCGGAAAGCAAATCCGGCACCTTGAGCCGGGTATGTATCAATCCTGTTACAAGACCCGCGCAGGCCCCGCCCAAAAAAGCCAGGGCCAAAGCCGCAAGCGGCGGAAACCCATTCGTAAGGCAGACCGCCATAATCGCGGCGCCCATGGGAAATGATCCGTCAACAGTAAGGTCCGCGAAACTCAAAACCCTGTAGCTGATAAATACACCGAGGACCATGATACTGTAGATAAGTCCTTCCGTAAGAATGCCTGTTATCATTTTTATTTTTCCGTTAACGTGCCGTCAGCGAAAATCTTCGACGCCATGGCGACATAATTTTCAGGAATTGCGATGCCGCAATTTTTCGCCGCGTCCAAATCCACAAGCAAATCGAAATCAGAAGGATCGCTAAGAATTTTTACCGGTATGTCTTCGGGCTTTTTCCCATTGAGCACATCGATGATGATATCGCCCGTCGCCAATCCCGCTTTGTAGTAATTAAATCCTGACGCGATCATGCAGCCTCCGTTCATAGCGGCAGTAACGTCTCCCGAAAAAATCGGTTTTTTGGAAGCGCCGAATACCTGTACCAAAGCCGGAAGCGCGGAAAATACGGTGTTGTCGGTTGTAAGATAAATTCCATCGACACGGTTCACTATCGCTTCCGCCGCCTGCCTTAATTCCGCCGATGTGGAAATTGCCTGCGTTACCAGTGTGATTCCAAAAGATTTACAAGCGTCCTCAACCAGCTTCAAAGCCGAAAGCGAGTTTGCTTCGGAAGATGTATAGATGTAACCCAGCGTTTTAATTCCGGCAATTTCCTGAAAAAGTTTGATATGATCTTTCGTAGGAATGGCATCGGAAAGGCCGGTAATATTTCCTTCGCCTCTATCCAAGCTGGATACCAATCCCGCTTCTATAGGATCGGTAACGCAGGAAAAAATCACCGGCGTATCTTGTATGGTATTCGCGAGCGCGACGGCTACGGGAGTAGCAATCCCAACCGCGACAGCAGCTTTTTCACTTTTGAACTTGTTGGCAATCTGCGCCGCCGTATTAACATTCCCGTTGGCATTCTGCAAGTCATACGTTACATCAATATTCTGTTCCTTAAGACGATCAATAATTCCCTGCTCGATAGCGTCCAACGCTTCATGCTGAGCTATTTTGGAAATCCCGATAATTGGTTTTTCCTGCTTCTTCTCTGTGCAGGAAAAAAGTACTATTCCGCTTAGTATAAGCAGTCCGATTGTTTTCACTTTCATAGTGTAACTCCTTGGAAAACATTGTTTCTCTTTATAGAAACAATGTATCTATAAAGAGAAACAATGTCAATAGGGATAAAGAATTTTTTTGGAAATTTTTTTTTAATGAAGCTCCCCGATGCAGAGCATCGGGGTATCTGTCGGACTCTCATATCTTAGAACAACTCCAGTTGTTTATCGTCGTAGATATTTTTATAGACCTCTTCGGAAATTAAGGATAAAGTAATTCATAGTTATAAAGACCGGCAAAAAGAGAGATTCTCAAGCCGAAACGTTTACGGCGGTTTCGGTATCGGTCAGCAAGAATATGCAGCCGTTTTAATCGACAATTGACATGTTCTATCAGGATACGCTCTGATCCAATACGCCGATTGTTCCGCTTATCTTCCTTGGTCAGCGGATTCTTTTTACTCTTCTTCTTCGGTGTCTCGCTGTTTTCATGCAATTTCTCAAGCCCCTGATACCCGGAGTCTGCTTATATTTTGATGTGCTTTACTACTTTCACTCCAATTGACTTTTTCCATACTTTGAAGTCATGAGTGCTGCCGCAGTCAACAAATACCGCGAGAATTGTTCT
>QMCE01006313.1_pt1 | contig 11072 bp, 11 predicted proteins | sample 1821851 | NCBI WGS metagenome assembly QMCE01 (sample SAMN09453174, study PRJNA476694) | Termite gut metagenome, whole genome shotgun sequencing project. | isolation source: worker | host: Odontotermes sp. | place: South Africa:Pretoria | collected 2016-01-28
AATTTCAGCGCGGCGGGGGCAAACGCAGAAGCCTATATCGGCCTTAATCTATCCGCCGCCGCTTTCGCCGGACTCGCCGAAACAGACATTTTCCAAACACCCCTCCTTCTCGACGAGGCATACCTGCGCGTTTATGCCGGGCCGGTCAGTATACAGGCGGGATTACGAAAACTCACCTGGGGCAAGGCCGACAGCCTGGGGCCGCTGGACGTGATCAATCCACTGGACTATTCCGACCTGACAAATATCACCGACATCATGGCAATAAAAATCGCCCGCCCCCTCGTCCACGCCGCGTGGAACATTGACGGTTTTTCAAAACTCGAAGCCGTCTTTATCCCCAATTTTTCAGGCCACCGTTTTGCCCGCGAAGGCAGGTGGACTCCGGCGGAGGCCGCGAATATGTTCAGCGTTGCCGAGACAGGTATTTTCGCCCGCGCTGCCGAAATATTTGGCGCAGATACAATTTCCGATCCTGCCTATACGGATATATTTCAAGGCGTGCGAGATAATTTTTTGAACTCCTTCGATGAAGATTCTTTTTCAATCCTGTCTACTCCCGGTCTCGAATATTTCCAGACCGGACTCCGCTTTACCACAACCATCGGCCCAGCGGATATTGGAGCGCAATATTTTTACGGCAATTTTTTCCGGCCAAGTTTTTCAATCGGCGGAGTCGATGAGTTTCTCTATGATCTGCAATCGAAACTTGCTACCCCCGGCGGTTATTTCGGCGACACATCACTCCTCACACCCTCCATCAAATACAACCGCTATCACCAATTCGGCATTGATTACGCGCAAGTGCTTGCCGGATTTAACATACGCTCCGAACTCGCCTTTCACCTCACAGAAGGACATCTCCGGTGACAACGGCGCAATACAAAACCCCTTCATCGCGTGGTCACTCGGCTTTGACCGGAATTTATTCTGGGGCATCACCGCCAACATACAATGCAACGAAACAATACGCCTCTTAGACAACAAAACCGGAAACAACCCCATACTCGATTTCGAGGCGGACACCCCCGTAACCTCAACCCGCTTCACCGCGCAGATTTCAAAAACTTTTCTCAGAGACAACCTCGAAAGCAAAGTCACCGCAATCTGGGACATCGAAAACAGCGACTGCTACATCATTCCCGCCATCGTCTGGACAATACGCGACTTCCGCGCCGAACTTTCCGCCGGCGTTTTTGCCGGAAAATCAGACGGCGAACTCGGCCAATATTGGGAAAACAGTTTCGTCCGCGCCGGCATCTCATATTCGTTTTGAGGGATTGAAAAAAAAAGCGCAAATCGTATAGAATGGACACGAAGCGACACTAGCTCATCCGGATAGAGCAGCTGCCTTCTAAGCAGCAGGTGGGGGGTTCGAGTCCCTCGTGTCGCGTTCTTTTCCCTGAAAGGGGGGCTGTTTCCAGACTGTCACTCGCATACAGTCACATTTCCCGCCCGCCCCCCTTACGGCGCAACCCCGCAAAGCGTGTTTGCGCCTATCCCCCAATCAGAAGCCGGACAACGCGGACGATTGAACAGCAAGGCAGTTAAATTGACAAAAATATTTTATTTCAGCGGAACAGGCAATACATTATGGTCAGCAAAAAAGATCGCGGAAAATTTAAATGACAAATACGAATTGATCAACATCGGCAAACACGCGCAAAACAGCGAAATCATTATCGAAGCTGATACAGTGATTTTAATTTTTCCCGCGTATGCGTATGGCGCGCCGTTATTGTTCCAGCGTTTTGTCGAACAGGCAATTTTCAAAACTCCGTATTTAGCCGTTTTTGTAACTTACGGCACAAGCCCCGGCGGAGCGCTTGCCGGAATAAGCCGCATACTCAAACGAAAAAAAACAAACGCCGCCTATTTCGGGCGTATTCCCGCAATGGAAAATTACATCGCCATATTCGGCCCGCCGAAACCGGAAACCCTCGCAAAACGACTCGCGGCGCAGAAAAAAGCGACCGGAGAAGCCGCCCGCGCCATCATTGAAAAACGCGAAAACAGCGTCATCACTTTCCGCCCGCTGTCCGCTTTTGTGTTTACAATGTTTTTGATAGCCGTGAAAATTTTTTACAAATGGTACAAAGTGAGCGGCGATTGTAACGGCTGCGGAATCTGCGAAAAAATATGCCCCGCGCAAGCCATTACCATGCAAAACCGAAGACCACTCTTTTCCCGGAAATGCGAACACTGCAACGGCTGCCTGAACTGGTGTCCGCAAAAAGCAATTCATTTCGGGCGGCTCAATTCCCGCTCGCCGCGCTATCATCACCCTGAAATAACAGCAGCTGAAATTGCGCGGCATTCCTAATTGCGTAGAAAATGCAGCCCAGCGCGAAGTGTTGATTTCCCCTTTTTGAAATGTTAAAATAAATTCATGACCGCAACAAAATCATCAGCCGAAAAACTTTTTCCGAAAAAAAGAATTACGCGCATATTGTTATTTACAGAATTTTTTGACAGAGTATTTTTGCGAGGACAAAAAGCATGACAGCAGACGATCCTCGTGTAAAAGAAAATCTCGCGGAACTAGCAAAAGCCCTTGCGCTAACCAGCGACAACACGCTTGTCGATGATTTTTTGCGGTGCTTGCTTACCCCAGCGGAAATCGCCGACATTGCCGGACGCTGGGCGCTGGTAAAAGCGCTCAGAAACAAAATTCCCCAGCGGGAAATCGCCAAAGACTTGGGGATTTCACTGTGCAAAATTACCAGAGGGTCGCGGGAACTGAAAAAAAGCGATTCCGCCTTTGCGCGGATTTTCGCGGAATTAATAGACAACACAGCAAACAGCGGAGAGAACGCAAAATGAACGAAATAAATGCCCTGAGCGCGGAACGTTACGGCTATGATTTTATCCCCGCCGCTTTTTTGCCTCCGGGAAAAGACGAATACTGGCAGAGAAATATTCAACATGACGGCTTGAAAAATTACCGTCATCTTACTTCCGAAGAAATTGAAATTCTCACGCAAAACGCGAACCATTGCCCGGACTGGAATGATTTTTTTGTGACCGATCCTTTTGAGCCGCATCTTATTCGCGGCAGCGCTTTTTACGGACTAGTCAGACTGGGAATCCTGCGGCGGACACTCCTCAAACATCACGATTTTTGCGTCCCGGCAGGTATCCGCAACAGCACAATTATTTCATGCGACATCGGTGACGACTGCGCCGTTCAGGATTGTTCGTACATATCGCATTACATCATCGGCGATAACTGCATATTGTCCCGAATAGATGAGATGCAGACAACCAACCACGCGAAATTCGGCAGCGGCGCGGTCATGGACGGCGAAGAAGAAAATGTCCGCGTCTGGATCGAAGTGATGAACGAAGCCGGGGGACGCGCCGTTCTGCCCTTCGCCGAAATGATAAGCGCGGACGCCTTTTTGTGGGCGGCCTACAGAGACGACACCGGATTAACCGAAAAATTAAAAGAAATAACCCAGCGGCAATACGGCGGAAGCAGGGGACGTTATGGAACTGTCGGGGACAGGGCGGTAATAAAAAGCTGCCGTATTATCAAAGACGCCGCGATAGGAAGCCGCGCATATATTAAAGGGGCAAACAAGCTCAAAAATATCACCATTCATTCTTCCGTAGAGGAGCCAAGCCAAATTGGTGAAGGCGTGGAAATGGTAAACGGAATCGCCGGATACGGCTGTCATGTATTTTACGGAGCGAAAGCTGTCCGTTTTGTAATCGGCAGAAACAGCAGCCTGAAATATGGAGCGCGGCTTATCCATTCCGTGTTAGGCGACAATTCAACTGTATCATGCTGCGAAATCTTGAACAATTTAATATTTCCGGTACACGAACAGCATCACAATAATTCGTTTCTTATCGCCGGACTTATTCAGGGACAATCAAATATCGCGGCGGCAGCCACAATCGGCAGCAATCACAATTCCAGAGCCAATGACGGAGAAATCCGCGCAGGGCGTGGATTTTGGCCCGGACTTGCCGTTACGCTCAAACACTCAAGCTGTTTCGCGTCTTATGTAATTATCGCAAAAGGCGATTACCCGTGTGAACTCAATATCCCGCTGCCCTTTTCCCTCGTAAACAACAACGAGCACAAAAACCGGCTTGAAATATTGCCCGCGTATTTTTGGCTGTACAATCTGTACGCGCTGGAACGGAATTCGTGGAAATCAAAAAACAGAGATAAGCGGAAAATAAAAATTCAGCATATTGAAACCGATTATCTCGCGCCGGACACCGCCGAAGAAATAATCACCGCCATTGATCTCTTGGAAACATGGATTGGCGAAACCGGCAGCCATGACGGAGACGACATCAAAATTATTGCCGCCCGCAATCTTGAAAAAAGCGGCCGGGATCAGGTTATTCTGAAACCGCTGAAAGCCGTAAAAGCTTACCGGCGTATGCTGCGATATTACGCGGCAAAAACTCTCGCCGCCTTTCTCGCGTCACGCCCCGGTTTGAATTACGGCGGCCTCCTCGACCTTTTCGGAACACATTCATTTGCCGGGCGAATCGACAAATGGGTTAATTTCGGCGGACAAATTGTTCCCGCGTTCCGCGTTGATCGCCTGCGCGAACAAATACGTTCAGGCGAAATTCAAACATGGGAAGAAATACACGGCATTTACAACAGCTGGCTGGATGAATATCCCACAGACAGCGCATTTCACGCATGGTCGGTTCTTGCTCTGTTTAACATATCCGGGCCGGAAGATTTCAAACGGGAAATCACCGAAACAAAAAAAATCAGAAAATGGATCAGCGAGCAAGTTCTGGAAACCAGAGAAAAAGATTTCAAAAGCGGTTTCAAAAAAATGACTTTCAGGAATAAGGCCGAAATGGAACAAGTCGTAGGCTCCGCCAAAACCGGCGCGTTCATCGAAATAACGAAAGAAGAAGAAATTCGTTTTATAAAAATGATTGAAAGTATTGAAACAAAGCTCTAAAATATTAGTATGGGAACAGCGATAACTGAAATAGATATTCTTATCCGGCTTGGTCTCGGTTTTGCCGCCGGAGCAATTATCGGGTTTGAGCGCTCAAGCCGCCATCAGGTCGCCGGACTTCGCACCCATGTTCTTATCGCCGTGGGAGCGACACTGTTAATGCTGCTTTCAATATGGATACCCCAGCAATTTTTTGGCATGAAAAGCGGCGATCCGGGCAGAATTGCCGCGCAGGTTGTTTCCGGCATAGGCTTTCTCGGCGCAGGCGCGATAATCCGGCTAGGCAACAATGTCAAAGGACTTACCACGGCGGCCTCACTTTGGCTGATCGCGGCTGTCGGGCTTGCCATCGGCGCGGGAATGTATATCGCGGCGGCGGCGGCGGAATTCCTCAGCCTCGTGACGCTTATTTTGCTCAACAAACTGGAAAGACATTTTTTCCCTGCGGCGCGGCACAAAATGCTGGAACTGCATTTCAAACACGGCTCACACCCCGACATCAAAACAGCCAATGAAATATTGTCGAACTTCAGAATACAAAGCCTGTCTATGGACGTGCGTCAAGGAATGGGAAAAACAAAAGGCACAAAAATCCGGTTTCTCCTCAGCATTCCCGATTCGGCGGATTTATCCAAACTTGCCAAAGCGTTCAAAACTTCCGGCGGCGCGTCCAGAGTTGAAATCAAAGAGAAATATTAGGATTCCGGGAGCGCCCGCTTTAATACCGGAATTACTTTTCCGGTCAATTCAATTGCCGCAGGAAAATCTTCTCGCTGAAGCAGCACGGTTTCTCCGTCCATCTGCGCCAAGACCGGATGCTCGGCGGAAAACTCCACCCTGTGCGCGTTGAACAATATCGATTCAGGCTTAGTGACATGTTCGCCTGTATTAAACAGCTCTTTGAGGGCAAGTTTACGTAACAAGGACATTTGCCGAAGGGCGCAGACATTGCGTTCATCGGGAAGAATTTTTTTGCGCGAGCCGTAAGTTCTGTTACCCGAAACTCCAACGGCAAGCAGAAGTATTTTTTCCCGGAACGAAGTAACTTCGGCGAAATGTTCGTCCAGCGCTTTGACATCCATAAAACCGACAGTATACAGCTGGTCGTAGAGCAGCGCGGCAATATCAACCCAGAGCTTGTACGAATCGCCGGGAAGCTTTCCTTTCATTCGATTGGTCATGTGCGTAACAAAAGCGTCAAGACCAACGGAAAGTATATTGAACGCCAGAAAAGGCCCGCCGGAAATTGCCGGGCCGCCGGGCGCGGTAACAAGCCTGAGCGCGGCAGTATTTTCAACATTTACCGGATTGACCAGCAAATCAAGCGCGCCGTCCAGTTCAGGCGCGTCCGCTCCGTCATTGCCGGTTCCCATAGGCAGACGAAGAACGGCGGCATTTTCGCGGACACGCCGGGGAGCGTTATACAGCGCGGACAAAACTTCCCGGCTGGTCCCGTCACCGCCCGCCGTAATAAAAAGATAAAACGGCATCTCCTTTTTCGCGGCATTCTCGCAAGAGGCAAGCGCGGTGGCGGCTTCGGTTACAAGCGCTCCGGCAATTTCTCCGCCGTGTCCGGCTCTTTCCGTCAATATGAGTCCGCTCGAAAAAGCGGACGATGTTCCGGCTTGCGCGGCGTTACGCGAAGAAACAAGCCCCGGCTGCCTTACCGTGTCAGACGGGCGCGAGTCTGCGCGGACGGGATTAACTTGAGCTTTTTGCCGGTATTGTTCCAGAATTGCCCGGTGCTTTTTCCACCGCGACTTGATCGTAAAACCGCCCGCGCTGGGATTGGCAATAATCGTCCAAACCAAAGGACGCCCCGGCTCGACAAGTGAACACGCGCAAATATCCGCCAGCGCCTCAGCAAAAAACTCCATGTCCATAATCTATTATTTGCGCGGATCGGCTGAGGGGTCAAGAGATCGCCGGCTCCGCTTTTTTCCCCCGTCATTATACGCCTTGAACTGTTCGCCCCATTTCCACATCGCGTCATGCACCGGCTTGAGACTCCGCCCCAAACCGGTCAGCGAATATTTCCTCCATGATGCGAAGATGATCGGTCAACACTTTCGGCGAAATTCCGTTCAGCCCTTTTTTCAGCTGACCAAAACGTTTAGTTCCCGTCAGCAATTCACGGACAATCAGCGCTTTCCACCGATCACCCATCATCATCAAAGCCGTCTCAACCGGACAATCCGGCAAATTAAATCTCTTTAACACAATTCCTCCCGCGCCTATTCCGCCTAAAACATCATAGTTACCAAAAGTATACTATAGCGCTTTTTTAATACTATATCTATAAAAAGCATTTACTTGTAATAATATACTTATCATATTATTCTAACATTAGAGATAAAATTATTACAAACTTTATTTATTTGGAGGCAAAGCATGACTAACTTTACGGAAATCCTGAAAACAAATCCCAACGGAGTATTGGCGACACAGGACGGAGACAATGTAAAAACACGGGTATTTCAATATCTTTTTTCCAATGGAAACAAGGTATATTTTTGCACTTCCAGCGAGAAACCGGTCTACGAACAGATTAAAGCAAATCCAAACGTGTCATTTTGTACATATCCGCAAAATTTCACCCCGGTCATTTCCATAAACGGCAAAGCTGTATTTACAGAAGATTTATCGCTTAAAACAAAAGCGCTTGACGAAAACCCGCTTATCAAGGGCATATACAAAACACCAGACAATCCAGTTTTCAAAATTTTTTACATTGACACAGAAGAAGTTGAAACATTCAGTTTCGAGGAAGGGCCGAAAACACTCAAACTATAATACACGGCGAGCGGCACATACATTTGCCGCTCGCCGGCTTGCCTGTTAGACACGCAAACCGGCCTAAGCCGGCCCGCGTTTATTGAATTTATTCGGAGACGATAATGTCCGCGAGGGCAATAAGACCGCCTGCGTTCGCTACCGGACGGACAACCCGCCATCCGTTTATCGTATTTGACGATAACGCATTATTCCCCTCATCTTTGAAGTTGCTCAAAGGTATAGTTACTTTTACCCAGCTCTTGTTCATTGCCTCAGTGGTTGTAATGTCATAAAAATAGGTCGTGCCGCCATTATCGGGGTCTCCAACATCCACTCCAAACCGGTATGTTGTTCCAATGATAGAGGTATCGTCGCTATCCGCGTACATCAAGAGTGACACGGACGTTAATTCAGAAATATCCCATGTCTGGTTGCTTCTTCCAATTCCGCAATAATTGGTACCATTGATAAAACATGCGGCATTGCGGCCGCCTTTTACCTGAAACGCCGCCCAACTATCACCGGCCGCCCAGTAACCGGCTGTGGCATTTGGACCTGGGACATTATCCACAGTATCGTTAAGATCTCCTGTCCGGCCGGAAAAATCGCCCAGCGAGACAAATGCCGTTTCGCTGATCGTGCCGTTTAATGTTCCCGTTTTCCCGCCAAAGGATACGGTCAGCGCAAAAGCGTTTCCGCCTTCCTCAGGCACGACTTTGGAAGAATCTGCGGACAGCGTGGCATCTCCTGTAACATCGTATTCAGGCGTATACCATTTGCTGAACAGGGACTCGCCGTACAGTGTTACATCGACTCCGTCCACAGTATAAACAGCCTTTATGCCTGAAATCACGGAGCTTATTTCCGTTTCAGCGGGATATTGGGCAATGGGTTCTCCGGCGGGAATGGTAATGCTTTTGAGTGTTTTGCTCGTTTTGATTAATTCAATATCGTCTATGTGAACTGTTTTACCGAATAAACCTTCGCCGAGCACAAAAATAGACTGTTTTAACTCCGGAGTTTGGATTGCCGGAACCGGCACGATAACCCGCTGCCATTCTGTACCCACAACGAGACCTGTATTGTCGTTACCTTTGTACTTGACTTCCCAGCCCGCTGCGTTCGCGTTGTCTCCGGCGAATCCGGTTTCAATGACCGCGCCGTCAGGACTTTTTACCCAGTATGAAAGCGCGTCATACGCGGCAAAATCTAGGAACTCGTCTGTTTGAAAGCTGAACCCGCCCCAGCTCGCTGTCGAGGTAAAGGCAAACGCTTTGCCGCTGGTACGTCCGTCCACCGTTTCGGTGTCCACGTTTCCATCCCAGGGAGTACTTTCTACACCATCTGCTGTTTCGCCCGAATAAATCGACTTGTAAACAGAGGTTTCGGGCGGGGGCGGAGGTGGGGGCGTAGGAGTCCCCTTATCTCCGTCTCCCGCGTCAGTGGGACAGGCGATAAAAGACATCGCGCCGATCAGCAATAGAGCCACAACCGCGATCATGCCTGACATTTTGTTTCTTTTACCTCCAAAAAATATTTTATGGGCGGACGTTTTGACATCCCGGATGCCGTACATCAGACCCTTGTACCCGGTATTGATCTCACTTAATGCGGAACATTATGCGCTTTCGCCGCATGATGTATCATACAATTATAACTATTTTAACAATACATGTATTTTTTATTTCTGTCAACAGAAAAAAACAAGCGGACGCTATACCACACGCAATTTTTAAATTTTCATTTACACTGCTGGCGGGTTACGAAAATCTGTTTTATCATACATATTGTGCAACAGAGGAAAAAAATAAATTTATCCGTAATAAGTCCGCGTCAAAGACGGCCTTAATTAAAGTTCCCCGGAAACTTCAGTTTTCGAGGAACTTCCATAACAAAACCGCATTTTGCGCAGCGTTTTGAAACAAAACGGGAGCAAATGCACAGACTTCCGAGGTAACTAACCGGGTTTCCGAGGAAGTCAATTGAGGAGGCATGACATGAAACGCAAAAAATTATTTCTACTGGTAATAGCGGCGTTGTTTGCCGTTGCGTTACCATTCGCGGGATGCGCCGGAAAACTTGAAGCGCAGCCCCTTGCCCAACAACAAACCCAACAACCCAGCCAGCAGATTCCGGCGGACACGGCAGTTCCCGCCCAAACAAACGCTTCAAAAGTTTATTTCACAGACGACATCAGCCCAGCGGGATTAATGGCGGCGTACAACGCGCTTGAGCAGCAGCCCTCCGGCAAAGTCGCGGTGAAAATCAGCACAGGCGAATCACTTTTCAGCAATCAGCTGCGGCCTGAACTGATAAAAGACCTCGTGGAACGCTTAAACGGCACAATCGTCGAATCAAATACCGCTTACGGCGGCAGACGAGCAAGCGCCGCGCTGCACAAACAAATCGCGCAAGAGCACGGTTACACAGCAATAGCCAATGTCGATATTCTTGACGAAGACGGCTCGCTCAGTCTCCCAGTCTCAGGCGGCACACGCCTACGCGAAAATTTTGTCGGCGCGCATTTCAGCAATTACGATTACTATGTCGTTCTCTCCCATTTCAAAGGACATCAAATGGCCGGCCTCGGCGGAGCAATCAAAAACATTTCCATCGGCATAGCTTCTTCGGAAGGGAAATCGTGGATTCATTCCGGCGGAAAAAGCAAAGTCCGTCCGTGGGGCGGAGAGCAAGACGCTTTTCTTGACGCAATGGCCGAAGCAGGAAAATCAGTCGTCGACAGCCTTGACGGAAAAATTCTTTACATCAATGTAATGAACCGCCTGTCAGTTGACTGCGACTGCAACGGAAATCCCGCCCTCCCAGACATGCACGACATCGGCATACTTTCATCACTCGATCCAGTCGCGCTCGATCAAGCCTGCGTTGATCTCGTGTACGCAGCCACAGACGGCAAAAGCCTCATCCAACGAATCGAATCGCGCAACGGCATACGAACAATCAACCACGGAGCCGAAATCGGCCTCGGCAGCAAAACCTATGAACTAGTCAAACTAACCAGTTGACACACCCAAATTCAGAAAGGGGGGCTGTTTCCACACATTTTCCGGCACACAGCCACATTCCCCGTCCGCCCCCCTTACGCTCCAGCCGCTGCGCGTCTTACGCTATCCCCCGGTTATCCGGCTTCGCCGGATAGTTTTGTCATTCCGGGCTTGACCCGGAATCTCGTTAAATTATCGCAGAGATTCTGGCTTTCGCCAGAATGACAAATTATCTGTGGAATAGCCGCAGACCGCCGTGTTACTTTCAATAACTATTTATATGAACCGCAGCTTTTACAAGCTGGTGATGTAACCGGGTTTCTTTCACTACATTTTTTACACACCC
>QMCE01002097.1_pt1 | contig 11069 bp, 6 predicted proteins | sample 1821851 | NCBI WGS metagenome assembly QMCE01 (sample SAMN09453174, study PRJNA476694) | Termite gut metagenome, whole genome shotgun sequencing project. | isolation source: worker | host: Odontotermes sp. | place: South Africa:Pretoria | collected 2016-01-28
GCGATCGTCACAGGGGCTATCTGTCCCTGCTCGACGTAATTCTCCGGGGCAACCGGCCCTCCCTTGCAGGCGGAGGCACAGCACAGGGCACACAACAAAAGGATCCTCGCTTTCATCTATGGCCGTTCGGTAATGGGTTCGAGGTTCTCGATCTCGAAGCCGTCGATGGCGATCGAGATGCTCAGGTCGGGATGTATCGTCACTTCGATCGGGAATTCGGTCGCATCGTCGAAATCGTCCTGTGTCTGGTAGCGGTAATTCCCCTGCTCGTCCTTGATCTGGCAGAGCGCGGCGACGATGTCCAGCGGGGCGATGAGGTCTTTGCCCGTGACGGCGTGCTTCACGTAGAGCAACACCGGATCCTTGGGCGTGTGGCGATTCAGGTCGAGGCGCAGGATCTTCATGTCGGTGTACATCGTCGCCTCGGTCGTCAGGTGGGTCGAGGCCTCGTAGCGCACTTTCTTGGCATACTCGCCGATCGAGCCGTCGTAGCAATACCGGCCGTTGCGGCCCACGACGAAGACCTGAAGCGGCGGATCGGCCGGCGCGCGCGAGATCACCGGCGGCAGGACGTCGAGGCCCATGACGCTGATTTTCAACAGGCTGGTGTTGCAGATAAAGTCGAAGGTCAACGGCGGCGCGGCTCCGGCGGCGACAGCCACGTCTTGGGCCATGGCGAAGAAGAGGTCGTCGAAGTCGGCGGCCGGGATGACATCCCCTTCCACCTCTTCGGGAAGATCTTTGTGTTCCAGCACCAGCCGGAAATCCTTGAGCGTGGTCACGCCGACCTTCACATCCTGCGAGTAGTCGTCGACCGAAGGATCGGTCATGTGGGAGTCGAAAAAGCCGGTTTTGGTAATCTCCTCGTTGTTGGCCCCCCACGCCACGAAGGTGTATCGTCCGTTGGGCAGAAACGGGATCGCGAACATCCCGCCTACGAAATCGCGGCGGCTGGCGGACGTAATGGCCGTCAGCACGCCGGTTTCGCTGTTAAAGATGTAGATTCGGATGCCGCCGACCTGCTCGGGCAGTTTGTCGACATGCTCTTCGTTGTGGGTGTATTGAACCTGTATGCGTATGTCCGTGCCGCACTCGACGAGGCTCTTTTTATCCTCGTCGACGCAGCCGACCGCCATCAGGGTCGACAACAGCCCGGCAACGACCCGTTTCATTCAAAATCAGAGCTCGGGGATCAGCGCCTGGAAGTCCCAGTCGGTGACCGTCACCTTGACCACACAGTCGATGTTCGCCGGGTTGGGGGTCAGGCCGAGGTTGGTTTCGTCGAACTGCAGGTCGGCGATCGTGTAGATCATACCCCGCTTGAACACCCCCGTAAAGCCGGTATAGCCCGTCACGGTGAGGTAGCAGTCGCCGCCTTCGTTGTAGTTCTTCTCTTCGCCGTCGTTGTAGACGACGCTCTGCAGGTGTACGATCACTTTCGGAACACCGGCAGGCCCCACGTGGTAAGCCCACACGTTCGATCCGGGAGCGGCGACTTTTTCATCGTCCGGCCAGCTGCCCGCATCGCCGATGTTGCCGGTGAAGACGGTGTTCGTCGTCTGGTTCCAGGCCGTGCCGACACCCTCACCCGCCAGCGTGAACTGCGGATGATACTTGTCCACGTAAACACCCTTCACCTCGAAGGAGACGATGCTCGTCTTGCCGGTGATCTGGTGCAGCTCCAGACGCGAGTAGAGCGGGCTCAAGTCGACCTCCGCCTCGTATTCGCCTTGTACGGCGGTCGGAGCGATCGCCACGGCATCGCCCGAGGTGTTGGCCAGAGCGGCTTTCGTGTAGTCGTTGTTCCGGGTCTTTGTGATCTCCGAAACGGCTTCCAGAATGTCGTCGAGCGAACTGAGCGAATTCACGTCGACATCGTTCGGGATGTTGCCGAGGATGTAGATGCGCGAGTCGTTGGGCACCGCTACGCTCAACTCCTGACCCGTACCGATCGCGACGTTGGCTTGCGACGGCACCAACGCTTCGTCATGGGCCACTTCGCCCAGCGCGTCGATCACAAAGATGTGGCCGTCGACCAAAGTCAGTTGGTCTGCCTCGCCCGCCGCCTCGGTGGCGCGGGTGTCGATGTTGTTGCCGATCCCCGACAGGCGGATCGTCAGATTGCCCGTCGAACCGTCCACAGGCGGAGTCGGGTCGTTGTTTTCATTTTGGCAGGCAAAAGCCACGAAAGCTGCGGCTGCCAATAAAAGAATTTTCTTCATAAAAAACGGATTGGTTAATGTTCTGCGGTTTATGTATCGGGTATTTTAATCGGATTATCGGTTTTGGAGGATCGACTGTGCGTGCTTGCGCAGCTCCTCGGCGTTGGCGGCACCCTGCACGCCTCCGCGGGCGAAGGCTTGCGCGGCGAGCTCCTTTTTGCCCTGCATCCAATAGAGCAGCCCCGCGTTGTTCCAATAGGCGGCCGTGGCGGTATTCACCCGGTTCAGGTAGTTGACCGCGGCGGCTTCGTCCAGACGCCCCAGCGCGCTGGCGGCGGCGTTGATGTTGGCCACGTCGCTGTCGGGGAACTCGCGCGCGGCGATCTGGAAGATCTCGTTGAAGGCGTCGCTGCCCGGGGTGTGGACCTCGGCCAGCACGAAGAGCTCGTGCAGCGAAAGGTTGCCCGGCCGGGTTTTCAACACCTCACGGGCACGCTCGCCCGAAAGGGGGGCCACCGTGTAGTTGATCCGGTAGTTCGACCGGCGGAGCTGCGGGAAGAAATCCGCCTCCATCTGCCGGTAGGGTTTCCCGCCCGAGAGGGCGAGCAGCTTGCGGTAGCGGACATCGAAATATTCCGTGCTGCGGATGATCTCCAGCACGCGGAATTTATCGGGCATGCGCGAATGTTCGACCAGCGAGTCGAGCAGCGCCCAGTCCTCACCTTCGCCCTGCGCGGAGAAGAGGTCGGTGCTCAGGTTCTGTACCGTCGCCACATGGTCGCGCAGCGCTGCGGCACGGCGTTCGGAAAGCTCCATATTCCGGGCATATTCCCCCTCGGGCGAAGCGTATCCGTTGATCGATATCCCCATGATCGTCACATCGGGGTCTCTCAGCAGGGCCGTTGTGATCTCGTGTATCTTTTGCAGTTCGGCGCCGTTGTTGCGGAACGCAGGCAGGATCTGCGTGCTTCCTTTCGGGAAATCGAGATACGCCTTTCCAGAGTCGCTGCGCGCCTTGATCGTTTCGGTCTCCGGGACGACGAAGCTGGCGGTGAGTTGCGGCCCGTAGAAACGCACCCTCGGGGAGGCGGGCAATTGCGGTATGACGACCGTCAGCACCGGAGCGGCGTTCGGCTCCCCGGCGGCCGAGGCATACACGGGGCGCATGCGCGGGGCACGCTCTCCGCGCCCCAGGTTGAAGATCAGGTTCAGCCCCGCCTTGGTCGGGCCGAAATAATGTTTGGCCACGGGGCGCAACAGATCCTCCTCCATCGTTGTCGTCGTCCCGACAAGGGGGGCGTCGCTGCCCCAGCCATATTCGTCGTAATCGAGGTAGGCATACCCAACCCCGATCGTCGCTTCGAGGGCAATGCGGCGCCCCAGATTCCAGCGATAGCCATAGCTCAGCCCCGCCCCGACGGCGGTTCCGTCGAACCCATGCTCCCGCATGTAGGGCGAGAAGGGCTTGGGCAGCCTGTTCAGCTCATAATCGGCATAATGGGCGTGCAGGCCGAAAAAGTGGCCCGCGAACGCCTCGCGCATCCACATCCGGAACTCCGGCTGCACCATCCAATGCTTCCATTGCTTCCCTTCGCCGAAAGTCCAGGGGTTGTAGTTGCCCGACAGTTCCAAGGTGGTGCGGTCGCCGACGCGGTACTCGACGCCCAGATTGATCGTCGCCGTGGCATCGTAAAGCAGGTTGGTTTTGAGCGCCCAGCGGGGAGCGGCGGCCTGTGCGGCTTCATCGTTCGGGAGCTGCAGTTGCACCTGCGCCGAAACAGGGGCCCAAAGGGCTGCCAACACCGTCAGCACGCCTGCGAATGTACGTGTGATCCTCTTCTTCATAAGGTTGATAATCAACTGAATTTCGGCCACAAAGATACAACATTTTTACGAAGCAAACCTTAATAACGTAAAATTTTATACTTCGTATATCTTATTATATAAAAATCAGCCGAGCAGCCCCAACCGGCGGGCATAATTTACGGCCTCGCGGGTATTGCCGGCACTCATTTTTTCGAGAATGTTCTGGCGATGGCGGTTCACGGTGTGGACGCTGATGGAGAGCCGCTCCGAAATCTCCTTGCTGTACATCCCTTCGTCGATCAGCCGCAGGATCTCCCGCTCGCGCCGGGTCAGATCCATGCCGGTTTCCTCGTGAACGGTGAACGGGACGATCTCTCCCGTTTTGAAATTGATCAGGGTGAACCGCAGGCCGATGTCCGGCGTCTGATCGGGCGAAATATCCACCGTCCCCAGCTCGATGGGGTTGCCCTGTGAACTGAAATCGAGGATCTGGAGCTGGCAAATGATCCGCGTCCACTCGTCGTTTTTACCCAGAAAACGGAATTCGAAAACATACTTGTAATCCGCCCTTTCTTCCTGGGGACGGGCCGTCACATAGTGGAACAGGCGCGTGAGATAATCGTTGAAGACCTGTCGGTCGTCGGGGTGGATCCTGCTCTTCAGCAGAGCGTCGTCCGGCGAACTGCCCGAGTCGGGGATTTCATAGCCGAAAATCTCAAGACCCGGCGACAGAAACGGGTAACCTTCCTGGCGCACGACCACGAAAATACCGCTGCTCGACATCCGCGAAAGCATCTCCACATAGGGACGATGCGCCTCCCAAACGGGATCGGTATACGAAAAATGGTTATCATTAGCCATTGTATGCATCTGGTGTAGTCTGTACTTTTGCCGCGAAATTAACCTAAAAAAGAACGTTCGACAAATGAAAAAATTATCGTGGTTCTTCGGAATCGTACTTCTCGCCACACTCGCAACGGGTGTAACCGCCCAAACCGGCCCCACGGGGCGCATCCGCGGCACCGTCGTCGACGCCGCCTCGGGACAGCCCCTGCCATACGCCGCCCTCACCGCTCCGGACGCCGGTTCCAGCGTCGGCACGACGACCGACGAGCAGGGAGCATTCACCCTGCCGCCGCTGCCGGTGGGGCGCCATACCGTTCAGGCATGGTTCGTCGGGTACGAACCGGCAATCGTGCGCGAGGTGATGGTCTCGTCGGCCAAAGAGACCGTGCTCCAGATCGCGCTGAAAGAGAACGTGCAGCGAATCGAAGAGGTGGTCGTCCGTCCCCGGATCAACAAGGAGGCGCCGATCAACCCGATGGCGCTGGCCGGCGCGCGGATGCTCAGCGTCGAGGAGGCGAGCCGCTATGCCGGCGGCCTGGACGACCCGGCACGTCTGGCCACCGCCTTTGCCGGCACGGCGGGCGATGTGACCAACAACAGCATCGCCATCCGCGGCAACTCGCCCCAATTCCTGCAATGGAAACTGGAGGAGGTCGAGATCCCCAACCCCAGCCATTACCCCGAAATCGGCGCCGTCGGCGGCGGGGTTCTGACAGCGTTCAGTTCGCAGGTGTTGGGCAACTCCGACTTCTTCACGGGGGCTTTCCCCGCGCAGTACGGCAACGCGCTCTCCGGGGTCTTCGACATGATGCTGCGCAGCGGGAACAATCAGCAACATGAACACACGGCGCAGCTGGGCACGCTCGGCGTCGAATTCGGCTCCGAGGGGCCGTTCAAAAAGGGAGGGCTCGGCTCCTACCTCTTCAACTACCGCTATTCGAGCCTGGCGCTGGCGGGCGACGTGATGGGCGGCTCGATGGAGGAGGTGGCCGGAGCGCGCTATCAGGATTTGTCGTTCAAGATCAACCTGCCCACCCGCAAGGCGGGCACCTTTACCTTGTGGGGCATCGGTACGAACGATAAAATGAGCTCGCCTCTGCCGGACGACCTTTCGAGCTACGAATACCTGCCCACCACGGACGGTACCCGCCAATACATGGGCGCCGCCGGTCTGGGGCACCGGATCTTTCTGGGCGCCAACACCTACCTGAAAACCACGCTGGCCGCCACCCACGCCTACAACCACATCTGGCAGGATATCCATCGCGACGACCGGCCGGAATTGGAACAAATCGGCGATATGCGGGACAAAAGCACCCACCTGATCTTCAACTCCTACCTCAACACCAAGTTCAGCGCCCGCCACACCAACCGCACCGGCGTGACGCTCACCGGCATCTTTTACGACGACGATTACAACCTCGCCCCGGGATTCCCCTACCCCGAGGGGCCGATCGCCAATTTTGTCGACAGCGACGGCAGCAGCGGGCTGGTGTCGGCCTTCACCCAGTCGCTCTTTCAGTTCAGCGAACGGCTGGCGGGCGAGATCGGCGTGAACGGGCAATACTTCGCCTTGAACGGCCGCTGGACGGTCGAGCCTCGCGCCAGCCTGCGCTGGAAGGCCGCTCCGCGCCACGCGATCGGGATCGCCGCGGGCATGCACAGCCGCCACGAACGGCTGGACTACTATTTCATCACCACACCCGAGACGGGCGACCGGTTGGTGAACAAGGATCTCGATTTCGCCAAGGCGTACCACGCCACGCTGAGCTACGACTGGAACATTTCGGACAACATCCACCTGCGCGTCGAACCCTATTTCCAATACCTCTACGATGTGCCGGTCGTGCCGGGCACCGGCCGATCGATCATCAACCAGTTCGATTTCTGGATGACCGACCCGCTGGTGAACAACGGAAAAGGGCGCAATTTCGGCGTCGACCTTACGCTGGAGCGCTACCTGAAAGAGGGTTTTTATTACATGCTGACCGCTTCGGTTTTCGATTCGGAATACACGGGCGACGACGGCGTGTGGCACAACACCCGCTACAACCGCCGCTTTCTGGCAAACGCGCTGGGCGGCAAGGAATGGGTGTTGGGGCGCAACAAACAGAAGGTGTTGGGGATCAACCTGCGCCTGAACGTGATGGGCGGCAGCCGTTACACGCCGCTGGACCAGGCCGCCTCGCTGGCGGCCGAGCGCCCGATCGAAGACGAGAGCCGCCTGATGGAGGAACAAAATCCCACGGCCCTGATCCTGCATGTGACGGTCAAATATCAGATCCACCGCCCGAAAGTGACGCACGAATTCGGCGCCATGATGCTCAACATCACCGGCAACAAGGATTATTACGGCTTCGACTACAACTTCGCCACCCACCGGATGGATCACATGACCTCGACCGTCGGCATCCCCAACATCTATTACCGAATATCGTTTTGAGGCATCGCTGCGCGCAAAGAAAAATCGTCGAAATCTCCGCACAACCGGCCGATTTGGCAGAGTGATCGAAAATTAGTAAGTTTGTGGATTACATCGAGGTAATCCTCACAACAATCGATCTTTATGAGACATCTGTTTATGGCCGTAGCGGTGCTGCTGGGTACGGCGCCTGCCTTTTCGCAGGGAAACGAGTGGCGCGATCCGAATGTGAACGCGGTGAACCGGCTGCCGATGCACACCGATTTTTTCGCCTACGAGAACGAAGATCGTGCCGCCGCCGCGGACAGGAACGCTTCGGAGCGTTTCCTGTCGCTCAACGGCGATTGGAAATTCGCGTGGGTGGCGAATGCCGACCAAAGGCCGACCGATTTCTACAAGACCACCTACAACGACGGATTCTGGGCCACGATGCCCGTCCCGGGGCTGTGGGAGCTGAACGGCTATGGCGACAGGCAATACCTGAATGTCGGCTATCGCTGGCGCGAGCGCTTCGCGAACGATCCGCCCAATGTCCCGACGGAGCAGAACGCCGTCGGCTCGTACCGGCGGATGATAGAGATCCCTGCCTCGTGGAGCGGCCAACAGATCGTCGCCAGCTTCGGCTCGGTCACCTCGAACATCTATCTGTGGGTAAACGGCTCGTATGTCGGTTACAGCGAGGACAGCAAGCTCGAGGCCGAGTTCGACATCACCCGCTATGTGAAGCCGGGGGCGAACCTCATCGCCTTCCAGGTCTTCAGCCTGTGCGACGGCTCCTACCTCGAAGATCAGGACTTCTGGCGTTTTTCGGGCGTGGGGCGCGACTGTTTTCTCTATGCTCGGGACAAGAAACACATCGCCGAGGTGCGTTACACGGCGAGCCTCGATGGGAGCTTTACCCGCGGCTCGGTCGATTTCGAGATGGAGTTTCCCGCCGCGGCGAAAGGATCGGAGATCTCCGTCGAGCTGACCGACCGCGAAGGCGCCACCCTGGCCTCGCACACGTCGAAGGTGGGCGGCGCGAAAACCCGTTTCACGCTCGACGCCGGCGAAGTGGCGGCGTGGAGTGCCGAAACACCCCATCTCTACGACCTGATGGTGACCCTCTCCTGGGGCGGGAAGGTGGTCGAAGCGATCCCGTTTCGCGTCGGCTTCCGCAACGTGGAGATAAAGAACGCCCAACTGCTCGTGAACGGGCAGCCCATACTGATCAAGGGTGTGAACCGCCACGAAATGGATCCGCTGGCGGGCTATGTCGTCAGCCGCGACCGCATGTTGCAGGATATCCGGCTGATGAAGGAGCTGAATATCAACGCCGTGCGCACGTGCCACTATCCCGACAACAACCTGTGGTATGAATTGTGCGACGAGTACGGCCTCTATGTCGTGGCCGAGGCTAACGTCGAATCGCATGGGATGGGCTACGGCGAGAGGACCCTCGCCAAGAATCCCGCCTACGCGAAGGCACATCTGGAGCGCAACGAGCGCAACGTGCGGCGCAGTTTCAACCACGCCTCGGTGATCATCTGGTCGCTGGGCAACGAGGCGGGCGACGGGCCCAACTTCTCGGCGTGCTACGACTGGATCAAGGCGTTCGACACTTCGCGCCCTGTACAGTACGAACAGGCGGTCTATAACTACGACACCCGCAACACCGACATCATCAACCCGATGTATTGGGATTACAGGCAGAGCGAGCAATATCTCTCGGACAATCCCACCAAACCGTTGATCCAGTGCGAATATGCCCACGCGATGGGCAACTCGATGGGCGGGTTCGGCGAGTATTGGGATCTGATCCGCAAATATCCGAGTTATCAGGGCGGTTTCATCTGGGATTTCGTCGATCAGTCGCAGAGAATCAAGCGCGACGGGGAGTGGATATACGCTTACGGCGGCGATTTCAATCCCTACGACGCGCACGACTTCAATTTCTGCAACAACGGCCTGGTCTCTCCCGACCGTACGTTCAATCCCCACGCCCACGAGGTGGGGTATTACCACCAGTCGGTGTGGACGACCTTCGACGGCGGACGGTTGGGCGTGTTCAACGAATATTTCTTCCGCGACCTGTCCAATGTCCGCATGGAGTGGAGCGTGCTGTGCGACGGGCTTGAGATCAGAAGCGGTGTCAAGGAATTGAATACCGCCCCGCAGCAGACGCAGGACATTCGGTTGCCTTTCGACATCGGCGAACTGCCCGCGGGCGAGCTCATGTTGAACGTCGAATACCGCCTGGTCGAGGGCGAGCCGATGCTCCCTGCCGGAACGTGTATCGCGCGTCAGCAGTTTACCCTGCGCGAATACGATTTCGCGGCGGCGGCTCCCGCACTCGCCAGTCGCCGTGTCGACCGCCACACCTCCGCCGGAACGGTGACGGTGAAGGACAACGACCGCAACTACCTCGTCGTCGGCTCGGAAAGATTCCGGGTGGATTTCCGCCGCCGCGACGGACTCATGACCCAATACCGCGTCGGCGGGACGGATTACCTCGCTCCCGGAACCGAATTGCGGCCCAACTTCTGGCGTGCTCCGACCGACAACGATTTCGGCGCGGGCCTGCAACGCAGAAACGCCGTGTGGCGCGATCCGGGGTTGAAACTGACCTCGCTGAACCACGAAATGCGCGACGGAATGGCCGTCGTTGTCGCCCAATACGAGCTTGTGAACACCGGCGGAACGCTCGAAATAACCTACACCGTCAATAACGCGGGTGAGATCGCCGTGCGTCAGGCCCTCACGGCCGGCAGCGGCAAGGCGCCCGACATGCTCCGTTTCGGGATGCGGATGGTGATGCCCGATGATTTCGACTGCGTGGACTATTACGGACGCGGCCCGATCGAGAATTACGCCGACCGCAAGGATTCGCAGTTCGTGGGGCTCTGGCACCAGACGGTCGACGAACAGTTCTATCCTTACGACCGCCCGCAGGAGACCGGCACGAAAAGCGACCTGCGCTGGTGGTTCCAACGGGATATGGGCGGAAATGGGCTTCGCTTCACATCCTCCGCGGCGTTTTCGGCCTCGGCGCTCCACTATTCGCAGGAAACGCTCGACGAGGGCCTGGCGAAGCACAACATGCACCCCGCCGATCTGGAAAAGGACTCCCGTGTGTGGCTCTGTATCGACGCGGCGCAATCCGGGTTGGCTTGTGTCAACAGTTGGGGGGCGTTGCCGTTGCCCGAATACCGCCTGCCCTTCGCCGACCGTACGTTCGAATTCACGATCTCACCGGAAACCAAACTCTATTGAGACCTGCGCCGCTGAAAAAAGCCGCCCGTTTCGGGGCGGCTTTTTCGGTGGGCCCAGAGGGGCATGATCCCACGACCTTCGGATTATGAGTCCGCTGCTCTGACCAGCTGAGCTATGGGCCCGTGTCTCTTTTTCGGCTGCAAAAGTAACACTTTGCTGCGAAAAAACCTATCTTTGCCCCGAAAACTTAACAGGTATAAAATTATGAAAAAAATCATTCCCGCCGTTTGTCTCGGCGTGCTTTTGGCCTCGTGCACGGGACGCACCCCACGCGCGGAACTCGAAGCGCAGTCGGCCGAGCTCAGCACGGAGCTGGCAGCCAAGGATTCGCTGCTGAACGACGTTTTCGCCTCGCTGAACGACATTGCTTCGAACCTGACGGCGATCAAGGACCGCGAGGGGATCATCGCCGCCGCCGCCTCGCCGGAGATCCCGACCGAGACGCGCGCGCAGATTTCGCAGGACATCGCCGCCATCGACGAATTGTTGCAACAGAACCGCCATTCGCTGGAACGCCTGCAGGGAACGACGGAACAGCTTCGCCGCGCCAACGTGCGCTTGGGCGAGCTGGAGACGCTCAT
>QMCE01002098.1_pt1 | contig 11068 bp, 5 predicted proteins | sample 1821851 | NCBI WGS metagenome assembly QMCE01 (sample SAMN09453174, study PRJNA476694) | Termite gut metagenome, whole genome shotgun sequencing project. | isolation source: worker | host: Odontotermes sp. | place: South Africa:Pretoria | collected 2016-01-28
CCCCCGCATTATTGCCGTTGTCAGCGAAGGTGAAGTAGGTGTCCTCCGACTGTACCCACTGTACTCCCGCGGTTGCCGGGGTGACCGTATACTTAACCGTTTTTGTTTCCCCCGGCTGGAGGCGGACGGCCTGCCGGCCGAAGGAGAATGATTTAGGATCCTCCACCTGCACATCGCAGAGGGCGTACTTTCCGTTGGGCAGCTGGGCCCTGACGGTGACGGTTCCGGAAGCGACCGCGTAGAGGGACACGGTTTTCCCGTTGCCCAGCATCCTGACCACCTCAACGCCGTCCATCTTTGAGACGCTCCAGGCAAGCAGGGTGTAGTCATCGTTGCTGCCGTCTGAGATCGTTGCTTTCAGTTCTGTGGTTCCCCCCTTCTCAAGAGTGATAAAGGTTTTGTTTAACGTAACAGATTGCTCATCGGAGCCGGGCACAATGATGTAGAACACCAGATTGGTATTGCTCTTCTCATGGGACACGGTGATGGTGGTTTCTCCGGCCGCAAGGGCTTCGACGTACACACTCTGACCTGCCGCGGTTCCGGTACTTGAAGTACCTCGGATCTGAGCGACAGCGGGATCAGTTGACTGCCATTGCAGGTTATACTGATCTGTGGGAATAACGCTGTTCCCGGTGAGGACAGCGGAAAGGGTTCTGTTCGTCCCCTTTTCCATGGTGAATATGGTAGAGGGGGCGGTAATGTAGATCAGGTCAGAGGCTGCTTTCTCCACGGACACGAGCATCTCCGCTTCGGCCTGGACGGTATTCGTTGCGGCGGCGATGAGCTTCGCCCGTACCGTAGCGGTTCCCGCGCCGATACCGGTGAGCTGGCACACGGCGGACGTCCCCATAACAGCTGCCACCAGGGGACTGTCGGAGGAGTATTCCACATGGGTCTTCATCGATGCGGCAGGCACCTGCATGGAGATAAAGGTAGATTTCCCTTCGGTGATGGTTTTGTTGAGGGCGCTGAAAGCAAACTCGGTATACTCGGATACCTTGATAATAATCTGCTGATCATAAGATGCTTTGGGGTGTGTGATGGTCAGTATTGCCTCGCCCTGCTGGAGGGGTTTTATCGACGCGATGTTGGCGGAGTAATCGAGTTCCACTACATCAAAGACATCGAGAGACCAGCGGAAGTTGTATCTGTCATCGGCTGCCCCGTTGACCAGGTTTGCGGAGATGGTTTTTGCGGTATCCGAGGGTTTCATGCGGATGATGTTCTCGGGCACACTGATACTGCACGATGCCTGTACCGGTTCATCGCAGATGAGCAGTATCCGCATGGCATACAGAGATCTCGGATGGGTGACGGTAACCGTTGCGACCCCTGCGGAAACCGCCCTGACCCGGGCAGTCTTTCCCTGGCCGTAGAGCTGGGCAACGGAGGAGTTGTCGGCAGTCCAGGAGAACTGATCCAGCTCCTCCTCAGAACCTCCCACCAGATCAGCGTTTATGGTTGTCCATGCAGTAGATACGGTGAGGGTGAGGATGGGTGCGGGAGTGGTGATATAGGGGTTTGCCGCGGCGGCAATGGGATCAACGCAGATGGCGATGAGCTCCAGGGGATAGGGGCATGAGGGGTGGCGCACGCTGATGACGGCGGTTCCGATGCCGTTGCCCGCAAGACTCGCGGTTGCCCCCGATGCGGTAATGCCGATAACCGCAGGGTTTGAGGATTCCCAGGTAAAGCCTGTGATGTGCACGGCGGAAGTATTTTTAATGGACACCGAGACGGTTTTACGGGAGCCTTCACTGATGGTAACCACATTGTCCTGGGTGGTCATATAGGTGAGTCCCGACACCTCCTCGGTTGAGTTTGAGATAACCAGGATCACTTTCTTTGGGTACTGAGCATCAGGATGGGTGATGGTCAGCTCAGCCTGCCCTGCGGACAGGGGTTTGATGAAACACTTCCCGGTTGAAAAGGATGAGGAGAGGGAGGCGATATCCGTTCTGTCAATTGAAAAGGTAAAACCCGAAACAGATGAGCTGTTTACCAGAGCCGCGGAGAGCATGAAATCCTGCTCCCCTTTGACCAGGGAAACAATATCATCGGTAACGGAGATGTAGGGGATTGAGGGATTCACATACACATATTTGCTTCCCGCCCGGCAGATGATTTTGAGGGTGTTCGCGCTTTTGGGGTGGGACACGGTGACCGTTGTTTCCCCCTCCTTCAAGGCGGTCACCGACGCTGATTCGCCGTTCGCATGTACCGAGACAATGGATGGATCGTCGGCTTTCCACAGGAGGGCGGTCTTTTCCGAGCCCGAGAGGCCGAGGGCGGTGACAGAGACGGTTTTGGTCTCCTTCTCATTGAAGATCAGTACGTTCTGCGCGGTAGTGAGGTACACATCAACCGGTCTCTCTGTTACCGGGGATGGGGCCGGATTGACCGTGATGGTGAAGGTAAAAGACTCTGCCGCAGATGAGGCATTGCGTACCGAGGCGGTGACAGATGCGATGCCCGCCGCTGCTGCGGTAACTCTCGCGGTGAGGTTCCCTGACTTTTCAACAGAGGCGATCCGGGGGGACGATGAGGTGAAGACAACAGAGTTCAGCTCTTCTTGAGTCAGCCCTGAGTGTTCCAGGGAGAGGTTGAGAGAGCCGCCTGCGGTAACCGAATACTGGGAGTGCTGGGAATAGATCGTTTTTACCTGTGAGAGTTCCGAGGGGGTATCAGCGGTGATGACCTTGATAAGGGCGGCGCTTTCGCTTCTGGGGTGGGTGACGGCAATGGTTGAGACCGCTTTCCCTTTACCGGCAGCGGAGATGACCGCCTCCGTCCCATTGGCGGTGACCGAGACGGCAGTATCTGAGGGGAGCCAGGCGAGGGAAGCTTCATCGGAGGGAGATTTGTTTTCTCCGTACAGGGACACTGAGGTCTGCACTGTTGTGCCGTTCAGAAGGGAGATGATCCCGGTCTTTGGGGTTATCCACAGGACTTCCCGTTTGGTGATATCGCCGATATCGGTTCCTTCGGGATAGCAGTTAACGGTAAAGGTAACCGGAGGTATGGAGCTGTTCTGAATCCGCGCGGTAACTGTGGTGACGCCGCTTTTCAGGGCGGTGACGGATGCGGAGAGGTCTTGCTGTCTCTCGATTGAAAGGATCGAGGAGTTGGCTGCCGTCCAGATGAGCTGTTCCATATCAGATTCGGTGAGTCCGAAATGGGAGAGGGTGAGCCGCTGGGAGGAGCCGACAATCAGGCGGTGCTGCATCTTCTGGGTGAAGAGGGTTTTGATCTGCTGGAGGTTTTCTTCGCGGTCAGCGGTGATTACGAGGATCTGGCTTGTGTATTCCGCTTTGGGGTGGCTGATGGTGACGCAGGAAAGTCCTGAGCCTGAGCCGGCAGCGGAGATGACCGCCTGGGGCCCATTGCCGGATACCTGCACACGGGTATCTGATCCTGACCAGAGTATATCCATTTCATCCCCTGCGGTCTTACTGCTTCCGGAGAGGGAGGCGGTAACGGATGCGGTTGAGCCGTTGAGCAGAGAGAGGATATAGGTACTGGGGGTGATGATCAGGTCAAATCCTTTGGTGATCTCATCAAGGTCAGTTCCTTCGGGGTAGACGGTGACGGAGAACTCAATGCTCTGGATTTCAGAAGCGGGTACTGAGGCGGTTACTTTTACCGAGCCTGTTCTGCGGGCGGTTATCACCGCGGTCAGCGGATCCGCTCCTTTTTCAACAGAGACAATGGAGGGGGAACGTGAACTCCAGGTGATGGACTCTATCTCCCTGTCGGTCAGTCCGTATTGAGAGAGCGGGAGTTCCGCTGTTTCACCGGCAATCAGATGATACTGTATTTTTGAGGCATAGAGGGCCTTCATCGCCCTGAGTTCCTCTTCCGTATCAGCGGTGATGATGAGGATCTGAGTACCGCTTTCACACCGGGGATGTTCGATGGTTACCGCAGAGACCCCTGAGCCGGAGCCGACGGCAGTTACCTGGGCGGATGTTCCGCTGCCGATGAGGGATATCCGGGAGTCAGCAGTGTGCCATCGGACGGCGTTTTCATCAGCTTTTGTTTTCCCCGAGCCGCTGAGGGTAACGTAGAGCATAGCGGCGGTTCCGTTAAGCAGGGGAACAATAGTCTTCTGAGGAGTCAGGACAAAGGGAGCGTCCGCGGGATCAACACCGGATGTCCCTTGGGGATATACGGTAATGGTAAAACTGAGGGGAGTGATAGAAGAGTTTGGTACATGAGCGGTGATTTTTGCTGTTCCCGGCGCCCATCCGGTGACTCGTGCGGTGAGGGTTCCCGCTTTTTCAACAGAGGCGGTTTGCGGAGACGATGAGGTCCAGATAATAGAAGATATCTGTTGAGATGTCAGTCCATACTGGGACAAGGAAAGCTCCTCGGTATCCCCTGCGGCAAGGCGGTACTGTACTTTTGATGAATAGAGGGCCTTCATTAACCTGAGTTCCTCTTCCGTATCAGCGGTGATGATGAGGATCTGGGCGCCGCTTTCACACTTGGGATGTTCGATGGTTACCGTTGAGACCCCTGAGCCGGAGCCGACAGCGGTTACCTGGGCTGATGTTCCGCTGCCGATAAGGGATATGCGGGAGCCGGAAGCGTTCCAGCTGATCGAGTGTTCATCGCTTTGGGTTTTCCCTGATCCTGATAAGGAAACAGAGAGCATGGCGCTTGAGCCGTTGAGCAGGGGTACGATACTCTTTTCCGCCGTGAGCATATAGGGAGCGTCCGCGGGATCAGCGCTGCCGGTATTGCGGGGATATACGGTAATGGTAAAACTGAGGGAATTAATAGAAGCATTCGGTACATGAGCGGTGATTCTGGTTACCCCCGCCGAGCGTCCGGTGACAGCGGCGGTGAGGTTCCCTGACTTTTCAACAGAGGCGATCCGTGTATTAGATGATGTCCAAATAATAGAAGATATCTGTTGGGAGGTCAGTCCATACTGATCAAGATAGACCTGGACGGTGTCTCCCTCGGTGATGTTGTACTGCATCTTCTCGGCATAGAGGGCTTTCAGTAACAGGAGTTCCGCTTCCGTATCAGCGGTGAGTACCATGATTCTCTTTTCACTTTCACATTTGGGGTGGCTGATGGTTATGGTTGATACCCCGGAACCTGTTCCCGCGGCGGTTATATGAGCGGCTCCTCCGTTTCCGTATACCGATATACGGCTGTCCGACGCCAGCCAGCTGAGGGCGTCTTCATCGGAGGCAGTGACCGCTCCTCCTGACAGGGAGGCGGTAACGGTCTTTGATGTGCCGTTGACCAGGGTGAGGAGGCTGGTATCTGCGGTGATATACAGCGGGGAATCGACAGCCGCATAAGAGGGCAGTACTTTTACCAGTATCTCCGTTTCATAGAGGGTTTTGGGGTGGGCGATGCTGATGACCGCTGTTCCCGGAGAGCGGGGGGTGATGTAGGCGGTACCGAAGGCGTAGGTGACTGATGCCCTGCTCTTGTCAACCTGTCCATGGGTGGTCTCAAGATCGATGACCGGTGAGTGTCCGTCATCGGGGGTTTCCGATACATACCAGATGAAATCCCGCTCATCTCCCTGAGTCCCGCCTGAGAGCATGATGTTCACATCGACAGCGCCGGAGCCGACTTTGGTGCGGATGTAGTTCTGGGTGGTGGTAATGTATTGACTTGCGTCAATGGCGTCAGCTTCCTGATTCCTGATGAGTACCATGATCTCCCTCGGATACGAGGCGTCAGGGTGGCTGACCCGTATCTTTGACGCGCCGTTTTTCTTTCCCGACAGCAAGAGCTGATTTCCGTATGCGGTGTAATCGATATACTCAGGGGATTCCACCTCCCAGATAAACCTGTTCGGATCTCCCGTTCCTCCGCTTCCGAATCCTGAAAGTTCTGCGGTGACGGTTTCAGTTCGGTTCCCCGAAAGGGTTATCAGGGTGGAGGAGGGTTCGATGTATACGTTTTCGACAATGGTGACGACCCGGATGAGTATATCAAGGGGGTATGCGCTCATCGGGTGGGTTACCCTGATTATGGCGGAGCCTGATTTGACCGGGGTGACGACTGCGTTCTGCATATTCGCGGAGAGGGTGATGCAGGGTTCCTCCTCTTCCGATATGATCCGCCAGGAGAATCCCGACAGGTAGTTTGCGCCGGAGGGGTTCCGCAGATCAACCGAGAGGGTCTGTTCCGCCGCATCGGTATTCATGGTAACGATATTTTGTGCGGTGGTGATATAGGCTGAGGTGAGGGTATCCTGGAACACATAGACATAGAGGAGATAGGTGTAGGCGCTTTTGGGATGGCTGACGGTTATTTTCGCATGTCCTTCATTTTTCGCGGTTACAATACAGTACTGTCCTGCGGGGCTTACCTCTGCGGCGTCCTGATTGTCAATGGTCCAGGAGAACCCCTCCATGTCGGTGACTTTCCCGCCGTAGAGAGAGACGTGTACTTTCTGTGATATCCCCGGCTTGAGTTCCAGTACGCTGTAGTTTGAGTAAATGTAGGGGTCTTCTTCGTAGGTACCAGACACGCCGTCTACGGTGACAATGCAGGTGGTACTTATCCCTCCTGCGGTTACTCTGAGGGAGGCGGCGCCTGCTTTTTTTCCTGTAATAACGGCGCCGTAATTATCAGCGGTACAGCTGATGATGTTTTCATCATACAGCCAGGATATATCGGCATTTTTTTGTGAAGAAGCGGGACGTACTGCAAGGGAGACATATTCCATGCCCCCTACGGGGACGGTGACGGTTTTGAGTGACAGAGTGAGTGAGTCAATGGAACTCTGCTGTTCTTCCGGTTTGTCATTTCCGAACAGTAATGAACATGACGGGAATAGCGCCGCTGTAAAAAGTACCAGAAGGGTACACCAAAATACGATGTGTTTATTCATAAGTAGTTCTCCTTATTTATTGCGTCCGCTATTTATTGCGGACATACCGCTGGGTTACTTCCGGCGCTTCCAGCGGCGGAAGGGTGAGAGTGGTATTGGTGATAATGAGCACTTGGGTTCCCTGTTTGACTGTCAGGGTGGGCTGAATATCCAAAGCCCGGTCAATTATTTTTGCGCCCAATTGGTTTACCACGCTGCGGTTTTCTGCGATGAGGTTTTCCGTGTAGGTATTGGACGCGCCCATGCTATCCAAGGATGTATCCAGCTCCCCGGCGGCAATGGTAAAAGCGGAGATGATCCCCATGGCTTTCAGGTACTCGAAGAAGTGTTCGTTCCGTCTCGCGCCGTATCCGGAGAATCCCTGGGGATCGACTCCTGCCATATTGCCGAGGGACATCTCATAGCCGTCAGGGCGGATGAGGGTGTTCCAGGCGACCTGTACCCGGTTTTGAGCATAAGAGACCGATGAGTTATATGTTGCGTAGAGCCGTGTTCCCGAGGGGATCAAGAGATACCTGCCGTCAAGGGAGGAGTATACATTCCGGGTGACCCGCGCGATGACCGCGCCGGGGAGGTCTGTGTTGATGCCTGTCTCAAGGACGGCCGGGATGACCGTACCCTTATAGAGCGCGAGGGGGCTGTTCCACTGTCCTGCTCCGGCCCCTGCCATACCTTGGGAGGCAAAGGCTTGCTTTCCGCTCTGATTATTCGCCGCTTCGTAAGATGACAGGGGCTGTCCCTGGATCTGACCTGTTGCGGCAAGACTCTGGTTCACGGAGGCGATAAGATTCCCCATGCGGTTCTCCGCATAAGCCGCATACGATTCCGCGGATGCGGGAGCGCCCCCGTAGGCGGGGCCTGATCCGTAGGCGCCGGTATTCATCAGGGGGGTATCGTTGATGGGCATCCTGATGAGCTGCTTCTGCTGTTCGTTCCGGTTTGTCAGGGGCCTCGCTGATACTGCGGTGGATGATGAGGGATGTGCGGGGGCGGTTGAAGCGGGAACCTCCACCGGCGCCTGACGGCTTTGGGCCTCATCTGAGCCGGGGATGGCTGCAAGGATATCATCGATGTTTTTTGCCTCCTCTTCGCTCAGGAGATCACGCTGAACGGAATCAGGAAGCGCCTCAGCTGTGTGAGGCATCCGGCGTTCAATCGCGTCAGGGATATATACCGATCCCGCTTTATCAAGGGATATCTCCTTCTGTTTTTCTCTTTTCAGGTTCGGAACGATTAATCCGAACACCATGAAGAAGATAATACAGACGCCTCCGATGACCAGCATGATCCGTCTGCGGTCAAGGAACTGCGCGCGGTTTGTTCTGCTGTCACGACGGCCCTGGGGCTGTTTCTCAGAGGGCTGTACGCTGTTTAAAAGAGCATCATCGATGTGATGATGTTCCGGCCCGGTACTTTGTTCCGGCCCGGTACTTTGTTCCGAATCGGCCTCATCCTCTTCAAGGCAGTCATCAAAATCAGGTTCCTCCTCCGGTTCCGTAACCTCCGCGGCGGAGCCTGAAAGATCTTGAATATCGGAGAAATCAAAGTTCCGCTCTTCGCCGGGTTCTTCGAGGCCGTCATCATAATTGGTGTCATATTCCATCAGCGGCCTCCCCCTGATGCAGGTGTCCGGGAAGGCGGCGCTGTTTCCGCTTGTACGGGGGTTTTCTTCTTTTCAATGACTACCCGCTGTCCCCCCAGCCTGAGGGTCGCCTTTTCAATAAGCTGATCAGCTATGAGAATATGCTTTTGTGTCCGGTAATTGATGAGGCGGTTTTTTTCATTGAACAGCAGCGGCAGCTCCTGATGGATACTCTGCTCATCAAGGACGATGTAGGTTTTGTATCCGTCATCGTACACCTGAACCGGAAGCCACAGGGGTTTGTTGAACACCGAATGGGTCATCCGGTAATCAAAGGACAGAAACTCAGGGTTCACTCCGGAGAACTCATTCACCAGCTGCCGCTGGTTCTGACGCTGAGTCCATGACGGTGCATCCATGACCGGCCCGGGATATATCCAGCGGACAATCGGCATATAGTGATCGTTGTAGCTTTTCAGTTCCAGGTGGTAGATGCGCCGGTTGGTGATGACTATCAGGGTTGATATGAGTTTTATAAAGTCAGGCTTGATGATCAGATGCTCTGTGGGCGCTCCGTTCGTTACCCCCACGCCCCGCGATATCCGCCACACATCGGGTTCCGATATGTACGGAGTCTCCAGCATCTGTTCCCCCGGTTCAAATTGTATCATGGTCGAGTGATAGGTCTGGCAGTGTACTTCGTAAATTGCGTCCTGTTTATACACCCAGCCCTTGAGTCTGCCGTTTTCATATTCCGGCAGGACGGTGGTATCTGTTACATGCTGCTTGAGGGCGTCAGATCCGATGAGCGTCTTTTCAGCAGTATCCGTGGGTTCAATCGGATTCGTGCTGTATCGAATCTCCGGAGGCGCAAGATGTACCACTGCTCCTGCCATATCGGTTTCCTGCATAAGAAGTTCGGCAAGAAATTGTTTCTCCGCTTGTTCATCCTCAGCCGGTACCGGTATTGCATCGGCTGTATTGACCTCCTGAAAATCAACTGTTTTGCAGGAGGCAAAAACAAGAGCGCATACAAACAGTATCATGATGGTTGATCGTCTGATCATTCTATTTCTCCTATTGGCGACACATCAAAATTGGTAATGTAGATACCTAAGGGGTTGTGTATCTGATCGTCCTTCGCCGGTTCCATCAGCGCGGTGGTGAATACCCCCCGCATCCGCTCTCTGGTGATCCTGCTGTTATCGGGCCGGGATGCGGCGACAATGAAGTCTATCTGGTAGCTGTTTGATGACAGGGCAAGGATTGTTTCAATACTCACCGTGCGGTTCACTGATCCGAAGTTGTCAAAGGGATTCGCTGCTTTGAGGATGCTTGATAACTTTCCCGCAGAGGATGCGGTGAGGGCGGTGTAACAGTCTTTGAGATTGCTTCTGAGGACTTCCGCATCCTGGGGGATCGTGTACAGGTTGATGAGAAACTTCCGCAGCTGGTAGTGGATTGCGATTTCGGGTATTTTTGTGCCGTGGTATGAGAGCTTTGATATATCCCCTACATACCGGGCTTCTCCCCATTCGGAGACAAGGACTACCAGGGGGACTGTTTTCGGCAGGTTAATGGCGTAGATGAGTACGCCGATGCAGATGAAGAAGGCCGATATTGCTATGACGGCTATTCTTCTCCAGGTTTTGTTTTCTCTGCATTGTTCTCCCACTATCCGGTCAAACGCTGTCAGGGCGTCGAAGGGGGTGGGTTCATTCTTGTCAAGGTTCCATTGCGTTTTACTTGCGGGCCTCCTCAAATAAACTGTCATCCTGTTCAGGATCGCATTCGTTAAACAGCAGATAGTTTTCCACTATCGGGCGGAACTCCTCATTTTCTGCGTCGGTTCCTGTGATTTTTGTATAGATGATCTCAAGTATCCGATGCAGTACAGGGGAGCTGTGAGTACCTGCGGTTATGTCATGTACCATTCCCGATACGTCTGCTGTAGTGATATCGATTTTTATTCTCAAAAAATCCTCCTTAACAAAAGAGACAATTGCAAAACGAACAGTGTTTTGCAATTGTTGTGTCCTTATTTCCGTTTCAAAAGCCGGAAGAGTATTCGGCTTATTTGATATCTGATTTCTCTTAATGTTACCCAGAGTATCCGGTTCTTCCAGTAAGATTTGCGGGCCATATCTTCTCTCAGAACGGAATATCTTCGAGAGTACCTTCATCGGTATACTCAAGGATGTCCTGATTAAGCTCTTCCCCCGGTTCCTGTTTTTCCCGGGAATCTCCCGCCGTCTGTCCTCCTGAAAGAAGCTGCAATTGGTCAACCCTGACTGTAAGCCGGGAACGCTTCTTGCCGTCCTGCTCCCACCGCTGTTGTTCCAGGTGTCCCGTGACGGCAACCTGTTTGCCTTTCACCAGATACTGAAACAATACTTGTGCCCGCTGACCGAAGATACTGAGGTCAATAAAACTGGCCTCCTTTATCCACTGAGGTTCTTCACCCTCTTCCTGTTTCTTTCTCTGCCGGTCAACGGCAATTGAGAATGAGCAGATGGACAACCCTGATTGTTTGGTGGTCATCTCCGCGTCTTTTGTCAGCCTCCCGATGAGGCTGACCGTATTCATGTCAGACATGCTATGCCTCCTTCTATTTT
>QMCE01002099.1_pt1 | contig 11068 bp, 11 predicted proteins | sample 1821851 | NCBI WGS metagenome assembly QMCE01 (sample SAMN09453174, study PRJNA476694) | Termite gut metagenome, whole genome shotgun sequencing project. | isolation source: worker | host: Odontotermes sp. | place: South Africa:Pretoria | collected 2016-01-28
GGTCGGGCGAAAAGCGCGGAGAAAATCGGGCATACCCGGAAACACCATGGAAAACAAGCCTATCGTGAGAACAAAGGCAAATATCCGCCCGGCTTTATTTGAAAACAATTGTTGAATATGAAAGAAGAAATAAAGAAATACAATGAAAATCATAATAACCATGCCCCCAATTTAAAACTATCAAAAGACAAAAACACACTCTTTATCCGAAATATTAAGGAACTTATCCTAAATCCTTTTTATTTTCCCCTTAAAGAAAGCAAATTTAAGCATATTTATTCGTCGTGACCTGTTTACGTTTATATTTAATTTCGTTTTTAATTCTTGCGGCGGCGCTTCAGGCGAAAGAATCTCCCGTATTTGTGAAATCCGAAAATGCAGTGACGGGTCCCTGGGTACTTACCCCCGATTTCGATAGTTATCAAACGCCCGCCGAACCGGTAAAACAGCCTCTCAATCTCTGGGCGCCATTCGTCATGACGGCATTTCAAAATACGGTAGTTTGGGCATGGGATTTTTTTGTTCTTCAAAAAAATTATGCCCGAATCAATCCGCGTATCTGGAAGCGCAATCTGAAAGAGGGTTGGAAATGGGACGACAATCACTTTGCCATCAACTTTTTCGGCCACCCTTATCAGGGTTCCTTTTACTTTGTGGGCGCACGGGGAATGGGGTATGGGTTCTACCCGAGTTTTCTCTATACTCTCGGCGGTTCGTTTGTCTGGGAAATGTTTTGCGAGCGGGAATACCCTTCCACCAATGACTTGATTGTAACCTCTCTCGGCGGCACGATGTACGGTGAAATTCTCTACCGTTTATCTCAAAGGCTCCTTTCCAAACCGAACCCTACTTTGCTCGATGAAAGCATGGGCTTTATTTTACACCCTCTCGGTTCGATGGAACGAAAATTTTTCGGCACGCGCACGCACCATCCCGGCTATATGCCGATAGAACTTTCTTTAAAAACAGGCGGCGGAGCGCGTTTCGGGCATGAATATAATTATGATCGCGAACTCTACGAAAATCCGGATGTAGAAGGCTGGCGCGGTAAATTTGCCATGATCGGGCTCGACCTGACTTACGGAAGACCGGACCGCAACATTAAAGAACCGCTCGAATATTTCACGGTCAATTTCACGCAGGACGGGGGGTATACCGGCGGCGGACTTTTCCGGATGAACACACTTGGAAAACTGATGAACCGCCATTTTCATTCGGGCAAAAACTGGGCCGATGTCGGAACTTATATTCATTTCGACACTTACTACGGCGATCTTGTGGAGATGAGCGCCATTTCGCTTGGAGCCGGACTTGATTTCAATCTTGAGCTGATTCCTTTATGGCGTTTTCGCATGATTCACCTGCCTTCTTTTGTGATTCTCGGCTCTTCCGATTTTAATTACGACGATATCCTCGCCATGCGAAACGAAAACTACAAAATCACGCGCACTTACCAATTAAGTTACGGTCTGGATTACAAATTCGATTTGGAAGTGGAATGGCTCGGGCGCGGCATATTCAAAAACAAGGTCAATGTTTACCTGTTTAAAACCATGCCCCAGTCGGAACCGCATTACGGCGCGAGCGGGTTTGATATTGTGGGCAATAACACGGCGATGCTCGAAGCGTATCTCCCCTGGCAATTCAGTATCGGTGTGCGCCTGGATTCCTATATCAAAGTCGCGGCCTACAGCGGCAAAGATTTCTCTCCCATGTCGCGCATTATCCACTCCATAGGCGGTTATCTGCAATATAGTTTGTAGATGGGCGTGCCCCGGCAAATCAATTACGAATGTCGAATTACGAATTACGTAATTGATGAATCCTAAATGCTCTCAATGATCGCATTCAATGCCGGAGGTTATCCCGTAATTCGTAATTCACCGAGATGCGTATATGAGAAACCGTAATTCGTAATTGATTTGCCGGGCCGGGCTGTATTTTCGCGGTAACAAGTTACCTGCGAAAACGGAGCTTCGCTTATCTATTCTCCGGGTTCATGCCTAGCCGCGAATCTCCGCCCTGCGGGTCACCATCCCTCACGCATCTTGAGTTCATCGGGTATGAAAGCCGGGGTGCAGGGTTTGGGGGTTGGAAAAATTCAGAAACTATACCCAAAACACTAAATCCTAATTTTCATACCCCAAGTAGGGGCGCAATATGTTGCGCCCCTACCATTTTCCATGCCTGATAAACCGGGATATGAATATTTAAAAAACCTGAATTATCTTCTCCACCGTCACCCTTCAACTGGATCGGAGGGTCCAATCCGAGTTTGTAGTTCCTTGGATTTACGCACAATACAGTCCGATCGGGTATGTAAGATTTTCTTTGTCTGCGCCGCCACTTGGTCCGGATCGCGCTTCGCTTGTCCGGGATGACATTCCCGCGTCGCTCCGCACGAGCCTGTCCTCGCAATTGTCCTGAAAGCGAAAAAACGCGAGGAATGTGGGATCCAAATAGCGGCGCAGACTTGAAATCTTATATACCTGATTGAACCATATTCATGCGCTGAATCCATCAAAAGATGGGTATGGAACGGTTATGTGAACACGCCCTAATCAGGGAGCTCCATTCATCGGCATACAAAAAAAGGAAGCCGTGCTCTTTTGGTATGCACTGCACCGACGGATAGGGAAACAGATTCCGTAAAGAATCGGCAAGGTCTCCGGTAAAGGAAAACTCTCCCTCGGGGGAACAGATGCCGCGATGTTCTTTCACCAGGCGATCAGCTTTCGCGGCTTTTACCGTCTGTTCAAAAAAGTTTGAACTCCGCTTGCGGTAATTTTGGAACAAATCAAACCCGTTTGTCAAAATCATCATCGAAAACACGGAAAAAATCCCAATCAAAGCGACAGCTGCCATACATTCTGCGAGAGTAAAACCGCGCTTCATTTTTGAACTCCGAATTTACAATAAGTTAACGAACGCGTGGTATCTCTTTCCAAGCGCACCGAAAACGCTTTGGCGCAAATTTCATCGCCTTCGCGCGAGATCGTCACGATCGTTTGCCACGGCGCCCCCAGCGCATCCTGATGGGAATAGACGGTATCGATAAAATGCGGGATTAAAAAAAGCGTCCGTTTGGTAAGTTCGCGCCCGGTGTTCTCCACGTAGGCTCTCTGCGACATGGGATTCCGGTGTAAAAAACCGAGCAAGGCAACCCCCACCGTGCCGAGAATGGCAAAGCCGACAAGAATCTCAATAAAAACAGCTCCTTTTTTACCGGTATTCATAAGAAAGTTCCCCGCCGATGCGGAAGGCGTCCGGCACTAAAAATGAAACGCCCGTATCGGACACGATTTGTCCGTCTTTAAGATAACCCAGCCAAAGAATACCGGAATCTTCGAAAGCAAAGTGAGAAGCCGCCACGGAACCGCGCACTTTTCCTTTCAGGTCGAGAGAGCCGCGAATAAACACGAGCCCTTCGATTTCCGTTTTATCTCCGAGTATGGCGGAAACGCCCGGCAAGGAAGAATCCCACGTATCTCCCAAATAAAAAATAAGAGCTTTCCCCCGGAATTTTTCCACATTCATGAAACCGGTGTATTCCACAGGCCCCGTCTTTCTGCCGAGTACCGCGTAAGCCGTTTCTCCGGTTTGAGATTCATCCAAAGCGATATTCAAAGTATCCCGGGCGATCAGATGACCCGAAATTTGCGTTTCTTCGGAAACGGTAATAGTATGGGCGGCGGCAAAACCGTTTTGAAATAAGGCGCGCCCGCGAATCTCCACAGACTCGGAAAAGATCCGGCAACCGTTACAGTAACTGTCGCCCTGCATTAAAAAACGCCGGCAGGAATAATCTCCTTTCAAAGTGTCCCGCGCATCGAAAATGCAATCCTTATTTTGATGAATTTGCAGATTCTCAAAAAATTCCCGCACCGGTTCCGGAAAAAAAGCGATCGAATCCCAAACGGGAGAGGCGCTCCCTACCGTATCTCCGCGAAACCCGGCAGAAGCCGATGCCGGCATTTTATAATGGTAACTCAAAGTCACATGCGGGTTGCGCATGGCAACATTCCCCGTAATAAATGCTTTTCCGGCGAGAGCCACCGTGGCATTCGGGTCAAACAGGGTGAGGGCCGGTAAATTTTTCGGCAAATACCCCACTCTGAAAACAGCGGAATCCCTTTGAAACGGAGTCGCTACCTTTAATAAACCGAACGCCCCCTCCTGCTCGCTATGGAGTGAAAACACCACCGAGGAATCAAAAGAGGCATAGTGAAGATCCGAGACACGCCAGGGTTCTTCCTGTCGGCGGGTATGAAAGAAAGCATATTCAACGGCGCTCCATACCGAAAATTGAGATTTTGCCTTTTCATACCGCCGAGCAACTTCATACCGCTCTGCAGAAACCATCAAGTAAAAAGAATGGATCAGCAAACCGAGAATGAAAAGAATTCCAAGCGTAAGCGGTAAGGCGATCCCCCGTTTATTTCCGAAGCTCAAACGATTCGCCGTCATAATCGATTTTCACAAAATCCCGGGCAATTTCCAAAACGGTAACCGACCAAATTTCCTGCCCGACTCGAACCACCGATGTGGCGCCTTTATGCCGTAAAATGGCAACAGGGCGCTCGCCGGGTAAAATGGCATCTAAAGTAATTGCCGGCTTCACTTTCACGGGAACCGGAGCCACCGCTTTTTCCACAGGGGATTTTGCCGTTTTTGGTGCCGGGCGAAAAGCCGCCGGTAATTGAAACGGGTCCCTGAGATTTTCGGGAGGTTCACTTTGAGGCATCACCAACCGGGACAAATCATCAACGGAAATGGCAGCCACCGATACACTTTCCGTTTCGGAAGAGGATTTCGGAACCCGCTTCCATAAATGGTAGGCAAAAGAACCCCAAAACAGAAGCCCCAAAAGCATCAAGAGCATAATCCAGCGATTCACGGAGCCCCCTCCCGAATGAATACCGACAGCTCTACAAGAGCCTTAGCGTTGCCGGAATCGTTCCTTTCAATCCGGAGAGAAGACACTCTGACACAGAACTCGCTGTTTTCCACATCGGCTAAAAAACGATGCAGTGAGGTAAATGTCCCTTCCGCCAAAAAACTCACCGGATACTCGATACTCTTTGAACCGGTTTCGGGTTCACTTGTCGAAAGATCCAGGAGATTCAGCCGGTGGTTTTGCGATAATGCAAGTAAGTGCTTTAATATGTCCGAAGCGCTCCCTTTTACCGTCAGGAACGAATCCATTTTTTCGGAAAGCAGGCGGTAACGGTAAAGGAGTGTATCGGGGGATTCCTGTTTCTCTGCCATCCGGCTCAAAGCATTCACCTCCGTTAACGTTTCCGTAAACCGCAGACCGGCCGATTGCGCGAGAGGAAAAACGCACTTCAGAAAGAATAAAACAAACGCGGCGAGAGCGATAAAAATCGAAAGCGGATAACGAAAACGGGAAATCACCGGGTCTCCTCCGCCACCAAATGAAAGCGAAATACGGTCCGCTTTCTCCATGTGGTTTTTTCTGTGGTTCTCAAACGAACCCGCGTTAGAGCATCTGATTTTTCAAGCGCGGAAAGATATGCCGAAATCTGATTTTCCTGAAGCGCATACCCCACAAGCGAAATGCGGTTTCCTTGAATATCCGCTTGCGAAAGCCACATTCCCGAATCCAGAACCCGGATCACCTCCGTTAAAGAAGAAGCATGGCGCGTTCTTTTCTTTAAAAGTGCCTCCAAATCGTGCCGGTCCTTTTCCATCTTTTTTGAAAAATCGGCAAGCTCGCGCCCCGCCTCGATTTTCTTCTTAAGCTCCAAACGATCGGCGCTCCTGTAAAAATCGTAACCGGTAACGGATAACCAGGATAACGCCGCCACAAGCAAAGAACCGAGCGTGAAAAAGAGAGAAACTTTCAAAAACCGGCGAAAAACGCGCGCTTCGCGCAAACGGCGGTAAGGTTCGGGATTTTCGGTAGCTCCCCAGGAAGGGAGTTTCGCAAGCCCGAGCAACCGGGCATCTTCGGCGAGGGCTTCCAGCACCTCTTTTTCCGGAGTCACCGCTTCGACCGGGCAGGCCAAAGCTTTGGAAACCGCCTCCGCATTAAAGGCTTCCTGGCCCACAAGCCGGACGGGATATTCGCGAGATGCCGGGTAACGCTGAAAGTAAAAACCGGAAAAATAATGGCTCAGCGTTTCGAGCCCGCCGGAAATCCGGTGCGCCGTCGCAAATTCGGCATTTTGATAAACCCAAATTTCGGAAAAAGCCTCACTTGCACGAATAAAAATTTCACCTTCCGCGTTTTTTTCAAGCGGAAATAATCCGGCATGAAAAAAGGAGGCCGGCATGAGTTGCAGAGGCAGAAAACCTTTCTGCTCCAATTCGGCGATCCGGGCTTCTACCGCCGATTTTGCAAGCAACGCCACCGCATCGCCGGCAAGATTCTCTACGATTTTCAATTCGGAATAAGGGACACCGGGCAAAAAGACCGCATCATCCCCGCCGGCCGCTAAAAGGGAATATTCCTCGGAAGAAATCAAACGAACCGGAAAAGAATCGTCCAAAACCAAAACACCGTCTAAAACGGAACCGTGTTTCAGCAGAAACGCCGCACACTCATCGAGCGTTCCCGCAAATGTTTCCGCCGGGACTATTTTTTTGCGGCCCCACAGAAAACGCACCAAACGCGCTTGAGAATGCCTGTATTCCAGGCACCAAAAGAAACGGCCGAGTGCAATATCCGAATACTTCATTTCACAAATTTTTCGATTTCCTTGTCCACATCCACACTCCCTTCGCTGCCGTAATAAATGGAAGGAGTGACAAAAATCAGCAATTGGCTCCGGCTCGTAACATGCTGAACATTGCGGAAAAGCCAGCCGATGACCGGAATCGAACCCAGGAACGGAAGCTGCCGGTGCACATTCATTTTCGATTCCTTCACCATACCGCCGAGAACGATCGTCTCTCCGTTGCGCAAACGGACCGAAGACTTCACATAACGCTTATTCAAAGTCGGCATTTCCGTAGCGCTGAAACTCCCTTCCGGCTCGGAAAAATCGGGAACGATTTCGCAGGTGATTTCCCCTTCTCCCGTTACATAGGGAGTCACGGTGATATTGGAATTGGCATCCACTTTTTCAAAGCGCTGCGTGGTTTTTGCCGTCAAAGCATCGCCCTGATTGTAATCCACCTCGGAAGTCAGCATATAATACTGCGTTTGACCGATAGTTAAAACCGCGGTTTCTCCGTTCAGTGTCGCAATTTGAGAGCGCGCCTTCACATTCAAAATCTTTTCCTGCTCCAGCGCATGGACTTTAGCTACAAAATTTTTCGGCAAAGAGATCACATCGCCGATCCCGATTTTATCGAGGCCGCTCTGAACCTGATTCCGGTTAAAAACCGATTCGACCGCCGGGAAAATCGTTTCCGCGCTGGAAACTTTCGAGGCATCGCCCAAAAGCAAATCCAAACCGTAAGTGCGCCCTTTTTCCATATCCACATCTACCACCAGAACTTCAATCAGAATTTGAGGAACCGGTAAATCGATTTTTTCAACATACTGGGAAATCGCATCCAGCATATCGTAGGTGCCCGTGGCGATTAACGCATTTTGAGAACGCACCACCTGAATTTGAGTGGATTTGGTGAGAGAAGCCGGCAATAGACCCACCACATCTTCCGCTCTCAAATGCTTCAGGCGCACCAGCAGCGAATTATCGGCGGTTTGCATTTCGTGAGGCCCCACAAAATAAACTCCGTTTCGTTCCCAAAAAGTATAAGACGTTCCCTTAAACAAAAATTTCAGGGCATCGCGAACCGTAACATGATCAATTTGTGCCGTAATTTTTCCCTCGAGTTTTCCGTAAACCACCACATTCATTTTCGCCTGTGAAAAGATTTCTCCGATGAGCAGCGCGAGTGAGGCTTCGGATGCGTTAATTTGTACCAAAGAATCCTGAGACAGTTTCACCCGGAATTTGCCTTCCTTTCCGGATTCCGAACCGGTTCCCCCCAAATCCCACGACGGGCGGATCAAGGTAAAAACCCCGTCCTCTTCCCGGAGTTCCAAACGCTGGCTCTCCGCAAGTAACTGCATCGCTTTTTCAAAAGGGAGTGTCTTCAGGAAAAGAGTTACCTCGGCGTTCACCCCCGGGTCTGCCACCACGTTGCGCCCCGTTTTTTCAACGATGGCGCGCACCAGTTTTTCGAGCGAAGCCGCTTCCACATCCACACTCAAAACATTATTTTCCCATATCACATCGAACCGGGGAGCCGGAGCCTTGGGCGGAGGCGGCGGGGCTTCGGGGGCCGGTTTGCGCACGGTAATCACCCCGTGTTCCACCGAATACACATACCCGTTCCGCCGAAGCAGCACGCGGAGCGCTTCTTTCAGGGGCTGCCTGTTGAAATTCACCGTCACCGGCCCTTTCACCTCCGGGTCCAAAAACAGGTTTAAATCGTACTGAACCGCAAGGCCCTGAAGCAAATCCCGGATTTCGGTATCTTTCACATTCAGGCTTGAAATCATTAACGAATCGGCAATCGGCAAATCCGGCAGAGGCTCCTGAGCACTTAAAAAACCGAAAAATCCGCAAATCAAAAACAATACTTTACGCATATTCACCTTAATCTCCCATCGCTTCCGAGGCCACTTCCGCCTCCGTAGTCCAGTTTAACGCCACTTTTTTAGCCCCGTCTTCGGCGAGGGTCGCCATCCCTTCTCTTTTGGCCGCCGCGCGAATATCGGCAAGCCCGGAGCCGGAATGAACGAGCTCCCGGATCTGTTCCGACATGGGCATCATTTCGTAAATGGCAAGCCGCCCGCGGAAACCCGAACCGCCGCAATACAGGCATTTGCCTTTCTCGCCCGCCTCTCCGCGGCAATAAGGGCAAACCCGGCGCACCAAACGCTGCGCCATCACCAGATTCAGCGCCGAGGCGAGCAAAAACGGCTCGATACCCATGTCGATCAAACGCACAATCGCCGAAGGCGCATCATTGGTATGCAATGTGGAAAACACCAAATGCCCGGTCAGGGCCGCGCGAATCGCAAGCTCCGCCGTTTCCGAGTCGCGGATTTCCCCCACCATAATCACATCCGGGTCCTGGCGCAAAAGCGTACGGAGCGCACTTGCGAAAGTCAAATCTATTTTCGGATTCACCGCCGTTTGAATAATCCCCGGAACTTTGTACTCAATCGGTTCTTCAATCGTCGAAATGTTGATGGTCGAAGAGCGGATCATTTGTAACAACGTATAAAGAGTCGTAGTCTTACCGGAACCCGTCGGCCCTGTGACAAGAAACATCCCGTAAGGTTTCCGGATTTCCTTTTCGATAGATTCCACATGTTCGGGCAACATCCCGAGAGCATCCAGGTCATGAATCACGTTCCCTTTATCCAAAAGGCGCAAAACCACTTTTTGACCGTAATCCGTGGGGAGCGCCGAAACGCGAATATCCACCTCGCGCGAACCGTCGCCGAAATGAATGCGCCCGTCTTGAGGCCGCCGCCGCTCTGCGATATCCAGCCCGGACATAATCTTAATGCGGGATAAAATTTCGGAAACGGAACGCACCGGCAAACGGCGCACGATCGTCAGCACACCGTCTTTGCGGAACCGCACTAAAAACTCACGCTCGCCGGGTTCAAAATGAATGTCCGAGGCCCCCGAATGCATCGCTTCGGAAAGAATCTCATCCACCGTTCGAACCGCCGAAGAGGAACCTTTGAAAGCGGCGGACGCCGCCGTTTTACCGCGCTTCGAATGCGTGGCATAAACATCGATCCACTCGGCAATTTGCGCAGGCTTGGCCTCCGCCGGCTTCACCCACAAACCGGACACCGCCTGCAACTCGGAAATCAAATCAAAGTCACAACAGTCGCCCATCGCCACCGAAACCACTCCGGCCTCTTCATCAAAGGCAAAAGGAAACACGGAATAACGCTTCATCAACTCCGGCGGAAACAAACGCAAACAGGAAACCGGCGGCGGACTGTCCAAATGATCCAAAATCATTACTCGGAAACCACCGGTTCAAGCTTCACTTGCAAAGTGGAAAAAACCTCTTCTTCAACGGAAGACTCCGACGCCACATGCACCGTATCGAAAGGAATATAACCCGCCGCCGTAATGCCGAACAAATTCTGCCGGGAGGGCAGGGAATCCAGAATGGCCCGCCCGTTCGAAGCGGTCGCCGCAGAAAACGAACCCGAATTCCCCGAACGCACCGAAACCGCCGCGCCGGGAACTGGCTCCAGCGTCACCTGATCCAGCACCGTCACCGTGTAAGAATAAACCTGCCTCACGAGAACCTCGGAACCCTCGGGCACCAGTGTGAGGTTCAAAGTCCTGAGCATCAACTTCATGGTGGAATCGGCGGTAGTCACCACATCCACCGTATCGGTGGGAACATACCCATTTTTGGAAACGATCACCTGATTCACATAACTCTCCACCGAGGGGAAAGTCACACGCCCGGTCTCGCTTGTCTTCAGAGAGCGGGTGCCCCCACTTTCTCCCGTAAGTTCAACGGCAGCCCCCTGCAAAGGCTTGCCTGAAACCCCATCACGCACGAGCACGGTGTACTGAACGGGAATACGCTCCGGTTCAGCCTCTTGAATACAGGCCGAGAGCAAAAGCATTCCCAAAACAGCGAAACCCAAAAACAAACTTTTCCGACTCATAAAAACGCCCTGATTTTAACATTACAACCATAACCAATGTAGAAAAATCAGAAAAATCGGGATTGAGAGATTCCGGATATTCCGGCCTTACGGGGGGCGTGCCCCGGCGCAAATCAATTACGAATTGCGGTTTCTCATGTACGCATCTCGGTGAATTACGAATTACGGGGTGATTTTCGGCATTGAACGCGATTACATAATTCGTAATTACATGCATACCGGAAGTTACTTCGTAATTCGTAATTGATTCGCCGGGCCGGGCTGTATTGCACTAAGGCGGGGAACCCGCCAAGTGCAACGGAGCCGCTCGCGCGTCTCCGCCCATCCGGGTTACCATCCCTCACGCATCTTGAGTTCATCAGACACAAAAGTTAGAGATGGGATAAGGGATGTGGGACTAGGGACAGGATAATTCAGGTTTTCAAATATTCA
>QMCE01002390.1_pt1 | contig 11064 bp, 9 predicted proteins | sample 1821851 | NCBI WGS metagenome assembly QMCE01 (sample SAMN09453174, study PRJNA476694) | Termite gut metagenome, whole genome shotgun sequencing project. | isolation source: worker | host: Odontotermes sp. | place: South Africa:Pretoria | collected 2016-01-28
TCAACCGCCTAGCCTCCTGCGCGGAGCGTTTGGGTGTGGTCATGCCGTCACCACGTTGCATGACAAAGAATCGTTCACTGTTTTGCGGAAGGGCTGTAGTCGCTTTTGTGAGGACATCACCGCAACATCGACCGCCCGATTGGTCGGCATCAGTCGCAACACGATCAACGCCTATTTTCAAGAAATTCGTCACTTGATTTTTTCGTCATTTCACGCCAGTTTTTTATCCACTCGTTCCATTGTGCCGTCCTTGACATGATTTTGATTGACACGGGGCGTGATTCTTACTAAAATTCGCCCTCGCGCCCAAAGAGTAGCATCTTTGGGGGTAGGCAACAATTTCTATTACTGGCCTGCTGAAAAATTTTGGCCCGCAGCGGCGACCGTGCGTAGCGAAGCTGAGGAAGCCGCGGCACGCGATCTGGCGGCCCGGAACGGCGGGGCAAACTTGATACGCGGGGCTATAAAGGAGGTAGACCAGATTTTTACCGTGGAATCGAGTCTGTTCCCTGCGTCCTGCTCACAGCTTCCTAAAAATCAAATGGCGTGGTGATTGGGACACCGCTACGAAAAAACTGCTTCCTAACATGTCTTTTTTATTCCGCTGCTTCTCTTTTTTTCTGATCGGCTTGGTGCTGTTTTACCAAAAATGTATCAGCCCATTTCTGCCGTCGGTGTGCCGTTTTGAGCCGACGTGCAGCACGTACATGATTTTGGCGATACGAAAATATGGTCCCATTCGCGGCACGCTCAAGGGACTGTGGCGAATTTGCCGCTGTAATCCGTGGTTTCCGGGCGGCAGTTTCTGCAATTTTTTTGGGGGTGGCTCGTACACTTTTCCCTTGAGTTGGGGTATAATGGCCGGATGTTTCAGCAAATAAGCTAGGCAACGCACCTTTCGCTTCCCCTTTTTTCTACATCATGGCTTTTTTGAGAACCCGCGATTCCGGCAGTGCCGACACCGCCGAACAAAAAATTTATCCGCTTTCCGCGACAAGTTCCCGAATCGGACGCCTCGCCGACTGCGATGTCTGCATTGATCATAACGGCGTGAGCCGCGAACATGCCCGACTGACGCTGGAAAATGACAGTTACTACCTCGAAGACCTGAAAAGTCGGAACGGCACTTTCTTGAATGACCGTCAAATTACGGAAAAACAGCGTCTGCGCGACGGTGACCGGCTGCGTTTCTGTGATGTGGAACTTGTTTTTTCCACCGGCGATCCGAACAAAGCCACCGCCGCTCCACTCCACGCCGCCAGCGATTCTCGCTCCAGTCAGGCTTTTTTGGACGACAGCAACGAAGAAGCGTATACGGTCAAGCAACAAATCAAACTCGCCGAAAAGCAGCCCACCCTCACCTCCGCCAACGCCGCCGTCAAGCTCCGGGCCATGATTGACATCGGACGCAATCTGGGCGCCGACGTCGATCAAGTGCTGCCGCAGTTGGCCCAGAATCTGCTCCGAATTTTTACTCAGGCTGATTTCGCTTGCATTCTTTTGGCCGACGAACAGACGGGCCGGCTTGCCCTGAAAGCGTTTCAGCATCGTGATCCGAGCAATCGTGAAGCGTTCCGGGTCAGCCGCTCGATTTTGGAAACGGTCGCCAAGTCCAAATCGGCCATTCTCTCCGACGACGTGGCCAACGATTCCCGCTTCGAGCCAAGCGAAAGTATTGTCAACTACAGCATTTATTCGATCATGGCCGCCCCGATTATGGATTACGACCAATCGGAAGTGTTGGGCGTGATTCAGGTCGATGCCCGATCTTCAGGCCGGATTTTCACTTACGAAGACCTGGACCTGTTGGTTTCGCTCACCTATCAGGTGGCCGTTTCGTACCAGAATGCCCGGTTGCATGAAATTGCGATCCACGAGCGGGTCATGGAGCGGGAAATGAACATTGCGAATTCCGTGCAGCGGGGCTTGCTGCCGTCTGCGCCGCCCGTCGTTCCAAACTATGCGTTCTACGATTTCTATCAGCCGGCCAAATATCTGGGCGGCGATTATTACGATTACATCGTGCTGCCCGATGGTCGCGTGGTTTTTGCGCTGGGCGACGTTTCCGGCAAAGGAGTGGCCGCTTCGCTGTTGATGGCCAAGTGCTCTGCCGAGGTCCGCAGTGCCTTGATTATCGAGAAAACTTTTGGCGAGGCCGTTCAGCGTGTCAACCGGCTTTTTTGCGAACCACGCTGGGAAAACCGATTTATCACGTTCTTTTTCGGCGTGCTGAATCCGCAAATGCATGAAATTATTTTCCACAACGCCGGTCACGTTCCGCCGCTTCTGGTTTCGCCCGACGGCACGGTCGAAACACTCGGCGAGGACAGAATCGGTCTGCCGCTGGGAATCATGGATGACACGGAATACCCCGAAAATTCTTTTACAATTCAAAACGGTCAGAAACTGGTGATTATCAGCGATGGCATCACGGACGCGATGAATTCCGAGGGACAGTATTTTTCGACGGAGGGCGTTTTGAATTTCCTCCGCAAGTCCCGAACGGAATCGGTCGAAGAGTTCGGCAAAAATCTCATCAACGCGGTCCACAGTTTTGTGGGCCGGGAAGCGCAATCCGACGACCAGAGCTTGATTATCGTGGGCCGACGTGACGAGTGAGTTTGCAAAATCCCCTGACGAACTGCGGTCTGTGACCGTAGTACCGCTCCATTCTATTTCCCGCAATAATCGATAGCCCGGGCTATTTCACTTTTCAGCTCGGATCGGGCGACGACACGGTCGATGTAGCCGTGCTCCAAAAGAAATTCGCTCGTCTGGAAACCTTTTGGTAATTCCATGCGAAGCGTGGCTTTAATCGTGCGTGGGCCTGCAAAACCTATCAAAGCTCTGGGTTCGGCAAAAATCAAGTCGCCCAGCGAGGCGAAACTCGCCGCCACGCCGCCCATCGTCGGATTCGTCATCACGGAAATAAAAAGGCCGCCGGATTCGTGATGTCGGGCCAAAACCGCGCTGATTTTCGCCATCTGCATCAGCGAATAAATCCCTTCGTGCATTCGAGCACCGCCGCCGCTGCCGGAAATAATGACCAGCGGCAGGTTTTCTTTCGTGGCAAACTCCGTGATCCGGGCCAATTTTTCGCCGACGACCGATCCCATGCTGCCCATGATGAAGCGGGAATCCGTCACGCCAAACGCCACGCGCCGCGCACGAACCCGGCCCACCCCCACCACGGCCGCCTCTTTCAGGCCCGTCTGGAGTTGGTCGTCGTGCAAACGCTCTGGATAAGTTTTGCGGTCACGAAAGTCGAGTGGATTCAGCGTGACCAGATCGGCGCAAAACTCTTCAAACGTGCCTTCATCGAAGACCTGCGCAATGCGTTGCTGGGCCGAAACATACCAGTGATAGTCGCACTCCGGGCAGACATTCATCCGCCGCTCCGCTTCTTTTCGGAAAATGGTGGCCTGACAGCCGGGGCAACGCACCCAAAGCCCCTCCGGGACTCCTCGCTTACGACGGGGCGCACCGTCCCGCACGGCTTCTTCAATGGGAGCATGAATGGAAGGGTCGGACATGTGGACGGGCAGACAAAACAGATAGTATAACGCAACGAACCTAGATTATACAATTCCCCACTTTGAAAGCAAGACCAGTCCAAGAAGCATAAAATGACGTTTTTCGAGCACCATTCAAATTTGTATGTTATAATTCGCTAAAAGATGTCCTTCCCGCGTAAAATTTGACCTGTACAGCTCGGCTTTCCCGGCGCGGGCACGGCTTACTTTGCTTCGTTGCACTGCGCCCGGTCGCTGCTGCGGGCCATTTTTTCACGGATGGTAGTACGTTCGTCAGAGCATTGTTCAGGGCCTCCTAAACTCACATTACCCATCATGGAAAAAGGCAGTTTTACCGGCAGTATTTGTGCCATTTTTTTGCTTTGCGGTGGAGTTCTTGCCGCCGGAGGAAATCTTCTCGCGTTTGTTGATCCGCCGGCTGCTATCATCATCGGCGGTGGAATCGTTTGTGCTCTTATGATTTCCTTTCCCTTGGAAGAGGTGAAAAGAGTGCCCCACGTTGTCAAACTGGTGTTTTTTTACAAGTCTCCCAGTGTCCTCAGTGCCATCAACGAGATTGTGGCCATTGCAGATGTGGCGCGGCGTGAAGGGGTTTTGGCCTTGGATAGCCGGCTGGAAGAATACAAGAACGCTTTTCTGAAACAGGGTTTGCGACTCGTGGTGGATGGGGCGTCCAAAGAAAACGTCGAGGCCGTTTTATCCGCCGACATCGAAGCGGTTCGGACCCGCCACGCCGTGGGGGCTGAAATGGTCAGTACGCTGGGCAAGGCCGCCCCGGTTTTCGGGCTTGTGGCGACATTGATGGGTTTGGCGATGATGCTGGCCGACATGGACCCGGATACCATCGGCGAAAAAATGAGCGTGGCCATTCTGGGGACTTTTTACGGTGCAACGTCGGCCAACCTGTTTCTGTTGCCGTTTGGAGCCAAACTCCGTTTTTTTAACAAAAAAGAGATCGAAATCTTTGAAGTGTACGTGGAAGGAATTTTGGACATCCAAAAGGGCGAAAACCCGCGGCTCATCAAAACAAAGCTGATGACAAGATTACCGGAAAGGCTCAGACCGGCAGAGGACGACGAGGTCGCGGCGGCGTAACACCAGTTGACACTTGAGCAGTGAAATTGAGAACGAAACATGTCCAAAAAACAACACGTCGAAGAAGTCGAGGAAGAGGAAGTCGCGCCGTTCTGGATGATTAGTTTCAGCGATATGATGACACTTCTTTTGTCCTTTTTTATCATGCTTTTCAGCATGAGCACGATTGAAGTCGAAAAACTGAGCGCAGTCGCCGAATCGATGGGCAATCGTTTTGGCGGCCAAGGGGCGGGCACGCTCCTCAAACACCGAATACTGAATCAAAAGATGCCGCCGGGCCGCAACGCCATTCCCATGACGAAGCCTAGCACGGTTCCCGAACTCCATTTTTCGGCGGACGAACAGGTAACGGGCGGTATTATTTTGTTTGCCCCCGGCATTGATCGATTGGATGACCGGGCACGGGAACAGGTCAAAGCCATTCGTGAGCAGATCGAAGGGGTGCATGACAAGATGATGATCTGCGGCCACGCTTCTCAGAGCGAATTGGCGTCCACCGTGTACCGAAACGCCGATGATTTGGCCTACGCCAGAGCATGGAATGTACGCGAGTACCTCGTGTCACTCGGCATGAAGCAGCAGGATTTTTTGCTGAGCCAATTCGGTTCCGTGCTGCCGTTGCAACAGACAAATTTTGTGTCAAGCTCGGCTAGCATCAACACTAATGCCTATGTCCGAATCGTTCTCGTGCCTGGCCTGCCCAAAACGAGTGAGTGGAGCACACAGTGAGTCCTAGGGCATGTTCACGATGCGTACACATGGCGGCGTTCACAGCACGTAACTCGTGAGAGGAATGCCGCTCGTTAATTGCATATACAGACTTCGATTTCCTGCACGCAGCACCGGGCGAGATCGAGCAAGCCGTGCAGGTGAGCAAGTTCATCCACGACCGTCGAAGGAAAACCCAAGTCTTCCGTAGTCATTTCCAGTTCCATCGTGTCGATGGCGGCGGATTTGACGAATTTGTCGAGTTCATCGACCTTGCGACGAAGTTTTTTCAGCGAAAATGGGAGAGGCGGGAAAGGCGTGGGCTGAAATGGGGCAGGCATGGCAGTCGGCATGAAATAGGCAAAACTTGCCGACCCAGACGTGCATGTCGGACACGCAAAAAAGCGGAGAGCCGGCCCGAATACACATCGTCACTCGAACCCTCTGCAAAGGGCAACCAGATCGAAGGCATCGCACCGGTCCCCATGTAGGCGCAAAACAAGCGCATACCGGCAAACCAGTTTGATACCATTCATCCAATTACCAATATTTTGCAGATATTTCGAGTGAGAATGGTAGAAGGCAGCCGAAACCGCCTTCAACGTCGGCAGTTGTTTTTCGCTGTCCGACGCATCGTGCCCTCAATTCTAGCAGAAACGAGCGGGGATGTCAATTTCTGCGAAATTTGGGGTGTGCACGCCAACACGCCCTAGGGCTTTCGCCATTCCACTTTGCTGGTATAAAGATCAGTGTGTCCCACTTCACCTATCCACCTTCGCTTTTCCCATTTCTCCATGCCACCTCTCCCCATGACCCGCGACGAAGTGCTCCAGCGGGACTGGAACGATGTTGACGTGGTGTTCGTCACCGGCGACGCCTACGTGGATCATCCGGCCTTCGCCGCAGCCCTGCTGGGTCGGGTACTCGAAGCTGATGGTTTTCGCGTTGGAATTCTTGCCCAGCCCGACTGGCATTCCGCCGAGCCGTGGAAAATTTTTGGTCCGCCCAAACTCGCGTTCTGTGTTTCCGCCGGAAATATGGACTCCATGATCAATCATTACACGGCCAACCGAAAAATCCGCAGCGAAGACGCGTACAGTCCCGGCGGGAAAATCGGCCTCCGCCCCGACCGTGCGACGCTTTCCTACTGCCAGCGTGCCCGCGAAGCCTTTCCCGGCTCCGTGGTGCTTGCCGGCGGAATTGAAGCGAGCCTCCGGCGGCTCAGTCATTACGATTATTGGAGCGATAAGGTCAAGCGTTCTATTCTGCTCGACTCGAAGGCCGACCTTTTAGTGTACGGGATGGGCGAAACGCCGCTTTTGGAAATTTTGCGTCGGCTTCGGGACGGCGAAGAGATCGCGACGATCCGTGACATTCGTGGCACGGCCTGGCGACTGGGACAGAGCGAAGACTTGCCGGAAGAAACCGAAACGACCGTCCATCTGCCCAGTCACGAAGAAGTCGAAGAGGACAAGTCGCAGTTTTCAAAAATGACGCGGCTGATTTATCGAAACTTGAATCCGTACTTGAATGTAACGCTGGTTCAGGAACACGGCCGCGAAGCCGTCGTCGTCAATCCGCCGAGCTGGCCGCTTTCCGAAACGGAAATGGATCGCATCTACGGTTTGCCATTTACCCGAAAAGTGCATCCTAGTTACGGAAAGCAAAAAATCCCGGCCCTGTCCGTGGTGAAAGATTCCGTACAGATTCACCGCGGCTGTTTCGGCGGCTGCTCATTTTGTGCCTTGGCCGCTCATCAAGGTAAAATCATCCAGAGCCGCAGCACGGAATCCGTTGTTTCAGAAATTCAGCGGATGGACACTCGCACGGTCTCTGACCTTGGCGGCCCTTCGGCGAACATGTACAAGCTGGGCTGCGACGACGAGGCCGCGAAACAGCTGTGCCGCAGAGTTTCGTGCCTCGTGCCCGATGTCTGTCCGAATTTGAACACGAATCAGCAAGAAATCGTAACGCTGATGAAAACGATCCGCAATATTCCCGGCATCGAGAATGTTCTGATCGCTTCCGGTGTTCGCACGGACTTGGCCCTGCTTGATCCTCATTATGTTCAGGAATTGGTCGAACATCATGTCGGCGGCCATCTCAAGACCGCGCCCGAACACACCGATCCGAACGTGCTGCGGCTGATGAACAAACCGGCCATCGAAAAGTACGACGATTTTTGTGCGTTTTTTGCTGCTGTTTCAAAAAAAGCCGGCAAAAAGCAGTATCTGGTGCCGTATCTCATCGCGGGCTTTCCCGGCACGACGCTGAAAATGATGGTCGAAACGGCGGTGTATTTGAAGCGGAACCATATCAGACCGGAGCAGGTTCAGGAATTTATTCCCGGCCCGTTTACTTGGGCGACGAGTCTGTATTACACCGGCATTGATCCGTCCGGCGGCCAGCCGGTTTATGTGCCGCGCAAACTTCGCGAACGCCGGTTACAAAAAGCCCTTTTATTGTACGATGATCCGACCCAGTACCACGACGTGAAATCGGCCTTGAAAGAGGCGGGTCGGGAAGACTTGATCGGCCCGGGGCCGGACTGTTTGATTCCGCCGTATCCGCCCAAATCGGAAGCGATGCGACGCAGCAGCCGTGTCAAGCGCTTACAGAAACAAAATGAACGGGATAAATCGGCCAAGGAAAAGCGGCGCAACGATTTTGAAGAAGCACGAGTGGAAGCGGAACGCAAGGAGCGTGAAGCGCGGCAGGCAAAATTGGCGCAAAAAAGAAAACCGTGGGGCCGCGATGACCGCAGACCGCCGATGAAAAGTTTTGTGCCCCGCCCGGAAAATCGAGAAGACGGCGACGCCGAACGCACGCCACGCGACGGCGGCTCTAAACAACCGTTCAAAAAAACCTTCAAAAAACCGTTTAAGAAGCCGTTCAAAAAATCGCTGCGTAGGAAATTGGACCGCTAGCCGTCGAGCGTTTTTGTTGTAACAGCAAGTAATGCCTTGAGCGCAAGGCCATAAAACGTGTATTCGACATCGCTTTGCCGGTCCCAGTCCGCGCCGCAGAATCCGCCGTCCGGCGTTTTCATGCTTTCCGCATATTTTTGTAACACATCAAGGTTGCAGCGATGATACTCGCCCAAATCGATCAGGGCGACCAAGGCCGTGAAACTGCTCAACAAATCCGAAACGGGAATTCGTGTGTTGGCCTGAAATCCGCCGTCGGGAAGTTGACGTGCCCGCAAAAACTCGCCGGCAGCCCCGGCGTTGGTCGGTTGGGTTCCCTTCATTTTCAGTAACGCAATCGCCGCCGCAGTGGGATTGGTTCCGCTCTGTTTCAGCGGCTCCAATTCGACAAATCCGCCATCGGCACGCTGACGCGCAAGAATCGACGCGGTCTCAATCGCCTCTTTTTCCGTAACGGCTTCAAGAATTTCAAAGGCACTTGCCGCCAGAAAAGTCGTATAGGTACTCGAATACCGGGTCGCCGTCGAAGCAGCGAAGCAGCCGTCGGAGACGCGAAATTTTTTCCAGCCGTCGATGAGATGCCGTCGCTCTGTCCCGTGGCCCAATCCGCCGACAAGCGAGCAACAAAAAATGTACGAAAACAAGTCCGCCGGCGTGCCGGTAACGCCTTCCGCTCGACTCCAAGAAAATGGATGCAAAAATTTTCGCACGCCTTCGAGCAAGACCTCGTCTTGAATCGTGCCCAGCAGCGCAAGAGCGCGCAACGCAAAGGCCGTGTAGTACATATCCGCTTCGCCGCCGCGACCGCGAAATCCGCCGGCAGAACAGCGCGACGACAAAACAAAATGCGTCGCCGCCGCTTTTTCTTCGTCGGACAACAATTCCACGCCAGCCCAGAGCCGCCGAAACAACGCCCACTGATAAGAATGATCAAACGGCATTGTGGATGAAACTAACGTGAACCATTATTCATCCTCGTCTTCCCAATCATCGTCGTCATCCCACTCATCGTCCTCGTCTTCTTCATCGTCGACTTCTTCCCATTCCTCGTCTTCGTCCCACTCCTCGTCCTCTTCCCATTCTTCTCCGTCTTCATCGAATTCTTCATCCCATTCCTCTTCATCGTCTTCTTCTTCGTCCCATTCCTCTTCGTCTTCCTCTTCCTCCCAGTATTCCTCGTCTTCCTCTTCATCGGACGCCGCTACGAGAACGTGTGGGCGGGAAAATGGAGCATAGGAATTGGGCGAGAAGTTCTCATGCCCTGCACCAATCACTGTATACTGTCGGGAAAATTTCGTCGTTACTTTCACGGCAACACTCCTCAATTCAAACGGGGATAATGATTTGCAGAACATCTCCGACACCGCGCCGAAAAATTCTGCGTAGTCCACAAAAACACGCCAGCCATTATCTCATGTTTTTTCCGAAAAAAAAGATGAGGGCCGCCCAGTTTTCCACTTTTCGTCAGAAATTTCGCGGGGCTTTATCCAGAAAGGCAAGAATTTGATTTTTTTTACCCCAAAATGACGCTTCGTTCGCAGTATAGCGTATTCCTTGTTTTGGCAGATGTCGTACAATGCATCAGGTAGCATGAGAAATCGCCGCCCATGAGTGCCGCTGTTCCAATGTCAAAATGACTTTTGATGAAATCCGAGCTTGGCTCGTCGAAGCAAACCCCGAAAAGCTCGAAAGACTTTGGCTGAGTGCGGACTCGCTTCGCCACGACACGGTGGGCGACGAGGTGTATTTGCGCGGCCTCGTTGAAATTTCCAACATTTGTCGCCGAAATTGCCTGTACTGCGGCATCAGGGCGGGAAATCCCAAGCCACAGCGTTATCGAATGTCGGCGGAGGAAATGGTGGAGACGGCCCGATTAGCAAAAAAACTGGGCTATGGGACTGTGGTTTTGCAGTCCGGCGAAGACGGAAGCGTGTCGGCGGAGGAAATTGCGGAAATCATTAGGCAAATCAAGCGGAAAACGAATCTTGCGGTGACACTGAGTTTGGGTGAACGCGCAGAAGAGGATTATATCACTTGGTTCAAGGCGGGAGCCAATCGGTACTTGCTGCGTTTTGAAACGTCCAATGAAACGCTGTACAGGGCCATTCACCCGCCTCACGCCCAAGGCCGGTATCGCTCCGGTTCGCGTATCGAACTCCTGAAAACACTGCGAAACATCGGCTACGAAATTGGCAGCGGCGTCATGGCGGGCATACCGGGCCAGACTTGGGACGACTTGGCGCGGGATATTGCCCTGTTTGCGGAATTGGATTTGGACATGATCGGCTGCGGACCGTTTTTGCCCCATCCCGACACGCCGTTGGGAGGAGTCAGGAGTCAGGAGTCAGGAGTGGAAGAACAGGTTATTCTCGACAAGCATCTGCCGTTTAAGGTGATTGCCTTGGCTCGGCTGGTCTGTCCGGCGGCGAACATTCCGACCACGACGGCGATTGCAACGCTTGATCCCGTTCACGGCAGATTGCTGGGACTGTCACGCGGTGCCAACGTGGTCATGCCGAACTTGACGCCCGCCTGTTATCGGAAAATGTACGAAATTTATCCACACAAGGCCGCCAGTGGGGAAACGCCGGAAGAAACGCATGAACTGGCCGTGCGGCAAATTTTGGAATTGGGCCGAACGCCGGGACAAGGAGCCGGAACATCGCCGAGGTTTTTGAAAAATGCAACGCAAATATGACCGCATTTCTGAAACGCGCCCTTCAACCCTGCGGGATTCAGGGCTTGTCAATAGGACGAAAAGACCATTGTTTAGGTCGTGTTGATGCTACTATTGACTCAAT
>QMCE01003682.1_pt1 | contig 11060 bp, 7 predicted proteins | sample 1821851 | NCBI WGS metagenome assembly QMCE01 (sample SAMN09453174, study PRJNA476694) | Termite gut metagenome, whole genome shotgun sequencing project. | isolation source: worker | host: Odontotermes sp. | place: South Africa:Pretoria | collected 2016-01-28
TTCGGAATCCATGGGGCTGTCGCCCCACTACTTCCTCATTTCACGGCGTGTCATAAAGTCTCTCACCCACTGCCATGCAAGCATGGCGTGGATTCGGATTTTTGACACTGTAACCATTATATAGAGAGGAAGGTGAAGACAACGTGGCTGGCAAGACGGAGAAAAAGGGTCAGGTTCCCGACAAGGCGGAGAAGAAGGGTGAAGTTTCCGACAAGAAGGAGGTTGACAACCAAGCGAAGAAAAGGGCGTCGTCGGATGGAAAGGAACCGGTAGAGGAAGGAAAGGATGTCGACGGGGCGGACGATGGCGGGAAAGTGGAGGAAGCCAAGGAAGCGGAGGCGGCCGCCGAGCCCGTGAAGAAGGAGAGGAAGCCCAGAAGGGACAAGAAGGCGGAGCAAATCGAAGAGCTGAAGGAAAGGCTCATGAGGGCGATGGCGGAGTTTGACAACTTTAGAAAAAGGTCCGAGAAGGAAAAGTCGCAGATGTTCGAGATAGGGGCGAGGAGCGTCGTGGAGAAGATGTTGCCCGTCGTCGACAATTTTGAGCGGGGACTCCATACGGTAAGCAAAGAGGAGGAGGGAAACTCCTTCGTCCAAGGGATGGAAAACACGTACAGGCACTTCCTCACGACGTTGGAGGAAATGGGGGTCAAGCCGATAGAGGCGTTGGGTATGGAGTTTAATCCGGACCTGCACAACGCCGTGATGCATATAGAGGACGAGGGTTTGGATGCGAACGTGGTTGCGGAGGAGTTGCAGAAGGGTTACACGTACCATGACAAGGTGGTTCGGTACAGCATGGTCAAAGTTGCGAATTAACGAGGAGCTATACATTATTTCAAAGAAAGGTTAGGTGAAGGTGAAATGGGTAAAATTATTGGCATTGATTTAGGAACGACGAACTCGTGCGTCGCCGTTATGGAAGGTGGGAAGCCGGTCGTGGTAACGAATACGGAGGGTATGAGGACCACCCCTTCCGTCGTGGCGTTTACGAAGACGGGTGAAAGGTTGGTCGGGGATTCGGCCAAGAGGCAGGCGGTAACGAATTCGGACAAGACGATTTCCTCCATTAAGAGGCATATGGGGTCGGACTTCCGCGTCAGCATTGACGACAAGAAGTTTTCCCCCCAAGAGATTTCGGCGATGATTCTACAGAAGCTGCGCGCGGACGCCGAGGCGTATCTGGGTGAGAAGGTGACGGACGCCGTCATCACCGTACCCGCCTACTTTAACGACGCGCAGAGGCAGGCGACGAAGGACGCCGGCAAGATTGCGGGGTTGGAAGTCAAGAGGATCATCAACGAGCCTACGGCGGCGGCGTTGGCTTATGGTTTGGACAATGAGAAGGAACAGAAGATTATGGTTTACGATTTGGGCGGCGGAACGTTCGACGTGTCCATTATCGAGATTGGCGACGGCGTAATCGAGGTGTTGGCGACGTCCGGCAACAACCGTCTCGGTGGGGACGATTTCGACGACCGCGTCACCAAATACATGATTGACGAGTTCAAAAAGTCGCAGGGCGTGGATTTGTCCGCCGACAAAATGTCCATGCAACGCTTGAAGGAAGCGGCGGAGAAGGCGAAGAAGGAGTTGTCCACCGCGACGACGACCAACATCAACTTGCCGTTTATCGCGGCGACTTCGGGCGGGGACCCCTTACATTTCGACATGAACCTGACGAGGGCGAAGTTCGACGAGTTGACCCATGATTTGGTGGAGAAGACGGTGGTACCGGTACAAAACGCGTTGAAGGACGCCGGAATTACGGCGGCCGAGTTGGGGAAGGTCCTATTGGTTGGTGGTTCGACGAGGATTCCCGCCGTGGCTGACAAGGTGAAGATGTTGACGAACCAGGAGCCGGGCAAATCGCTCAACCCGGACGAGTGCGTGGCAATCGGCGCATCCATTCAAGGCGGCAAGCTGGCGGGTGACGCGGGTGCCGGAGACATCCTATTGCTGGACGTTACGCCGCTGTCCCTTTCCATTGAGACGATGGGCGGGGTGGCTACGCGTTTGATTGAGAGGAATACGACGATACCGACCAAGAAGAGCCAAGTGTTCTCTACGGCCGACGACAACCAGACGGCGGTTGACATCAACGTGGTTCAAGGCGAGAGGCAGTTTGTCAAGGACAACAAGTCGCTTGGCAGGTTCCGTTTGGACGGCATCCCGCCGGCCCCGAGGGGGGTTCCGCAGATTGAGGTGACGTTCGACATTGACGCGAACGGCATCGTCAACGTGTCGGCCAAGGACATGGGTACGGGTAAGGAACAGCACATCACGATTACGGCGGGCTCCAACTTGTCCGATGCGGACATCGACAAGGCGGTCAAGGAAGCCGCGGAATACGAGGCGGAAGACAAGAAGAGGAAGGAAGCGGTGGAGATTCGCAACGAGGCCGACTCCATGGTCTTCCAGACGGAAAAGGCACTCAAGGAAGTGGGCGACAAGGTGGATGCGGCGGAGAAGGCCAAGGTGGAAGAGGAAATCGCCCGCGTGAAGGAGTTGGTCGAGAAGACGAATCCGGAAGCCATGTCCGAGTTGGAAGTGGAAGAGATTCGCAACGCCAAAGAGGCGTTGATGCAGGCCGCACAGACGGTGTTTACCAAGTTGTACGAACAGGCGCAGGCGGCGGGCGGTCCCGACATGGGGCAAGGCGGCGCGGGGGCTACGGATGACGACGCCATGTATCAGAGGGACGACGACGTGGTGGATGCGGATTACAGGGAAGTGTAAATAAGGAGGTGCAAGGCGTGCGTGCCGATTGTTACGGGTATGCACGCCGTTGTGCTACGCAAGGTAAATATGGGCGAGTATTGTCAAGCTTTATGATTGTGAGCAGGTTTGCGAAGTCATAAGGCTTGGCAATGCGAGCGTATTGAGTTGAGGTTGTTGAGGTTGGTTCGGTCGATACCGCCCGCAAGCGTTGTTGTGGGGATAGTGAGGGAAGGATATGGCAGATAAACGAGACTATTATGAAGTGCTGGGGGTGCCAAAGAACGCTTCGGACGATGATTTGAAGAAGGCGTATCGGGCGATAGCCAAAAAGTACCATCCGGACATGAATCCGGGGGACAAGGAGGCGGAGGCGAAGTTTAAAGAGGCTTCGGAAGCCTACGCCATTTTGAGTGATGCGGAGAAACGCAAGCAATACGACCAGTTTGGGCATGCCGCGTTTGAAGGGGGAGGAGCCGGCGGGTTTGGCGGGTTCGATTTCTCCTCCATGGATATGGGCGATATTTTTGGCGACATCTTCGGGGATTTGTTCGGGGGAAGGAGTCGAAGGTACGCCAATGAGCCGATGAAGGGACAGAATATTCGGACGTCGGTTCGGGTTACTTTTGAAGAGGCTTGTTTTGGTACGGAAAAGGACATTACCTTGACGCTCAAGGACGAGTGTCCCACGTGCCATGGGAACGGGGCGAAGCCGGGTACTTCACCGATATCTTGTGCGAAATGCGGCGGCAAGGGCCAAGTGGCTTACACGCAGCAAACGCTGTTCGGAGTCGTCCGCAACGTACAGACTTGTCCGGATTGCCACGGGACTGGCCAGGTGATTAAGGAGAAATGTCCGGATTGCGGCGGGACGGGTTACAGGGGCAACAGGAAGACGCTGAGCGTGCCGATTCCCGCAGGCATCGACCACGGCCAAAGCGTGCGCATCCGCGACAAGGGGGAACCTGGCGCGAACGGCGGCAGGCGCGGGGATTTGTTGGTTGAAATTCTGGTGGGTAAGCATTCGGTGTTCCAAAGGCAGGACAATGACATATATTCCACGGTTCAGGTGTCGTTCGCACGAGCCGCCCTCGGTGGGGAGATTAAGATTCTGACCATCGACGGGGACGTGATCTACAATGTGAAGGCGGGGACGCAGACGAATACGAGGATTCACTTGAAGGGCAAGGGGGTTCCGTTCCTGAGGAGCAAGCAGAGGGGCGACCATTATGTGAATTTGGTCGTTAGCGTTCCGACTAAGTTGAATGCGGAGCAAAGGGACTTGCTGGTGAAGTTTGAAGAGAGTCTGTCGGGTCGGGAGTTTCAAAGCACGATTGGCGGCGTGGGGGTAAAGGGTAAGGAAAAGGCGAAAGAGAAGGAAAGGGAAAAGGGGAGCGAGGCGGAGAAGGAGACGGTCAGCGGGCAAAATGTGAAGTCTAAAAAGAAGAATTTTAAGGATAAGTTCTTCGGGGTGTTCTAGATGATAGAGTAAGGATGCGCCGTAACAACGGGGTTTGTTGTTGTCGCGGGCGCGAACCTGAGCAGGCTTGCGAAGCGTGCCGCGCAAGGTTGTTGTTTGGATGGTTTGCTGAACGGCAACCGCCAGTAGGACAGGGAAGGAACGCGGAACGCGTTCCTTCCCTGTCGCGGGCGCGCTCGCCCACCTCCTACTGTTTTTGGAGGGGCCGCAGGGGTTTGCCGGCGAGTCAAAGCCAAACCCTTCCAAGGAACGGGTAACCCCGTTCCTTGGAAGACGCTTACGCGTTCGCCGCCCTCCACCCCACGCGGCTCTGTGAGCAAGCTCACAGCCGCGTGGGGTGGGGGCGGGCAGGCTTGGCTTTTGCGGGGGTACTGCGGGTTGGGAGGGCGATGGCTTGCCTCTTTCACTGCGGCTGCGCAGCAGTCGCGGTGGGCTCACTTTGCTTTCGCGGATATCCACATTCGGGGATGGCATGTTTGCGTATTTTTCGAGTTATTCACCGAGTTATCCACTTTATCCACATTTTGTGTAGACACTTGTAGGTTGCTTGTCGGCGAAGAAAATCATGCTTTTTAAGGGGAATATGGATTTTTGCTTGAAAAACGACCAGAGTGTGGTACAATACATATTATAGAAAGAGGATGTGGACAATCTTGCGTGTCCCACACGCAAGGAACCGTCACGGCGGCGTCATGGCGGAGAACCATCATAGCGCCGCGATACCAAACTACACCATGGAAAGGGGACGTCGGGATGAACTTTATTATAAGTGGCAAAAATTTGGAGGTAACGGATGGTTTACGCAAGGCCGTAAACGACAAGATTGGCAAGTTGAAGAAATATTTCACGGATGATACGGACATACACGTTACGTTGAGCACGGAGAAGGAGAGGCAGAAGATTGAGGTTACGATTCCGATGAAGGGAAACATCGTCAGGGCGGAGCAAGTCAGCAGTGACATGTACGTTTCCATTGATTTGGTGGAAGAGATTATAGAGAGACAGTTGAGGAAGTACAAGACGAAGTTGATAGAGAAGAAGCAGGCGGCGGTCAACTTGAACAAGGAATTCATCGACGACGAGGATTCGGATGACGAGGAGATCAAGATTATTCGTACGAAGAGTTTTGCGCTCAAGCCAATGGACCCGGAGGAAGCCTGTGTACAGATGGAGTTGCTGGGACACAACTTCTTCATGTTTAGGGATGCGCAGACGGATGAAATCAACGTGGTGTACAAGAGGAAGGGCAATACGTACGGATTGATTGAACCTGAGTATTAAGCAAAGACAGGGTAAGGCATTTAAGACTCTGAGCGGCTCGTCTTACACGGTTGCTCAGAGTTTGCTACGAAGGCCCATGTTGGGGTAAGGCTCATGCATGTGTGAGCAAACGCGGAGGGAACCATGCAGATTATAGACAAAGTATTTGGCACGCACAGTGAACGGGAAATAAAGAGGGTTAAGCCCATTGCCGAGGAGATTGAGAGTCTGGAGCCCCAGTTCGAGAAGTTGTCGGACGACGAGCTTAGGGGGAAGACGGAGGAATTCAAGAAGCGCCTGGAGGATGGGGAGACCTTGGACGACATCCTGCCGGAGGCTTACGCCACGGTGAGGGAGGCGGCGAAGAGGACCTTGGGGCAGAGGCATTATTTCGTACAGCTGATAGGCGGAATCATCCTACACCAAGGAAGGATTGCGGAGATGAAGACCGGCGAGGGTAAGACCTTGGTGGCGACGTTGCCCGCGTATTTGAACGCACTTGAGGGGGAAGGGGTGCAAGTCGTCACGGTCAACGACTACTTGGCCAAGCGTGACTCCGAATGGATGGGCAAGATATATGAATTCTTGGGCTTGACCGTGGGCGTCATCCTCAACAGCATGGACAATGACGAGAGGAGGGCGGCCTACAACTGTGACATCACGTATGCGACCAACAACGAGTTGGGTTTCGACTACCTAAGGGACAACATGGTCATTTACAAGGAGCAGCTCGTGCAACGTTCGCTCCACTACGCCATCATCGACGAAGTGGACTCCATATTGATTGACGAGGCCAGGACGCCGCTCATCATTTCCGGCCAAAGCGGCAAGTCCACCAAATTGTACGAGGTGTGCGACATTTTGGCCAGGCAATTGAAAAGGGGTACGGAGAAGGAGCTGTCCAAGATGGACATCATCATGAAGGAGGACAGTCAGGAGACGGGCGACTTCGTGGTGGATGAAAAAGACAAGAACGTGAACCTCACCGAGGAAGGCGTCAAGCGGGTGGAGCAGTTTTTTCAGATTGAGAACTTGGCGGACCCCGGGAATTTGGAGATACAGCACAACGTCGTTTTGGCGTTGCGCGCGCATAATTTGATGCATCGCGACAAAGACTACGTGGTTAAGGAAGACCAAGTATTGATTGTAGACGAGTTTACCGGCCGTCTCATGCCGGGAAGGCGGTACTCGGACGGCTTGCACCAAGCCATCGAGGCCAAGGAGCGCGTCAAGGTCAAGAGGGAGAGCAAGACGCTGGCGACCATCACCTTCCAGAACTATTTCAACAAGTACAAGAAGAAGGCGGGAATGACGGGTACGGCCTTGACCGAGGAAAAGGAGTTCCGTGAGATTTACGGGATGGACGTGGTCGAGATTCCGCCCAACGTTCCGGTAATCAGGGAGGACTTGGAGGACGCGGTATACAAGACCCAGCGCGAGAAGTATAACGCGGTGGTGGATGCGATTATCGAGGCGCACAGGGAAGGGCAGCCCGTGCTGGTGGGCACGATTACGATAGACATTTCGGAAGAGATTAGCGAGATGCTGAAGAAGAAAAACATACGCCACAACGTCCTCAACGCTAAGTTCCATGAGATGGAGGCGGAGATCATTGCCGACGCGGGACAGAAGGGGGCGGTAACGATAGCCACCAACATGGCCGGTCGCGGTACGGACATCAAGCTGGGCGAAGGGGTCAGGGAGTTGGGCGGTCTCTGCATAATCGGTACGGAACGGCACGAGTCCAGGCGTATCGACAACCAGTTGAGGGGTCGTTCGGGACGTCAGGGGGATCCCGGCATATCCCGGTTCTTCATTTCTTTGGAAGACGAATTGATGCGTTTGTTCGGTTCGGAGCGTTTAATTGGCATATTTGGCTCGTTGGGCATGGGGGAAGGGGAGCAGGTGCAGCACAAACTCCTGAGCAACTCCATTGAGCGGGCGCAGAAGAAGATAGAGAGCAACAACTTCGGCATACGTAAGAACTTGCTGGAGTATGACCAAGTGAATAACGAGCAGAGGGAAATCATCTATACGGAGAGGAAGAAGGTGCTCAACGGAGAGAGTATGAGGGACACCATCTACCGTATGATAAGGGATACCGTTACCGACTGTGTCAACCGGGCGATTCGTGACGACCAAGTGGCCAGCGAGTGGGACGTGGATGAGCTGAACCAAGTCATGCTGCCCATTATCCCGTTGCCCAGGGTTGAGTTGACGGAGGAGCAGAACGCACATTATCGGAAGAAGGAATTGATTGAGGACCTCCAGGAAGCGGCGACCCGGCTGTACGAGGCGAAGGAGGCAGAGTTCTCGGAGGCGGAAGAGATTCGGGAAGTGGAGCGCGTAATCCTGCTCAGGGTCATCGACCACAAATGGATGGGCCACATTGACGACATGGACCAGTTGCGCCAAGGCATCGGCCTTCAGTCCTATGGCCAGAGGGATCCGCTGGTAGAGTATAAATTCCAAGGCTTTGAAATGTTTGACGAAATGACGGAGGCCATACGGGAAGACACCACAAGGAACATCCTGCACGTTAAGATTGAACAAAAGTTGGAGAGGGAGCAGGTCGCAAAGGTGACGGGGACGAATAAGGATGAGACGGTCAAGGGCCCGGTCAGGCGGACGGGCAAGAAGATTCAGCCGAACGACCCCTGTCCCTGTGGAAGCGGCAGAAAATACAAGCAGTGTTGTGGAAGGCGAGCGTAAAGCGCCGCGCAAGGTTATGGGTTTAAGAAAGTCAGCTGCTTCGCGCTTTGCGCTCTCGCAGCTGCCGGAAGCATTCGCAATTCGGGCTTGCGCCCTGCTTGCTCATGCTTAAGAAAGTCAGCTGCTTCGCGCTTTGCGCTCTCGCAGCTGCCGGAAGCATTCGCAATTCGGGCTTGCGCCCTGCTTGCTCATGCTTCAAGCGAGCTTGCCCGTTCACACAGCCGCTTGGCGGGACTTTCTACCAAAATATATATGAAAGTTGGTGATTAAGATGGTGGAATTGGACAACATGAAGTACGCGCTCAACCAGTATTCCGGGCCATTGAAAGAACTGGGGGATTCACTTTGACCTGGCTAACAAAAAGCTAAGGATCGAAGAATTGGAACGGTTCATGGAAGAACCGGGGTTCTGGGACGACGTGGAACGGTCGCAAAACATGATGAAGGAGTTGAAGGGCCTCCAGTCGACCGAGGAGAACTATGAAAGAATCGCTTCTGCGTTTGAGGACGTCGGAACCTTGATTGAAATGGCGTACGAGGAAAGCGACGAAGCGATGGTTCAGGAAATCGAGGACGAGTGGAACGGGTTCCTCCGTGAGTTTGAGGAGCTGCGCATTTCGACCCTGCTGTCGGGGGAATACGACAAAGAGAATGCGATTTTGACCCTTCATGCGGGAGCGGGGGGGACGGAAAGTTGCGATTGGGCCAACATGCTTTGCCGCATGTACCAGAAATGGGCGGACAAGAAGGGTTACGAGGTGCAGATGTTGGATTTCCTCGACGGGGACGAGGCGGGGCTGAAATCCGTGACCTTACAGGTGAATGGACGAAACGCGTACGGCTACCTCAAATCCGAGAAGGGCGTACACCGTTTGGTTCGCATATCGCCCTTCAACGCCGCGGGCAAGAGGCAGACGTCGTTCGTGTCTTGCGACGTGATGCCGGATATAGAGGAGGATTTGGACGTCGAGGTCAAGGATGACGACATTCGCATCGACACGTACCGTTCCAGCGGTGCGGGCGGGCAGCACATCAACAAGACGTCCTCGGCCATTCGCATCACGCATTTTCCGACGGGAATCGTCGTTCAATGTCAGAACGAACGCTCCCAGCATATGAATAAGGATAAGGCCATGAAGATGTTGAAGGCCAAGCTTTACCTGCTCAGACAGGAAGAGAACATGGCGAAGGAGTCGGAGATTCGGGGCGAGGTGAAGGAAATCGGTTGGGGCAGTCAGATTCGCTCTTACGTCATGCAACCTTACACGATGGTGAAGGACCATCGGACGGAGGAGGAGACGGGAAACGTGTCCGCCGTAATGGACGGGGCGCTTGACGCGTTTATGGGCGCATACTTGAAGTGGATCAACCGTTGAGGCTTGGGGACGAGGGAGGGATGAGACTTGGATTCAAAAGACATAGTTTTATTTCAGATTGCCGACAAGCATTATGGGATGGGCATTCGGCTCGTGCAGGGAGTGGAGACGTACGTCCGAATCGTGGAGATTCCCAGTATCAACGAGTGTATCGAGGGACTTGTGGACATCCGCGGGGAAGTCGTCCCCATATATAACTTGCGTAAAAAGTTCCAACTGGACGAGGTCCCGATAACGGAAGACACGAAATTCCTTGTGGTGAAGATAGACGGCCATACGGTGGGGTTCAAGGTGGACTCCGTCGTGGGCATGCGGAGCATTCGGAAGGAAGACATATTTGAAGTGCCGCCAATGGTGGCCGACGGCGGAACGGCGTATATAGACTTCATCATCAAATGGGAAGGCAGTTTGGCCATCGTCATCAAGCCGGATCTGCTGCTTGACAAAGAGGATAAAGGAAGCGTGAAGGATGTCGTCGAGCAATTTGGCAGCCTTATGGGCATGTTTTAGAGGAGGCAAGAATGGTAAGCATTGCAGTTTTGGGGTATGGTAAGATAGGTTCCGGCGTGGTGGAGGTTCTGGAGAAGAACGCCCAGAAGGTGGAGAACCGTGCGGGAGAGGCAATCTGCGTAAAATACGTATTGGACTTGATGGATTTTCCGGGGGACAAGGTGCAGGAAAAGGTGGTACATAACTTTGACGCCATCAAGAACGACCCGGACGTTTCCATCGTCGTCGAGACGATGGGTGGCCTGCATCCCGCCTATGAATATGTGAAGGCGGCGCTGGAAGGGGGGAAAAGCGTCTGTAGTTCCAATAAGGAGTTGGTCGCCCAGTATGGTGCGGAATTGCTGCAAATCGCAAAGGATGGGAAGGTCAACTTCCTCTTTGAAGCCAGCGTGGGGGGCGGAATCCCCATTATTCGACCACTCAACCAATCCCTTACGGCGGACGTGATAGAAGAGGTTACGGGGATTTTGAACGGTACGACCAACTATATGTTGACGAAAATGGGCAACGAGGGCGTGGGTTACGAGGAAGTCCTTCGAGAGGCACAGGCGTTGGGCTATGCGGAGAGGGATCCCGCCGCCGACGTGGAGGGTCATGACGCCTGTCGCAAAATCGCCATATTGACGTCCCTCGTATACGGCAAACAGGTGGATTACCAGGACATTCATACGGAGGGGATTACCAAGTTGTCGGCGGAGGATTTTGCATACGCCAAGGCGCTTGGCGCCACGATTAAGTTGTTGGGTTCCAGCCGCAAGACGGACGAGGGCGCGTACGCCATGGTCGCTCCGGTGATGATAGACGGCGGGCACCCGCTATACGGGGTAAACGACGTGTTTAACGCCATAAACGTGAAGGGCAACATGCTCGGGGACGTCATGTTCTACGGGAAGGGTGCCGGGAAGCTGCCCACCGCCAGTGCGGTCGTCTCCGACGTGGTGGACGCGGTGAAGCATTTGGGCAAGAACGTCATGACGATATGGAGTAGCGAGAAGCTTGGGTTGG
>QMCE01002399.1_pt1 | contig 11056 bp, 9 predicted proteins | sample 1821851 | NCBI WGS metagenome assembly QMCE01 (sample SAMN09453174, study PRJNA476694) | Termite gut metagenome, whole genome shotgun sequencing project. | isolation source: worker | host: Odontotermes sp. | place: South Africa:Pretoria | collected 2016-01-28
CTCGGCAAGTTCCCGGGTTTCAAACACGCAGACGCCGCCGGCTTCCTGCGTTTCGTGGTTTTCCGTCCAGATTTTTTGAATCAGCCCCGGTTCATTGGCAATCGATTCCGCCAAACCGCGTAAAGCCCGGCCCATTTCCTCGCCGAACGGTCCCGGATACGGGTATTCGACATGCAGCAATGTGGTCATATCGGTCGAATTCTCCAACGTTTTTTAGAATTGTCGCGGAAGCCGTTTCCCAGTCTACCATTTTTTCGCCGCAAAGCCTTCGGGCGAGGGGATGATCTCGACGGCGTAACCGGACTGCACGATCACGTACATGCCTTGCTTTTGGGCGAACTCCGTAACGTTCGCGTCGACCACCGCACCGGCGATGGCGCCCACGAATCGCGGGCTCGCGACCGGCCCGTGACGATCGACGTGACGCCGGTATTTTTCCAGCCGGTCGACGTGGTCCTTCACGTCCGAGGTGGTCGGTTTGACTTTCGCCTCGATAAGAATGACCACGTCGCCGTCGTGCAGGATCAAGTCGATTTCGCCGCTCTCGCCGGAGATCGGGTTCTGGAAAATCAAATTCCGGGAATAGGCGACGACCTCGTAACCCAAGGCCCGGAACTGATCGACGATGTTGCCTCCGATCATATTCTCGACGATTTCGCCGATCCGCGAGCCGAGGGCCGAAATTTTCCGGTCGGTCTCCCGCATCCGCCGGTCCGTTTCCCTGGCTATTTGCTTCAGTTGCTGATCGGTCTCCCTGGCCATTTGTTTCAGTTGCCGGTCTGTTTCCTGCATCTTCAGGTCGGTTTTCAGGAACAGTTCCAAAACGCCTTCGTAGGTCAACGGCTTCTGAAAACGGACATTTGGTCACGTCTGTCTGCCGCGATTACTTGTCCTCAACTTGTGTTAATGCAAGCATTTACGCGGATCGTTCGAGCGACAGACGATTGTGCGAGGGAGGGTTATCATGCCGTTGACGGTGTATCCGGACAAGATCGACGGTACTGGACAATCGCCCGTCCCGATATTACCATGATAGTGATCTTGAAGTAAAAAATCAAACGACGGCGGAAATTTCCTGAAACCGCGTATTCGAACCCCGCTTTCCGTTCGGAGAAACCAATGCCTCTCTATGAATTTGAATGCTCGAAATGCCAAGCGATCTTCGAAGAATTGGTGCGTGACAACCGGAAGACGTGCTGCCCGCATTGTGGATCGAAACGCCTCACCCGACTGATGAGCGCCCCGGTGGCGCACGCTTGCTCGGGACAGTCCTGTCCGGGATCGGCCTGTCCAGGATCGGGTTTTTGCGAACCGTCCCAAATGCCCTGCTGTGGCAGCCGGGGTTGCGCGCATTGACCGGACCCGCGACCGGGATTGCTGTCGTTTTCCGCCCGATTTGAGATTTTATGATCCGATAACCGTCCGCGCCGTCGTCGCGATAGAAAGCGCCACGCCGGAAGGCATTTATACTGTAAACGGCCTGAAACTACGGCATGTTTTTTCCCGCGCACAATCGCCTGCCGCTCGAACGATCCATTTAAGTGATTGTCTGAAAAGACGTTAAATGCGATTGAGTGCGGCAGGCAGACGTGACCGAATGTCCGTTTTCACCGCGTTTCCGGTATACCGCGATCCGGAGGAAATTCGGAGCCGGGAAGGCATGGCCCCACTTGCACGACGGAGGTATTTTTGATAGAATCCGGGACCGTCTACGGTTCACTAGTCAACAGGCACTCTTCTATCATAGTACATCGCATCATGTCGAAAACACACCGCACGATCAAGAAAGCGAACAAAGGTAAACGACCGGCTTGTGCCAAGGCGCGACGCAGCAAACGTCGGCTGGTTCGGACTTGAACGGAATCGACCGGCGTACTTCGCCGACATGTCCTATCGTGTCGGTTGATCGGACTACGTTGAAGCTGGACATGCGATCCCGGGATCATCTCTGCGGGAACCCGGTTTTCGAAAGGTGGGCAAGCGAACCTGAGGGAGAATCGGGCCGGCTTCGGTGTCGTTTCTCCCCTGTCTTTCGCTCCCTTCGTTGGAGATGTTCAAATGGCATACAAAGAACTTCTCGTCGACCCTTCTCTGTACGACCTGGACAAGCCGATCGCGGACATCACGGAAATTCGTCGCCGCAATCCGCAACGTTTTGAGATGGAGCAGCTCACGGCTGTCGTTTACGCCGATCTGGAACAGAAAGCGGCGGTCGGATATAAAGACGTGAGCGAAGCGGAATTCTGGGTTCGCGGACACATGCCGGGCATGCCGTTGATGCCGGGCGTACTCATGTGCGAGGCGGCGGCGCAGTTGACCTCGTTCGCGGCCCATTGGCTTGAATTGATGCCCGGCACCCTGCTCGGTTTGGCCGGTATCGAGTCGGTTAAATTTCGCGGTTCGGTTCGGCCCGGGGACCGTTTGATCGTCCAGGCCAAGATGGTTCACTGGCGCCGAATGCTGATCTCCGCCGAATTTCTCGGCATCGTCGGCGAGAGTGTCATTTGCGAAGGAATCGTCAAAGGCGTTCCCCTGAGAGTCGACGGTTGAACGATGTCGGTTCCTGTTGATCATTTTTCGCCATGCCGCATTTTTTCAAGAGCATCCGCATCCGGAATCTGCTGTCCTTCGGTCCCGACAGTCCCGAGTTGGTGCTGAAACCGATCAACATCGTCATCGGGCCCAACGGGTCAGGCAAGTCGAACCTCCTGGCGGCACTATGGTTGCTCTCTGAACCCGGCGATATATTTGATCCCGTAATCCCGGGAGGAATCGAATGGAAATGGAATCATGAGCAGCAGAGCAGGGCTTTTATTGAAATAGAAACGGAAGAGAAAAAGTATCCATGTGAATATCATGTCGGCAAAAACTATCAAGGAGTGCTTGGTTCTTCTGATAGTGCCGGTAAACACATCCAATCGTTCTCCGATTTGTTTTTCTTCCGCGATTGGCAGTACGGCCCGACGGCCCCTGTTCGCTCTGGCCCGCAACCAATTGATCTATCGTCCGAACGTCTACGAACTGACGGCCGAAATCTTGCTCATGTAGTGAAGCGGATTAGGGAAAATGAGCAGAGCAATGCCAAGTTTATGGAGTTTCTTACTGAACTCTATGAAGACATTTCCGACGTTACGGTAGAGGAGGCACATGCGTATTATTTCCTGTATGTCCTTGAAAACGAACAAAAAAGGCGCGTTGAAAGAATTTCCGACGGCACGCTGCGCTACCTCGCCTTGCTTGCCATTTTGTGTGACCCGGAGCCGCCGAAGTTGATTTGCCTCGAAGAACCGGAGTTGGGCCTGCATCCCGACTTGATCCACGTCATCGCCAGGGCCATCCGTTACGCTTCCGAACGCACACAAATCATTGCCACGACGCATTCCGTGTCACTGGTCGATGATTTTACCGACATGCCGGAGAGCATCGTCGTCTGCGAAAAAATCGACGGTTCCACGGAATTGCGGCGACTTGACCTCGAAGAAATGGCCCCTTTTCTCGCGAAAAGGCATCGGCTTGGCGAACTTTGGACCTCTGGACTGATCGGAGGCAACCGATGGTAAAGGAAAAACACACTCATCAAAAATATAAAAGTGTCTTCTTATTTATTGAAGGCGGAGGTGACGATGCGAGTTTGAAGGCGCAGTTGCGTGACGGTTTTTCTAAATTCTTTGGGAAAACAGACTTCAAAACACGCCGCCCAAAGATTGTTGCCGGTGGCGGACGAAACAATACCTATGATCTTTTTTGCTCCAAAGTTCCGCAAGGTGATCTTTGTATTTTACTCGTCGACAGCGAAGAGTTGGTCGCTGAAAATTGTTCTTCCGCTTGGGAGCATTTCAAGAACCGCGAAGGCGACAAGCATTGGATGAAACCGGCAAACGCTGGAGATGACGATGCCCACATGATGGTCTGTTGCATGGAAAGCTGGTTTCTGGCCGACCGGGAAAAGTTGAGACGGTATTTTGGGCAGGGTTTCAAGGATGCGAAACTGCCGAACACTGCCAAAGGCATTGAAAATGTTTCAAAAAACGACGTCCTTGGCGACCTGAAACGTGCGACCAAAGAATGTAAAACGAAATTCATCTACGACAAAGGCTCGCATTCCTTTGATTTGATCGGGCAAATTGATCCTGAAAGAGTCGACCAAGCCGGACCGTGGACAAAGAAACTGTTTGACAAATTACGAGAAACCTGCCAAGTAAGTCGCAAATCCTGAATACGTGCGACCATTCCGATTCACTCGCTGTCCATGTTCGGCAAACGAACGACTGAACCCCCGTTTTTTCCTCTTATACCGTAAACGGCCTGATAATCCTCCCGCGCACAATCGCCTGCCGCTCGAACGATTCGTGTAAATAATGACATTACCAAAAGTTGGGGGCGCGTGAGTGCGGCAGGCAGACGTGACCAAATATCCGTTTGCATCGCGTTTCCAGTATACGTATTTCATGGCACGACGTTCCCTTGGCAAATTGGATATTTCCGTCGATTTTTCGCGGCATCTCCTGGGTTTCGAAGATTTCCCTCGGGAAAAACGGGCCGATTTTGCCGCGATTTTCGGCCGATCGGCTCCCTTGGAACTGGAAATCGGCAGCGGCCGGGGAATGTTCCTGGGGAATACCGCGGTCGCCCGGCCGGAATATGATTTTCTCGGTGTCGAGATCGGACGCAAGTACGCGAAGTTTTGTGCGATCCTCCTCGCCAAACGCGGCATCGAGAACGCGAAAGCCTTTTGCGGAGACGCCGTCCGCGTGCTACGTGAACTGATCGACGAGAACACGCTCCGTGCCGTTCACGTCTATTTTCCCGACCCGTGGTGGAAACGGGCACACCGCAAACGCCGCGTCCTGAGAGAGGAAACGCTCCGCCTGATCGAAAGCCGGCTGGAAACCGGCGGAACCATGCATTTTCGAACCGACGTCCTCGAATACTATCAATCGACGCTCACATTGGTGGCGCAAACAACCTCGCTGGAGGGACCTTTCGAAGACCCCGGAAACGACGGCTCTGGAAACGACGACCTGGAAATTGGCGGCTCTGGAAACGACGGTCCTGAAATCGACGGCAAAGCATATCGAACGCATTTTGAACGGCGAACGCTCCTCCATGACGAACCGGTTTACCGGGCGGTATTCAGAAAAACCTGACCGAAAAACCTGATCGGGTGCGGACACGATTGCCGGATGACCGCCGTTTGCTCCGCCGCGGCCCCCCCCGAATTCGGCACTGGATTCGGCACCGGCTTTCAGCAGGATCCGCGGAACAGTTCGAGGATGAATTCCTTGGAATAACCGGGAAGCCCCCAAAGGGGCGCGCACAGGGCGACGTTTTCCGCGAATGCGTCCGGATCGGCGTCGATTTCCTTGAGTGTCGTCGGACTTCCGAGCGATTGGAACCAACGTACGAAAGCGTCGATGGTCTGGGTTGCCGCACGCGACGGATCGGCTTCGTGGATATCGAAAACCGCCTTCCCCAACTGCCGGAGGCGCTCGGGCCGGCTTTTCGCGTACCACGGCATCCAGGCGGCCAGCGCGATCGAAAGCGACGCCCCGTGCGGCGTGTCGTACAGACTACTCATGCTGTGACCGATCAAGTGGTTCGGCGTGGACCAGTTGCCGATTCCCGACGGAGCCGTTCCGTTCCAGGCCAGGGTCGCCCCCCACATGAACGTCGAACGCAACGAATAATCCCGGGGATTGTCCATCATCGGCCCGGCGATTTCGACCAGCGTGCGGATAATCCCCTCGGCGTAGCGATCCTGGAGCGGCGTGGAACGGTCCTCGCCGGTAAAATAACCTTCGAGCAGGTGCGTCGTCGCGTCGATGCAGCCATAAGCGGTCTGCTCCGGCGGAATACTGTAAAGGGTTTCCGGATCGAGAATCGACGTGCGCGGATACAGCGCGTCGAAACCCATGCCGAGCTTGACGCCGGTCGCCTCATTCGTTATGACGGTTCCGCCGTTCATCTCGGTCCCGGTCGCCGACATCGTCAAAACGTCGATCAGCGGAAGCGCCTTGACGACCGCCGCTTTTTGCATGTAAAAATCCCAGACGTCATGATCGACGCAGGCCCCCGCACAGATCGCTTTCGCTTCATCGATCACGCTGCCGCCCCCGACGGCGAGCACGAGATCGACATTCTCCTTTTTGGCGAGCTCGATCCCCAGGTGCGTATGGGCAAGCGTCGGGTTCGCCTTCACCCCGTCGAGTTCGACCCGGGAAAGGCCCGCGTCATCCAGCGAGCGGACGACCTGTTCGTAAACCCCGTTGCGTTTGACGGACCCTTTTCCGTACAGCAAAAGAAGCCGTTTTCCGATTTTGCGGCATTCCTCGCCGACCTGCGGGATCGTGTTCCTTCCGAAAATGATTTTGGTCGTGTTCCGGTAAACGAAGTTCTGCATCGTGTCGCTCGATTCTATTTCTTGTTGAATGATGATATACTGGAAACGCGATGAAAACGAGCATTCGGCCAAGCCTGCCTGCCGCACTCACTCGACTCTAACTTCTGTTTGTATAATGACATAAGCGGATCGTTCGAGCGGCAGGCGATTGTGCGCGGGAAAAAACATGCCGTTGTTTCAGGCCGTTTACGGTATATGACGGGTAAAAACCGGCGGTTACGCCCCGGCACGGTGTTCACGCTCCGGCTGCCGAACGCCAACTGATCGGCTGAATGATCGATCGACCGTCACGCGCCGGCCACGACGCCGTCGACGATGCTCTTCGCTTCCCTCAAAATCCGATCGAGATGCGCGTCGCTCCGGAAGGATTCGGCATAAATCTTGTAAATATTCTCTGTTCCCGACGGCCGGGCGGCAAACCAGCCGTTTTGAGCGCATACCTTGAGGCCGCCGATCGAGGCGCCGTTGCCGGGCGCCGTCGTCAAGCGGGCGGTGATCGGTTCCCCGGCCAATTCGGTCGCCGCGACGTTTTCCGGCGCCATTTTCAGCAGGACAGCCTTCTGCCGCGGCGTCGCTTCCTGGTCGACCCGGGTGTAATAGGATTTGCCGAACCGGGTCTCCATTTCCTCATAGAGGACGCCGGGATCGCACCCGACGGTTGCCAGGATTTCGGCGGCAAGCAAATTGAGAACAATGCCGTCCTTGTCGGTCGTCCAGACGGTCCCGTCCGATCGGAGAAAACTCGCCCCGGCGCTTTCTTCGCCGCCGAAGCCGAGCGAACCGGTGAAAAGACCGTCGACGAACCATTTGAAGCCGACCGGGACTTCGACCAAAGCGCGACCGATATCGGCCGCGACCCGGTCGATCATCGCGCTGGAAACCAGTGTTTTGCCGATGCCGACCTTATTATTCCAAGCGGGGCGGTGCTGAAACAGGTATCGGATCGCAACCGCGAGATAATGGTTCGGATTCATCAAGCCGCACGACGGGCAGACGATTCCATGCCGGTCCGTATCGGGATCGTTCGCGAAAGCGATGTCGAACGTGTCCTTGAGGGCGACCAATCCCCGCATGGCATGGGAACTGGAACAATCCATGCGGATTTTGCCGTCGTGATCAAGCGTCATGAACGAAAAGGTCGGATCGACCCGATCGTTGACGACGGTAATGTCAAGCCCGTATTTTTCCGCGATCGGTTTCCAATAGGCGGTTCCCGCGCCGCCGAGCGGATCGACGCCGATACGGATTTTCGAAAGGCGGATCGCTTCCAGATCGATCAGCGACGGCAGGTCGGCGATGTACGATTCCGCAAAATCGACGGCCTTCAGGTGCGGCGAGCCGAGCGCCGTTTCGTACGGAATGCGTCGAACGAGGTTGTTCTTGCCTTCCAGCAGCGCGTTGGCACGGTCCTGTATCCATTTCGTCACTTCCGTGTCCGCCGGTCCGCCGGTCGGGGGATTATACTTGATTCCACCGTCGCCCGGCGGGTTGTGCGAGGGCGTAATCACGATCCCGTCGGCCTGTCCGCCCGTTTCCGTGCGATTATGCCCGAGAATCGCGTGCGAAATGACCGGGGTCGGCGTGTAACCGTCCTTCTCCTGGTAAACGGTTCGAACTTCATTGGCCGTGAGCACTTCGATCGCGGTCCGCTGGGCGGGCCCCGAGGCGGCATGGGTGTCCTTGCCGAGATAAAGCGGACCGGTATGGCCCCGCATGGTCCGGTAATCGCAAACCGCCTGGACGATTGCCAGGATGTGCGATTCGGTGAAGGACCCGTCGGCCGGTTGGCCGCGATGCCCGCTTGTCCCGAAGGCGACCCGCTGGGCGGGATTGCCCATATCGGGTTTGTTCTCGTGATAGTCCCGTTCCAGTTTCACGGGATCGATCAGGATTTCTTTCGGGGCGGGCCGACCGGCAAGGGGATGTGTCATGTTCATTAGGGGAGCTGGAAATGCACCGAAAGGGCGTATGCGCCGAAATGACGGCTCTCCGGTCGACGGTTCTCCGGCCATTGCGTCACGCTTCGTTCCCGGCTTTTGTTGGGGGCGTCGTCGTTTGGGGTGTTGTCCGCCCGTTTGCTGTATGCTCCATATTCTACGTGAAGATCGCGGTTATGCAAGAGATGGGGTCGTTCGGCATGGTTCGTTCGGCGTGGGTTCGTTCGGCATATTGTATCGGCGGCCCGGTTTGTGTACAATGATGTGATGAATGTGGCCGAGCTCCTGACATCGCGAAAAAAACACTGGGAGGAACTGGAAGCGTTTCTCCCCCGGTTTCGTTCCGTCCGGAAGAAGCGGCGACAACTCAGTCCGGAGGAGACGGCCCGGTTTACTGAGCTTTACCGGGGTGTTTGCGCCGACCTGGCCCTTGCGGAAGCCTATCGTTTGCCGCCCGGGATTACGAAGTACCTGAACGATCTGGTCGGCCGGACGCATAACACGCTTTACTCCGACCAGTCGGTGACGCTGCATTCCTGGGTTCGACTTTTGACGGTCGAAAACCCGCGGCTGCTTTTCCGGGATGCGACGTTCTGGTTCGCCCTCTTCCTTTTTTGGGGCCCGTTCCTGACCTGCGCCTGGCTGGCCAAGACAAACCCGGAGTTCGCGCCGGCCATTCTCGGCGCGGAACAACTCGAAGGAATCGAACTCTCGTTCGCGGAACCCTTTACCAACATGAACCCGGGGGAACGAGCGTTCATGGGCGGTTTTTACGTGCTCAACAACGCGGGAATCGGCCTGCAATGCTTCGCCTTCGGGGCGCTGACCGCCATCGGAACGATTATATTGACATTATTCAACGCCGTCACGCTCGGGACCGTTTTCGGGCACATGTCGACGACGGCTTCCGCACCCCAGTTTTTCGAGTTCGTCACCGCGCACGGACCGTTCGAACTGACCGCGATCGTCATGGCCGCCGCCGCGGGAATCCGGATCGGAAAATCGATGGTGCTCACCCAAGGTTTCACGCGAGGAGACTCGATACGCCGGGCGGCGATGAAATCGATCCCGATCGTTTCCACGGCGACCGTCCTGTTTTGCCTCGCGGCCCCGATCGAGGCGTTCATTTCCCCGAACCCGCTTCACGATCTGGCCGACCTGGGTTTTGATCCGGTCCTCGTCAAACGGGGAGTCGCGTTGACTTGCACGTGTTTGCTGTTGCTCTACATCGTCGGGCTCGGCGGCGCCGCTTCGCTCGGGGACCATTGGGGACGTCTGTTCCATCACCGCAGGCCCCGTTGAGATTTCCCGAAGCCTCCGCCCTCCGGAGCCGTCCCGGAAAAAATACCCCGCCCGGTAGTCAAAATAGGCTTATGGTGTAAAATGAGCGTTTCGAGAAGATTGAAGTTGGCAAGTCGTACACGTCAAGAAACCAATCGAGGAACAGATGCAGAAACCTGATTTTGAAAAATGCGGCGGAATGATTCCCGTGATCGCGCAGGATGTCGTCGACGGGGAAGTGCTCATGCTCGCGTACATGAATGAAGAAGCGTATGACGAAACGCTCAAAAGCGGTCGGGCCGTCTACTACAGCAGGAGCCGGAACAAACTTTGGCGCAAGGGTGAGGAAAGCGGGAACGTGCAAAAAGTGCATTCCCTTTTTGTCGATTGCGATCTCGACACCCTTCTCATCAAGGTCGAGCAAGTCGGCGGCGCCGCCTGCCACGAGGGCTACAAAAGTTGTTTCTTTCGGCAAATCCTGCCGGAAGGCGAGATGAAAATCGTCGCGGAACGGGTTTTCGACCCGAAGGATGTTTACAAAAAATAAACCGGATTCGCGTCGCCATACCCCGTCCCCTTTGTTCCAGCACGTCACCATGGCCGATGAATGTCCTTTTCAGGCGGCCGTCACAGGATCAGCGATTATGTCCAATATATTGAAACTCGGCATTCCCGCCGGCAGTTTGCAGGAAGCCACGATCGATTTGTTCAAGAAGAGCGGCTACAACATTTCCGTCGCTTCCCGCAGTTATGTTCCCGCGATCGACGACGAGGAAATCGAATGCCTCTCGCTCCGGGCGCAGGAAATGGCCCGCTATGTCGCCAACGGCGATCTCGACGCGGGGCTCACCGGATTCGACTGGATCGTCGAAACCGAATCCGACGTCCGTGAAGTCGCCGAACTCCGGTTCTCCAAGGTCAGCCGCCGGCCGGTCCGCTGGGTCCTGTGCGTTCCCGAGGAGTCGCCGATCACGGAAATCGCCCAACTCCAGGGAAAACGGATCGCGACCGAAGGTGTCAACCTGACACGTCAATTTCTCGCCAAACACGGCGTGACGGCCAACGTTGAATTCAGTTGGGGCGCGACCGAGGTTAAACCTCCGAAACTGGCGGATGCGATCGTCGAAGTGACGGAAACCGGCGGCTCGTTGCGGGCCAACAAACTGCGCATCATCGCCGAAGTCTTGCAAAGCACCACCCGGTTTATCGCGAACCACGTTTCGTACGCGGACCCGTGGAAAAAACAGAAGATAGACGATCTCGTCCTCATGCTCCAGGCGACCATGGCCGCCGAAGGAAAGGTCGTTTTGATGATGAACGTCCCGAAAGACGACCGCGCCGCCGTTCTTTCGCTGTTGCCCGCCCTGCAACAACCGACGATCTCCCAACTCGCGGACGCGAAATGGATCGCCGTCCAAACGGTCATCCAGGAATCACT
>QMCE01770049.1_pt1 | contig 11056 bp, 9 predicted proteins | sample 1821851 | NCBI WGS metagenome assembly QMCE01 (sample SAMN09453174, study PRJNA476694) | Termite gut metagenome, whole genome shotgun sequencing project. | isolation source: worker | host: Odontotermes sp. | place: South Africa:Pretoria | collected 2016-01-28
GATATCGGGGTCTGTGCATGATTGTTATAATAGAATCCCACTCTCCTATCAATTTTAGATATATAAAATCAGTATAAACTATATCGCTCTATTCTTTTCAGGAATATACTATAGTTAAGATATAAATATGGAGGAATGTTAATATGAAAACCGCAGCGGGAATTGATATGGGAACTCAGAGTATCAAAGTCCTTTTATACAATTGGGAATCGAAAGAGGCTGTCGCCCAGGCGCAGGAAAGCGTGGATATTATTGCCCGTAATGACGGAACGCGGGAGCAGAAAACCGAATGGTATGATGCCGCGCTGAAAAAATGTTTTGATGCCATTCCGGCGGATCTCAAGAAAACGATTGCCGCGATTGGCGTTTCCGGTCATCAGCATGGTTTTGTTCCGCTCGATAAAGACGGGAAAGCGCTTTACAACGTAAAACTTTGGAACGATACATCAACCGCGGAAGAATGTGAAATTCTTACGAAAGAAGCGGGCGGAAACGAGGCGGTAATTTCCGAAATTTGCAATCTTATGCTTCCCGGTTTTACCGCCCCCAAGATTTTTTGGCTGAAACGCCATCAGCCAGAGGCGTTCAAAAATCTTCATTATGTTATGCTTCCTCACAACTATTTGAATTATCTTTTATGCGGAACCTATACCGCGGAACCCGGCGACGCGTCCGGTATGGCGATTTATAACGGCGCGAAAAAGCAATGGTCGGAAAAAATCTGCAATCTCATCGATCCTAATTTGATGAAAATCTTGCCGCCGGTCATTGAATCTGCCGATGCGGCCGGATTTGTAAACGCGAAAGCGGCCGAACTGTTCGGCATTCCCGAAGGGATTCCTGTTTCATCAGGCGGCGGCGATAACATGATGGCCGCTATCGGAACCGGAACCGTTACGGATGGTTTCCTCACAATGAGCCTGGGAACTTCCGGGACATTGTTCGGTTATTCCGCCGTTCCGCTCTCCGATCCCAAGCGGGGATTGTCGGGCTTCAACGCGTCCACAAATGGGTATCTTCCTTTGCTTTGTACGATGAACTGTACCGTCGCCACCGAGGAAACCCGCAGCCTTTTCGGTCTTAATGTAAAAGATTTCGACGCTTTGGCTGCCAAAGCTCCCATCGGCGCGGACGGAGTTGTGTTCCTTCCTTTCTTCAACGGTGAGCGGACCCCGAATCTTCCCAAAGGGAGGGCAAGTATAACCGGCCTTACCCAGGCAAATTGTACGAAAGAAAATATCGCGCGCGCCGCGATGGAAGCCGCCATCTTCGGCATGAGAATCGGACTTGAAGCGTTTACCGATTTGGGCTTTAACCCTAAGGAAATAAGAATTACGGGCGGCGGCAGCAAGAGCGCGATTTGGCGGCAAATGGCGGCCGACATCATGAATGTTCCGGTGAAAGTTCCGGCAAACAGCGAATCCGCCGCAATGGGCGGAGCAATCCAGGCGCTTTGGTGCCTGCTGAATCAGGAAGGGAAAAATCCTGACATACAAAAACTTGCGGAAGAACACATCGTTATCAATGACAAAGAAACCGTTCTTCCCAACGCAGAAAACGTTGCAGCATACAATGATGCATACAAGGAATATAACAAGTACCTTGATGTGTTATCGCCGTTGTATGTGTAATGTAACCGCTTAAAAATGAATCGTATTTTTGCTCATTGTTAATTGAGCATTGTTAATTGTTAAGGAGGACATGATGTCGTATTTTAAAGGAGATAAAGAATATTTCCCCGGAATAGGAGCCATTTCTTTTGAGGGCCCTTCATCAAAAAATCCGCTGGCGTTTAAATACTACCAGGCGGATAAAATCATCAACGGAAAAGCGATGAAGGATTGGCTTCGCTTTGCCATCGCTTACTGGCATTCATTCTGTGCCGACGGAAACGATCCCTTCGGTCCCGGAACCAAGGTTTTTCCATGGAACGCTTCGGGCGATGCTATGGAAAACGCGAAAGCAAAAGCTGACGCGGCCTTTGAATTCATCACCAAAATCGGCGCGCCCTATTACTGCTGGCATGACCGGGACATTGCCCCCGAAGGAAAAAATCCCGATGAAAGCTTGAAAAATTTGGACATCATTATTGATGAGCTCAAGAAACGCCAGGATGCCACCGGGGTAAAACTTCTTTGGGGAACCGCCAACGTTTTCAGCAATCCCCGCTTCATGAACGGCGCTTCCACAAACCCGGATTTTGCCGTTGTAGCACAGGCTGCGGCGCAGGTAAAAGCCGCGATTGACGGAACCATCAAACTGGGCGGCGAAGGTTACACGTTCTGGGGCGGCCGTGAAGGTTACATGAGCCTTCTCAACACCGACATGAAGCGCGAAAAAGAACACCTCGCCCGCTTCCTCACTATGGCACGCGATTATGCCCGGAGCAAGGGATTCAAAGGCTGTTTCTATATCGAACCAAAACCGATGGAACCCACAAAGCATCAGTATGACTTTGACGCGGAAACAGTTATCGGCTTCCTCAAGGCAAACGGCCTCGACAAAGATTTCAAGTGCAACATCGAAGCAAACCACGCGGAACTTGCCGGTCACGATTTCTATCATGACCTTACCGCTTGTGTTGATAACGACATGCTTGGTTCCATCGACGCAAACCGCGGCGATCCGCGCAACGGCTGGGATACCGATCAGTTCCCCAACAATGTGTATGAAACAACACTCGCGATGATGACGGTGCTCAGGATGGGCGGCTTTAAAACCGGCGGCCTCAACTTTGACTCTAAAACGAGAAGGAGCTCAATCGATTCTGAAGATTTGTTCATCGCTCATATTGGCGGTATGGATACATTCGCTTACGGTCTTGAAAAAGCCGCGGCTATCGCGGCCGACGGACGCCTCTCCAAAATGATCAAAGACCGCTACGCTTCCTTTGATTCCGGCGACGGCGCAAAATTTGAAAAAGGTGAAATGAACCTTGAACAGCTTGCGGGCTTAGCTTCCGATTACGGAACAGTCGGCCTTAAGAGCGGCAAACAAGAATTGTACGAAAATATTTTCGGCGAAATTGTTTTAGGGAAATAAAACAACAAACAGGTATCAAGGAGCAAAGAGAAGTCAGCTTTTCTTTGCTCCTTTTTATGTCTTCTCGACTAAATATAGATATTCTTTCACATGAATATTTCGGTTTTTTAGATTTCTGCTCCCGCGGAATGTGTTATATTGCGTTTCTAATATTTCCAGATTACCGATGGTCTTTAAAAAGATTGCCATTTCGTCTTTAGAAATAAAACCTTCTGAATTAAATGATATTAATACATATTTAGCCTTAATTTTGTTTATCAACTCTTTAAATGATGCAAAAGCTTTTGCTTTTTTATTATAAGAAGATCGATTCCAATCTTCCGGAATGCCTGAAACTTTGCTGATGTTCCGCGGTTCTATGTAATCAGCTATAAGATTGAGCATAAAATAGTTTGATCCGTAAGGATGCTGATTATAAGGCGGGTCGATGTATGCAACGTCTACTTCCTCAATACATTCCGCTATACTGTTTGCATCTCCTCTGTATATTTCAAAATCACAAGAGAAGCTGCTAAATACAGGAAAAGGAATATGTATATCGCCTAAAATCCGCAGCAAGGCATCTTCTTTATTTCCGCCGAACTTTCCAAGGCCCGTCAGCGAATCTTTATAAAATCCTTTAAACACACCGGATGTATTTGAATGTTTTGAAGCCTCGGATAGTAACGGAGCTAACAAAAAATCTTTGTATTCCACGGGGATGCTCTCAATATATTTTCTTGCTGTATCGATGTAACAAGCGTTTCTGTGAGTATAAAAAACTCTGTCGTTTTCTCGTATTACATTATCGTTATTCGGCGCGTATAACCTTGTGATAAATCCTGTTTCCAGCGGCTTGTTGTCTAATGTAAAAACAAGTTGTTTGTAATATTCTTCCAGTTGACGCATGTTAATATCATCTTTATTTGACAAATAACAATTATTGATTACCTGGGAATATTTTTCTAAATCATTCACAATAATCTTTTCGGAATATTGTTTTAAGTATCTCGCAACAATTCCGGATCCCGAAAATACATCAAAAGTTTTCATTTTTTTCTTGTTTTTGACTATCCTGCAAAGATACGAAAAAAAATTGAGATTAGAAATTATCAAAAATTAATTCCTACGCTTCCACACACACAATTGTACTTCAAATTGTTAAATAACAATCCTTTTAAGAATCCTACGCTTCCTCCCACTATTACTGAATAACCAAAGTATGATAAAACTTTTCCGTTACGGCAATACAAGCGCCGATGGAAGGGGCCGTTTTTCCGAGTGTTGAAAGCTTTATTTTACATTCAGGGAAACGGTTTATCGTCCGTTCTTCCACAGCTTGCTTAAAATTACTATACATTTCATCCGACGCCCGCAGAACATCACTGTTGATAATTACCGATGAGGGACCGAAAGCATTGATAAGACTGACAACTCCTACGGCAGAATAAGTAACAAATTGATCGAACGCGGGTCTGCTCCAAAGAGGCCTTTCCGAAGCAAGCAACAACATTTCTTCCTGACTGGGAATTTTTCCGTTTCCGGCATCCGCCAAATTTCTGCGCAGCGCGGCTTCGCTTCCCAGTAAATCCCAGCATCCGTAATTACCGCAGGGACAGCGCGGGCCTTCATGCAGGATCGTCATGTGACCGACTTCGCCGAATTTTCCATTGTATCCGTAATAAGCCGAACCGTTTATATACGCCCCGGATCCAATTCCTTCATCAATCAGTACGCAAACCAAATCCTGGGATTCTCTATTGAAACATTCCCGTTCCGCAATAGCGGCTAAGGTCGCATCGTTTCCAATATGAAGAATCCCCTTGTATTTTTTTTCAATACGGCTCCGCAGCAAAACATTGACCCAATTGAATCTGGCGCTAAGAACAATTTTATCACCTTCCCTGTCTACTATTCCGGGAATCGCTATTCCCACGCCGGTCAATCCGTAAAAAGAAGGCGGCAGTTTTTTCGTTGTGTTCGCAATGATTTGTAAAATCAACTTAATTATTTTTTCCGAAGAAACATCATGAACGGGAACGATATTTTCAAGGATAATATGCTGCGTCAAATCCATAACGGTAACATAGAGAAATTCACTGATGATGGAAATACCGAGTGCATACCCCGCGTCTCCCGCTATTTCGAGCATTACCGGCTTCCGTCCAAGATCGCTTTTCCCGGTTCCTGTTTCTTTCACAATGCCCATTTCAATGAGTTCACTGATTTGAGAGGAAACCGTTGCCTTGTTCAGTCCGCTTTTCTTTGCCAAAGAAGCTCTGGATACACTGCCTTCTTCCCTAAGGATATTTAAGAGGCGCCCCCGATTCACCGCTTTGCTGAGACTTTTATCTCCCGTCATGCCTTCAATATATGAAGGAAGTCCCATATCAATCATGTGGCGTTTGCTCCTTTGTAAAATATTTGTTCATTTGGACAGCCGACAAACTCACTATATCATATTAGCCCCAAAATGATACAGTGTTCTTTCTTTTTCTTTGATATTGATATATAATTTAGTTATTAAACAAATGCCAAACAGTAGGAGCTTATATGCATGATGTCTACAAAGGTATATCGGAAGAAAAAATCGCCCATTACACAAGTTTTAAAGTACATGAACCGATTGTCATTGATGGAAATCTTGATAAACCTGTTTGGAAAGCGGCGCCAAAATCACGGCGTTTTGTGGACCTCGTAAGCGGAGAGCCCGGTTTTTTTGATACGCGGATGGCAAGCCTGTGGGATGACAAAAACTTGTATATCGCGTTTTGGGTTGAAGAACCTCTCGTAAGGGCAAGTTTTACTGAAAGAGATTCTCTCATCTGGTTTGACAACGACATAGAAATGTTTATTGACGGCGAAGACTGCTATTATGAATGTGAGCTGAATGCTTTTAACACGATTTACGAAGCCTTTTTTATTTACCAGGATGCGCTAAAAAAAGGCGGCCGTTTTGACATTCCTCAGTTTGATCTTTATACAAGAGATGTCGATGTTCTTTGCGGCTTTCAGGACGGCAGCCGTTATCATCAACATCCGCGCGGAAAACGCTGGGCATTCATGGACTACGATTTTCCCGGTCTTCAAAGCGCGGTAAAAATCGATGGAAAAATAAATGATCCCAACCACATTGATAAAGGCTGGACGGTTGAATTGGTTTTCCCTTGGGCAGGCATAGAACAGATGTTTTCAAAACGGAGTTTCCCTCCCAAAGAAGGAGAAACGCTCCGGGCGGCTTTCTTCCGTTTCCAGGCATTGCGGTACAACGGCGAAACGGTTAAGCAGAGCGCGGCATGGGCGCTCAACGAACACGGCATTTACGACTCACATATTCCCGAAAGCTTTTCATGTCTGCATTTTACCGAGAAGGTGAATTAACATCCTCTACTTGCAGAAATCCTGAACACAAGTTATATTCCAAACTAAGATGTTAACAGGATTTTCTGACGAAAAAATAGTTTCCCTTCTTGGCGTTCATTCGATCTGGGCGAAGAGGGCTTGCCGTGAAATCCTCCGCAGGAAGCGGGATTTTATCCCATTACTTTTGGATGTTCTCGATAAAACCATAAAAGACCCTTCGGATGAAGATTTCGGTGCCGGAGATACGCATATTGCGGCGACTCTGCTTCTTGCGGAGATGCGGGAACCGGCGGCATATCCTAAACTGATTGATCTTATTGCGTTTGAAACCGACGATGTTGATGCGCTCTGGGGAGATCTCCTTACCGATCTATTTGATAAAATATTGCGCGATACATTTGACGGTGACTCATCGCGTATTCCTCAATTGCTGGAAAATCGTTCGATTTCGCCATGGTCACGGATGATGGCTTTGAAGGCATGGGGAATGCATTATTATGACGGACGCATCAGCCGCGAAGAAATAATTGGTAAAATTCGCCATCTTATCAATAATGTGTATGTAGGGAAGTTTTCTAAGGACGATGAGGTCGTACTGTCTTCCATCGCTGATGTTGTCTGCGAGCAGAGGTTTGAAGAATTGATACCCGATGTAAAGCCGCTGTTCGACAAAGAAGTGATAGATCCATACTTAATTGCGGACTATGAAAGTTTCACCGCCTCATTTTCGGATTCCCGGTATGCCGCCAAAGACGAACATATCGACGATGCGATCAAAGATCTGCAAGGCTGGAGATGGTTTGATGAAGCACACTGGACAGGTGGCGGTGATGACGAAGATTTTGATGATTATGAAGAAAACGATAGTGACGGCATTGATGAAAGTGATAGAAATCTTTGGGGAAAAATCGAACGGAATGCCCCTTGTCCCTGCGGAAGCGGAAAGAAGTACAAAAAATGCTGCGGAGCTTGACGGTCATCTGTCGATGACCTCAAAGCATCACGCCAAAATCTTTTCGTAAAGTTTTGTAAGCGATTCCTGCAGCACTTGAGAAAAATTAATGTGATGAGATTCCGCAAAGGTGTTGAGCCAAGCCGGAATAGTCAGGTTTTTGCGAACCGCTTTGTTTCCGTATTTTTCAGCGTAGGCATCCATGTCCAATACCAGAAGGCTGACAAAACCGTCTTCTTCCGGTTTTATGTCTTTTAAGCCGCTGGCTTTCGGGACGGGTTTCCCGTCTTCCAGTTCGTCCAATACCCAGCCGGAAGCCGCGTCGATTCCCATGAAAATAGCTTCCGCAAGGGTATCACCGCCGCTTACACAGCCAGGAAGATCAGGAACTTCTACAGCGTAACCATCTCCCTCATCATAAGGGTAAAAAATTGCGGGGTATGTTAATTTCATGTATCCTCCTACTTTAGACCTGCTTGTTTCATAATAGAACGGATTACTCTGGTGTCGATATCTCCCGAATGATATGGAATGCTTACCTTCCCTCGTTTTAGAGGATGAACATATTGGTAATGCGAACCATTCACCGTTTGGGGGCGTTCAAAAAAGGTATGTACCCTGAGTCAAATACCTTACCAAAAACAACATACCCCGCTGCTTGCGGGGATGTTGATTCTTTTTCTTATCTCTTTAGTTCGTTCCGTCCATCGGGAATGGCAAAACCGAATCAATCGTTGATCTTCCTGTCATCAACATGATCAGCCGGTCCAAGCCCAAAGCGGTTCCGGAACATTTGGGGAAATTGTTAAATATCTTCCAATAGTTTTCATCGATTTTGTGAGGGACGAGGGCGTGTTTTTGTTTTGTTTCTTGTTCGGAAAGAAAAATTTGTTGTACTTTTTCGGGATTCCGCTCCTCTGTGTAACAATTCGCAAGTTCGATGCCTCCGGCGTATAATTCCCATCGTTCCATAGAACGGCCGTTTTTGTGCTTTTGGGCAAGGCAGGGAACAAAGGCGGGATAGTCCATCAGCGCAACGGCTTTGTCTTTGGGAAGATTCGGCTCAACTTGATGAACAAAAATCATGTTGTAAAGATCTTCCAATGATGTGTTAGGCATCGGTTCCAGACCGAGGCGGCGGCATTCTTCCGCCAAAGCATCGGTTCCCATATCGGCGGTTTTATAGAGATCGAAACCGGCCCACTCGAAAAAGGCTTCTTCCATCGTAATTTTGATGAAAGGCGGTTTCAGGCGCTCCTCTGTGTAATTCTTCAATAAAAAGGCAAATAGTTCTTCGGTAAGATTGAGCGAATCGATGTAATCGGCTTCCATCGTGTAATATTCCAGCATGGTAAATTCCGGGCTGTGAAGTTTTCCGGTTGATTCGCCGTTTCTAAAACATTTACATATTTGATACATGCTGACGTGATGGGCCGCGATAAGCTGTTTCATCCAGATTTCAGGTGAGGGAATAAGCCAATAGGGTTTTTCTTTTTTGAGCGAGCTCCCTTCCGGCGGGATGCAGCAGGTTTCAAACACTTCCAAACACGATTCGGGAATAAGATGAGGCGCTAAAAGCGGCGTATCCGTTTCAAGGTAATCGCGGGAATCGAAAAAGTTCCGTATCGATGTAATGATTCCCGCGCGCTGCCGAAGAAATTCAATGTCCATAATGTCAGCTAAGTCTCTTAACCGCTTCTTTCCATTGGCGGCCGCGGTCAAATTCGTTTTGGAACATGCCGAACGAAGCGCAGCCCGGCGAAAGAAGAACGATCTCGCCGGAACGTGCCGATTCCAGCGCGGCTTTTACGGCGGCTTCCATTGTGTTAAAAGGTCCTTTATACGATATTCCCTCTTTTCCCAAAAGCGGTTTCAATTTATCGCTTCCGGTTCCGTCAAGCAGGATGACGGCTTTTGCTTTTTGAGCTTTCATTGCGAGGGGAGAAAAGTCCAGGTCTTTGTCGGTTCCGCCGGTAACAAGAACTACCGGGCTGTCGAATGCTTCCAAGGCTGCCGCCGCCGCTTCGGGAATAGTTGCGGCAGTATCGTTATAAAAACGGATTCCGTCTTTTTCATGAAAGAATTCCAGCCGGTGTTCAATTCCCGGAAAAGAACCCATCGCTTCCCGGATGATTTCGCTTTCAATTCCCAAGTCAAAAAGCGCGAGAGCCGCGGCGAGCAGGTTCTTTTTCTGATGGTAACCCGGCGTCAACACTTTTTCTGGAACGAGGCAGATCGCTTCACCGGAAGCGAAGCGGATAAACCCTTCTCCTGTGCGGCCGTCAATCCATCCGCCTGCAACGCCGTCTTCCAATTGATGATCGGCATAACGCATTGTTCTTCCCCGCGTTTCGGCAAGAAATTCCCTGCCCCATGCATCGTCGGCAGCGATAGTTAGGTCGTCGTTTGTTTGTCCTTCGTAAATGATTTTTTTGTCGGCAATGTAGGCTTTCATGGGGTTAACCGGATCGATGCTTTTGTACCAGTTAAGATGATCGCTCATGATTGCTGTCAAAACTGCCGTCCGGGGCTTTAAGAGCGCCTGTTTCCCGCCGCCTTTATCGATTTGCCGTCCTCTTAAATCGCCAAGCTGCCAACTGGAAAGTTCGAGGACGGCATCATCATCTTTTGTAAGATCATCTAAAAAACGCAAAGGCGATACGGTGATATTCCCGCCGAGATATGCTTTTCCCGGTAAAGGATTTTTTCCGTTTTTCCGGGCAAAATTCAGCCCCCAGTGTAGGGCGGATGCCGTCCCCGATTTTCCTTTGGAACCAGTTACCGCAAAAAGCCGAGCCGGAGAATGTGCCAAAAAAATCGAAATATCGGTTTCTATGCGTTTAGCGCTTTGTAAATAAGGAGAATCGGGTTTTACGCCGGGGTTTTTCACCACGATGTCGGCATTTTTGAAATCTTCTCTATCATGGCGGCCCAAAACATAGCGGATGGGAAGCCCTGCCAGCTCTTTAAGCGAATTCGACAATGTTTTTTCATCTTGAAGATCGGTAACCGTTACATCGGCTCCTGCCTGAATCAAATACCGCGCGGATTCCACACCGCCTCCGTGAAGCCCCAACCCCATAATGAGCGCTTTTTTCCCGGCATATATCGATTTTTCTGTATTATTTCCTATCATTTTCCCTTGGAATTCCTCTATATAGTTAAAAAGCATTGCCCCATTAGCAAGTTCATAGTATAGTATCTATTATGAAGAAAAGAAATACACTGGTAATTATATTTTTTCTTGTTTTTGCATGTACTTTATTCGGACAGAATGTTTCCGGTGGCACGATTTATTCCGCGCGAGGAGATGATTTTGTTATCCTGAGAGATGGAAAACGAATTCTCTACGATGCAAATCGTTTGAATGAAGGTTCGGTGACTTTTATTCCCGGGGATAATTTCCAGACCGGACCGCGGAGTTCCGCTGATATTCAATTTGGTGAAAACGGTCCTCTTCTTAAAATCGTTGAAAATTCTTCTATCGCGTTGGTTAATAACGGAAGCAGCCAGTCTTCGCTGCTGACCTTGAATCTTTTTTACGGAAGGATTCGGGTAAAAAATCTGGATGGCGGTCCTGTAATACATATCGGTTCTTATAACGGTCTTGTGGAAATCAAACGAGGCGACGCGGGAATTGATTACATCATCCGTAGTGATGCAATTACCTTGCAGCCGGAAAATTCCCCGGCCTCTCCGGTTTTATTTGTAACTAATTTC
>QMCE01770128.1_pt1 | contig 11056 bp, 8 predicted proteins | sample 1821851 | NCBI WGS metagenome assembly QMCE01 (sample SAMN09453174, study PRJNA476694) | Termite gut metagenome, whole genome shotgun sequencing project. | isolation source: worker | host: Odontotermes sp. | place: South Africa:Pretoria | collected 2016-01-28
GGGTGTACAGAGCCTATAGCAGTGGCATTGTGCGTGGCAAAAGCCACAGAAACACTGGGAATGAAACCGGAAAAGATTAATGTGCTGCTGAGTGCCAATATCCTAAAAAATGCAATGGGAGTAGGTATTCCCGGGACGGGTATGATAGGCTTGCCCATTGCGGTTGCGCTGGGTGCGTTGGCAGGTAAGTCGGAATATCAACTGGAAGTGTTGAAAAACAGCACCCCCGATGCAGTAGAGGAAGGCAAACGTTTCATTGAAGAGAAACGCATCCGCATTTCCCTCAAGGAAGATACGGCGGAAAAGTTGTACATTGAAGTCTGTTGTGAAGCCGGCGGCAACCGTGCAACGGCAGTGATTGCCGGCGGACACACCACCTTTATATATCTGGCACATAACGGGGACATCCTGTTGCAAGAACACTGTGTGACCGGAGATGATGAAGAAACCGGTTCTCTGGAATTAAGTCTGCGCAAGGTGTATGATTTTGCTTTGAATGCTCCGCTGGATGAAATCAGCTTTATCCTCGAAACTGCCCGTTTAAATAAGGCGGCTGCCGAACGGTCGTTCGAAGGTGATTATGGTCATGGCCTGGGTAAGATACTGCGTGGCGCTTATGAACATAAGATGATGGGGGACAGTCTTTTCTCGCATATCCTTTCTTATACGTCGGGCGCTTGTGATGCCCGTATGGCAGGAGCCATGATTCCGGTAATGAGTAATTCCGGCAGTGGCAATCAAGGCATATCCGCTACCTTGCCTATATTGGTTTACGCCGAAGAAAACGGCAAATCGGAAGAAGAACTGATTCGCGCTTTGATGATGAGCCATCTGACGGTTATCTATATCAAGCAAAGTCTGGGGCGTCTTTCTGCTTTATGCGGTTGTGTGGTTGCCGCTACAGGTTCCAGTTGCGGCATCACCTGGCTGATGGGAGGAGCTTACGAACAGGTAGCCTTTGCCGTTCAGAACATGATAGCTAACCTTACCGGAATGATTTGCGATGGCGCCAAACCCAGTTGTGCCCTGAAAGTGACTACCGGCGTGTCCACCGCAGTTCTTTCCGCCATCATGGCTATGGAAAACCGCTGTGTAACTTCCGTAGAAGGAATTATCGACAAAGACGTAGACCAAAGTATCCGTAACCTGACTAAGATAGGTTCGACAGGAATGAATGAGACGGATAAACTGGTGCTGGAGATAATGACGGGTAAGAGTTGAAAATTGAAAGTGGAAAGTGGAAAATTGAAAGTGGAAAGTGGAAAGTGGAAAATTGCTATGCAGCGTGAGGCCACTAATTTTCCACTTTCCACTTTCCACTTTTAATTTTCCACTTTCAATTTTCAACTTTCAATTTCTAATGGCAGCATCCGCCCTGGCAATTCTGATTATGGCTATCGCATCCGTCGCCGCAATCATCGCAACCGCAACCGCATCCGCCGCCACTCATCATTTGGGCGATTTCGGTTAATTCTTCATTGGTTGCCGGACGGCTTTCCAGAATTTCGCCGACAAAGTTCAGAGCGCAGCCTGCCAACGGGTGGTTCATATCCATTACGACTACTTCTTCTTTTATCTCATGCACGGTTCCGTTAATGCGTTGTCCTTCAGAAGTCATCAGAGGAACCACATTACCTTCGACAATACGTTCGCTATCAAATTTGCCCTCGATTTCAAATATTTGTTTAGGAAGCTCAATAATGTGCGCTTCGTCAATTTCTCCATAAGCGTCTTCGCAGTCGATGATAAAGTCGAACTTATCTCCTGCCTTCAGATTTTTCACCTGGTCCTCGAATGCTTCCAAAGTCAGGCCCAAGCCGGAAATAAACTGGAAAGGGTTCTCTGCGGTGGCTTCTTCGGTGAAATCCTTTTCATCATTTTCTATAGCGTATAATTTATAGGCTATGCTAATGTACTTGTTTTCAATTGTTTCCATATTTTGTTTTTAATATTGGTTCTCTTGTTTTTTTTGGAAGCGACAAAGGTATGAAATAAATCCGAAACCATATCAACTCCGTACCAAAACCGTGTCAAAGCATTACCAACTCCGTACCCGCTCCGTATAAAGGTACCTCTATATGGAGCAGGTACGGCCTTGGTACGGAGTTGATACGGAGCAAGGGGGGCGTTTGGTGAAATAACATAGCGCAGCATTTAAAAATCCGCGTCATCCGCGTTATCTGCGTCTAAAGAATTGCTTGCATTGCGCAGCAACCGGATTGAGATTCCGTTTCGCTATACTATCATTCGTAGTATGAACTAATTATGAACAGCTGCTTAAGTGATAAAAAAGGACTTTAAACAGGCATTTTCTTACGATTAATCATATTTTTATCATTTTTTTCTTCAAATTGTTTGCAGTTTATAAAAAAGCCTTTACCTTTGCGGCATAAATAACAAGAACAGTAAAGTCAATTAAGTTATGAACCTACATACATCTATTAACCTGGCAGTCCTGCATATTATTCGCGTCGTGGTGGTGGCATCAAGATCGTGAGAAAGGTTGTGTATGTATTCGTATAGTAAGATATAAGTTTTGGAGCCTTTCTCACAATATGTGAGGAAGGCTTTTTAATTAAAAGAAGATTTGGAAAATGAAACACCAGTTACGCAGTTCACTCAGTACCCAAGGTCGTCGCATGGCAGGAGCCCGTGCGTTATGGATGGCAAACGGCATGAAAAAAGAGCAATTTGGGAAACCCATTATTGCAATAGTAAACTCGTTTACGCAATTTGTTCCCGGTCATGTGCACCTGCATGAAATCGGCCAGTTGGTAAAGAAGGAAATTGAGAAACTGGGATGCTTTGCAGCCGAGTTCAACACAATCGCCATTGACGATGGCATTGCTATGGGACACGACGGAATGCTCTATTCACTGCCTTCGCGTGACATCATTGCCGACAGCGTAGAATATATGGTGAATGCGCATAAGGCGGACGCGATGGTCTGTATCAGTAATTGTGATAAAATTACTCCGGGTATGCTGATGGCTGCCATGCGTCTCAATATACCTGCGGTATTCGTTTCCGGCGGACCGATGGAAGCAGGCGAGTGGAATGGACAACACCTTGATTTGATTGACGCCATGATTAAATCGGCAGATGAGAGCGTAAGCGACGCTGATGTGGCAAGTATTGAACAACATGCCTGTCCCTCCTGCGGTTGCTGTTCGGGTATGTTCACCGCTAATTCAATGAACTGTCTGAACGAAGCTATCGGTTTGGCATTACCGGGTAACGGCACGATTGTGGCCACTCATGCTAACCGTACGCAACTCTTCAAAGATGCCGCCAAACTGATTGTTGAGAATACATATAAATATTACGAAGATGGGGACGAAAGTGTGCTCCCCCGCAGCATTGCTACCCGTCAGGCTTTCCTGAATGCCATGACGCTGGATATTGCGATGGGAGGTTCAACCAATACGGTGCTTCATCTTTTAGCTGTGGCACACGAGGCGGAAGTTGATTTCAGTATGGATGACATTGATGCGTTATCACGTAAGACCCCTTGTCTGTGTAAGGTTGCTCCAAATACCCAGAAGTATCATATTCAAGATGTAAATCGTGCCGGAGGCATCATCGCTATTATGAGCGAGCTTGCCAAAGGCGGCTTAGTCGATACGAACGTGAAGCGCGTGGACGGTATGACATTGGCGGAAGTGACTGATAAGTACGACGTCACAAGCCCGAATGTATGTGAAGAAGCCCTCAAGAAATACAAAAGTGCGGCTGCCGGAAAGTTCAATCTGGTATTGGGTTCACAAGAGGTTTATTATAAGGAACCGGACGCTGACCGTGCCGGCGGATGCATACGTGATTTGGAACATGCTTATAGTAAGGATGGCGGTCTGGCAGTGTTGAAAGGTAATATAGCCCTGAACGGTTGTGTAGTAAAAACCGCCGGTGTGGACGAAAGTATCTGGAAGTTTGCAGGTACAGCCAAAGTGTTTGACTCGCAGGAAGCTGCCTGTGATGGTATTCTCGGCGGAAAGGTTGTCAGTGGTGATGTCGTCGTTATCACTCATGAAGGCCCGAAGGGAGGACCGGGTATGCAAGAGATGCTTTATCCTACTTCTTACATCAAGTCACGCCACTTGGGCAAGGAATGCGCATTGGTTACGGACGGACGTTTCAGTGGCGGCACATCGGGCTTGAGTATCGGACACGTTTCTCCCGAAGCGGCTGCCGGAGGTAATATCGGTAAAGTACAGGATGGTGATATCATTGAAATCAATATCCCTGAACGTTCCATCAACGTCAGGCTGACGGATGAAGAACTAACTGCCCGTCCTATGACACCCGTGACCCGTCAACGCGAAGTATCAAAGAGCTTGAAGGCATACGCAAGTATGGTAAGCTCGGCGGATAAGGGAGCTGTGAGATTAATAGATTAATTAATAAATATTTTAGGAAGCCGTGGCAAAAGTTTAAAATTACTATTTTTCATCCGCAGATGACACAGATAACACAGATTCTGTTTTAAATAAATCTGCGTAATCTGTGTCATCTGCGGATGAAAATATCTTTTTAATAGTCTACTTTACTTTGGGCATAGCCTCCTTAAGACATATAATAAACATGAAGAATATAATAACAGGCGCTGAAGCATTGATGCGTTCCCTGGAACATCAGGGAGTAAAGACTATTTTCGGATATCCCGGCGGTTCTATAATGCCGGTATTTGACGCCTTATATGATCATCGGGAGACATTGAACCATATTTTGGTTCGGCATGAACAGGGTGCTGCCCATGCGGCGCAAGGTTTTGCCCGCGTATCGGGCGAAGTTGGTGTTTGCCTGGTAACCAGCGGTCCCGGTGCAACGAACACTATAACAGGTATCGCTGACGCTATGATAGACAGCACACCTATGGTTGTTATAGCAGGACAGGTAGGCACGGGTTTTCTGGGTACGGATGCTTTTCAGGAAGTTGACTTGGTGGGCATTACGCAACCTATTACTAAATGGAGTTACCAGATTCGTAGCGCTGAAGATATATCGTGGGCCGTGGCTCGTGCTTTTTATATTGCCGAAAGCGGTCGTCCCGGTCCTGTAGTGTTGGACTTTGCCAAGAATGCCCAGGTGGAAAAGGTGGAATATGCTCCTGCGAAGTTGGATTATATTCGTAGCTATCTTCCTGTTCCCGAGATGGATGAAGACGCAGTGCGTCAGGCTGCCGAACTGATTAATAATGCCGAATGTCCGCTGGTTTTAGTAGGACAGGGGGTGGAACTGGGTAATGCGCAGCAGGAACTTCGCGCTTTCATTGAGAAAGCCGGGATGCCTGCCGGTTGTACTCTGTTGGGACTCTCGGCTTTGCCGACTGCGCATCCTTTAAATAAAGGTATGTTGGGTATGCATGGCAACCTCGGCCCGAATATCAATACAAATAAGTGTGACGTGCTTATTGGGGTGGGTATGCGTTTCGACGACCGTGTAACCGGCAAATTGGATACTTATGCCAAACAAGCGAAAATCATTCACTTTGACATTGATCCTGCTGAGATTAATAAGAATGTAAAAGTTGATATTGCCGTTTTGGGAGATTGTAAGGAAACGCTTGCCGCCGTTACGGCGCTTCTGAAGCCGGCTGTTCATCAGGATTGGCTGGATAGTTTTCTGACTTACGAGAAATTGGAGGAAGAAAAAGTGATCCGTCCGGAATTGCATCCGACAGGTAAATCACTGAGCATGGGCGAGGTTATCCGTGCGGTGAGTGAAGCTACAAATAATGAGGCTATATTAGTGACCGATGTTGGGCAGAACCAACTGATGTCGGCGCGCTATTTTAAATATAGCAAGGAGCGTAGCATTGTTACTACCGGTGGGCTGGGAACAATGGGTTTTGGACTACCGGCTGCTATTGGCGCTACTTTCGGTCGCCCCGACCGTACGGTATGTGTATTTATGGGTGACGGCGGTTTGCAAATGAACATTCAGGAGTTGGGAACCATTATGGAACAAAAGGCGCCCGTCAAGATGATTTTGCTGAATAATAATTTCTTGGGCAATGTACGTCAGTGGCAGGCAATGTTTTTCAACCGTCGCTATTCGTTCACTCCGATGCTGAACCCGGATTATATGAAGATAGCTTCCGCCTATGAAATACCTTCCCGTCGCGTTATGGCGCGTGAAGACTTGAAAGGAGCGATAGAGGAAATGATCTCGACAGATGGACCGTTCCTGCTGGAAGCATGTGTGATAGAAGAAGGTAATGTGTTGCCGATGACTCCTCCGGGAGGTTCGGTAAACCAGATGTTGCTGGAATGTTAAATGTTAAATCATAAATCAAAAAGTTATGAGTGATAAAACATTATATACGATAATTGTTCATTCGGAGAATTTTGCCGGTTTGCTGAATCAGGTAACGGCTGTGTTTACGCGTCGTCAAATCAATATCGAAAGCCTGAAGATAAAGGTGGACTCCGGCTGTCAGTTTTTGACGACGCAGAGCATGGACGGATAAGGATACCATAGAAAAGGTAACAAAGCAAATCAGTAAGAAAATTGATGTACTGCAAGCGAATTATTTCACGGATAGCGAGATTTATCAGCATGAGATAGCGCTTTATAAGATAATTACTCCTGTCCTGGAAGAGAAACCGGAAGTTTCGAAAGTAATTCGCAAACACAATGCGCGTATTGTGGAAGTGAATGCTGTCTTTGCCATTGTGGAAAAGAATGGTATAAGTGAGGAAATTACCAGTCTTTATGACGAATTGAGTATCCTTGACTGCGTGCTTCAATTTGTGCGTTCGGGGCGCGTGGCTATCACTACCAGTTGCTTTGAACGGGTGAATGAATATCTTGCCGGTCGTGAGGAAAAATATCGTCTGAAAAAAGAAAGGGAGCAGGACTATGAGTGAAAATAGTAAGATAGGAAAATATAAGTTTGTTGCTGAACCTTTCCATGTGGACTTTACCGGGCGGCTTACTATGGGTGTATTGGGTAACCATTTGCTGAATTGCGCCGGTTTCCATGCCAGCGACCGGGGATTTGGTATTGCCGAGTTGAATGAAGATAACTATACATGGGTACTTTCCCGTCTTGCTATTGAGTTGGATGAAATGCCTTATCAATATGAGGACTTCACCATCTGCACCTGGGTGGAAAATGTGTACCGCCTCTTTACCGACCGTAATTTTGCTTTGCTCGATAAGGACGGACGGAAGATAGGTTATGCACGTTCCGTATGGGCGATGATCAGCCTCAATACCCGTAAGCCTGCTGATCTGCTGGCATTGCACGGAGGCAGTATCGTGGACTATGTATGCGATGAACCTTGTCCGATAGGGAAGCCATCACGCATAAAGGTGAATTCTGCTGAACAGGCAGAAGCTCTGAAAGCCAAATATAGTGATATTGATATCAACGGCCATGTGAACAGCATACGCTACATTGAGCATATTATGGATTTGTTTCCGATAGAGATGTACAAAGAAAAGCGTATCCGCCGGTTTGAAATGGCGTATGTGGCCGAAAGTTACTACGGTGATGAACTTACTTTCTTTAAGGATGAACCGGAGGACGGAGTTTTTGATATTGAAGTGAAAAAGAATGGTGACGAAGTTGTTTGCCGCTCGAAAATAGTATTTACAGAGAAATGACATTTCTGTACTAACCTAATTCTCCTCTTCCTGGGAAGAGGAGTACCCGTAGGGGGAGGTGGTAGGTAAAATACTAATAAATGCTAATTCAAATCAGAATTATTTTCAGTGTCGTGAATCACATAATAAATACGAGAAATAATCAATTTAATTAATAACCGGCTGCCTGGGCAGCCAAACTAAAAACGAAAAAAGAAAATGGCACAATTAAACTTTGGTGGTGTTATCGAGAATGTGATGACCCGTGAAGAATTTCCTTTGGAAAAAGCACGTGAGATTTTAAAAGATGAAACAATTGCAGTTATCGGTTATGGTGTTCAGGGACCCGGACAGGCATGTAACCTGCGTGATAATGGTTTCAACGTAATCGTCGGACAACGTCCGGGCAAGACTTATGAGAAAGCGATAACAGACGGATGGGTGCCGGGCGAAACACTTTTCGGTATCGAAGAAGCATGCGAAAAGGGCAGTGTTATTATGTGCTTGTTGTCCGATGCAGCCGTAATGTCCGTATGGCCTGTTATCAAACCTTATCTGACTCCCGGTAAAGCTCTTTATTTCTCTCATGGCTTTGCTATCACTTGGAGTGATCGTACAGGTGTTGTTCCTCCGACAGATGTCGACGTTATAATGGTTGCTCCCAAAGGTTCGGGTACTTCATTGCGTACTATGTTCCTCGAAGGTCGTGGCTTGAACTCTTCTTATGCCATTTATCAGGATGCTACCGGTAAAGCTATGGAGAGAACAATTGCATTAGGTATCGGTGTCGGTTCCGGTTACTTGTTTGAAACAACATTTATCCGTGAAGCTACTTCTGACCTGACCGGTGAACGTGGTTCACTGATGGGCGCTATTCAAGGATTGCTGTTAGCTCAGTACGAGGTGTTGCGTGAAAATGGTCATACTCCTTCCGAAGCGTTCAATGAAACGGTAGAAGAGTTGACTCAGTCGTTGATGCCGTTGTTTGCCAAGAACGGTATGGACTGGATGTATGCCAACTGTTCAACAACAGCTCAGCGTGGCGCTCTGGACTGGATGACTCCTTTCCATGATGCAATCAAACCGGTGGTTCAGGAGTTGTATGCAAGCGTTAAGTCAGGCAATGAAGCGCAGATTTCTATTGATAGTAACTCTAAACCGGATTATCGTGAGAAGTTGAACGAAGAACTGAAGGCTTTACGCGAAAGCGAAATGTGGCAGACTGCTGTTACGGTTCGTAAACTTCGTCCGGAAAATAGCTAATCCTTTTATTTTGCCTATATTATTCATAAGTAGGAGTTAGAGGAGTTATTTGTGATTGATAACTCCTCTTAACTTCTAAAAATGAATAATATCGATTAGGGTATATGTTTCTGGATATACTCCAGTAATTTACGATAAAAGGTATGTTGCATCATAGTGTTGGCTTCGCCCAGTATCACTAATTTCATGCGGGCGCGTGTGATGGCTACATTCATTCTTCGTAAATCATTGAGGAAACCAATTTGTCCGTTATCATTGGCACGAACCAGACTTATAAAAATGACATCTCTTTCCTGTCCCTGAAAGCCGTCTACTGTGTTTACAGTGAGGAGGCTACGGTAAGGGCGGAGAGAAGAACTTGTCTTAATTTTATTGCGAAGGTACTGCACTTGTGCCTTGTATGGGGATATTATTCCGAAATCTATGCGCTCTTCAAGTATACGGTTGCCTCCGATACGTTGAATGTAAATTCCCAGTTCCTTTAGTAAAAGGTCGGCTTCTTCCCGGTTGATTCGCCCATAAGTTTCACCTATGAATTCTTCTTTAAATTCCATCTCTGAAGTATCTACCCATGTAATAGGGGTGTCCCAGTCGAGGATGCCGCGAAAGCGTATCTCAGGAGCGGCTTCCAATTGCCCGTTGTAGAACCATTGTGAAGGGAAATTCATAATGGCTTCATTCATGCGATACTGAATCTTCAACAGGGAAACTACGGAAGGCTTGGTGGTAACAATACGTTCCATTAAAGTATGTTCCAGTCCGCCGCGTGCTGCTTCGTTGCATTTGATGGTTGCCGGTAGCTGACAGTGGTCCCCTGCCAATACAATACGGTCGGCCTTGCGGATGGCTATCCAACAAGCGGCTTCCAAAGCTTGCGCAGCCTCGTCAATAAAAAGTGTACCGAAGCGATGACCGCTCAATATGCGATGATTGCTACTGACGAGTGTGGATGCAATGACATGTGCCGAATCAAAGAGGTCGGCATTGATTTGTATTTCCAGTTGCGTGGCGCGGTCACGCAGACGGCTCATGCGGTTACGGGCGCTTTCACATTCTTCATAACTACTCCGGCGCTTTCTTCCCATTTCACGAATGGCTTTACGGATACCCCATAGTTCGGTATAAGAGGGATGATTTTCGAAGCGGCGTTCATAGGTAAAGGAAAGCATCTTGTCGTTGACACGTGTCGGGTTGCCGATGCGCAGCACGTTGACTCCCCGGTCTACAAGTTTCTCGCTAATCCAATCGACGGCTGTATTGCTTTGAGCGCAAACCAATACTTGCGGTTCGCGGTGTAGTGTTTCATAAATGGCCTCTACGAGAGTGGTTGTCTTTCCTGTTCCCGGAGGACCGTGCACGACGGAGACATCACGCGAGCACAATACTTTGTTGACCGCGGTTTCCTGCGTAGAATTCAGCCAAGGGAAACGAACGGGGTAGAGTTCGCGGAAACCGGGTTTAAGAGTTCCCAGCATGATATCACGCAATTCTGCCAGGCGACTATCTTTGGCGCGAAGTACATCAGAGAGAGCTTCGAACATGGTACGGTAGGATGTTTCGTCAAAATAGAGTTGCACTCCGAGTCTATCTTCCGACTGTATTTCCAAGATAGCGCCCGCCCCCGGCATAATGACTACCATTCGTGCTTCGTCAGCATAGCTGACGGTTCCAATGGAATTGAAGTATGTAATCTTCTCATCATAACCTTTGCGGAAAAAGCATACGGGACGTCCGAACTCGAAATTATGTTCTATATCAGTATCTTCGGTATGGGTTATTTCAATTGCTAATTGATTAAGAGAATTGTAGTAACTCCGTCCCGGAATGGCAGGATACCAACAGAGTCCCCGCTTTATTTTACGGGCTATGCCCATTGTTTCCGTCTGCCGCTTGAATTCTTCTTTTTCATATTCGTACTCCATACGCAGCAATAACTGCTGGTGCTGAAGATGGGCGATTGGAGAAAGGTATTTATTATCCATGTATTTCTTAATTGTCTTGCAAAGGTAGGATATTCTTTGCTTTTACAAGAAGAAAAACGCATTTCATATAATCATGCTTCTTTGCTTTCGGCAAATACATTCATTCACTCCGTGAGACGGTTCTTTTCGTCCCACGGGACAGATTTTTTCGTCTCGTGAGACGGATTCATTCATCCCATGAGATGAAATTCTTCGTCTCGTGAGATAAATTCTCTCGTCCC
>QMCE01002101.1_pt1 | contig 11054 bp, 11 predicted proteins | sample 1821851 | NCBI WGS metagenome assembly QMCE01 (sample SAMN09453174, study PRJNA476694) | Termite gut metagenome, whole genome shotgun sequencing project. | isolation source: worker | host: Odontotermes sp. | place: South Africa:Pretoria | collected 2016-01-28
AACCAGTAGGTCCGGTCGGCCCCGTAGGCCCGGTTGGACCCATAGGCCCCATGGGACCGGTTGCACCAACCACTGGTGGTGGATTGGGGGTTCCCGGCGTTCCTGGACAACATGGCGTCGTACTGGGACCGTAAGGATTGCCACTACAACAGTTGACATGTCTACAGGATGATTGTTTGCCAGAATAATTCTGACAATTGCCCGAGCCAGAATATTTCATGTTCGACCTCCTTTATTTGTATTGTGTTACATTATATTGGGAGGTTGGGTTGATTGTTCCTATTTTCGACAAAATAAGCGCTCCATCCAGTTACGGCAAACCCGAAGCGACGTTTCTGATTGATTGTTGTTGGGATTGGGGTCCGCCGTCACGGCGGACACTTGTGCAACATTATACATCCTTCCCACTGCGCAACGGTTGACGGTCCCCTGAATCAAGACGGTAATCCATACGCCGACGGGCAATTTCCCCAAGGCCAAGGAGCCGTTCCAGTCACTCCACGTGCTGCCCTCGTCCAAGGAATAACGCGCATGGTCGATTCCCACTGGCAATTCATCCTTCAGCAATACGTCGAACGCCTCATTGGGACCATTGTTGGAAATGAGCAAGGTGAATATGACCGTTCGGCAAGGCGTCGTTGCTTGTGGGTATACGGTCTTGGCAATTGACAAGTCGGCAAATGTGCGGACGGGGGTGGTTACGGTGCTACGGTTGTCGTCGGCGTTCGGGTCGGTTGTGGAGCCATTCACGGCGGCCGTGTTCGTAATGGAGTCCACCGCCCCGTTTACCGTTCCGCGTAGGGTTATTGATGCGGACGCCCCATTGGCGAGCGTCCCGACGGAGTAGGAGCCATGCCATGGACGCCAAGTGGCACCGTCGTCCGCCGAGAATTCCACGTTCGTCAAACCGTCGGGGACGGAATCCGTAATCACGACGTTTTCCGCATCGTCGGGGCCTTGGTTCGTAACGGTTACCGTATAGGACAATGGCTCGCCCGGCACAATCCACTCCCTGTTGGCGGATTTATGAATGGCGAGGTCGGCGGATGGTGCGGCTATCGGCGTGATTTCCGTCCCATCGTCCACGGACCTCCGAATGGGCGTGACCTCCGTGACGCCGTTGTCGTCGAGGTTGGGGTCGGGGGTCGTACTGGTGACGGTGGCCGTATTGGTGAGCGTGCCGACGGCGGAGCCGTCCAGCGTGCCGCGTATCAGGATGACGGACGACGCGCCGCCAGCCAGCGTCCCTAGTCTATGGGAGCCGTTCCATGGTTGCCAATTGGCCCCCCCGTCTACGGAGTACGCCACGTCGGACATATTCTTGGGTACGTCGTCCATGGCGACGACGTCTTTGGCGTCGTCGGGGCCGTTATTCGTGACGGTCAAGGTATAGGTTAGCGCACCGCCCGGTTGTGCGGGGCTGGGAGCACCGCTTTTCGTAAGGGCCAAATCAGCCACGGCCATCCTGACAATCACGGGAACGTCGTTGGTCGTCTGGTGAAACACGTCTGGAATGCCGCCTACGACGGGGGTGTAGGAATACGTGATTGTAGAACGGTTGATGGTCGGATTCACGGTGGGAACCGAATTCACCATGGCCGAGAAAGTGACGGTGAGCGTGTTGCCGCCGAGTATGTCAGGCACGGCGAAGCCGTTGTTGGGGTTCGCGTCGGGAACCGCCACCCCGTTGACGACGACCGAACCCGGCACGAAGGACAATCCGTCCGGCACGAGGTCTTGGAGCGTGACGCCCGACAAGGGGTTCTTGCCCGAATTGGCCAGCGAAACGGTGTAACGGACGGTATTTCCGACAATCGCGGTGGAGGAGTCCACTTCCTTGGTCGGCCGGAAGGCCGCCAACTTGACCTCGTTCAAGGCAATGTCGTCAATCGCGTAATCGTTGCCCCACGCCGCGGGGCCCATGCTCACGAAACGGACGGTCAGCGACGAGTTGTCCTTGGAGTTGATGACCGTACCGATTTGCTTCCATTCTGGATTGTTCGGATTCATCGGAATCAAGGCGCCCAGCGTCGAGTCGTATAGGACTTGGCCGTCACCGCCAAGCACTTGGACGCCCAGCTGCGGCTCCGCATGGGTTGGGTCTTTGGAGAGGTTGAGTATCCACGAACTCAACAGGTAATACGTGTTGGGGGTAACGTCCACTTTCTGTTCAAAGAAGACGGCGTTCGGGTTGGAGCCGTTGACCACCATCATCCTGCCGGTCTCGTTCCCCGTCGTGTGGTCGGCGACGCGCCACCAATTGCCCTGCACGTTGGGCGTGGCGTCGCTCATGATGTTCTGAAGCGTATACTGCCCGTCGACGGGCGTCACCGACCCCGGATTGGGCAATGCGTAATTGAAGTGGGAACCGATGTCGGCGTAAGGGTTGGGGTTCGCGCCCGTATTGGCGGGGGTGCCTTGCGGAAATGTGCCGAACGTCCCGCCATCCGCCCTCGTCACAAGGTTGGCGGGCAGCACCGTGACGTTGTCGTCCATAATGGTATGGATGGGGCTGTACGCAACCGGCCCGTTCAACATGTCCTTGCCCGTCACGTCGGCACCCGCCACCGTCACCGGCAGGGTGTTTGGGGTGGTGGCGTCCAAGTTGGTGGCCGTTGGCGGCGGGTTCGTGGCGTAGGTTATTGGTGGGAATGCAGCCGCCACGTTTCCCGTGACCGCATTGGTGAAGTCGCCGGGAGACGGGGACGCGGGTGCGCCAAAAGCCTCCACGATTCGATAGTTCCCGTCGGGAACGTTGGTAAACGTATAATTACCGTTGGCGTCCGTGTATACGGCAAGCGTACGATTGTTCGTCGTGTCTTGTAGTACGATGGGGACGTTGGATATGCCCGGAAGGTTGGGTGTTGAGACGGACGTTCTAGTACCGTCGTATCGAAGGGTGCCGGAGATTGTCGCCATATGAAAATTTCCTCGTTCCTATTCATTATCTTACATTAATATATGAATAGGGAGGTCGGTATTGATACATGTACGCGCCCTATGTGAAAACCAGTGCGTATCGTTATATCGTCATGCCGTAAAGGTGGTCCAACGGACCGCTGCCGCCGCCCAGGTTCAATCCCGCCTTGAGTGCGCCAGTCAGATAATCCTTCGCCTTCCGCACGCTTGCGGTCATGTCACTCCCTTTGGCGAGGTTGCAGGCAATGGCGGCGGAAAGGGTGCAGCCCGTGCCGTGCGTGTTGGGGTTGTCGATGCGCTCACCCTTTATCCAAACCATTTTCCCGTCAAGGAACAATAAATCGTCGGCAGTATTGGCCAGATGGCCGCCTTTAATCAACACGCCCCCCGACAACGTGGCGGACAACCGTTCAACCGCACGAACCATGTCGTCGGCGTCTTCTATCGGAACGCCGCACAACGCCTCCGCCTCATAGATATTGGGGGTGACGACGTCGGCAAGGGGGAACAGCTTGGCCGTCAAGGCGTCGACGGCGTCATCGTCCAACAACTTGCTTCCGCTCGTCGCAACCATGAGGGGGTCGAGTACGACGTTCCTTGCCCGATGGTAACGCAGCCTCTCGGCAACCACCTCGATGATGGGTACGCTCGAAACCATTCCTATCTTCACGGAATCGGGAACGATGTCCGTGAAGACGCAGTCTATCTGTCGCCCCACCATGGCGGGGGACGCCTCCATAATTTCATACACTCCCGTCGTATTTTGTGCGGTCAACGCCGTAATCACGCTCATGCCGTATACCTTGTGGGCGGCCATGGTCTTTAAGTCGGCCTGTATACCCGCACCCCCACTGCAATCGGAACCGGCTATCGTCAATACCTTCCTCATTCCACCAACCTCCTGAAATTCCCCATCACCTGCTCCTTCAGCAACCGTGCCGCCCCCCGCGGGTCGGGACTCTTCATGATGGCCGTCACCACGGCGACGCCATCGGCCAAACCATCATACAGGACGTGCATGTTGGCGGCGTTCAACCCGCCTATGGCGACGACGGGCAAATTCGTGTGGCGGACGATTTCATTCAGCGTCGCCACCTCCGTAATCACCGTAACCACTTTGGTCGTGGTCGGGTAAATCGCGCCGACCCCGAGGTAGTCCGCCCCCTCCCGTTGAGCCTTCATGGCTTGCTCGACGGTTTTGGCCGTCGCACCCACGATTTTCCCCTCTCCCAACAACCGTCGCGCGATGCGGACGGGCACGTCCGTCTGGCCGACGTGGATGCCCGCCGCATCCACCGCCATGGCCACGTCCACACGGTCGTCGATGATTAAAGGGACGCGGTGGGCGTCGGTTATCCGCTTCACCTTCTCCGCCAATTCGATGTAAGCCCGCCCCCCCCTCTCCTTCTCCCGCAATTGGACGAGGGTCACCCCGCCCTCGCACGCCTGCCTGACGACGGCGAGGAAGTCGTCTTCCGTTCTATCCGTGCCATCCGTAACCAAGTACAAGGTCAAGTCTAGCTTTGGTTTCCCCATGTATGCGTCCCTCCCATATTGATGCGTTTTGATGCGTCGTTTTTGGTTGCGCCGTTGCGTTGCGCCCGTCTCCCCGTTACGCCGTTGCGCCGCCGCTCCCCCGCCTTACAGACGGATGTAATCCGTGTAGACGGGTTGGAGTCCCTTGTCCAGAATCATCTCGTGCATTTGGGCAACGTCCCTTGCGTCCGATATTTCAAATTGTTCGTCCCCTTTTTGGTTCGAGCCGTGTCCACCGACGCCGACCCGTACTCCCGCCGAGACTTTGTTGGCCACCAATCCGACGACGTTGTCGCGAAAACCCGCCCTCTCCCTCGTTGACACCGTAATGGAGGCGTAGGGGGCGAACAACCGATAAGCCAGCAACACCTGTAATAGATGGCGCTCGCCGACGGCGTGCGGACGGTATGTGGACTCGTCCGACGGATGGTTCTGAAACGACCGTATCCTGGGGACGGAGAACGATATTTCCGCATGGGGGTATTGTTGTTGCAGATAACGGGCGTGTACGCTTGTGGCGAACGCGTCCTTGCGAAAATCACCCAACCCTAAGAGCGAGCCAAATCCGACGCCCCTCATGCCGCCCCGTATGGCGCGTTCCTGTGCGTAAAAACGGTACGGGTACGCCCGTTTGGGCCCACTCAGATGGTACCCCTCGTAGGCGTCCGTATCATACGTCTCTTGGTAGACGCTGACGAAATCCGCACCACATTGTTGGAGGTAGGCGTACTCGTCGATATTGAGGGGGTAGATTTCTATGCCGACCGTGGAAAAATATTTGGCCGCCAGCGTTACCGCCCCTCCAATATACTCGACGTTCGAGTGCGCCCTGGATTCCCCCGTCAACAACAAAATCTCGCGTAGCCCCGTTGAGGAAATGGCGCGCAACTCGTCCTCGATTTCCTCATACGACAGTCTGCCCCGCACAATCTTGTTCCGACAGTGGAAGCCGCAATACGTGCAGTGGTTGCCGCAGTAATTGGAAATGTACAGCGGCGTGTACAGACTGACGGCGTTGCCAAATTGCGCCCTCGTCTCCTCCTTGGCGCGCCCCGCCATTTCCTCCAGAAAATCCTCGGCGGCGGGTGAAAGGACGGCACCCAAATCGTCAACCGTCAAGGCTTCGCGATTCAGTGCGGCCTTGACGTCGCCCGCCCCATAAGAGTGATAATCGTATTCGGCCATCCGGCCGAGTACTCGCTCCATCATGTCGGATTCCACGACCTCCATACCGTCAAGGTACGACATGTGGTTCGTCTCTACCGTCACATTCATGTCCTAATCCTCCAGAAAGCCCGTTAAGGGACTCGACGCTTCCGCCTTGTATTCCAGAACCCGGCCAAGTCCCGCAAGCCAAGCCTTGCGACCCGACTCAATGGCCAGCTTGAACGCAAGGGCCATCATCCCCACGTCGTTGGCCGTCGCCACGGCGGTGTTCGCCATCACGGCCGCCACGCCCATCTCCATGGCCTCGCAAGCTTGCGAAGGTCTGCCAATGCCCGCGTCGACGATGATGGGCAAATCCATTTCGTCCACGAGAATCTTGACAAAGTCCTTCGTCGCCAACCCCTTGTTGCTGCCGATTGGCGCGCCCAGCGGCATAATGGCCGCCGCCCCGGCGTCGGCCAGACTCCGCGCCGCTATCAAGTCGGGGTACATGTAAGGCATAACGACGAAGCCTTCCTTCGCCAACGCCTCGGTCGCCTTTATCGTCTCGTAATTGTCGGGCAACAGATATTTTGAATCGTGGATGACCTCCACCTTCACGAAGTCCCCACACCCCAGTTCCCTGGCGAGCCTGGCGATGCGCACCGCCTCCTCTGCGTTTCTGGCGCCCGACGTGTTGGGGAGGAGGGTGACCCCCTCCGGGAAATAATCCAATATATTTTCCTTGCCGTCCGCATTGGCCCGTCGAATGGCCAGCGTGGCCATTTCCACCCCGCCTTGCTCGATGACGACCTTGGTCATCTCCAATGAAAACTTACCCGAGCCTAAGATGAATCGGGAAGAAAACTCCTTGTTCCCTATCCGTAATACGTCTTCCATCACAATCGCTATTCCTCCTCCCTGCCAAGCAACAGCCGCAACGCCATGTTGGCCTGATGCCCCGCACACACCATGACGCGGGGGGCCATGAAACCCACGCCCGCCCGTTCCGCCGCCACGGCGTCGCCACACACGTAAAGGTTCTGAAACGTCCGTTTGGTTTGGATGCGGTTCGCGCTGTCCATCCCCGTCATGCCCGAAGCCGCAACGACCTTGTAGCCGCCGTCCTCCAACAAGGCGTTCACAAGGGCCGCCTTGTTGGAGGGATTGTCAAACGCCTCGCACACGACGGGGTAACCCCTGCACAACTCCGCCGCGTTCTCCGCCGTCACCTTGACGGTGCGGATATCCACCGCGACATAGGGGTTGATGACGCCGATTTGTTCCTTTAGCGCTTCGGTTTTCGGCACTCCCATGTGCGTTACGTTGTAATGTTGTCGATTGAGGTTGCTTGGCTCCACCACGTCGTAGTCCATCAGAAGTAGACTCCCCACCCCGATTCGGGCAAGCATTACGGCGATGTTGGAACCCAAACCGCCCAAACCCGCCACGGCGACGCGACCCTCCGCCAGCTTCTCCTGAATGCCGGGGACGTTTCTGGCCGCCATGGCGTAATATCCTTCGTCTCTCTGTATCATTTCCTCATCCCCCGCCCACGAAACATACGACTTCCAACTTGTCGCCATCGGTCACCTTCTCCGTCCCAAAGGACTTCTTGGGTACGATGTCGCCATTTTTCTCGACGGCCACCTTCTGTACGTCGTACCCCTCTTGTAGTAGAAATTCTTGCAGCGACATTTCATCGCTCAACGTGACTTGACGCCCATTTACATACATGTCCACACCACCTATTCGTTAAACGTTACTTTCTCGCCCTTCAATATCCGATTCGTCGTCCTGACCGCACACATCTTGCCGCACATCGTACAGCTGTCCTCGTGCTCCGGCTTGGAGGACTCGCGGTACCTTCTGGCCTTCTCCTCGTCCATGGCCAACGTGAGCATCCCTTCCCAATCCAAGTTGGCGCGGGCGGTGCTCATTTGCCTGTCCCAATCCCTCGCGCCCTTGATTCCCTTGGCTATGTCCGCGGCGTGCGCGGCAATGCGAGAGGCAATCAACCCCTCCTTCATGTCGGCCAAATCGGGCAGGCGCAAATGCTCGGCGGGGGTGACGTAACAGAGGAAGTCCGCCCCGCTGGCCGCCGCAATCGCCCCGCCAATGGCGCTCGTGATGTGGTCGTAGCCGGGTGCGACGTCGGTGACGAGAGGTCCAAGCACGTAGAATGGCGCACCGTGGCAAAGCCTCTTCTCCAAGGCCATGTTGGCCGCTATCTCGTTCATCGCCATATGCCCGGGACCCTCAATCATCACTTGCACGTCCTTCTCCCACGCCCTCTTGGTCAACTCTCCCAACGTGATTAATTCCTCTATCTGTGCCGCGTCGGTGGAGTCGTCGATACACCCAGGGCGGCAGGCGTCGCCCAGGCTCAACGTGACGTCGTACTTTCTGGCTATCTCCAACAGGCGGTCAAAATGCTCGTAGAACGGGTTTTCATTGCCCGTCATTTCCATCCAACCGAACAGAAGCGAGCCGCCGCGCGACACGATGTTGGTAAGCCTCTTGTTCTGTTTGAACCGCTCAATCGTCCGACGGTTGATGCCGGAATGCACGGTCATGAAGTCCACTCCGTCCATCGCGTGGGCCTCGAACACCTCCAAGAATTTCTCGGACGGGATGGCGGCCAAATCCACGTCAAAATATCCCACCGCGTCGTACATGGGCACGGTCCCAATCATGGCGGGCGACGTCTCGATTAAACGCTTCCTAAACTCGCGCGTCTTCCCAAAGCAACTCAAATCCATGATGGCGTCGGCCTTGAGGTCAATCGCAAGGTTGACTTTCTCGAACTCCGCCTCGATGTCGGCGCAATCCTTGGAGATTCCCAAGTTGACGTTGACCTTCGTCTTCATCCCCTTGCCGACCGCCGCAGGCGCAAGGCTCTTATGGTTCTTGTTGGCGCAGATGGCTATCTTGCCTTCCGCCACCAACTGGATGAGCTCGTCCCTCCCTAGCGCCTCCTTCTCCAACACCGCCTCCATCTCCTTGGTCAGTACGCCCCGTCTGGCGGCGTCCATCTGTGTGGTAAACGTTCGTTCCATATCCTTTCCCCTTTCTTCGTCATTATCGCAACCGAACCTTTCGCGCAAAAATACGCCTTATAAAAAGGACGTACCATAAGGCACGCCCCCACTTCATACTAAGCAGTATCATCCCTACGTTGGCATTATCCAAATCAGGTACGGTCGAAGCATTTTTGCTTCCTCTCAGCCTGCACACACAAGCTCCCTTTTTGTTTGGTTCCGTTATGAGTGTCAATCCACCGTATCATCATACACCATCTGACGGCTGATGTAAAGTGCTTATTGATTTTGTATGAGTTCTAATCTTAAATAAAGATTCATGAAATACCAAAACCAGACATCAGTCCGGCTTTTACAATTAGTGACATCCACAAAATTCGTGAATGGAACTATGAGCGGCTTAAAGACGCCTCGTTGGAGGAACGACAGATGGGAAAGTGTTCAGGATTTTCGGTTTACACTTGGTGAGCAGATTCGAAGGCAGATATTTTATGCTGATTTCGCAAGAAACATCGAAACAAGAATAAAATCAAATGCTGTTGTAAAGGCCTTAAAACGGTTGATTCTTCAACAAGGTGTTCATTTGTAAAGTTGTAAAGTGGTGCCAGATAAGAAAAAAGCAGCCCGTGAAAGTTTACAGACCGCCTTGAGTAATGACAACGTAAAGAATATAATGACTTTTGTGTTGACATACTTGAGATTCTTGGATATACTACGAGTGGAAGGAGTTGATTTTGTGGCAACCACTAATCTAAATATTCGCATTGATGAAGATTTAAAGAAGCGGGCAGAGGAAATTTTCACCGAGCTGGGACTGAATATGTCCACTGCGCTTACAGTCTTTTTGCGCCAAACCGTCCGATATAATGGGATACCCTTTGAAATGCGGCTTGAAACACCGAATGCCGAAACTCTTGCCGCGATGGAAGATGTGAGACTCAGGCGCAACTTGAAAGGGCCGTTTAACAGCGTTAAAGAACTCATGGAGGACTTGGATGCTGACGATTAATTATTCCGCAAGATTTAAAAAGGACTACAAACTCGTAAAAAAGCGCGGTTACGATATAAGGCTGATGGAAGAAGTGCTTGAGATGTTGTGTGCCGAACAGCCGCTTCCGCAAAAATATCGTGACCACGCCCTGTCGGGCAACTGCGATGGTCAGCGGGAGTGCCACATTACTCCCGACTGGCTCTTGATTTATGAAGTCGCTGATAGAGAGTTGATTTTGAATTTGACAAGGACAGGGACGCATAGTGATTTGTTTTAGCCAATTGAAGTCGAAATTGAAATTTTCTTACAACTACTTGGGTATGTAGTGCGTACCATCCCGGGGTTGGATTCCAACCCGATGACCGCGATCGCCATTCTCTCCGAGATTGTTCCCGACATGTCGGTGTTCCCGTCAACAAGTCTAAAGTTCTGACAAAGGCACAGGCTCTGGATCTTTTCAGGAAAAGAGGGTACCTGATTTATTTCGTAAGTCATATTAAACAATTCATTCATGTGGAAATAATCCCTAACAAGGACTAAAGACAGTGTACAACGTTGGAATCGATTTGTCAAATGCAATAGTGGGCCAAAAATGCTTGCGGGAGGTATCGACTGAATAGTAACTATGGACTACCGCAACCATTGAGCATATCGGTTTTTATCTAAAACATTTTTCCACTTGCTTTTTCTAAACTCGTATGATAAAATGACACTATGATAGGCAACTGCCACAAAGTGGTTGACCCTTGGCTAAAAAATCACCTGGAACTGGCCAAAGTTACGCAGGTGATTTTTTAGGTGCTACTGATTTCTCTTATTCCTACGATTTATGTAGGAGAGGAGTGCCAGTATGAGGAATCCAATGTTTATCAGTGAACTGACAAATTCAAATAAACTCATTGCACCACCCCCTTTTCTGTATGATGGGGGTCCACCACCTTGTGTAACACAGTCGCCCAAAAACATTATATCACAAGTTTCTCTTTTGGACAATTCGTCACATCATACAAATTATCATGAAATATTTTGGTACATTTATCAGAACCTTTTGCGACACACCAATTCCGCAAAACAAACGCGCGGATTATGGGAAGCAGATTGTCGTGACGCTGTCACGACATTTGAGTTGGTCTCATTCCGCTATCTATCGCAACCAATGAGTGCAACCTCAGCACATGCCTACACGAGTCACCACATTTTCAACTTGTGTCACCACCACTTTTATGCTACAATTTAACAATGATGAAAACAATGCAATTTATATGCCGAATTCTCGCGGTGCCGTTTTTTATTATACTGTTAGTTCCGAGTGTGGCGTGCTTACTGTTAACGGAAAAGACGCATATAAGCGTGGGGGGAATCCTGCGCAAGGTTGCGGATTTCATTGTGTTCGTGGAATTGTTTTTGCTGGCCACCATACG
>QMCE01002104.1_pt1 | contig 11042 bp, 11 predicted proteins | sample 1821851 | NCBI WGS metagenome assembly QMCE01 (sample SAMN09453174, study PRJNA476694) | Termite gut metagenome, whole genome shotgun sequencing project. | isolation source: worker | host: Odontotermes sp. | place: South Africa:Pretoria | collected 2016-01-28
GCGCTGCAAATCGCCGACGCGCTGCGCAGGGAGGAATACCGATGATTACCCTTCCCCTTAACCAAAAAACAAAACTCGCCTGTAACTGCGCGCAGGATAAACTAGGCTGCCCTTGGTGCGAAGGCTCCCCGGGCGCGCTGCCCAGCCTTAACCGGGGCGCGCTGGAGGCGGCGCTCGCGCTTATCGCGCAAATGGGCTTAACGCCTGTTAACCGTATCGAAACCGCCTATCTGCCCGACCCCGCAATGGTAAGAGGCCTGCGCGTATGCACCCTGCCCATCGCCCAACAGGGCGGCGCGTATATCGCCGAAGGCTTAAGCGGCGAGGCGCTGCTTGTGCTGGACGATGGAACGGATACCCGGCATACCAATCTCACCGCCGAGCGGGTCAAGCCGGGCGACGCGCTGAACGGCATCGCCCGCGCGTATCCGGCGATGGATATCCCGCCGATTGTTCTGGACATGTAAAATACTATTCTCCGGGCTATGGATATAGGGGAGAGGAATCACTCATGGCGAGGGCGGCGGCAATCATCCTAAAGGACGGCGCGGCGGCGCTGATCAAACGCGTAAGGCAGGACAAGACCTATTTTCTATTCCCCGGCGGCACCGTGGAGGAAGGCGAAACATTTGAGCAAGCCTACGTTCGGGAAATAGAAGAGGAATTGGGCCTTATCGTTTCCGTCGATAGAGAGATTGAGCGGATTGTTTTTAACGATAAAGAGCAGCGCTATTATATTTGTAACGTCATTTCCGGCAATTTTGGAAGCGGAACCGGGCCGGAATACCAGCCGGGTTTGCCGGAAGAACGGGGAACATACGAGCCTGTATGGATGCCTGTTGACGAGTTGACGGCAAACGACGTGCGTCCCCGCCACGTGTGTGAAATGGTGGTTCACGGTTATTTGGATCGCCCAAAAAGCTAACGGATATGGCCAAGGGGATTTACCCATGCCACACGAAGGCAAGCGGGCGATGGTAACAAGGGCCGCGCAGGGCATTGGTTTGGCCATCGCCAGGCGTTTGCTTTAAGAAGGCGCGCGCGTCGCGGGTGCGGATGTAAACGGCGGAACCCATATGGGTTAAAAAGCGAGGTATTCTGATTATGTTTTTATATGGAGTGAACTGCGCGCTCGAGGAAATCGCGCCGAGCGCGCCGGTTATTTTGCGCGGGGATATCGAAAGCGTGGTTTCAAGCGCGGCCGAAATCGGCTACTCCGCGCTGGAGCTTTTCATTCGCGATCCCAAGCAGTACGACGCCGACCACTTTCGGCGCGTCGCCGCGGATCATGGACTCGCGTACTGCAATATCGCCACGGGCATGGAATATACGCTTAACAAGCTCTCCCTCATCGACGACGACGCTGCCGTACGCGCCGCGGCCGTCGCGAGGCTGAAGGAACACATCGACTTGGCGCACGAGCTCGCCTGCCCCGTCATTGTGGGCATTATGCGCGGCAACATCCCCGACTTTACGCGGTATCAGATGTACGAGGACCGCCTGTCCGAAGCGCTAATCGAGCTGAGCGCATACGCGGCTCAAGCGGGCGTGCCGCTGCACGTCGAGGCGATTATACGCTATATAAACAACTACCTCAATTCCGTGCCCCAAACGGCAGATTACCTTGAGCGGCTTAATCTGCCGAACGTCTTCCTGCACATAGATTCGCACCTGATGAACGTCGAGGATAAGGACATAGCCGCCAGCGTACGTTACGGGCAAAAGTGGCTGCGTTACGTTCATTTCTCGGATTCGAACCGCGCGTATCCCGGCGGCGGCGGCTTCGATTATAAGGCGTTCATGCGTGCCCTAAACGATGTAGAATACGGCGGCTATGTCACCATGGAATGCCAGCCCTATCCCGATTCCATAACCTGCGCTAAACGCGCGCTGGAATATTGCAAGCACATGGAAGCGATCATCGAGATCGAAAGCGCCCCGCTGTACGAGAGCAAGTAAAAGCCATCGCATTGCGCGGGAGGGCGGATCAATTCCGCCCTCCCGTTTTATCCCGCATATTATTATAGGTCGTTCAGCGCCGTACGTCTTCGCCCGCGAGGTACTCGTAATACTGCACCAGCGCGCTGTGATCCTGCTGATCCTTGCCGTTGGCCTTGAGCCACTGCATCATCTCCATGACGGCGGCCGTCAAGGGCAGCGGGGAGCCGACGCCGTGGCCGGTCTCGAGGCAGTTGCCTAAATCTTTGATGTGCAGCGCGATGCGGAAGCCCGGATTGAAATTGCCGTCGAGCATCATGGGCGCTTTCGCGTCCATCACCGTGCTGCCTGCAAGCCCGCCGCGAATTGCCTTATAGATAGCCTCGGGTTCTACTCCGGCTTTTTTGCCCAAAACCAGCGCCTCGCCCAGCGCCGCTATGTTGATCGCGACGACGATCTGGTTGGCCAGCTTCGTGGTGTTGCCCGCGCCGATGTCTCCGCAAAGCGTCACGGAAGCGCCCATGCACTTCAAAACGTCCTCAACCCTTTCGAAGACTTCCGCTTCGCCGCCGACCATGATCGACAGCGTACCGTCGATCGCCTTTGGTTCGCCGCCGGAAACGGGCGCATCCAGCATCTTCACGCCCTTCGCGGCGCACATCTGAGCGATTTCGCGGGCTGCCAGCGGGGCGATCGAGCTCATGTCCACCAGGATCGTGCCCGGCTTCGCTCCGTCCAGCACGCCGTTCTCGCCGCACACCGCCGTTTTGACGTGGGGCGAATTCGGCAGCATGGTGATAATCAGTTCGGCGCTCTGCGCCACATGCTTGCAGCTTTCTGCGCGCTTAGCTCCGGCCGATACCACATCCTCCACATTGGCCTCGACGATATCGTACGCGACGACGCCGTGCCCGGCTTTCAGCAGATTTTTCACCATGGGCTTGCCCATGATGCCGAGTCCTATGAATCCAATATCCATGTTCTGTTCCTCCGGATTAAATTAGTATACGCTGCCGAGAACGCGCGACGCGACGCGGTTCCAGGCGTCGATTTCCCTCATGCGGTCGTAAAGGTTGCCGCGGGGCTGGAACGCGTCCGCGCGTATGGTCAGCCTCGCGCCTTCGCAGTTCGCGACGATCGTTTTCAAGCTTTGCTCGATTTGCGCCTCACCCATAAAATAGACGTCCCGCTCCGGGTCGACGCATTTTTCGATCGCCGTTTTTGTGCCGAGAACGTCGGCGGCTTTCTTTTCGTCCGACCATGGCCCGCAGTGGAATACGTCGAGGTTTTTTATGCGACCGACCGATTCGATGATATCGGTCGTATTGCCGCAGCTGTGCCAATAGCGTATGCCGCCGTAAAACTCGGCTAGCTCGATTTCGTAGGGCAGCACGAATTCGTCGTACAGCTCTTTACTTATGGTAGGAATATCGACCTCGTCGTCGTAGAGCTTGCCCTTCGGCAGCGCCGCTTCGCCCAGGAACTTGGCGCGTTCCGTCATAAAATGCTTAATGGAATCCGTCGCGTAGCGCATGAGCTTGTGGACAAATTCTGGCTCAACCAGCATATTGCACAGGATGTTTTCCAGTCCGTTCAAATGCGCGGCCATGCAGAAGGGTCCGCGGTTCCACATAGGGAACATGACGCGCATGCGCCCGCCAGCCATCTCCTGAAAATACTCGTAGAATTCGTGCGCCATGGGCATGATACCGGATTTGAAGAAGTCTGGCAACTCCATACATTCCAAATCCTCTTCATCCTGGACGATATAGTTTTCTATCCACCCCTCGCGGTTCGAAAACCATTTTATTTTCGGGCCAAACAGGCTCAGCTCCGACACGACGCCCCACCAGATGAACAGCTCGTCGGTAATTGGGGTATCGTCGCGAAAGTGTACAAAGTTATAATCCCGGTACAGCAGCTGCTTCTCAAGATGCGTATAAGCGTCCTGATAGTAGTCCCTAAGGTCGAAATTGAGCAGCGCGCCGATCATGGAATTGTCGAGCGCGATGGTAAAAGGCACCTTCCCATCCGAGGAGATAGGATTGCAGCGCAGCATATCGCGGTTCCAGCCGTCCGCGGCGTGCCACAGCCGCCGTACGGCGCTGTTGCGCTCGGAGTTCATATTTTCCAAATGACGGTCGATCAGCGCGTCGATCGTATTCTTTTGTTTACGCTTTATATCTGTCATCTTTCTCTCCTTCAGCGCTATACTTCGGCGCTCTTGCGCGCACCCGCGTGCAAGAGCGCCGATAAGCGCCAGTATCGAGGATTCTCTTGAATTACTTCTGCATGTAGAGATCGGCGGGGTTGTCCTTAAGGAAGTTTTCGAGCAGCACGTTTTTGCCGTTGTGCGTAATGAATATACGGAGCTGCGCCGTCATGCCCTCGCCGTTGTCGAATTGGGTATAGTCGATATTGCCGGCCAGAACCTTGAGATCCTTGATATTCTTGATCGCGTCGCGAATGGCGGGACCTTCGAGCGAAGCCGCGTTTTTAAGACCCTCCGCGATGACGGAAATACCGTCGTACGTGCGGTAGGCGACGTCCGAAGCGGGCATATCGCCGTATTCCGCCACAAAGGCGTCAAGGAACGCCTTTTCTTCAGCTGTGTTGGCCTCTTCTGGCGCGTCCGGGATGCAGTGCTGCGCGTAGAATACCACGCCGTTGGCGGCTTCCGCGCCGACCTTGCGCACATCCGGCAGCGAGAAAGCTTCCATGCCGTAAACATAGCCGGTGTAGCCCATCGTGCGCAGCTGCTTAAGGAACGGACCCGCCTGTTCGCCTTGGGTGAACATCAGTACGCCGTTGGGATTCGTGCTGATCATCTTGGAAATCTGGCCAGTCCAGTCGGTATCGTTCGGCTGGAAGACCTCTTGCGTCGTGATCTCGACCGTGCCGCGCCTCGCGATTTCGTCGAATACGAGCTGCGAGCTGACGCGGGATCCCTCATCCTGATAGGTGACGCAGGCGAGCTTGGTGCAGCCAAGCTTTTCCATCGTGTCGACCAGCGGCACGACGCCGCCCTCGGTGTTGGCCAGGCAGCGGAACAGATATTTCCAGCCCTGCTGCAGCCAAACCGGGCTGATGCCCGTTCCCACGGTAGGAATCTGGGCGCGCTCGATGAGGTCGCCGCACGCCTGCACGTTGCCGCTGAGCTGCGATCCCAGAAGGACGTGCACCTGATCCTGATCGATGAGGCGGTTTGCGGCTTTAACCGCGCCCTCCGCGTTGGACGCGTCGTCCAGGGCGATGAGCTCGAGCATACGTCCGTTGATACCGCCGGCGTCGTTAATCTGCTTCACCTTCAGCTGCGCGCCTTGAAGACCCGCTTGGCCGGAGGTCGAGATGGGACCCGTGAGAGGGCCGAAATGACCGATTTTGATTACTTCGCCGCTGGCGGCGGGCGCGGGTTCGGCGGGAGCCGCAGGGGCGGCGGGGGCGGCAGCCGGAGCCGCGGGCGCAGCCGGAGCCGCAGGAGCGGCGGGCGCTGCGGGGGCGGCAGCCGGGGCGGCGGGCGCGGCAGGGGCGGCTGCGGGCTGAGCGCAAGCGGCCATGCCAAACACTAGGAGAGCGACCAGTACCAGAGATAGAACCTTTTTCATGTTATCCTCCTCTTTTTACCTTTATATTTAGGCGCTTAAGTCAAGCCTAAATAGCTTTTTTTCACTTGTTCGTTGTTGAGCAGCTCGCTTGCCGCGCCGTGCATGATAATTTCACCGGTTTCCATTACATAGGCGCGATGCGCGATTTTTAAGGTTGCATAAGAATTTTGTTCGACGATTAAGATCGTCACCTTGTCCTCGTTTATCCGCTTGATGACCGAGAATATATCGCGAATAACCAGCGGAGCTAAGCCGAGCGACGGTTCGTCCATCAGCAAAAGCTTCGGCTTTGACATGAGGGCGCGCGCCACGGCCAGCATTTGCTGCTCGCCGCCGGAGAGCGTGCCGCCGTTTTGGGACTCGCGCTCCTTCAGCCTCGGAAAAAGATCGTAGCAATATTCCAGGCTGTCGTTTATCTCCTTTTTATCCTTGCGTAAAAACGCGCCCATCATGAGGTTCTCTTTTACGGTAAGCTGAGGGAAGACCATCCGCCCCTCAAGGCACTGCGTCAGGCCGATCGCCGCGACCTTATACGGCTCCATGTTATCGATGCGCTGCCCCATGAAGTGAATCGAGCCGCCGGATATTTTGCCCAACAGCCCCGATATGGAGCGCAGAGTAGTCGTTTTTCCCGCTCCGTTGGAGCCTATGATGGACGCGATTTCGCCCTCCATGACTTCGAAGGAGATCCCTTTAACGGCTTTGATTTCGCCGTAGTTGTAATGTAAATCCTTAACCTCCAGTATTGCCGACACGATCAATCACCTCCCAGATACGCTTCGAGCACTTCGGGATTAGCCTGCACTTCCTTCGGCGTGCCCAGCGCGAGCTTTTTGCCGTAGTTCAGCACGCATATTTCGTCTACAAGGTTCATGACGAACCGCATGTCGTGTTCGACGACCAAAACCGTAACGCCCATATCGCGAATTTTAAACACCAATTGCATCAGCTGCATCTTTTCGCTGGGGTTCATGCCGGCCGCAGGCTCGTCGAGCAGGATCAGCTTTGGGTCGCTCGATAGCGCGCGCGCAATTTCGAGCAGGCGCTGCTCGCCGTAGGCTAGGGAATCGGCCCTCTCCTTTTCCTTGCCGCTAAGGCCGACGAAGCCGAGCACCTCCTCCGCCTTTTCGATGATCCGCCTTTCCTCGGCCTTCTGCTTGGGCAGGCGGAGTATCGAGGACGGCAGCCCGCAAGCGCCGCGGCTGTGCTGCCCCACCATGACGTTCTCGAGGATCGTCATAGAGCCGAAGAGGTTGATATTCTGATAAGTCCGCGCAATGCCCAGCGCGTTTATCCTAAACATCGGCAGGCCGTCGATGCGGCGGCCCAAGAATTCAATGGCGCCGGACGTAGGCGGATACGTTCCGCTGATCATGTTGAAGCAGGTGGTTTTTCCCGCGCCGTTGGGGCCGATTAAGCCGAAGATTTGACCCTGCCGGATTTCAAAGCTTAAATCGCTGACCGCGACGAGTCCGCCAAACCGGATGGTCAGCTTGTCAATTTTTAACACGCGTGGTCCCCCTCGCTTTCTGAATCATACCTTTCAGCTTTTCCGCAAAGCTGTATAAGCCCTTGGGCAGGAACAATATAGCGATCAGCAGGAAGACGCCGTATATGAGCATACGGTAGTCCATAGCCTCCTGCAGCCCCTCCTGTACGACCGTTATGACGACCGCGCCCGCAATCGGGCCGAGCAGGTTGCCGTTGCCGCCAAATACCAGCATGGTCAAAAAGAGGATCGACTGCGCGTAAACGAAGCTCTCCGGGCTGATGAACGTGACCAAATGCGCGTACAGCGCGCCCGCCAGCCCCGTATAGAACGCCGAAATGGCGAAGGCAGTGATCTTGTACCTGCGCACGTTTACGCCGCAGCCGTTGGCCGCCCACTGGTTTTCACGAATCGCGATGAAGCCGCGCCCAACGCGGGAATTTATGATGTTCCTCTTGATAATAAGGAAGACGACGACCAGGGCTAAAGCGAACAGGTAGTAGCTGTAGTAGGAGCTGAGCTTATACCCGAATATGCTGATCATGGGGATTGAAATCAGCCCGCCGTAGGAGTTCGTGATGTCCGGGAAGCTCGCGATCGCGAGGAAAATCAGCTGCCCGAACGCGATTGTAAGCAGCGAGAGAAAATGAAACACCAGCTTTGCCGCGGGCAGGGCGAGCAGTATCCCGAAAAGCATCGCGACGAACGCGGCGACAAAGATCGAGACGATAGGCGGAATGCTGAAGCCAAACCACGCCTGGAAGCCGCGCTCCCCGCTGGTCATGCTCATCAGGGCGGACAAATACGCGCCGATCGCGTAAAAGCCCGCGTGCCCGAGCGACATTTGCCCGGTATAGCCGAAGAGGATGTCCAACCCCGACGTCGCGATCGCGTAGATGCACATTATGCTCAGCAGCAGGAACGCGTAATTGTTTTTGGGCAGAATTTCGAAGTTCATAAGCGTTGGAACCAGAACCAAAAGGGCAACGCCCGCGAAGGGAAGCCACCGCTTATTATTTAGAAACCATTTCAAGGTGATATCTCCTTCCTATAAACGATAAAGATGGAGGCCGGTTAGGCGTCGTATACTTTCGCGTTAAATATGCCGGTGGGCTTGACCACCATCGTAATAATGAGGATGAAATATACGATGAAGTCTTTATATACGGACGAGATATATGCGGCCGAAAACGTCTCGAGCAGGCCGAGTATCAGCGCGCCGACGACAGCGCCGTACATATTGCCGTAGCCTCCGATGACCGCGCCCGCGAAGCCCTTTAGGCCCAGCTGCTGCCCGAGGTTCATCGACACGCTTAACGCCGGAGCCACGATCAGACCGCCCAGGCAGGCCATTCCCGCGGCTATGCCGTACGTAATGCTGATGGTGCGCCACACATTGATGCCCATAACGCTCGCCGCCATTTTATTCTGGGCGGAGGCGCGCATAGCGGTGCCGAACCGGGTTTTGTTTAGGAAAAAGTGCAGTAAAAGCATCGCCGCGAGCGAAACGCCAATCGCGAGCAGGCTCTCGGGAGGCACAGTCGCGCCGATAATCTCGACCGGCTCGGAGGTTCCAAAGATGGGCGGGAACGCGTGCTGGCGGGAATCCCAGGTGATCATTGCGGTGTTTTGAAGAATAATCGACAGCGCGATAGTAGCTAGGACGATATAAATTTTCTGGGCCTTTTTCTTGACGAGGACGCGGATTATTCCCCGCTCCATAAGCATTCCGAGCAGGAACATCAACGCCATTGAGAGTACAAGCGAGAGGATGAACGGCAATCCCCAGAAATCGAAAAATGTCAGTCCGAGAAAAGCGCCGAACATCAGCAAATCGGGCTGAGTAAAATTCATGTACCCGGAGGCTTGGTAAATCATGCTGTAACCAAGACCAATCATGCCATATGTACAACCAAGAACCAATCCGCCAACCAAAACAGAGACAAACATGTGACTAGCTGCCTTTCCAAAGTAATGCGCTTAAGCGAGTCAGAATAAAACCATGATCGATGAACAAGAAAGATTAACGTTAATGTTTTCCGCAATCAGTATATATTCACTTTTCGATTAAGTCAATAGCAGTTTGCAGAACTATATTCAATATTGCGCATATTTGGTATTTTCTGGCGCTACTTTTTTTATATACAATCAGCTTCCGGGCGTCAAAATAAGCGTACCGCCGATAAGGCGTACTTTATCGATAATCGAAAAAGGTAGCATTCCAGGCGGTTTTTGAAAGATTGGGCATCGACAATTAGCGATAATAAAAATCTTTCGTCGACAGCGTGCATTCTTTGGGCGGTCGATCGCTTTAACTAATATAAGGGTATTAAAAGCTTGCAAAACAATTTATATAACGATAAAATTGATGCAGCTTATTATTAGGAGTGCGAGGAATCATAATGCCAGAGATGCGAGTGACGCTCAAGGATGTGGCAAAAGCGGCCGGAGTGTCGGCCATGAGCGTTTCAAAGGCCTTAAACAACAAGCCGGGGCTTTCCATTGAAACGCAAAAGCACATCCGCGAAGTAGCCCGGCAGCTGAATTATCGTCCGAATCTGGTAGCCAAGAGCCTGCGCCTGGACGAGACAAAAACGCTGGGCGTCGTCGTGTCCGACAGCAGCGAAATGGTAACGGCGAAGATTCTGCGCGGCATCCAGGATTCCGCGCTGTCCGAGGGCTACGGCGTACTCATAAACAACACCGACGGCGAGAAGGCGCAGGAACGCCGCGCCGTGGAAATACTATTGAGTAAATGTATGGACGGCATCCTCATGGTCGCGCCTACCCTCAATACGCGCGAGGATAACGAATGGCTGTACTCGCTGCGTACGCCTATCGTATTATTGATGCGCGAGAGCCTGCACGCTTCGATAGACTCGGTAATCAACAATAATAAGCGGGGCGGGTACGACGCTATGAGCTGCCTGCTGCGCAGCGGACGCCGGAAAATACGCGTCATTTCATTGACGGAGACGAGCCAGATCAGCGCCAGCAGGCTGGACGGCTGTAAACTGGCTCTTCAGGAATACGGGCTTTCGCTGCCGAGCGGCTCGATTCGCAGCTGCCGGTCGCATATTCAGGACGCGGAGACCGTCATGCATAATTGGATCGACGAAGAAGGCGCCGACTTTGACGGTCTGTTTTGCGGCTGCGACGTCATCGCAATCGGCGCGATGAACGCGCTGTATGAGCGCAAAATTAGGATTCCGAAGGACGTTTGCGTTTGCGGCTACGACGATATCGAGCTGGCGCGCCATCTGCGCGTCCCGCTGACTACCATTCGGCAGCCATTGTACGAAATCGGGCGCAAGGGCGTCCGCGTCCTCCTTGAGCGCATGCTTTCCCCCGATATGCCGGCGCAGAGCGTCATACTCGACAGCTTATTGATTGAAAGGGAGTCGACGGATCGATAATCATCCGCCGAGCGTCCCCTTCGCCTCCAAAATAGCGTTTTCGACGCCCTCCCTCGTGAGGCCAAAGTATCCCAGCAATTCGGCGTAATTATGCGCGCTGCAGCCATACGTGTCGCGCAGTCCCACCATCCTAAGTGGTCTTCCGTCTCCGGCGAACGCCTGCGCAACCATGCTTCCCAAGCCTCCGATCAGGCTGTGCTCCTCCGCCGTAACGACGGCCTTGCAGCCGAGCGCGGCCTCCCTGAGCACGTCGTCTCCTATGGGCTTTAAGGTGCTTACATTGATAACGCGCACCGACACCTTCTCCCGAAGGGCTTCGGCCGCTTTCTTGGCCAGAACGCACATGTATCCCATCGCAAAAACGGCCACGTCCTCGCCGGGATGGACGACGGAGGCCTTTCCAAAATTGAACTCTCCGCTTTCCGGGGTGATATTTTCATAGTCGTTGCGGTTTATGCGGATATAGCACGGGCCTTGAATATCCGCCATAGCCCTAACCGCCTTTACCGTCTCGTTGGCGTCCACGGGGCAGAGCACCGTCATGCCGGGTATGGCCCGCATGATGGCGATGTCCTCCACGCTTTGATGCGTCGC
>QMCE01009240.1_pt1 | contig 11041 bp, 11 predicted proteins | sample 1821851 | NCBI WGS metagenome assembly QMCE01 (sample SAMN09453174, study PRJNA476694) | Termite gut metagenome, whole genome shotgun sequencing project. | isolation source: worker | host: Odontotermes sp. | place: South Africa:Pretoria | collected 2016-01-28
GGATTGGCATGCCCGATTCCTACAAAGTCGCTTAGATATAGACTATCGCAAATAATGGCAATTTGTGTAGACTTTTTAACGTTGCAACAAAGTCATTCTAAATTGGAATTAATAGAATAAAAAAAGGAAGTCTTGTTATGATTTTATGGCAAGACTTCCTTTTTTGTAGATTTTAAGTTTTAAAATTCCTTTTTTTGTCGTAATTTCGTGCAGTTTAATATAACGATTTATGCCGATGAAGTCGAATAAAAGCCAAAATATATTTTCCGTTAAAGGTATAGTTGTATTGGGAGATTTAATCGTTCTCAACTTATGCTTTGTTTTAGTCCGTTTTCTATATTCTCCAACTACAGATTTGCTGGAAGAAGGTCGTATAATGTGGATGCTTGTTAACATGTCTTATGCGATAAGCCTTTTTTTTGTAGGGATTGTGCTGGACAGGCGGTCTGTTTTTATTGAGCACATACTAAACAAAGTAACGAAGACTATTATTTTATACTCTTTAATTCTTTTTTGCTCTTTGCTTCTTATTCAATATAATTATTTCCCTATCTCATTTCAGGTTTCTCTTTCAATCCTGCTATTTCTTTTTATTTCTGTTTGGCGCGTTTTCGCCCGGTTGACATTGAAGCACTACCGTACGAAAGGGAGAAATTCCCGGCGTATCATTATTCTTGGAGCGGGAAATGTCGCAAATGAAGTTTATCTTTCTATTATTACCAATCTTTCTTATGGGTATAAATTTATGGGATTTTTCGATGATCGCCCCCAAAATCAATATGTTGTGCCGGGGAGTTTGGTTAAAGGAAAGATTGATGACGTTCCCGGATTTGTAGCCGATCACTCTATTGACGAGATTATTTGCGCCCTGCCGGCAGGCGATGACAGGAAAGCGATTCCTATCATTAAATTTGCGGAAAACAATATGATTCGCTGTTATATTGTTCCGGATTTTAAACGGTTTTTGTCCAAAAAAGTAAACCTTTCTTTCTTAGAAGATATTCCGATTATTTCCTTGATAGAAGAGCCGCTACAAAGTACGTCCAATAAATTTATAAAGCGTGTTTTCGATCTTTTCTTTTCTTCCCTTTTCTTGATAACGGTGTTCCCTCCATTATTTATCGTGTTAGGGATAGCTATAAAATCATCCTCTCCGGGACCTGTTTTCTTCCGGCAAAAGAGAACGGGAAAAGATGGTAAGGATTTTTATTGTATTAAATTCCGGACAATGAGGCCGAATAAGGATGCCGACAAGGTTCAAGCAAGTAAGGGAGACAGCCGGATTACCCCAATCGGTGCTTTTATGCGTAAAACGAATTTGGACGAAATGCCGCAGTTTATCAATGTGTTTCTCGGACAAATGTCAATCGTAGGACCACGGCCTCACATGTTGAAGCACACTGAAGAATATTCAAAACTGATTGATAAATATATGATTCGCCATTTCGCAAAACCGGGTATTACCGGTTGGGCGCAAGTTACCGGTTATCGAGGAGAAACCAAAGAGCTTGCGGAAATGGAAGGACGAATCCAAAAAGATATGTGGTATATTGAAAACTGGACTTTTTGGATGGATATGAAAATTATTTTTCTCACTGTCTGGAATATGTTAAAAGGGGAAGAGAAAGCGTATTAAAAATGTCAGAGGTTGTAAAAGTAATATAGAACCTGTTAATTGTGAGCATCAGGAGCTGAAAAAATGAGACAAAAGGCCATATCTAACGGCATGCCAGTTGTTCTTTTACCGTTTTTTTCATACGGAATAATTTTTAGACACTTACAAAATAACTTAACAATCCAGCCTGCTTGGGGGAGTTAAAGATTGCTAAAACCATAATCCCAATCGTGGACGGCAATTTCAAAAAACGTGCGTTAATAAAGGAAAAATAGTCGCAGTAAAAATCAATCTACCAGCATACTTTTATATCACCATTAACGGTTTATTCAAAGTTAAATTTTATTTACCAACAACTTCTTGACCGGCAAAAAGATACGCTCCAATAATCGTAAATCCTCTGTGATAATTTCTATATTAGCTGTCATTTCCTGCGAAAAAGGCAGCGTTTTCTTATAGGTAGTCAGTAATCCGTCAGGCAAAGCAATTTCGAGTGTATAATGGTTATTGACAGGAACGAGGGAGATGTCTTGAACCATTCCTTTTACAATTCCGAACTCTTCATCCGGATAGTTGGCAAGATAAATATTTACTTTTTGCCCCTTTTTTACTTTGCCTGAGCGAGCTCCCGGCAACAACGCCTTGCCCATTACATTTTCTTCTTTTTCGGGAATAATAGAAAAAACAGTTTCTCCTGATGTAATATGTTGATTCGCTGCCCAATAATTTGTAAAGGTAATTTGTCCGGCAAAAGGAGCGACAAACACGTAATTCATTTCCCACGTATTGATTTCGTTTATCAACAGGGTAATATTGGTGTTCAATTCGGATTCCAACCTGCTTTTTTGGTCTGAATATTGCTGTTGATTATCTAAAATGGTCTCTTGCAATTCCGATATTCTAATTTGGAGATTTTCCATTTCAAGAAGTGAATTTTCTACAGTAAGACGGCTTTGAAGGTGTTGGGTTTGCGTGTTTTCCAACTCTTGCTGCGAAAGGTATTCTTTTTGTAACAGCAAGGAATCGCGCAGGTATTTGTAGCCGGCAATTTGATATTGCTGTCTGGTAATTTCCTGTTGCCGTTGCAATCCCAAGTCATATCGCAGGTAACTGCCAAGCCGTTTTTGCAGAGTGGCTATTTTTTGCGGGTAATAATCCAGTTCAATGAATCTTTGGTAATCGTGCAGCGAGCGGATAAAGGAAGTGTAAAATAACTTAACAATCCTGGGCAAACGAGGGGTATTGGCTATTTTCTCTAATGGTGCGTAACGTGAGTAACTAATTGTTTAACCATAAACTTGTACCAAAACGCACACCGATATGCTCGTCCAATGCCATTTCTTCCAAGAGATAACCTTGTGTTTTGGCAATTATGCCAAGATTAAGGGAAATAGCTGTGTTTTTTCGAGGAAAGTTAAATTTGTATTTCATCAACATATTAATTGCTCCGCCCCAATCTCCGTTTTTTGTATTGAAATCCAAATTTTGGGCTTGCTGCCAACCATATAATTGGGTGTCGGTATATAAATTTTTGATAATTTTTATATCTCCAAATCCCACTCCTATTTCAGGAAACCAAGTGTGGCGGTTTTGATATTCACGCACATAAAAATAGGTGTTTAAGTGTTTTGTTTTCAACCAAAAGTGCTGGTCTATAAAATCCCCAAATGGAGCCATTCCATATCCGCCGGCAAAATTAAATTTGGTTCCGTTTTTGAAAGTGAAGCCATTTTTACGAAATAATACAGGGTCGATTAAATTTATCAATGAACGCCAGCCCATGCGTTTGCCAAACTGCTTTTCTTCTCTTGTCAAATCGTTATAATTCGTGTATCTGTGAAATTCCATATCGGGTCTATGAAGATGCCGGATACCGCTCAATACATCGTGTCCGACAATATCTCTATCCAATTCGTTTTCTTCTTCTTTACTTGTTTCATTACTATGCATCACTCCGTCAAAATAATACAACGTAACTGAAAATTTCCGGAGAAAATGATGTACCCACAAAACGTCCATTGATTCCTGATTCCAACTAAGCAAAGTTGCTGAACGTAAGGCAAGTGCGTAATCCGATTCGTTGCCGGCAATGTGTAAACGTATGTAGGTTGGTAATTTTGTATCACGAAGATTTTTCAACGATTCATCGGTTACACCCACAATGTATGCTGCATCATTTCTGAAATAAGGAATAGAAATAGATCCAATACCTTCATTGGTCAATACGCTACGATGACCTTCCTCGTGAGTTAAAGGAGTGAAAAAGTATGCATTGACATACAATTGAACAAGAGCAGAAGGTAATTGAGATGGTATTTTAAGCCTTTTTGTATAAATGGTGTCCGGCAGGAGATTGTTAAACATTTGAAATCCTAAACGATAGGCACTCAAGAAATTTTCATTGTATTGCCGCATTGTATATAACTTTGCAGGTGAATCTACTATTAAAAAGGAGTATTCTTTTTTTTGGGCTTGTACTTGTAGTGTTATTACGAAAAGTAGGATGATAATAAGAGGGCGTTTTTTCATCATTTTTAATATTAAAAATGGTTCAAAACATATAAATGTTTTTTGAACCATTTTCGAAGTTACTATTACAATATCATTATGATACCAAGAATTGAGGCAACTACACCAATTACATTTAAAGTTTTTCTCAAAACTTTGAAGAAATCAATTTTACCACCATTAACTTCAATCATTTCTTGTTTGTTCATTTCTTGAACACCACAAGCACTTAAATTAAAATTTGTCATCTTTTTTAGTTTTTAAATTATACAATAAAATTATTTTTTGTAAAACGTTGCAACTATTTTTACGTTGCAAACGTATTTCAAGTTTGTGTAGTTTTATTACACGATTATAAAAGATGCATTTTTTGCTTATTTGCATATTGCGATTTGCTATTTCAAAGACCATAAACGACAGTTTTAGCATTATTGTTGTTAGCAAAAAAATTATTTTTTACAATAAAACCTGCCTTTACTCTCATGGCTTCGTGTTCGGGTAATTCTGTAATTTCAAAGGTAATATTGATTTTGTAGGGCTTGGTATATACAAATGAACCTATGTGGCGGTTGTATTCTATTGCTAAGCCCATGTCTTTCAAGCTTTCAATAATATTGTACACTTGCCTGCGGCTTAGGTTTAGTTTTTTTGCAAATTCTTGTGCGTTGCCTGTACAATTTAGGCGAATGAGTTTATCTATTTGTTGCAGTCTATTAATTTCTTCAAACAGCATATTTTTTTTGAGTTTTGTAAATAGAATAGGCGTGAACTGTAACCTTCTATTTGTCAACTAAGATACGACCAAGTAACCTTTGACTACAAATAAGCTAAAGTCCACGCCGCACGTGAGTATTTACTTATTATCTTGTAGTCGGAATTTTGGTCGTTTTCAGTAGACAAGAATAACCGCAAACGCTACATCTAAATATTATGTTTTACCTCGGCGGCGAATAATTCGCCAAAGGCCAGTTTAGCAACTTCATCCAATTTGTGAATCGAGCTTTTTCTGTTTTTACCGTCAAAATGGGTTATCAGCAATTAATCCTCCCTCTCCCTCTACAAAAGTAAGATGCCGGATATTTTCCAATAGAGCGCTTTCAGTCGAAAATTTTCTGTTTTGTGTACGTGCCGCCTCTTGTCGGCTGACAGCTTGCATGGCTATAACTGAAGCCGCAGGCAGTAAAACGAGCGATTTGAATCCTTTTTTCATTTTTTAAATATAAATAATTTTCACTAATTTCGTTGCAAAATTAATATTTCATATTATTTCTGTCAATCCCACTTAAGTATGATTTTTCGTATATTTTTTTTGATTATCCGCTATATTAGCACTGATGAAAAAGAGTAAAAATGGATATTTGGAAAATGCATAACGTATTGATAATAATATTTATGTGTGTTCTTATTTCCTGAAAATTACTCTGATTTTGCCTATAAACAGGCGAAATCAGAATAATTCGCAAATGAAGTCAGGATGGAAGTTGGATGGATAGTTTCAGATCTATTTTGAATCGGTTTGATTTCACATCTTCAAGTTGGAAAACTTTCAATTATATTGCTTTCGCTGTGATTTTATTGAAAAGAATTAAAAAGTCAAGATGACTTCATATATAAGTTCCTTTCTTTTGTAAAGAATTTCTTTTTCCTTTTGTATAAAATCTTTTCGTTTGTGTAATTTCATTGCACAAACTTGCAATATGTTTGCACCTCAAAAGTAGTAAGACAATGACAATTTTTCCACCCGAAATAATAGAAGATACAACCGAATCTCTTTTTGTAAAACATTCTACTCGCAGTAGAATAATTTATCTTACCGTTGTTATTTTTATTACGGTTGCATTCGCGTTGTTACCGTTTATATATGTCGAAATCAGTACGCAGGCTCGTGGCGCTATTCGTTCTCCGTATGAAAACAACCAACTTCAAGCAGTTGTGTATGGCGAAATAATGGAGATTTTCATTGCCGAAAACGCGGAAGTAAGGAAAGGCGATACATTGATTATTCTAAATTCTGAGGCTATACAAGAGCAAATAAAGCGGAAAGAAGAAAAAATACAGGAAAATACGAATTTTATTAAAGATATCCGCCTTTTGTGTGCCGGTAAAGAAAGTTTATCTACTCCAAAATACAACACCGAACTGCGGTTTTTCAAATCGACAATAAATGAACAGCGAACAAGAATTAATTTTCTGTTGAACGAATATCAAGTATCGCAAAGCCTGCACAGCAAAAATGTAACTCCCGAACAGGAATATTTGCAACACAAAAACAGCTACGAATCGGCTCTTCGTCAAATGGAAAACACAAAAGAGCAGTTTTTTAATCGTTGGGAAGCCGAGCGCACAAACTATGAAATAGAAATCCGCGAGTTGGAATCGGCTGTCAAGCAACTGCACGAGGAAAAAGCAAAATACATCATCAAAGCTCCTGCTTCGGGTTCGATTATTCAGTTTTCAGGTGTAAAAGAGGGCAATTTTATTGCTCCCTCGCAAACCATAGCTCATATTTCGGACGATTGTGATTTGCTGGTCGAATGTTATATTTCGCCTATGGACATTGGATTTATAACAGAAGGGCAAAAAGTTGCATTTCAATTAGATGCATTCGATTACAACCAATGGGGATTGGCTTATGGTAAAATTCAAAAAATTTCAAAAGATATAATTATAATAAACGAACAACCTGTTTTTCGAGTACGTTGTGCATTGGAAAACAACTATTTGGAACTCAAAAGCGGTTATAAAGGTTATTTAAAAAAAGGTATGACTTTGACAGGGCGTTTTTATTTGACCGACAGAAGTTTGTGGCAATTGTTGTTCGATAAAGTAGATGATTGGATTAATCCGAAATTATGAGTATTAAAGTAAAACAACGGGATATTACCGATTGCGGTGCTGCTTGCCTGGCATCGGTGGCGGCATATTATAAACTGCATTTGCCTGTTGCCCGCATTCGCCAATTTGCAGGCACAGACAAGCAAGGTACAAATGTACTCGGTTTGGTACAAGCTGCAGAGCAACTCGGATTTACGGCAAAAGGAGTAAGAGGTACTGTGGAATCGCTGGAAAAAATTCCGCTTCCGGCGATTGCACACACAATTATAAAACGGCAAGATGGAGAACTGCACCACTATGTTGTTATTTATGGCGTCAGAAAAGGAAAAGTTGTGTATATGAATCCTGATGAAGGCGAAATGCACGAAGAAAGCATTGAGGATTTTTCAAAAATTTGGTCGAATGTGTTGGTGTTATTAGTGCCGAGCGAGGATTTTAGAGCCGGGAATCAAAAAGTTTCCATATATAAACGTTTTTGGTTTTTATTGCAACCGCACAAAACAATTTTGCTGCAATCGCTTTTTGGCGCGATTATTTATACGGTGCTTGGGTTGTCGTTTTCTGTTTATATTCAAAAAATAACCGACCATGTATTGATAAACGGCAGCACTAATTTGCTGAATTTATTGAGTGTTGTAATGATTATTATTGTGCTGTTGCAAATATTTATAGGTGTGAGCAAAAGTGTGTTTGTGCTGAAAACAGGGCAAAAAATTGATGCTCGCTTGATTTTGGGGTATTACAAACATTTGTTGAAACTTCCGCAACAATTTTTTGACACTATGCGAGTGGGGGAAATAATTTCACGGGTAAACGATGCTGTAAAAATTCGTGTTTTTATCAACGATGTGGTTATTTCGCTGATCGTGAATGTGTTTGTTCTGATATTTTCTTTTGCATTGATGTTTATTTACAGTTGGAAATTGGCATTAATTATGGCATTGGTCATTCCGCTTTACACCATTGTTTATTTTATTACCAACAAGTTGAACAAAAAGCGCGAACGCAAATTGATGGAAGATAATGCCGATTTGGAAAGTCAATTTGTGGAATCGCTCAACTCGGTAAAAACCATTAAGCAATTTGGCATAGAGGATTTTGCAAACATAAAAACCGAAAATCGCTTTATTCGCTTGTTGGATTCGATTTACAAATCATCAATAAATTCTTTTTTTTCAAACAATTCATCTGATTTTTTGAGTAAAATTTTCACTGTCGTTATTTTGTGGGTTGGTTCTTATTTTGTGATAGAAAATACAATAACTCCGGGAGAATTATTGCTGTTTTATGCATTAATCGGGTACTTAACTACTCCGGTTTCGGAATTAATAGATATGAACAAAACCGTTCAAAACGCTCTTATTGCTGCTGACCGTTTGTTTGAGATTATGGACTTGGAACGGGAAAGCAGCGAAAATAAAATTGAATTGCAAAAAGAGTTGATTGGTGATATTTCTTTTGAAGATGTGTCGTTCAGCTATCGCACACGGGTTGATGTTTTCGAGAATTTCAATCTAAAAATCAGAAAAGGCGAACTTACCGCCATAATTGGCGAAAGCGGATCGGGAAAAACAACGTTAGCGGCTTTATTGCAGAAATTATACCCTCTGAAATCGGGGAAAATATTGATTGGCGACACCAATATTGATTATTTTGAAAATCAAAGTTTGCGAAAAATGGTTAGTTCCGTTCCGCAACAACTTAATTTATTTGCCGGCGATGTGATTGAAAATATTGCATTAGGTGAATTTTCTCCCGACCTGCAACGGATTGTTGAAATTTGTTCAATGCTTGGAATGTTGCCTTTTATTGAAAAAATGCCTGATGGTTTCAATACGAACATTGGCGAAAACGGCGCAGGCAGCACTTTCGGGCGGACAAAAACAACGTTTGGCAATTGCCAGAGCTTTATACCGGAATCCCGAAATATTAATTTTAGACGAGGCAACTTCTTCGTTGGATTCGGAATCGGAGCAATTTGTACAACAAACAATTCTGCAATTACGAGAGCAAGGAAAAACAATCATTATTATTGCCCACCGTTTAAGTACGGTCGTAAACGCAGATAATATTGTTGTTTTGGAAAACGGCAAGGTTACGGAGCAAGGCAGCCATCACAGTTTGTATGCGCAGCGAGGACGGTATTTTCAATTATGGGAAAAACAAATACCTGTGGTGCAATGAAAAAGCAAATTCTCTTTTTGATTTTTGTAATTGGAAATATTTTGGCTTACTCCCAAACCTGTACTCTTCCTGATTGCATAAACTACGCATACGCACACCGGACGGAGCTGCAAAAACAAGAAACGGCACAAGGCTATTACAACAAAAACTTAACTTACATGAAATACCGGTTATTACCGTCTGTAAGTGGAAATGGAAATTATCAATTCATTTCCGACCGCAAAAATCAATCCATACAGTCGGCAACGGCAGAATTAGCGAGTGAATTAGTTTTGTTTAATGGTTTTCAGATATTTAATTCAATAAAACAAAGCGAGTTATTAAAAAACCGCAATAAAACTCACACAGAAAAAATCCGCAACGACATTAAACTTGAAGTTACAGAAATATATTACACACTCTTACTTGCTCAAGAAAATATAAAGATTTTTGAAAATTCCATACAGTCGGCAGAACAGCAAATATCACTCATAACCGAAGCCGTTAAGGCAGGCCGGATTTCTAATGTAGATCTGTTGGAAATGCAAGCACAATTAGAAAAAGAACGCAGTAATAAAATTTCGCTCGTCAAACAATACGAAAGAGATTTTATCCGGCTCAAAAAAGCGATGAATTATACAGAAGGAAGCGGTCTAAAACTTCCTTCAACAGAGGCTTATACAGAGATTGAAATTCCGCAAATCAATGTCTTATTTTTATCTGCAATCGCAACTTTACCCGAATTTCAATTAGCTCGTCAAGATTCGCTTTTTGCCGTTTATGACTTAAAGCGCGTGAAAGGACAGTATTCGCCTTACTTGTCCTTGTCCGGTAGTCTTGGGAATCAATTAGATGATAATTTCACAAAAAAAGCGGGCGTTTCGCTCTCTATCCCGATTTACAGCAGACACGAAATAAGACGGCAACAAATAGAAAAACAACAACAACTTTCATACGTCAATTTAGACAACAAGCAACTATATCAGGATATTTATTTTGAGATAGAACGCATTTGGCAAGAAATTATCCAAAATCAGGAAAGTTTAAAATCAGCCGGAATGCGCTTTGATTTTTGCAAACAAATTTATGAAATCCGCTTCGAACAGTACCGCCACGGAACGCTATCCGTTACCGACTTGCTTGTAGCGGAAAACAATATGAAAAATGCTGAAATAGAGTTGAATTATGTAAAGTATAATTTGCAATATAATACAGTTCTTATACAGCATTTTTATGGGAAAATGGATTCAAATATATAAGCAAAATATGACGAAGAAAAGGTTGAAAAAAAAATGAACTTTTTATCAACAAAAAAAACGAGGGCGCAATAAAGCGGGAATGAAACTGTTTCTCCTTTTGTGCAACATTACTTCTCCTCTTCCCCAATAAACGCGCCTTGTTTGGTAAACATCAATTCAACATTATTCGGTTTATTTAAGCTAACGCGGAATCCGTATCCTTTCCGCTCTATTTTGCGAATGAACTGGTCGGAGTAGTTTGCTTTTATATAGCCTTCCATTTCGCGGGGCAATGTTTGCAAAATGGATTCCGGAAACAGGTTCTTTTTTACTTTTATTTCTTCCCAATTTCCCTTTCTTTCAAAGTTTATTTCTACGCCGTTTTCCAAATGCACTGCATAATCGCGGCTAAATTCATCTTGCTCAATGGATGTAACCTCTACTCCGTCAAAATGCTTATTCAAAAATACCTTTGCGCTTGAAGGCAGGTTATCTGTATTCGGAGTGGTGCAAGCACTCAAAAATGTTATCATTCCGAAAAGGAAAAGACAAAAACGGCACATTTCTACTTTTTTCATATACTAATTTATGTTTTGTGATAAATAATATTTCAAAGATAAAGTTTTATCTTTGTAATTTGATAATGTTTGAATAAAAAATCATATTTTTTATATGAAATACC
>QMCE01003050.1_pt1 | contig 11037 bp, 10 predicted proteins | sample 1821851 | NCBI WGS metagenome assembly QMCE01 (sample SAMN09453174, study PRJNA476694) | Termite gut metagenome, whole genome shotgun sequencing project. | isolation source: worker | host: Odontotermes sp. | place: South Africa:Pretoria | collected 2016-01-28
GCCATCCAAAAGTACAATTCCGTTGTGGCGGGCCTTCACAATTACTATCGGCTGGCGACCCATGTCAGCATGGACTTCTACGCCATCGCTTTTCCCATCAAGCGCCAGATGTACAGCAGGCTGAAAGAATTAACCCGGAAAGGCAAGTTGGAAAAAGGCTTCATCAAAGAACGCTATGGAAAGAGTAGGCAGTTACGGTTTCTAAACGGCCACCCGGTCATTCCGGTGGGCTATGTCAAAACCAAAGACGCCCTGCACAAGAAAAAGAGCATCAACCGCTACACGCCGGAGGGCCGCGCTGAAATCCACAAAAATCTTGGCATTGATACCAATACGATGCTGTGGCTGATGCGTACCCCGGTGCTGGACAAGACCATCGAGTTTGCCGACAACCGTATTTCGCTGTTCGCCGCGCAGTATGGACGCTGTGCCGTTTCCGGCCAGCCGCTCATGCCCCACGACATCCGCTGCCACCACAAAATCCCTTTGGAAAACGACGGCACGGATGAATACGGGAACCTGGTACTTGTCACAGAAGCGGTACATTTCCTCATTCACGCAACCATAGTGGACACCATCGGCAAATATCTGGCCGACCTCCAACTTGACCGAAAACAACTTTCCAAGCTGAACAAACTGCGGGAACTGGCCGGAAATCCGGCCATCGACTAACCACAGAATATTGCTGTAACGGAGTGTGTAAGTAGTGTTTGAAACGAAAGAAATCTTATCTCGAGGGGGCGCCGGGTGCGGTGAAAGTCGCACGCCCGGTGCTAAGCGGGGGAAAATCTGGAGATTACTTCAAAGGATTACCTATCGCAATCGGGCGCGAAAAGTCAAGGCATGAAGCAGCTTATGGCGGGCGGCGGCATCGCTTTGGTGGGCATCGCGCTCATCCCCCTGCTATCCGGCCTGTTCTCGTGAAGCCGGGAGGATAGCGTATGGATTTCCTGTTTGGCTGGCTGACGGATTGGCTCAAACAGGGCTTGATAGACGCCATAAACAGCCTGTTCTCCGGCATTTTCGAGAGCGTAGACCGGCAGATTGGAGAAGTGGCTGCACAAGTGGGCCAGACGCCGCAGGGCTGGAACTCCGGCGTCTTTTCCATGATTCAAACCCTGTCTGAAACGGTGGTACTCCCCATCGCTGGGATGATACTGACTTTTGTACTCACCTATGAGCTTATCACCATGATTATCGAAAAGAACAACATGGCCGACTTCGACACTTTCAACATCTACAAGTGGATTTTTAAGACTTTCGTGGCCGTGTACATCCTCTCTAACACCTTTACCATCGTCATGGGCGTGTTTGAACTGGCGCAAAGCGTGGTAAACCGAAGCGCGGGCATCATCAGCGGCAACTACAACCTCACCACTATAATCGCCAACCTGCAAACACAACTGGAATCTATGGGCCTGTTTGAACTGCTGGGCCTGTTTATGGAAATGAGCATCGTGAGCATTTGCATGAACGCGGTGTCCATCTGCATCTTCATTGTCGTTTTCGGGCGCATGATTGAGATTTACCTGACTGTGAGCATCGCGCCGATTCCGTTCTCAACGATGGCAAACCGCGAGTGGGGTACGATGGGAACCAATTATCTCAAAGCCCTGTTCGCCATCGGTTTTCAGGGCTTCCTCATCATGATATGCGTGGGAATATACGCCGTGCTGGTGCAGGGCATCACAGCGGCAGCCAATATCCACGCCGCTATATGGGGATTGGCCGCGTACACCGTCCTGCTCTGCTTCACGCTCTTTAAGACCGGCGGGCTTGCCAAAAGCCTGTTCGGAGCGCATTAAAGGAGGCCAGCGTATGAGCATCACAGAAGAAACACGCCGCGAAAGCTACAACGCGGTTTTGCCAACAGTCAAGCAGCGGCGCGGCCTTGTCCTTGCGCTGCTGCGTGAGCGCGGCCCCATGACCGCGCAGGAAGTGGCGGACGAGTTGCACCGGCGCGGCGTTACCCCCAGCGCCGAGCGCAATTCTGCCGCGCCGCGCCTGACGGAACTGAAAGACGCCGGGCAGGTGGAGGCCACCGGCAAGAAAATCTGCGGCAAGACGGGCCGGAATGTCACCGTTTGGGCCGCGAGGGAGGAGAAGTGAAATGCCCTTTGTCCCCGTTCCCAAAGACCTGAACAAAGTCAAAACCAAAGTGGCGCTGGGGCTTACGAAACGGCAGCTCATTTGTTTTTCCATCGCCGCCGCCGTGGGCCTGCCCACCTACTTTTTGACCCGCACCGCCATCGGCAACAGCGCAGCCATGCTGTTGATGATTGGCCTGATGCTGCCCGCCTTTTTTATGGCCATGTACGAGAAAGACGGGATGCCCGCCGAGAAAATCCTGCGCAATATGCTCCGCTCACGCTGGTTTTTCCCGGCAGCACGGCCCTACAAAACTGAAAACCTGTACGACTATCTGACAAAGGAGGAAAACAGCGTTGCAACAAAAAACCAAGCAGCAGTACGAGCAGGAAAAGCGGCTGGCCGCCGCGAAAAGCAAGGCAAAGCGCGATAAGGCTGATTTGAGGGCCATGCCCGGCACAGCGCCACAGAAGCTGCCTAAAAAACAGGGCAGCTTTTTCGATAGGCTTCTCGCCCGGATATTTGGCCGCAGCGACAAGCCGCAATCGGCCCAGCAGAGCATCCCTTACAAGCAGATGTACAAGGACGGCGTATGCCGCGCCAGTGACCGGCTGTACAACAAGACCGTCGCATTTGAAGACATCAACTATCAACTGGCACAAAATGAGGACAAGACGCAGATTTTTGAATCCTATTGTGATTTTCTCAACTATTTTGACGCCAGTATCAGCGTCCAGCTCACCTTTATCAACCAGCAGGCCAACATCAAGGAGTTTCAGCGGAGTATCGACATCCCCGACCAGCGCGACGCGTTCAACAGCATTCGCCGGGAATACGCCGATATGCTGAAAAACCAGCTTGCCAAAGGCAACAATGGCCTTGTCAAAGCCAAGTATATCACCTTTGGTATTGAGGCCGACAACCTGAAAACGGCGAAGATGCGGCTGGAACGTATCGAGGCCGACATTCTGGCGAATTTCAAGGTGATGGGCGTCAAGGCCCGGACGCTGAACGGGCTGGAGCGGCTGGAAGTGCTGCACGGGCAATTCCACCCCAATGGGCGGGAAAAGCTGCGTTTTGCGTGGAGCGATATTCCCAAGACCGGCCTTTCCACGAAAGACTATATTGCCCCCACGTCCTTTGACTTCAGAGACGCCCGGACGTTCCGCATGAGTACCACCATTGGGGCCGTTTCCTTTGTGCAGATTTTGGCCCCGGAGCTGACCGACAGGATGCTGGCCGACTTTTTGGACATGGACAACGCCGTGACGGTCAACCTGCATATTCAATCCATCGACCAGTCAGAGGCCATCAAGACCATCAAGCGCAAGCTCTCCGACCTCGACAAAATGCGCATAGAGGAGCAGAAAAAAGCCGTGCGCAGCGGGTACGACATGGACATCATCCCCACGGATTTGGCGACCTACGGCGACGAGGCCAAAAACCTGTTGACCGACCTGCAAAGCCGCAATGAGCGTATGTTCTTGGTGACGATTTTGGTGATGAACACCGCCACATCAAAGCAAAAGCTGGACAACAGCATCTTTGCGGCGGCGGGCATCGCGCAAAAATACAACTGTGCTTTGAAGCGTTTGGAGTTTCAACAGGAGCAGGGGCTTGTCAGCAGTTTGGCCCTCGGCCTGAACGCGGTGGAGATACGGCGCGGGCTTACCACCAGCAGCACCGCCATTTTCGTGCCGTTCACCACACAGGAACTTTTTATGGGCGGGCAGTCGCTCTACTACGGACTGAACGCGCTTTCCAACAACCTGATTATGGCAGACCGCAAGCGGCTGAAAAACCCCAACGGCCTGTTTTTGGGTACGCCCGGCAGCGGCAAATCGTTCAGCGCCAAGCGTGAGATTATCAATGTTTTCCTCATTACATCGGATGATATTATCGTCTGCGACCCGGAGGCGGAGTATTTTCCACTGGTGCAGCGGCTGGGCGGGCAGGTGGTGAAGCTGTCCCCTGTGTCGGGGCATTTCATCAACCCGATGGACATCAACCCGGATTACAGCGACGAGGAAGACCCGCTCTCCCTGAAAAGCGACTTCATTTTATCGCTGTGCGAGTTGATTGTCGGCGGCAAGAGCGGATTGGAGCCGGTGGAAAAAACGCTGATTGACCGCTGTGTGCGGCTTGTGTACCGGGAATACCTTGCAGACCCCCGGCCCGACAAGATGCCAATACTGGAAGATTTATATAACCTGCTGCGGGGCCAGCCGGAGCATGAGGCCCAACGTATCGCTACCGCGCTGGAGATTTACGTCACCGGCAGCCTGAACGTCTTTAATCACCGCACCAACGTCAACTTGAACAGCCGTTTGGTGTGCTATGACATCAAAGAGCTGGGCAAACAGTTAAAGAAAATCGGGATGCTGATACTGCAAGACCAAGTGTGGAACCGCGTTACGGCCAACCGCGCCGCGCACCGCACGACGTGGTTCTACTGTGACGAGTTTCACCTGCTTTTGAAAGAGGAACAGACCGCCGCCTACTGCGTGGAGATTTGGAAACGCTTCCGCAAATGGGGCGGCATACCGTCAGCTTTGACCCAAAACGTCAAGGATTTGCTGGCTTCCCGCGAGATTGAAAACATCTTTGAAAACAGCGATTTTATCGTGATGCTGAATCAGGCGGCGGGCGACAGGCAGATACTCGCAAGGCAGCTTGGCATCTCCACCCACCAGCTTTCCTACGTTACGCACACAAACGCCGGTGAGGGCCTGCTATTCTACGGGAACACCATCATCCCCTTTGTTGACCGCTTCCCGAAAGACACCGAACTATACCGCATTATGACGACAAAATTTGATGAGGTACGGGAGGGCGGCGCATGAGGGACGCCTTGCTCACCCTTGCGGAACTGAAAGGGATGCAGGCGTGGCCGCTGGACAAAAAGGTGCGGGAGAGCAAGTCCATCATCGCGGCGTGGCATGAAGCCTTTGCCGGGATGGTATACGTCAGCTTTTCGGCCGGCAAGGATTCCACGCTGCTTTTGCACCTGGCGCGACAGGTCTGCCCGGACATCCCTGCCGTGTATGTAGACACCGGCTGCGAGTACCCCGAAAACGTGGCCTTCGCCAAAACCGTGCCGGGCGTGACGTGGTTACAATGCAATATGCCCTTTGCCGAGGTTGTGCGGCAATATGGCTACCCGGTCATTTCCAAAGATGTATCGAAGCGCATCTACTACGCCCGCAAGGGCAGCTCATGGGCCATTCTGCAGCTAAACGGCTTCAACTCCGACGGCACGCCCTCACGATTCAACCAGCGGTACAAGAAATGGCGCTTTCTTTTGGAGGCGCCGTTTCCCATTGCCGAAAAGTGCTGCGGCGAGCTGAAAATGAAGCCGCTGAACCGCTACCAGCGCGAAAGCGGCCGGGTGGCCATCACGGGCACAATGGCCTGTGAGAGCCGCCGCAGGGAAACCACTTTTTTGAGGTACGGGCACAGCATCCACCGCAAGCATAACCCCACCTGCAAGCCGCTGTCCTTCTGGCTGGAGGCCGACGTGCTGCGCTATCTCAAAGAAAACAATATCCCGTATTCCAAAATCTACGGCGGTATCATGGAGGAGGGCGGCAGGTGGCGCACCACCGGGGCACAGCGCACCGGCTGTATGTACTGCCCCTGTGGGGCGCATTTGGAAAAGCAGCCGAACCGCTTCCAGCGCATGGCGCTGGAACACCCGGAACAATACGATTACTGCATCCACACTTTGGGCTACGGCGCGGTGCTTGACCACATCGGCGTGCCCTACAGGCCACTCGGAAAGGAGGGCGGCGCGTGACATCCGCAATCGACAAGCTGAACCATTACAAGGACAAGGCGCGGGAAAAACCATTTTTGGTGGAGATCACCGAAACGCTGCAACGCACGGTGGAGGTGCTCGCGAAGGACGCGGGCGAGGCGGAGAGCCTCGTGCGCGCCGCTTACCGAGGTGGCGAATACGTCCTTGACACCAGCCACTATATTGACGCCGAGTTCAGCGCGAGCGAAAAGGCGCTGGAACGGGCGCAGGCGCCCAAAAGCAGAGAGCCGGGCCTTTAGCGGGTTTCCCGGCGCATGAAATCCTGCGACATTTATGATGACAGGGTATGATGAAGTACAGGAGGTTTGTGCGTAAGTGCAAACCGGGAGATTGGCGGTGACATTTGGTGATTTACCTCTATTTATAGATGAAGGGATGTGGTATAATATAAACATAAAGCGCCCATGAGTTTAGAGGTGACCAACTATGGCAACATTTAGAAAACCGAATATGTCTCAGCTAAATAGTGCAATGAGCAGGATGAAATCGGCTAATAGTCAATTTCAACGAGATGCAAACAAGGCAATTAGAGATTTGAAAAGCCTTGAATCAAAGACTCGTTCACAGCAGAGGCAACTTCGTTCGTTCTCCTCACCGTCAATTATTACAAGTGGGTCAAATACCCGGCACGTTACTGAAATCTACGAAGCACTGCATGAGAATCAGAGCATTCCAGAGCAACCCACTTATGAAGTGAGGGATGTGTTTGTTTCGTATGCCCATGAGAACAGGGACGAGTTTGTGCAACCACTAATTGATGAAATGAAAAACCGTGATATTACAAGGTGGTATGATGAGGAACAAGCGGTAAGCATGTGGGGCCGTAGTCTGCGCGAAGAAATCGACAATGGCATTAAGCTGTCTCGATTTTGTATCGTTGTCTTCTCCAAAGCCTACTTCAAGAAATATTGGACAAAACGTGAATTAGACGGGATACTAATGAAAGAACGCATTGATAATGGACAAATTCTTCCCATCTGGCACGGTATAGAAGAAAGCGATATGTACGATTTTAGCCCTATGCTTACGAGTATGCTTGCATTTTCGACATCCGTATATTCTATCAATGAAATATGCGATGCCTTAGAATCGAAAATAAGGAATGCAAGTGACAATTAGCTAAATAGGCGTTTCTCAACCCCGCCCTCCGTGGCGGGTTTTTTTGTACCCAAAATCAGGAGGTGAAATCCATACCAAGGGAATTTGAAAAGCGGAACAAGAAGGTGCAGAAAATGACCCGCGACGGGCTGGTGGAAAAGAATCTGGCGACCGGCGAGGAAACCCGCGCAACCCAGCGCGGGCAGGAGTTCGATTTGAAACAGGGGGCGCCGGAGCGTACCGCCGGTGAATTGCCCGGCATGGCGCCGGATGCGCCGCGACGGCACGCCCAACCCATATCACACCGGCCGATGGAGGCGGCGCGGGCCGTCGGGCACGACATTGGCGCGCGCGCCCACGAGACCCCGGCGGGCGGGGATTCTCCCCCAAAACAGGGCAATACGCCGGCACAGCGCGGCCGTTTACAGCCTTCGGCGGGCGCGGAATCCACCGCGCCCGCCGGCCATGCCCGCCTGCAATTCGCCGCGCAGGAGCGCCCGCCTGCCCCGGAGCCTTCGCCCGCGGCAGGCAGGAAGCTCGAACAGGCGCAGGCGCGGGCCGGGCGCGCGGAGGAGAAGCTGGCCGAGGCGCGTGAGAAGGTTCCCACAAAAAAGAAGCTGGCGCGCGCCCGCGTGTACGACGAGCAGAAAAACAAGGCGAAGAACAAGCTCCGGTTTGAGGAAACGCCCCTCGCCCCCGGCGAGAAGCGGCCGGGGGTCCCCGCCGCCGTCCGCGCCCCGGCCTCGGCGGCGAAGGGCGTCACGAAGATGGCCGGGCGCGGCGCCCATGCCCAATTCCACCGCAAGCTGTATGAGGCCGAGGGCGAAAACGTCGGCGTCCAAGCTGCCCACCATTCGGAGATGGCCGGCGAGGGCGCCCTGCGTTTCGGCGCCCGATCCGCGCGTTCGGCGTACCGGTGGCACAAAAACGCGCCGTACCGGGCGATAGAAAAATTGGAGAAGCGGGCGGTGAAGGCCGGCGCCAGACTATCTTACCGCAAGGCGCTGAACGACAATCCCAAGCTGAAAAGCAACATCATTTCGCGGTTTTTTCAAAAACGGAAGGTCAAGGCGGCGTATGCGAAGGCGGCGCGGGAGGCGAAGAAAGCGGGCGCGGCGGCGAAAAAGACCGGCTCCATCATCGGCCGTGCGGCGAAGGCCGTCGCCGGATTCGCCAGCCGGCATCCGGTCATCTCCGTCATCGTGGCGCTCATTCTGTTTCTGTTCTTTTTCCTCTCGGCCATGCTGTCCTCCTGCTCCGGCATGGGGCTGGGCGGCGCCGGCGCCGTACTTGCGTCCACTTATCTTGCGGAGGACGCGGATATTGTGAATGTAGAACTGGTTTACAGCGAGTGGGAAACCGATTTGCTGATGCAGGTGGAGAACGCGGAGGCCGATTACCCCGGCTACGACGAGTACCGCTACAACGTGGACGGCGTGGGCCACGACCCGCACGAATTGATGGCGTTTTTGACCGCCACGCACCAAGCCTTTACTTTTTCAGACGTACAGGCGGAATTGCGGGAGATATTTGAAGAACAATACAGTTTGACCTTTGAGCCGGAGGTTGAACTGCGCACCCGGACGGTGCGTGTGTATGACCCGGTGACCCGCACCTACACCGACGCGGAAGAAGAATACGAATGGCATATCCTGAACGTGACCCTCACGGCCCGGCCTTTTGCCGAGGTGCTGGCCCCGCGCATCGGCGGCGACGAATTGGAACTGTACGATGTGTTGATGCAGACAAAGGGCAACCGCCAGTACGCCATGAGCCCCTTTGCCTTTGACTGGCTGCCCTATGTGACGGACGGTTTCGGCTGGCGCGTGCATCCCATCACCAAAGAAAAGGACAACCACCGGGGAACGGACATCGCCGTACCGCAGGGTACGCCCGTCATCGCCGCCCACGATGGCGTGGTGAGTATCGCCACATTCCACGCCAGCTACGGTAACTACATTGCGCTGGACAGCGCCGATGGCTTGCAGACCAAATACGCGCATTTGAACGTAATGCTTGTGAGCGCCGGGCAGCAGGTACAGGCGGGCGACGTGATTGGCAGGGTGGGCAGCACGGGCGATTCCACCGGGCCGCACCTGCATTTTGAAGTCCTGATGAACGAACTAAAGGAGGCAGCAACACCATGAAAGCAGACCGTATCGTGACCGAAATTGAAAAGACCAGAACGAAGATTGGCGAGTTGCAGGCGCGGCTCCGCAATTTGGAGCAGCAGAAAACCGAGCAGGAGAACACGGAGATCATCGAGCTTGTGCGCGCCATCGACGCGACGCCCGCCGAGGTCGCCGTCATGCTGCGCGCCATGCGGGAAAGCCAGCGCCAGCAGGCGATGGCCTCCCTCGCCCCGCAGATGGAGGACGGCGCCGGCGCCGAAGCCGCCCCGGAACAGGAGGGTTTGGACGATGAAGCCTAAGAAACCCCTTATCGCTATATTGGCGCTCATGCTTTGCATGGGCGCTTTCCTGATGCCCATCACAGCCTTTGCCGCCACGGACGAGGACACCACACCGCCCACCCTGTCGGCCACACTGGACGGGGAAACCCTGCGCGTCGTGGCCGAGGATGAACAGTCCGGTGTCCAAGGCGTGTTTGTGGACGGCACCCGGATAAATACGCTCACCAACGGCAAAGCCGATGTGCTGCTGAAAGATTATGCCGCCGAGGGCAGGCAGGTGAGCGTGTACGCCGTGGATTACGTGGGCAACCGTTCTGCGGCGGTGAAAATCGACAACCCCTACTACACCGCGCCCGCGCCGCTGCCTGCGGCCAGTGAACCTGCGGCGCCAGCGCCGGCGCCCGCCCCTGTCGCGCCGGTCCCCACCGCGCCGCCGAGCAGTATTCCGGCCGCCGATACCCCCGCGCCTGATGATACGGACGCGGAGGACGGCGGCGGGAGCGCCATAGCCGAGGGCGATACCATGTTTACGCCGGACGGCGCCGGTACGGTGGTTGACATGGCTACCGACGAGGACGGCAAGCTGTTCTACACCGTCACCACCCCAGCCGGCAATGTCTTCTATCTTGTTATCGACCTACAGCGCACGGACGGCAACAACGTATATTTTTTGAACGCCGTTACCGAAGCCGACCTTGCGGCCCTTGCTCAGACGGACGGCGGCACCGTGGGCGGCGAGAGCGCCATCCCCGCACCGGAGCCGAAACCCGCGCCCCAGCCCCAGCCGGAGCCCGAAGCGGATTCGGAACCCGCCGGGGCGGAGCCGGCACCAGCGGACGGCGGGATGGTCCCCATTATCTTCATCGCCATCGCGGCGCTGGCCGCGGGCGGCGCGGGCTACTACTTCAAAATCCTCAAACCAAAGCGCCAGGCCGCCCTCCCGGACGATGAATACGAGGACGACGGCGATATGGAATACGAGGACGAGCGGGACGAATATGGCGCCCCGGACACGGACGCCTATTACGCTTACGAAGAACCGGAGGATTACGGCGCGGCGCAGGCGGAAGATGCGCCCGAAGATGAAACCGGCGCCGCGGGGCAAGAGGATGAATAGGTTCTCCCTACAAAACGAAGAAAGGAAGCTGAACCATTGAAAACCAACATCACACACGGCCACGGTTTTGCAAAGAAACTGCTGGCCGTTTTTCTATGCACCCTGTTCATTGTAGTGCTGTTCCCGGCCACGGCCTTTGCGTGGCCCTCCGGCAGCCCGGTCAGTTCATGGTACGGCGACAGCGTTGTCGGTTCCCACGGCGGGGCGTTCCAGCTCCCCGCCGCATGGAGCGTCCTTATCTACAACGCGAACGGCACCCAAAGCGCCAAAACCATCCACGGTGGCGGCGATTACCGGCACTTTACCCTGACGGATGGGGTCGGTGAAACCCAGTGGGTGTACTGTATTGAAGCCGGGATGAACTTCACCACGGCGTCCGGCGCGTATGCCCCCGACGCCGGGTATTTGGGCCGCCTGCCGTATTCGGCCCAGCAGGGCATCAAGCTGGCGGCGCTGTACGGCTGGCAGCAGGGGGCCTCGCCCCCTGCCGGGAACGTCAACGAC
>QMCE01002106.1_pt1 | contig 11036 bp, 4 predicted proteins | sample 1821851 | NCBI WGS metagenome assembly QMCE01 (sample SAMN09453174, study PRJNA476694) | Termite gut metagenome, whole genome shotgun sequencing project. | isolation source: worker | host: Odontotermes sp. | place: South Africa:Pretoria | collected 2016-01-28
AGCGAATCGGAGGTGCAACGCACAGGTTCAGGACAGCTTGTAAAAAACAAGTCCGAATCCATAGGAGGTAATATGGATAAGTTTGATGTTAAGCTCGATCGGCGAAAAGGGCGCCGACCGCCCCGTCGTCCCGTCTGAGTACTCCCACGCGATGGGCAACTCGAACGGCGACCTCTACGGCCAGTGGCAGGCGATATACGCGCACCCGCACCTTCAGGGAGGCTATATCTGGGAGTGGATCGACCACTCGACGCTCGCCCACGATGAGGATGGCCGGGAATTCTGGTCTTACGGCGGCGACTTCGGCGACGAGTACACCCCCTCCGACGGCAATTTCGTGGCCGACGGCGTGGTAGGCCCCGACCAGATGCCCCATCCCGCGATCAGCGAGGTGAAATACACCCACCAGAACGTCGGTTTCGAAGCCGTCGACCTCGCCGCCGGGAAGTTCCGCATCACCAACCGCTTCTACTTCACCTCGCTGGCCGGTTACGAGGTGCGTTATGAGGTTCGGCGCGGCGCGGAGACGTGGCGCAAGGGCATTCTGCCTTTGAACCTCGCTCCGCAGGCCTCGCAGGAGGTCACAATACCTGTCGACAAACTGAAAGCGCAGCCCGGCGACGAATTCTTCGTCAATTTCGAGGTCGCCTCGCGCAAGGCCACGGCGCTTGTCCCGGCGGGCCACGTCATAGCCTACGACCAGTTCGAACTGCCGCTCAAAGGCGAGCGCCTGCTGCCGAAGCCGGTAAAGGCCGCACCCCTTACCGTCGCAGAGCAGGGCAATGTGATCACGATCAGCTCCCCGACAGTAAGTTTCACGTTCGATGCGAACAAAGGCGTCGCCACCTCGTATAATGTCCACGGAGTGGAATATTTCGAGGACGAATTCGGCCTGCGCCCCAACTTCTGGCGCGCCCCGACCGACAATGATTACGGCAACGGAGCCCCGAACAGGCTTCAGGTATGGAAGACGGTGAGCAACGACCCGCAGGTCGAAAGCACCTCCGTCGAGTATGACGGCGGCCGGGTGCGCCTGTCGGTGAAATACGCGTGGGACCTCGTTTCGGAGGGCGTCGGCGCGGTAGCCTACCATGTCAATTATACCCTCTATCCGGGCGGTGAACTGAAGGCCGCGCTCCGCTACGTCCCCACCCCGATGACCGAGGCCTACGACCTCGAAAAGCTCAACGCCAAGACCCGCGACGGCGAGATAGCCACGTTCACCCCGAAGACCGAGGAAGAACTCAAGGCGATGCAGAAGGTGCTGGAGATCCCGCGCATCGGCGTGAGGTTTCGCACCCCGGCGGCGATGGACAATGTGACGTGGTTCGGCCGCGGCCCCGAGGAGAACTACGCCGACCGTTATCGCGGGACGACCGTAGGCCAATGGTCTGCCACGGCGTGGGAACTCTATACACCATACGTCCGCCCGCAGGAGAACGGCCACCACACCCAGACGCGCTGGCTGTCGCTCACCGACGGCGACGGGCGCGGCCTGCTGGTCGTGGCCGACGGGCAGTTGGAGTTCAACGCCCTGCGCAACAGCGTCGAGGATTTCGACTGCGAGGAGTCGGACAAGCCCTATCAGTGGGGCAACCTCAACCCTTCGCAGAGGGCTAACCACAACCCGGCACAGGCCGCCAACCGCCTGCGCAAACAGACCCACTCCGCCGACATCGCTCCGCGCGATTTCGTCGAAGTGTGCCTCGACGGGCGGCATCAGGGCGTGGCGGGTTACGACAGTTGGGGCGACCGGCCGCAGCCCTACGCCGCGATCCATTCCGACCGGGAGTACTCGTGGGGCTTCACGCTCGTCCCGGTGGGTTCGCGGCGCGAGGCGGAGCAAAAGTCGAGACTGAAATATTAACACGCCCTAAGACCATGAATATCGCGAAGCCGTTCGGAATAGCGGGAACCTGCCTGTGCCTGCTCCTTGCCTCCCTCTGCGTAAGGGGACAGGGAACGGAGTGGAAAGATCGCGTCGACCGGACGTTCGTTTTCGAGATCGGCAGCCGTGAGGCCGAAGAACTTCTGCGGAGCGACCAGCGCGATAGCCTGATCCTGACTATACTCCACACACAGGTGGCGGATTTCGGCGAACATTGGGACGACATGCCCGCGCAGGGGCACTTCATTTTCGCTCGGATCGTCCAAAACAGGGTGGAGTACGAGTACGTCCCGGTGGTCCCCTTTCAGGTATTTCTTTATAAGGAGTACGGCGTGCTGGCGCTTCAGGTTGCCGACGCCGGGGGGAATATCCGTCGCGACGCAAGGGTGCGGATACGGGGAGGATGGCGGCTGTTCGACACCCGCGTGCATTTCGATCCGGAGAGCCAAACCTACCGGATAAACGACGCCTCGGGAAAGAAAAACCGCTTTATGACGATCGAACTGGACGGTTTCACGGCCATCTTCGACCTCACCAAGCATTTTGTCCCGCCGTGGTACGGAGGAGGAAGAAGAGCCACCTCCCCCGATTTTTACAGCTATATGCTGACCGACAAAAACAGGTACAAACCCGGCGAGAGCGTCCGTTTCAAGTCCTACGCACTCACGGGAGGCCGCCGTCCCCTGCGAAAAGAGTTGGAGGTATGGCTCGACACCGACACCCGGAGGTTCCGGAAAATTTCGACGCTGACGCCATATAACCCCGGAGGGTATGCCGGGGAGATCGTCCTTCACGATTCGCTCGAAATGAAACTCGACCGCAACTATTTCATCCAGTTGCGGGAGCCGCAGGGACGGGTCGTGGCCAGGCGGAGCTTTAAATACGAGGATTATGTGCTGTACGACAATACGCTGGAAGTCGAGTTGCAGGACAGCGTACACTATTTCCCCGCCGCCAACCGTGTCGAGATCAGCGCCACCGACGCCAACGGGCTTTTCCTGCCTGACGCCCGCGCCGACGTGGCCGTGTTGCGGCGCAGTGTCGGGCATTCGTATACCGAAATACTCAGCCTGCCCGACACTCTGTACTTCGAACGGATAATGTTGGAGAACGGTGCTCCGACCACGCTGGAAATCCCCGCGTCGGTATTCGGTGAGGCCGACGGGGTCTACGAAGTGCAGGCGACGGTCATCACCTTCGACGGACAGCGGATGACAGCCGGGGACATGGCGCTTTTCTTCCGTTCCCACCGCCTGATCGAGGCTGCGACCCACGGCGACACGCTCCGTTTCGAATATCTCGAATCGGGCAAACCGGCCGAAGCCGAAGCCGAATTGTTCTACGACGGAGAAGCTACGGGGCGGCGGGTCGCGCTCCCATACGGGGAACCGTTCGACCAGGCCCGCCGTGAGTATCGTTTCCGGATAGCCGGGACGGATTTCGAGCAGCGTATCTTAACGCGCGACATCGACCCCCTGCTCGATCTGGAAGGGGGCATCCGGAGCGATTCGTTCAACGTTCGCACGGTCAATCCCCTCGCGCTGGAATTTTCATGGTATATTTATCAGGGCGGCGCGCTGGTCGGCAAAGGGTCGGGCAGGGAGATGGATTTCGACCTTCCTGCGACGGATATGGATAAGGTTCATTACGTCGAGATCTTTTATTCGATGGGCAATGAGGAGCAGGTGTTCCGCCGGACGTTCGCACCCCGCACCGAGTTTCTGAGCGTGGAGACCGACCTGCCCGGACGTATATTCCCGGGGCAGCGCGTCGAGGCCACGGTGACGGTGCGCGACTTCCTCGGCAAACCGGTGAGGAATGCCGACCTGACGGCCATGGCGTGGAACAGCCTGCTGGATTACCGTGTTCCCGACCTGCCGTATTACGGTCCGCAGCCGCAGGGGCGCGAGCAGCGGTCGAGCTATTCGATAAACCGGAGCGACTACCGCTTCACCATGCCGCTCGACTATGGTTTCTGGCGGGGGAGGGCGGGGCTCGACACGTTGCTTTATTACCGTTTAGCCTATCCCGGCGGCCTTTTCCGTCACGAGGCGGCAACGCCCGACGGGGTCACCCAGTTCGCCCCGTATGTGATGAAAGACGGCGCCGCGGTGGATATTTATGTTATCGAGGATAACGGCCGGCCGGTATACTTCTCATGGACGGAGCAGCCGCAGGGCTATTCGTTCCCCGTTGACGCGGCAAAAAAGCACAAGATCACCCTGCGCCTCCACGACCGTGCGCTGGTGATCGACTCGCTCGTGTTCGTTCCCGGACGGAAGACCACGCTCAGCCTCGACGCCGACCGTCTGCCGCCCGGCGTGCGTACCGTCAGCCTCGAACACAGGAACAAAGACGGCCATTACACGGTCAACCGGACCGAGGCGGAACGTTACTCGAAACTTATCGCCCGTTTACCAGTGCCCATCGACACCCGTGAACCGCTCTTTTTCCGCTACCGGTACGATTCGCTCCTGGTCTACCATCCGTTGCAGAACGACCGGCGCTACAGAGGGGGAATCCTGGCCGGGCCGGTGCCCAATGTGTACGGCAGCTACGACCATTCCGTCACCTATCGCCACGAGGGAGGCTACCGCTATGATTTCGAAGATAATGTGGTCTATAAATACCCTGTGAAAGTTTATCCCGACTCCCTTAGTTTCACCTCGCAGGCGCGGATCGGAACGCTCGACGATTTCCACCTGAGCCCTGCGGTGCTAAGGCAAAAGGAAGAGGAGATCGGCCGGCGCATGAACTATTGGCATCCCTCGAATATCTATATAGTCCAGCCGGGCCTGAACCTGAATTTCCGCCTGCCGCCCGAACGCACGGATTCCGTCGGCGTGGCCAACCTGCTCCTTGTCGACCGCGGTAACGGCCGCATGATCTATCCCGACAGGCGCGAAAGGGAGAGGCGTCTCTATCCGGAGATAGCTCCGGGCAGTTACGATATGATCCTGCTCTACAACGACGCCGGTTACCTGCGCCGCGACGGGGTGGGGTTGTGGGCCAATACCTATACGGAGGTAAATTCCGGCGACTGGCCACTGCACCCCGCCGACTCTCTCTCCGTGAGGTGGCTGAAGGCGTACGACCTGCCGGGGATGATCGGGGAAAACCGTCCGCCGACTCCGGCCGATGTCCGCAGGCTGTCGCTGATCCGGCGAACGGGTATGCAGTACGGTAATATGGTGAACGGATTCGTAAGCGATACCGGCGGCGAACCTCTGCCCGGAGCCACGATCATGCTGAAAGGGACACAATACGGCACGGTATCCGATGTCGACGGATATTTCGAAATAGACACCGATCCCTCCCACCGGACGCTGGTGGTCAGTTATATCGGTTTCGAGAACAAGGAATTGACGGTCGCCCCGGGAAGCATGGCCCACGTGGTGATGGAAGAGAGCATGATGACGATCGAGGATGTCGTCGTAACCGGCATTTACGGCAGTAATAGTCAATCTTATACAGGCAGTGTATCCATCGTTCATAATGAGTCGCTGGCCCGCGCCCCCGGCGAGGCGTTGCCCGGCGAACCGAAGCGTGAGGAGATCGGGGAGGATGCCGAAGCGGAACAGCGCCTCTACCGCGAGTTGCTCGCGCTCGGCGGCCTGCGCTCTAATTTCTCCGACGTCGGCTTCTGGGAGCCGGTGCTTGTCACCGACAGGCATGGCAAGGCGTCGTTCGAAGTCACCTTCCCCGACAATATTACCCGTTGGGATGCCGTGGTCTACGCCATGAACCGCCGCCTGCAAACGGGAACGTGGCGCCGCTCGATCCGCTCCTACAAACCGTTGATGGCCGAGCTGCGGATGCCGCAGTTCCTTGTTGCGGGTGACACCAGCCGCTTTGCCGCCAATATCCGCAACTACACTTCCGACGCCTCGATCGAGGGGGATGAGCTGTTCGTGCTGAACGCCGACACGCTGATGCGCCGTCCCGTCGAATTTACCTCGTCGCACTCCGGGAGAATGGAAGTTGCCGCGCCCGAAGCCGACAGCCTCACCGCCGCATACCTCTTCACCCGCACCGACGGTTATACGGACGGTGAACGGCGCTCGATCGCGATCCTTCCCGTGGGCACGGAGGTTGCCGAAGGTACGCTCGGTTTCCTGCGCGACGGGGAGCGGATCGACCTGTCGGCCGGGGAGAACGAAACGGTCGAACTGATCGTCACGGGGAACCAGCTGGATGTCTATCTGAACGCTGCGAACTATCTCCACGGCTATGAGTATGCATGCAACGAGCAGTTGGCCTCGAAACTGATCGGACTGCTGAACCTGCGGCTGTACGACCGCTACAACGGCAGGGATTTCAAGCACGACCGGCAGGTCAACAGTCTCGTCCGCCGCCTGCTGGACAACCGCAACGACGACTGGCTCTGGTCGTGGTGGGGATGCTCGCCGTCGACCTCCCACTGGATGTCGGCGCATATCATGCGCGCGCTGAAGATGGCCGGGGAGCATGGATACAACGTCGATCTCGATCCGGACGGAATGGCCGATAACTACTTCGACGTGGACGGTTACCGCAACCGTTCGATATATGACATAGAGATATTGCACGCGCTTTCCAGTTGGGGAGTTGAGCAGCCATACGGCCCGGCGGTGGAGTACTGGGAAGAGGTTATCCGGGAGTCCGAGCGCCAACATGCCGAGGAATCCCGCCGCCGCGGCAGGAAACCGACGCAGTCCTGGCTCGCGGAAAAACTGCTGCTCTGGGAGATCCGCCAGCGCGAAGGGCTCGGTTTCGAGCCGGACAGCGTGGCGAGGTATCTGAAAAAAGACGTACTCGGCGCCGTCTACTGCGACGACGGCATCGAACGCAGCTGGTACGGCGATGCGCTTACGACCACCCTGACCGCCTACCGGATCGTCCGGCAGGATCCGTCCCTGCGCCACAATCTCGAAGCAATGCAGATGTATATCCTCGGCACCCGGCAGAGCGGCTGGAATACCTATCAGTCGGCCGGCGCCCTGGCCACGGTCTTCCCCGACCTGCTCGCCTCCTCATCGACTGCGAAGGCCCCGGCAACGCTCCGCCTGACGGGAAAAGAGGAAAGGACGGTGACCGGATTCCCCTACCGGGCGAAACTTGCGCCAGGCGAGCGGTTGGGCGTCGAAAAGCAGAAAGGCATGCCGCTGATATGGGCGGCATGGACGACCGGGATGCGCACCGAAGCCCGTACTGGCGAGGCGTTCGACATAGCGGCGCGCCTGAGCGGCGACGGACATTTCCGGGTCGGCGAGATAGACACGCTGGTCGTAACCGTGCGTGTGAAACAGGCCAATGCCGATCATGTTATGATAGAGGTGCCGATCCCTGCCGGGTGCGATTACGCATCCAGGGCGCAGGTGCGGTTATGGCGCGGGCCCGAAGTACACAGGGAACATTTCAAGGAAAAGGCGGTCATCTTCTGCGAACGTATGCCCGAGGGCGAATACACTTTCCGGATCGAACTGCTGCCGCGTTACAGCGGACGGTACACGGTTAACCCGGCAAAGGTCGAACTGATGTATTTTCCGGTGGTTTCGTCGAACAACGGCGTGCGGCGTATGGAGATAGAGTGAGCGGAGCCGCCCGGAGGCAACGTGGAGCGCGGCCCTCCGCGCCGGGTGGCTGCGGGCCGCAAGGGCAAACGCAAAAAGCCCCGCGCTCCCTGCCTGCAAAGATAAGGCCGCGCTCCCCGCGCGGCCACAACAACACACGCGCCGGCGTGTCATCCCGAGCGGCGAGCCGCGAGCGAATGCGAGCAATGCGAGCTGAATGCCGAGCACTGCTCGGCGGCAGCTGAGGATGCGTAGCGACGAGGGACCTGCCTTATATAATTGACAATGGAAAATGGAAAATGGGGCGAAGCCCCTAAGCCAATGTCATTCAGAGGAGCAACGCGACGTAGGAATCTACCGCTGTTCTTTTTGATATAAGTAATTTGCTGTCATCTAACTCCTGCGTCGGTTCGAGATGACAGATAATCATGCTACCATCACCTCATTTCCGCAAGTATCAGGCGGAGCATGTTCACGGCTGCCGTTGCGGCGCGTGCGATATTCTGTTCGCGAAGTTTCCCGAATGTGAACCGCTTTGAGAATACGCCGCCTGGGTGGGCGACGGCTATCCATACCGTACCTACGGGGTTTTCGTCCGTACCGCCCGTGGGGCCCGCGATCCCCGTGGTCGATATGGCGTAGTCGGAACCGGCGGCGCGCCTCGCCCCGACCGCCATCTGTTCGGCGACCTCGCGGCTCACCGCGCCGCAGCGCTCTATGACCGCGGCGTCCACACCCAGCAGGTCGGTTTTCGCCCGGTTGCCGTATGCGACCAATCCGCACCGGAAGTATTCCGATGCCCCGGACATCCCCGTAAAAAGCGCGCTGACCGCCCCGCCTGTGCACGATTCGGCCGCCGCGAGCGTTTCGCCGCGCCCGGCGAGCATCTCCGCAACCGCCGACTGCACCGTCGCGTCGCCGTAGCCGATGACATATTCTGGGATTATTTTCTCAAGCTCCGCGAACCTGCGGCCGATCTCCTCCCCGGCATCCCCGCCCCCGTACGCCGACAGCCGCAGACGTATGCCCGACGCTGCCGGCAAATAGGCAAGGTACAGGCCGGCGGGCAGATCGTTTTCCCAATCGGCGATCGTCTCGGCGAGGATCGACTCCGCAAGCCCGAAGGTCATCATCGTCCGGTGGGTGATCTGCCCGAGGTCGAAATGTTCGCGCAGGCGCGGCAGCACCGTTTGCGTGAGCAGGTATTTCATCTCGAAAGGCACGCCCGGAAGCGCGACGAGCACCCTCCCGCCGCGGTCAAACCACATTCCCGGCGCCGTACCGTGGGGGTTAGGCATCACCTCGCAGCACTCCGGCACCATCGACTGCGACCGGTTCAGCTCGTTGTAATCGACCCCGCGCGCCTTCAGGATTTCCCCGTTGCGCTCGTAGGTAGCCCGGTCGCGCACCATCCCGCACCCGAACAGGCCGGCAAGCGTGGTCTTCGTAATATCGTCCTTCGTAGGGCCCAGTCCGCCTGTCATTATCACTATGTCGGCGCTGTTAAGGGCATCGGCCACGGCATCGGCGATCGCCTCCGCCCGGTCGCCCACCGAGATCCGCGACGTGACCCTGATCCCATCCTCGTTCAGACGCTCCGATATATACGCCGAATTAGTATCCACGATCTGGCCGATCAGTATTTCGTCGCCAACGGTGATTATCTCTGCTTTCATAAATCGTGTCGGTAATTACATAATAATTTTACACTAACCATGCTCTTCGAAACGACGGCACCTCAGTTCTCAGCCCGGAGCCGGCGGAGGACTGTGTGCAAGGGCAACGCGCGCCGGACAGCAGTCCTCCGCCCGGGATGGCAATGTTGACGTACAAAATACGTCCGTCTTCCTCCTCGCGGCTCGGCATAGTGAAAGCAAAAAGACGCTTTCTCTCTGCTCTCGCTACGCACCTCCCCTCATCGTGTTTCGACAGAAGAACGTTCCGTCAGATACCGAGCGCCAATACCACAAGCCCCGCTGCGGCATATGCGAGCGACCGTTCGTCGGGGTTGAAAAGCGGTGAATGCAGCTTCCCCGCACTGCCCGCAAGGCACGCCTCCCTGTCGCCCCCCGCGCCGAAACGGTAGAAGAGCGACGGATAGCGGCGCGTGTAGAAGCCGAAATCCTCGCCCGTCATCCTGCGCCCGAGACCGACCACAGCCTCGCCGCCAAACGCCTTCGCGAGCGCCGTCCGCGCCTTTGCGGCCACCTCCGCCGAGTTTATCACGCTCGGAAAGCCGTCGCGTATATCCGGCACGACCCTCACGCCGTAAACCGCCGACAGCTCGCGGCATATCTCACGGATACGCGCTTTTATCTCCGCCCGCAGCCCCTCGTCGAACGTGCGCAGCGTACCTTGCAGTTCCACCCTGTCGGGCACGATATTGGTCGCACCGTCGGCTGTGAAACGACCTATCGACAGCACGCTGTCGGGCTGCCCTCCGCCCGTGTTGCCCGCCTGCAACAGTTCGGTCACAAGCGCCGCGGCCGCCTGTACGGGGTCTTTGAGGTTGTGCCTCATCGCACCGTGCCCGCCGGTACCGAGAACCGTAAAATAAAGTTCGTCGGTCGAGGCCATGTATTCGCCCGCCTTCAGCCCGAAAACCCCCGTCGGAAGCTCCGGCTCGACGTGCTGTCCCAGGAAAGCGCGCACGCGGTAACCCGCCAGTGGCTCCTCGGCCAACACCATACCCGCACCGCCCGGCAACACTTCCTCGCCCGGCTGGAAAAGCCCGAAAACCGTCCCTTCGATTTCCCCGCGGCGGCGGTTCAGAAGGATCATCGCACCCATAAGCGCAGCCGCGTGCATATCATGGCCGCAGGCGTGCATCACCCCGTCGCAGGCCGATGCGTAAGGTAATCCCGTCGCCTCATGCACAGGCAGGGCGTCTATATCGGCGCGCAGCACGACGGCATTTTTCACCTCCCCGCGCCCCCCGATCCTCGCCAGCACACCAGTCCCCGCGATCGGCGAGCATTCGATACCCTCCCCCGTGAGCGTGTCGATGATAAACCGCGCAGTCTCCCGCTCCCGGAACGATAACTCCGGGTTGCGGTGAATATGCCGCCTGAACCCCGCGACGCTCTCCTGCAACCCGCGCGCTTCCTCTATTATTGCCCTGAAATCCATATATTATTTCTTTTATGCTTAAATCTTTGCGGCGGCGAGCGAAGCAAGCCGCACCCGGGCATCCGGCAGGGGACTTTTGCTTGTCAAAAGTCCGCAGTCCGTAGCCACCCCCGGCGGAGGACTGCTGTCCAACGCGCGAGGCCCTGCCACACAGTCCACCGCTGGCTTCGGCCTGAGAACCAACCCGACGCACAGGCCTGCCTGCCGTTTAATCCCCCGCCTAATCCCTATATTTATACATCTGGTCGCGAAGCCGCGGCAAGAACCCCGCCTCGCGTATGGCATCCTGAATCCCCGCGGCGTCGAACCGATTATCCGCCCCCGCCGACGAAACCACCCTCTCCTCGATCATTATCGACCCCATGTCGTTCGCCCCGCAGTGCAGGGCCATCTGCGCCGTCGCCTTGCCCACCGTGAGCCACGACGCCTGTATATTGCGGATATTGTGTAGCACGATGCGGCTTATG
>QMCE01002107.1_pt1 | contig 11035 bp, 10 predicted proteins | sample 1821851 | NCBI WGS metagenome assembly QMCE01 (sample SAMN09453174, study PRJNA476694) | Termite gut metagenome, whole genome shotgun sequencing project. | isolation source: worker | host: Odontotermes sp. | place: South Africa:Pretoria | collected 2016-01-28
GATAGGGTTTTTTCTGAAAAAAATAGTTTTTGGAAAAGAGCAATTATCAATTTTGGAAAGGGGGCATCTCTTGAAAGTATCTGAGAAAAATTTTGGCGTGTTGTATAATGGAAAAAAGGTGAGTCTTTACACCTTGAAGGCCGGTGATTTGAGCCTTACTCTTTCAAGCTTTGGGGCGGCGATGGTTTCCCTTTTTGTCCCATCGCGGCGTTTTCCCAAAGAAGATGTGCTGTTAGGTTACAGTACCTTGGACGGCTATACAAGCAATACTCCGTTTTTGGGCGCATCGATTGGGCGTTTCGGAAATCGAATCGGGGGAGCTTCGTTTACTCTCGATGGAGATACTTACAATCTGTATAAAAATGACGGCGAAAATACGCTCCACGGCGGCCGGCGCGGATTTGACAAAAGAATCTGGAGCGTGGAATCTTACGAAGAAGATGACGGCGTGTTTGTACGTTTTGAGCTTGAAAGCCCTGACGGCGAAGAAGGCTATCCCGGAAACCTTGACGCTGTTATAAGTTATGGTTTGACAAAATCGAATGAAATTATCATCGATTACAAAGCATCGGTTGATAAAAAATGCCCTGTCAATTTGACGAACCATGCCTATTACAATCTTGCCGGTGAGGGAAAAGGTAATATTTTGGGCCACGAAGTGTGTATTCATGCTTCCCGTTGTGTTGAAGTAAATGACAATCTTATTCCAACCGGAAATACTCCGTCAATTTTGGGCGGGCCTTTCGATTTTACCGCGCGTAAAGGTATTGGAAAAGATATTGTACAAACCGGCATTGGTTACGATCACTGCTATATTATCGACGGCTATTCCGAAGACGGAACATTAAAACCATGCGCTGAAGTGTTTGAACCGCTTTCCGGCCGCTCGATGAAAGTGTTTACGACTCAGCCAGGCGTACAGTTCTATACGGGGAATTTCCTCAATGACGAAAGAGGAAAATTGGGATCGATATACGGAAAACATGCAGGCTTCTGCCTCGAAACCCAGCATCTGCCGGATTCTCCCAATCAGCCAAGTTTTCCATCGTGCGTCTTTGGGCCGGATAAAGATTATCACGAGAAAGCAATCTTCGCTTTTGACTGGTAGGTGAACAGTAAGCAAGTCACTGTCAACAAGTGAGGCTCAACAATGATTTGTGGTTGTGATGGAATCTTGCTTTTCGGGGAAAAGGATTTCTTGGTACGGAACGATGAGGCCGAATGGGAGTAAGTCTCTTTTTCGGCAGCCATATTATGCATTGAACATTTCCCCGTTTTTTTTGTTGTTCTCTTTAAGCATCATCTTCACAAAGCGGCCTTTGAGTACTCTTATGGCATGATTCACATTCACTTGGCATCGATGTTTGTTCTCTTTTGCTTCCTGCTCACTCTCGGCCGCTGCCTGTGCTTCACCGCATACATCAGCGGCTATGTTCGTCAACGCCATCGCAATATAAAAATCTTGCCCGATGTTATCCGCAAGATGTCCAGAAAAGTTCTCTATCTCTCGTTTCTTCTTGAGCATATCGTACTTTGGTATCTACCCGCACGTCCATCACACAATCAATATGTCAACTATAGTTAAAAACACTGTGTGAACAAAGCCTTTTTTCATTGTTAAGTATTTTTCTTTACTTCCGAAAAAAATTAATTTTTTTTTCAAAAAAAGTCAATCAAAAACCGTATTGATGCCATTAATAGCTATGAAAACCATCAGACAGAAAATGATGATAAGGATATGAAATATGAACAGAAACTTGTTGGGAAAAGGATGGAGTTTTCCTGTTGCGCGGAGCATCAAAGGAAGCATCGAGTTTTCGCAGTATGAAAAGAGCATCGAAGAATCCATCAGAATTATTCTTGGAACGAGTCCCGGCGAAAGGCTTATGCGTCCTGATTTCGGCTGTCTTATCAACGAAATTATTTTCTTTCCGAATAATTCAAAAGCAATAAGGATGGCGGAAGCATATATCAGGGAGGCGATTATAAAATGGGAGCCGCGGGTAATCTTGAAGGAAGTGAAAGGCGAAGCCGATCCTCAACATCCTGCGTCGCTTAATATTCACATTCATTATGAAATCCGTTCGGTAAATACCTTTTTTAATATGGTATATCCTTTTTATTTAGAGCGAGGCGAAATTGATTCCCAAAAACAGCTTGGATGACAGAACCTTTAAAGACATTGTAGACGAAGCGATACGTCTTATTCCCCGTTACTGTCCCGAATGGACAAACCATAATCCATCCGATCCGGGGATTACATTGATAGAACTTTTCGCGTGGATGACGGAACTTACCTTGTACCGGCTGAATCAAGTTCCGGAAAAAACCTATCTTTCTCTTTTAGAGTTGATGGGGCTGTCGCTCATTCCTCCGGAAGCCGCGCGCACGGTAATGCAATTCTTTCCTGTAGAAGGTTACAGAAAACCGATAACGATAAAAGCCGGAACTCAAATAAGCGCGGTGAGCAATGGTGATTCGTCTTTCCTTTTTGAAACCGAACAGGATACCATTGTTCTCAATAACAGTCTTGCCGCCTGCATAAACCGCCGCGGTGAAGAGTGGACGGATTATTGCAAAGATTCTTCGCCGCAGCTTGGCTCTGCGTTGCAGCCAGTGTCTGCGTTGCAGCCAGTGTCTGCGTTGCAGCCATTCACGCTTTTTGAAACAAACCGAAAAGTGGAACATATCCTTTATATAGCATCCCCTGTTTTTGCATATCTTGCGGGGGAACATTCTGTTCAAATTGCGTTTGAAGCAGAGGGAGAAATTCTTTCCGTGCAAGATGAAATCATCAACTTCCTTTACTGGGAATATTGGGACGGTCGTTCATGGGCGGAGATTGATGCAAAACAAACTATCGAAAAAAAGCGCAAAAAGGACAATGTACTGTACATCAGCGGAAAGGTTCCAATAGAAAGCTGTGAAGTAAACGGATACGAAGATTATTTTATCCGCGCCGTAATGAATGAAGTTCCGCCGCACCGTAACGCCCTTATTGTAAAAGATGTTTCGCTTGAAACATACTTCGGCGGATCGGGCTTTATGCCGGACAGCATTGTATCTTATTTCGGTTCTCAATATGCGCCGGTGGATATGAACAGCACCTTTAGGATTTTTTCAGAAAATCCCCTGTATAACGAAACCGCCTATTTCTCCGCCGACGAGATTTTTTCCCGTGCGGAAAATCTTGTAACAATAATTTTTTCTTTCAGCGAACTGTATGTTCCGGGCAATGAAAACGAGAACGTACATTATTCTTATGAATACTGGGATGGAAACAATTGGTCAAAGCTCGGACAAAATCAGAACAGCGGCAGCAGTCCGAATCCGTTTCATTTTTATGATGGGACATTCTCGTTTAAACAGAGCGGAGAAGTGCGGTTCAGCATTCCTGAAAATATCAGCAGTACTGTCGTAAACGGCGAAGAACATTTTTGGATCCGCATTAGGCTTTTAACAAAAGATTTTTCTTTGGGAGGAAGCTATGAGAAAGATGAAAAAGATAATTGGGTTTGGCATTTTACATCAAAAGTTCATTCGCCCCTTTTTGATAAAATCCGCCTCCGTTATAACGCGGGAATTCAGAAACCGGTGAAACTCTTTGCTCAAAGTAATTTTCTTTGGAACGATTTGAGTGATTATTTGCATTCTGATGACAAACTTCCGCAAGATGCGTTTTCGCTTTTTGATATTACACAGGATGATATACCGTCGTTATTTTTGGGATTTACTTCTCCCTTTGCAAAAGGAAATACATCGATTTATTTTAAAATCAACGATGATAATTCCTCCAAAACGAAAGACCATCGCTTTTCATTTTTTAACGATAAAGATTTGACTTTACCTGACCATAAACGCCAAGCAGATTTATCATGGGAATATTGGAACGGAACGGAATGGACGGCGTTAAGCGTGAACGATTTTACCGATTCCTTTCACGAGTCGGGATTCATCGAGTTTGCGCCGCCTTCTGATATTGCCCTTAAAAAAGAATTTTTCAAAGAGCTGTATTGGCTGCGCCTGCGTTTTCTTTCGGGAAGTTTTGAATCTCAGCCTGAAATAAAATCCATTTTGATAAACGCAGTGTATGCACAGAATACAACAAGCTACGCTAACGAGGTTATCGGTTCCGGAACCGGCGCTCCTTCCCAATGCGTCCAACTCCTGCATGGCAGTCCATTGCCGGGTCCGGAACTTTTTATAGATGAAGGTTCAATTCCTCCGGCGAATGAAATAGAAATTATGAAACGCGAAGGGATTACTGAACCGTATTACATTGATGGTGAATCGGTGTGGGTGCGTTACAAAGAGGTTGATAATTTTTACGCGTCAACGTCCCTTTCGCGGCACTTTATGATTGATTACCGCGCGAACACAATTCACTTTGGGGACGGACAGCGGGGAATCAATCCACCGCGGAAAAAATTCAATATCAAGATTGCGTCTTATAAAACAGGCGGAGGCGCGGAAGGGAATCTTGCCGCGGGAACGCTCCGTACTTTAACCCAAAGTATTCCCTTTATTGCAGGATGCAATAATCCGTTTCCGGCGGAAGGAGGCGCGGACATGGAAACGGTTGATAGTCTAAAATCGCGCGCCGCAGGAGTGTTCAAAAGTTTACAGCGCGCCGTTACCGCCGAAGATTTTGAGTGGCTGTCGCGTGAAGCATCCGCATCGGTTGGGCGTGCATATTGCCTTAAAGAAAAAAATCCGCAGGGCGAGATTTGCATTGCGGTCGTTCCCGTAATTCCTCCCGGAGAAAGTTTATCGTACAAATTGATCCCGTCCCGCGAACTCATCCGCCGCGTTAAGTCTTACCTTGATGAGCGGAAACTTGTGGGAACAAAAATCAGAGTGCGGGAAGCGCATTTCAGAACATTCAACATCGCACTGACATTGGTTTTTAAAAGCGATGTATTGGACGGAGAGCGGCTCAAAAAACAAATCGATGTTTCACTGCGTTCTTCTTTTCATCCATTGATCGGCGGAGGAGGAGGCGGCTGGGAATTCGGCAAGGCGGTCGGAGGCGGATCGGTACTCAAACAGCTTGAAAAGATCGAAGGGATTTTATCCGCGGATGAAGTCCGCATCTTTGATGCTGATGCCAAGGTTGTGGTTGACACACTCGTGCTGAAAGAAGACGAGCTTCCTTATCTTGAAGATATAGTTATTTTAAACAGGAGGGAGCTTACATGAATCAATCTGGCATTCTGCGTCATTGCTATGAAACAATTTTTAATATACTCAAAACAGAAGGAGAACGCTCAAAATTATATACGGTTCTGGAAGGCGGCATTAATGAGTATTCAGAAGCGGTGAAGCCGAAAACTTCTGTGTATCTTGAAGTGTCTGACATAGCGCAGACAAGGCAGGATAAAAACGGTGAAAAAGTATTTATCGGAGACGAGCAGTTTCCCTCTCCCACTTACATGGCATGTATCTTTACGATAGGAATTGCCGCAGAGCAGTATACGGATGCTCTTGAAGCGTCCGGATGCATTGTCCGCTATTTTAAGGATAATAATTTTTTTGAAGCCGGAGAATATAACTGGCATGGAAACACAAGTAATACTGTTTATGTAGAAGCGTTTATCCGCGAACCTGACATTAATCGGACGGCAAAAAACGCATCAACTCCTTTTGTGAGTCTGGATTACAGAATTGAAGCTGCGCTCAACTCCGAGAAAGGCGAAGTATTTAAAAGAGTTCAGTCGAGAGACATAAAAGCGGTGAACAAGGAGCAGTGATTAATGAAAAAAGAGAAATAGGTTTAGCATTGATCATTGCTCATTGCTGATTGCTGATTGTGAAAATACCGCGTTATGCGGAATTAATATAATGGGAAAGGAGGGCAATAGTGCCTAATTATCAAACACCAGGCGTGTATGTTGAAGAAGTAAGCAGCGGATCAAAACCGATTGAAGCTGGAGCAACAAATGTCGCAGGTTTTCTGGGAGTCGCGGAAAAGGGGCCAATAAACGAAGCGGTTCTCGTTACGAACTGGACTCAGTATGCGAAGATTTTCGGCGGTATGCATGACAAAGGATGGCTCGGCCACGGTGTGTATCAGTTTTTCCAGAACGGCGGAACAAAGGCTTATATCAACAACTTGATGGAACTTCCTGAAAAAGAAGAGACAGAGGGAGGAGAAGAAGCGGCGGAGAAGAAAGAACCCGTGAAGATTGAAAATCCGCCTGATATTGCAAAGCTCATCATCGGAAGGGATGAGGGTGTAGGAAAGAAAACAGGACTCTTCCTGTTCGATACCATTCCAGACATCGCCATTGTGGCGGCTCCGGGAGTTACCGATCCTGCCGCGCAGGATGCGATTCTTACTCACTGCGAGAAGAACCGTTTCCGCTTTGCAGTCCTTGATTCTCCCGAAGAACTGGAACAGGGAATCGATACGATGCCGATGCCGCGCGATTCTATCATGGGAGCCTATTATTTTCCATGGGTTGAAATGTACGACACAGCAGCGGATCAAAATGTGTACGCTCCGCCGTCGGGAGGAATGTGCGGAATGTACAGCCGTGTCGATGCGACGCGCGGCGTTCACAAAGCGCCCGCTAACGAAATTTTCAAAACCGCTTTGGGCTTGAAATATAACTTGACCGATGCGGAACAGGAACTTTTGAATCCCAAAGGCATCAACTGTATTCGGGAATTCCCAGGGAGAGGCATTCGCGTTTGGGGAGCGAGAACCATCAGCTCTGATCCTGAGTGGCGTTATATCAACGTCCGCCGTCTTTTTTGCATGGTGGAACAGGCAATACAGAACGGAACCAACTGGGTTGTTTTTGAACCTAACACAAGAGACCTGTGGAAGAAAATCACGAGGAATATTACATCGTTCCTCCTGAATCTTTGGAGATCGGGGGCCTTGTTCGGTGATACTCCCGAAGAAGCCTTCTATGTCCGCTGTGATGATGAACTCAATCCCCCTGAATCCATTGACGCAGGGTACGTAGTAGTTGAATTGGGCATGGCTCCTGCCAAGCCCGCTGAATTTGTCGTGTTCAGAGTTTCTCAAAAAACTCTTGATAACGAATAAGAACAGCAAGGCAGACTTCTAAAAAATGAAATTTGTTGAAGCTGCCGAACATAAAAAGCCAAAAAGGAGAAAACAATGGCTGATTACAATCCTACAACAAAAACCTATTTTAAGGTTGAAGTTGACGGCATCGATTATGGAAACTTTGTTTCTGTTTCGGGACTCGGCGCCACGGCGGAAGTTTCCGACGATATGGGCGGGATGGACAAGAATCCCCGCAAGGTTGTCGGAAAGGTTAAATACGATACGGTGAAAATGATCCGCAATGCAGACCCCCGAGACAAGGTTCTTAAGGAATGGTGGAAATCTGTCGAACGGGGAAGTCCCGAACTGAAATCCGTATCGGTTGTATTCATGGACCGCGACGGAACTTCTGAAATCCAGCGGCGCAACTTGTACAACTGCGTCCCCTGCGGCTGGTCGGTATCGGACTTGAACAGTACCGACAATGGAGTCATTCAGGAAACAATTTCACTGGTATACGAAAATGCCGACTGGGCATAATCGTATTTGAATTGCATAGTTCCGGTATGTCTTAACATACCGGATACATTCTTTCGGAGAGGACAATGTTTGCTTCAACACGAATTAAAAAACACACCGGTATTCTTATCCTCCTCATATTTTTGACGGGACATCATGTTCTCTTCGCTTCTGGGAAAAGAGAAGAACCGCCGCCGGAACCTGTGATTGTACCTGCAGCACCTGAAATTATAATAGAAAAGATCACCGAATTGCAGGATCGTTATGACAGTATGAGCCAGGTCATGCCCGGCATGGTGATGCTTGGAACATCCGCGGCGGCAATGATTCCTTCCGAAATGATTTCAAGGATTGATGAAGAACTTTCGAGGCAGCTTGTTATAAGCGGGAAGATAAAACCCGTACTGATGCAGAAATGGCTTTTGGCAAATTATTTTGGAAGGAAGGCAAATAATCCTTTCACGCTTATAAGGGCTCTTAAAGCAGAAAATTACGCGCTGCCTTTGCGGTTCCTCTGCAAGCCATATCTGTTTCAATGTGAAAATTATTTTATCCTGCATGTCAATGTGTACTTATTGGAAGAAAATATTTTGCCGTATCCTGTAAGCATCCTGCGGATTTTTGAAACTGCGGAAGATATTCCTTCTGTGATTGGAGCTGTTTTGCATGAAATGAATCTTCGTGTATATGAAGGAAGTAATGGGGCAAATAAAAAACGGATTGTTATGAATCCATTCAAGCTGGATTTTCTTAAACTCGTTGCGCTTGACAGCGGTGAGTTTGAGTTTATAAAAACGCCTTTCATTGATCAATATGGAATACCGCTTAGAGACGGGGATGATTTTTTCAGTTTGATTCTGGGCTATATTTTTTCTACGACGAATATGTATGAAGTGATGCGGCAAAACGATTTTGCTGATTTTACATTGTCTTCAGCTTATAACAGTTCTGTTACGGATTATGTCATTAATGGAAGGGTTCAGCTTTCAGCAGAGCTAAGTGTCTTGCATGTAATGGTTGTTGACGTAAGAAATAATAGGAACTTAATGACAGTTCAATTTCCTTTGCATGAATGGAGTTTAAAAAATATCTGGAATGCCTATCGTGAAATTTCGGTGAAGATTATTGAATCGATTAATCCTGTGTCAAGTTACGGGATGGTTCCTCCTTTGAGTGCGCCTTTGCGGGGAATGTATGTCAATAACATGTTTGCCGGATGGGATGAAATAGATAATCTTGTTTTACCCAAAGGAATGCACGAGATACATACAGGATCGTATATCCGTTCCGGCAGTCCTCTTGAAGGATTTGAGCGTCCGGAGATTGTTATTGTTGAAGACATTTTGATGGAAACGGAAAATGAAAAAACTGATATTAGTGAAGCAGAGAAGCCGCCGTCTTTTGAAACAGAACCAAAGGTGAATACGTTCTATATATTGCTTGATACGATTGATCGAATATTTACAGACAGAGAAGGTGAATATGTGTGGAATTTTCTTAACAAAGAATAAGAAGAGAAAATATAGATTATGGATGCTGGCCGTTGTGTTATTCTTTTTTTCATGCAAGAGCGAGCCGCCTCCATTGCCTCTGCCGCCTCCGCCTGAACCAATTATCATTATTGAAAATCCTCTCGTTTTGCAGGAATTGAATCCGCTGCCGCGCTCAATTGTTCCGGTGTATGTCGAAGAGTATGAGCCTGTGTATACGGCATTCAGGGTTGTTGAAGTATCCGAGGTGAACGGCGTACAGCAGTATTTTCTTGCGCGGATAGGAACGGATCGAAGAGGCATCGAGATAGGCGTTACGGAAAGTATTGCCGAAGACGAGGCTTTTGATAGAATCATTGGGAAATTTAGAATCATCGAAATATTCGGAGATTTCTTCCGGTGCGAGATAGAAGAATTGGATTATAAGATTGGCGGGACGGCATTCATCCGGGTGAAAACCGGAGAGAGAATAAAAGGGAGGGGGGAATAGATGTCCCATATTGCAAAGATAGATACAAAGATAAAAGATTTGGGCAATTTGAAAAAGGCGCTTAAAACACTTAGAATGCAATTTGTTGAAGCGAAGGAGAGGGAGACACTCACGCTCAAAGGTTATGGAAAAAATGAGCTGATAGAAAACTGCGTTATGGAAATTAAAACAGGTTCTTCTTACAGCATCGGCATTCGGAAAAAGGAAACAGGTTACGAGATCGCAGCCGATTGGTGGGCGATAGAAACTTTTACGGGGCAGAAACAGGAAGACATCATGAACCGAATAACGCGGCAGTATGCTTATGAAACCGTGATGGACAAGGTCCGCGGCATGGGATATTCGATAGTGAACGAAGAAGCTGATACCGAAGAAAATCTTCGGATTACAATAAGGCGATGGGAAACTTAAGTTTTCGAGAATACTCCCTTTAATGTAAGTTTCTGAAATAATGAATTAGTTAATTCCTTATTTCAGAAACAGTTAAATCAGAAATAGTTAAATAGTTTTGGATTGTTTGACTATAACTCAAATATAAGGAAGCGGCGATGAGTTTTTACGGCAGATCCAACCGGATGCTCCTTGAGAGCGAGCTTGAAAAAGGCGGTCTATATGAATGTCAAATTGCGGAATGTGATATAAGCAGTCTTGAAATATCCGCTGTTTTATGGGAAAAGACGGACATGACAGATCTTCATGCCAATGATACTCGATTTAATGGAACGCGTATCGGCAGAAGTCAATTTACCCGATGCAGTTTTATGCGCTCTCTATTTCTTGGAACTTCATTATCGTCGGCTGTTTTTGACGGATTGAGTTTGATCAAAAGCAGATGGCAGGATTGTAGAATAAAAGAAAGCCAGATAAAAAACAGCACTCTGCAGCGTTCCCGGTTTAATGGATGCCGAATCGTATCATCTGCCTTTATAGATTTTGAGGCGCTCAATGCGGAGATGGATCAATGCGTGGTTGCCCATAGTGTACTGAGCATCAGCTACGGAAGCGGAATGAACGGATTCAGCGGCGGCCGCATTCGGAATTGTATCTTTTACAATTGTGTGTTTGAAGGTTATCCGCTGCGGGGTGCGGTTCTTGAAGGATGCGTCTTCACGCACTGTTCAGGTCAGATTGGAGAAGATATGGAATGCCGAAATGTGACGGGAATTGGGCTGCGCGGAAATACAGGACATTTAAGTATCACAAACAGAGAAGAAGCCGAACGGCTTCTGGCTGGCATTCGAACCCATCGCTAATTCTGTGTTATCGATCCTTAAAGCCGCACCGGTTCGTGATTCATATCGAGGATTTCCTCTAACAGCGGGCGGAATAATTCCTTTTAACTTTGTTCTGGTAATCTGCCTATTATCTCTCCGTCTCATTTTGCCGATTGTTCGCCCTCATCCTGCCTTTTCTAATCTTTTTTATTCGTGTTGAGGGTTTAATACCCATAAGCGTTTACTTACCTAAAAACAGAAAAAGCGTTAGAATAAAAAGATGGGAAGGGAAAAAGCAGAA
>QMCE01002108.1_pt1 | contig 11034 bp, 10 predicted proteins | sample 1821851 | NCBI WGS metagenome assembly QMCE01 (sample SAMN09453174, study PRJNA476694) | Termite gut metagenome, whole genome shotgun sequencing project. | isolation source: worker | host: Odontotermes sp. | place: South Africa:Pretoria | collected 2016-01-28
GGGCTACGATTGCAAGGTGGTGGCCACATGAGCGAACAGCTTACAAAAATCAGCATCCATAATCGGGTGCAGGATTTCGACAGCTACCGGGCCGCAAGGGTGAAAAGCCTTTTTAACGCCGAAAACGGCTGCAACTTCGACTTGGAAACCGAGATGGATTTAAGCGGGGAGTGGCAGATTGGCGTGGTGGTGGGACCGTCCGGTTCCGGTAAATCTTCCATCGGAAAGGTCATCTTCGGGGAAAATCTCATACACGACTACACAAAAGGCTGGTCGCCGGATAAACCCATCATTGACGATATCGCCCCGGAGGGTGATTTCAATGTGGTCACCGGCGCTCTCGCGAATGTCGGCCTGGGCGACGTCCCCGCGTGGCTCCGGCCCTTCCGGGTGCTGTCCAACGGGGAGCAGTTCCGCGCTGGGCTTGCCCGGATCGTCTGCAGCAAGCCGGAGCGGATTGTGGTGGATGAATTCACCTCCGTGGTAGATCGGCAAATAGCGAAAATCGGCTCCCAAGCCTTCCAGAAATCGTGGAGGCGAACGAATCCAAAAGGGAAGGTGGTGTTACTTACCCCACACTACGATATTTTGGATTGGGTGCAGCCTGATTGGGTTTTCGATACCAAGACAAAAGAATTTGAGCGTGGGCGGCTTCGACAAAGGCCAAAAATTGAGCTTGAGGTTTTCAAGACGAACGCAAGTTACTGGCCTTTCTTTAAGCCGCATTACTATTTAGACCTTCCAATGCCGCCCGCCGCCGAGTATTTTGTCGGCACGGTGGACGGCGAACTCGCCTGTCACCTCGCGGTGTCGCCCCTGTTCACGGCCAGAGGATACCGGGCCACGCGGCTGGTCACCATGCCCGAATGGCAGGGGGCCGGGGTGGGCTTCCGCTTTCTGGAGTGGGTGGCACAATACCATCTGGAGGGGAACGGCAGGCGCGGCAAACAATACGGCACCTTCTTCCACACCTCGCATCCGCAGCTGTGCATGGCCTTGCGCCGCAGTAAAAAGTGGCGGCAAACCAGCGCCCACCTCTACGGCGACAACAAAACGCGCAGCATGACCAGCATGAAGCGCAGCCATGAGCGCAAGGGCAGCCGAAAGATGAACCTCGGCTATGGCGGCCACTTCCGGGCGGTGCAGGGCTTCAAGTACATGGGGGAGGCGCTGGCCGGATGATGAAGGTTTATATCTATGGCGCGGACATCATTCCGGCGCCGCCCATCGTTTCGGCGTGTCGGCGGGTGATCGAGGAAACCCCAGGGTGCAGCGTCACAAAGAATCTGCAACGCTCCGATCTGGCGATAGCGCCCCTGCTCACAAGGTTCCTGACCCTGCACGAAATCTATATGCCGTATCAGGGGACGCTGGTGTTTCATCCTTCACTGCTCCCCCGGCACCGGGGCGCGGACGCGATCAAGTGGGCCTATCGGCTGGGCGAAAGCTACACCGGCGCTACATGGTTCTGGCCGGATGAGGGCGTGGACACCGGCGACATATGCGAACAAGAGGTTCTGGCAATCCCGGTGGGCGCTCCACCGCGTGTGTTTTACGAAAGAACGGTGATACCCGCCGCCGCGAGGATGCTGGAAAGGATTCTGGCCGATATAAAGCGTGGCATCGTCCGGCGCATCCCCCAACGGGAGGAAAGCGCCACCTACGAGCCGAAAATCGAGAGGGGTGGTTAAAATGAAGTAGTTGCGGTGCCGGGTGCAGACAAAACAGAGAGAGAAGCGCCGCCACCGGACACCGGGGCGGCGCGTGTCGGCATAAAGGTGACGCGGGTTCGAATCCCGCAATGCCGAAACCTTTTTATATTTTACGGATGGGGTGCAAGTGTGGTTTAGGTTTGGCGTAAGAGCGGCAAAGCCTACCACGATAAAAAAGGCGGTGGCGGCCGAGGCCGTGTAATTTCCGCAAAAACGCCCATGAGCGGAGAAGCCTAACCCCACTTTGCCGCTCAACCCTTTATAAGCAGCGGAGGTGGAGACTGTGCCGAGAGCTCGTGACCCCGCCAGAGATCAGGCACAGGAGCTATGGGACGCCTTCGGAGGAACCCTGAAGCTCTGCGATATCGCCGCGCAGCTTCATGTGCCTGAATCGACGGTAAGGGCATGGAAAACCAAAGACGGATGGGGTAAAAAAAACGAACGGAGCGCTCCGAAAAAAATACGGAGCGCTCCAAACGTTCCAAACCAACAGGCAGAAACGCCAACGGTTGAGCAGCAGATGGCCGCCTCCGTTGCACAGAATGAAGAATTGACCGAGAAGCAAAAAGACTTTTGTATTTATTTTATGCGGAACCGCAATGCGACACAGGCTTATCTCAAATCGCACGATTGCATTTATGCAACGGCGAATGTCGAGGGCCCCGCTTGCCTTGTAAATCCTCGTATCAAAGAGGAATTGCGGCGGTTGCGCGAAATCAAAAATGCCGCGCTGGGCGATCTGTGCGGCGCGGATGTGGTGGAGCTTCATATGCGGATAGCTTTCGCCGACATTACCGAGTTCGTTGATTTCAAAAATATCAGGCGGCCGCATCTTCACAACGGCCTTCCGATATACGTTGACGATCCAGATGATCGCAACCCAGACGGAACCCCAAAGCAAAAGATACTCTCCCACTATGTCAACGAGGTTCAATTCAAAGATAGTTCCACCGTGGACGGCCAGCTGATCAGCGAGGTTTCGCAGGGTAGAGACGGCGCGAAAATCAAGCTGGTTGATAGGCAAAAATCTCTGGATTTCCTTGCGCAGTTCTTTACGCTGAACCCTACGGATAGGCACCGACAGGATTACGAAGAAAAGCGCCGCGAGTTAGATGCAGCGATGGAGGCAGGTGCCAATGAAAACCCGTTTGAGGAGTTGACTACTGATGAAATCCGGGCTTATCTCCAGTATGCGAAATCCGTCAGCAGCTGAGATACGCCTTGCAGAGAAAACTATCGCTCGACGCTGCCTGGCTGAATTCGCGCTATATACCGATGACCGATACCGGATGAATTGGCATCACGCACTGCTCTGCGATTATCTCGACCGGTTTATTGCAAAGCGAATTCGCAGGCTGATGGTATTTATGCCCCCGCGCCATGGTAAAAGTGAGCTGGTGAGCCGGAAGTTGCCGGCTTTTATTTTTGGGGTGAACCCAGACGCGGAGGTGGTCGCCACCAGCTACAGCGCCGACCTTGCTCAGAGGATGAACCGCGATGTGCAACGAATAATTGACAGCAAGGCATATGGCGAGCTGTTCCCGGCGACCACACTCAACGGAAAGAATATCCGTACAGTGGCGGGCGGCAACTATCTCCGAAACTCTGACATATTCGAGATAGTAAAACACCGGGGGACATACCGAAGCGCAGGCGTAGGCGGCGGCATCACCGGCATGGGCGGCGATTACATCATCATTGATGATCCGGTGAAGAACCGCGAGGAGGCTAACAGCCTTACCATGCGTGAGAAACTGTGGGACTGGTTCACCAGCACCCTATACACGCGGCAGGAAAAGGACGCTTCAATTCTACTAACCCTCACCCGCTGGCATGAGGATGACCTCGCTGGTCGCCTTATGGAACTGGAGAAGAAAGATCCGGAGGCCGACCAGTGGGAGATCCTAATGCTACCGGCTATCTGCGAGGAAGCGGAACGGCACCCCCTCGATCCCCGCGAGGATAATATGGCCCTCTGGCCGGGGAAGTACACCTACACAGACCTGCGGAAGATCAAAGCGACAATCGGAACCTATGACTGGTCTGCGATGTATCAGCAGAAACCGCAGCCCGCTGGGGGCGTTATCTTCCGGCGCGAGTGGATGAACAAGATCTACCGGGAGTTGCCAGCTGGGGCGATTCTTATTCAAAGCTGGGATTTGCCTTTCAAAAATAGTGAATCCAGCGCGAAGTGCGCTGGTATCGTTATGGCGCGAAAAGGCGCGGAGATATTCTTTGTTGATGTGGTAAATGACAAAATGGATTTTCCCACCAGCGCGACAGCCATCCGCAGTTTGACCGCAAAGCATCCGCGAGCGCGGGCAAAGGTGGTTGAGGATAAGGCAAACGGCCCTGCCATCATTTCGTATTTGCAGAAAGATATCCCAGGCATGATCGCGTTTAACCCGAAGGGGAGCAAGGAGGACAGGGCCTTATCTGTGTCCCCTTACTTTGAGGCGGGGAACGTGTATTTCCCGGAATACGCGCCGTGGAAGGGCGATCTGATAAGTGACCTCCTGCGGTTTCCGTCCGGGGTCTACAAAGATACTGTCGACGCGACGGTCCAGGGGATACTGTATCTCATGGATAAGCCTATTTCAAAACTCGGTAAAACTGACAACGCGCTGGGCAAAACAAGCTACTGGCGCCGGTAAATGAGGTGGAGGGCTATATGGCACGGGGGAACGCTTTCACAGAATACGGGCGCTTGGGGCAGTTCAGATACGGTTCCGGCATGGGATCGGGCATCTTCTACGAGGAGTTTTTACGCGAATTACGCGGGCGCAAGGGTATAGAGGTTTTCAAGGAGATGTCCGAGAACGACGATATTGTCGGCGCGGTGCTGTTCGCGATTGAAATGCTGATGCGGCAAGTGGAATGGAATGTTCAGGAGGCCGGGAACACAGCAGACGATAAGCGCGCCGCCGAGTTCATTTTCTCTTGCATGAGCGATATGGACGATACCTGGACCGACTTTATAAGCGAGGTGCTATCCTTCCTGACCTTTGGATGGTCGTATCATGAGATTGTTTATAAGCGGCGCATGGGCGCGTCGGGTCGCCCGGAAACCAGAAGCAAGTATGATGATGGTTTGATCGGATGGCGCAAACTTCCGTTGCGTAGCCAAGATACTCTTTGGGAGTGGTCATATGATGACCGCGACGGCCTGAAAGGGCTGATTCAGTGCGCCCCGCCGCATTTCGAGCAGGTATTTATACCCATTGAGAAAGCCCTGCATTTCAAAACCAAGAGCCGCAAGGCAAACCCCGAGGGCCGCAGCCTTTTGCGTAACGCATACCGCGACTGGTATTTTAAGCGGCGCATTCAGGAGATCGAGGGCATTGGCATAGAGCGCGATCTCGCGGGCCTGCCACTGTTGCAGCCCCCAGATGGAACGGATTTATGGGACGGAAGCCCCGAAATGAATGAGCAGCTGGCGCGAGCGGAGCGAATCGTGCGAAGCGTAAGGCGCGACGAAAGTGAAGGCTTAGTGATTCCTCCTGGCTGGATCTTCACTCTAACCACAACGGGCGGTCGCCGGCAGTTTGACACCAACGCCATAATTGAGCGATACGACAACCGCATTGCTATGACCGTCCTTGCGGATTTTGTATTGCTTGGCCATGAGAAAGTCGGCAGTTTTGCCCTATCCAGTGACAAAACCGAGTTGTTCGGTATCGCGCTGGGTACATATCTCGGTATGATTTGCGAGGTGTTCAATAGCCAAGCCATCCCCCGCCTTATCGACCTGAACGGAGACGCCTTCAAGGGCGTCACCGGCTATCCCGAGCTGATCCACGGTGACATCGAGACGCAAGACCTTTCCAAGCTGGGAAGCTTTGTTAAAGAAATGGTTAGCGTGGGCGCCATTGTCCCTGACGAAAATCTGGAGGACTACCTCCGCATGGCCGCCGATTTGCCAGAACGCGACTTTGACACCGCCTATACGAGCGGCAAGGAAAGCACATCGGGAAAACCCCCTTCGCCGGCTGTTGGTGATGGGGATGATTCAGACCCGGATGCTCCGGAGGATGGGGAGGAATAGCTGGTGTTCGTTTTCAGAAAGTGCGAACGGCAACGCGCAATCCCCATTGCGAAGGCTAGTGGCGAAAATGCTGCCATACTGAGGCGGCTGCGCTCATTTCTTGACCCAGAGGAACCGAAAATAGTTAAATGGCTTCATAGCCTGTGGAAAGAGCAGCAAAACGCGATTACATACAAAGAACTTCTCGCAGCTGCTTTATCAGGGGAGGTTACACAGGAAACCCTTGATAGATGGTTTCAGGATTACACCCGTTTTGTGAATACGAACCTTGTTCCACTATGGGAAAAGGCTATGGCGGCCGGTGCCGCAGACCGAATGAGGGCATATCCGTATTACCTATACGACCCCAATGTTAGCTTTGCCCAGATCTTTGTCCGGGATCGTGCTGCCGAGCTGATTGTAAATTTGGCTGAAGAGCAAAGAAACGCCATTCGCTCAATGGTAGCGAGAGCGACCCATTACGATGCGGTAACCCCCGACATCCTTGCGACGGTTATGCGGCCCGCAATTGGACTGTACCCAAGGCAAGCGGTGGCGAACATTAATCTCTACAACACCGTTAGAGAAGCCCTCTTGAAAGAAAACCCGCTTATGAGGTTGGCCACTGCGGAAAAGCGCGCAAAAGAAGCCGCGGCGCGATATGCCGCGCAGCAGCACCGCTACAGAGCTATGAGCATAGCGAGGACAGAACTAGCCTCTGCTTATAACGCGGGTGGCTTTGCGGCCACGCAGGACGCTCGGAATCAAGGGCTAATTGGGGATTGCAAAAAAACTTGGCTCGCCGCCGATGATGAGCGGATGTGTTCAGCGTGTGGAGGCGCGGACGGCGAAAGCGTAAATATGGATGATCGCTTTCGCAACGGCGTCCTATTGCCCCCGGCCCACCCCTCATGCCGGTGCACCGTGGCCTATGAGGAGATATCGGGAGCGGTGATGCCGATTGCGCCAGTGGCCCCGGTTGTGAGCCCGCCGCCAACCGTTCCCCCGCAAGCGACATCCGGCACACCGATCTTGCAACCTGGCACTGCACCAGCTATAATAAATACAGACCAGCAGCTTCTTAACGATTTCAAAGATCAACTCGACACCCTCCCACAAATGCCCAGCAGCTATAAACGAGACCTCGCCAACAGATTCTCGGCGGGAAGCGAGGATGCCCGACGTGTATATGTCAGGCATGTTGGGCCAAACTCTGTAGCGGATGGAGCGGCCAAGTCGACTGCACATTACAAACCCGGTTCCAATCAGATATATATGAACTACGCCAGCGACAAAATAGACCGTCGAGGTTCTGGAAACACATTTTTCCACGAACATGGGCATTATATTGATTGGAACAGCCGCGCAACCAGAACTGACCCTGTCCAGTCGAGAAAAACGCCGGCTTTCGGTCAGGCGATTCGAGACGATATAAAAGCGCTTGAGAAAGCGATAAAGTCGCAGTATGGGGTGAGGCGAAAGGCCGATATCTACCGTAAGATGGCCTCCGATATGCTATCTCAATACAAAGCTGAAGATATTAACGGTATATCCGATATTATCGAAGGGGTTGCAAAGATCCCGAGTCCCATGGGCTACGGCCACGGTGTAAGCTATTGGAACAGTATGCCGGTTGAAGTGGAAGCGTTCGCGCATATGTTCGCAGCCCAGTTTGACGCAAAGAAGCTGGAGGCAATTAGAAGATATCTTCCCAACACTTTAGCGGAGTTCGAAATGCTGCTGAAAGGAATTATTTAGTTATGAGCGATATTCTCGATATTTTGAAAACACCTGAATATCAACAATACTCCAAACGGTTCAAAGCAAGTATTGGATTCAATATGTGCGTAGATGTTGATTGCCTCGAAAACAAAGCCGGTGCGCTGTTCTCCCTTGAGGGTATGTCTTGCGAGGAGTGTTTAGCGCTCATAACCTCCAGCATAGCGCAAAAAAAAGATTTGCTGCAAGACCATGTCAAAGAAAATAAGGTTTCGTTTGACGCGACACTAATATATTGATGTTGTAGCGCTTGCTTGCAACAAATATACGCTGTGTTAAAGCGCCTTGTACAGGGGCGCTTTTTGCGTTCTGCGGAAGGGAGGATTCGTATGGGAGCAAAGACATTCGGGCAAATACACGGCCCGCTGGAGCCTGCGGACAACATGAAAAAGGCGCACCAGCTGACCGTGCTGAAATCAGATGACGATAAGCGTCAGATATTCGGCTGGGCCTCGGTGGCCGTCCGTGCGAGCGGTGAGGTTCTGGAGGATTTAGAGGGGGACATCATAGAGATTGACGAACTGGAAAACGCGGTCTACGAATATGTGCTTAATTTTCGCACAGCTGGGGAAATGCATGAGCGCGGCGGCGTCGGAACCTTGATCGAAAGCGTTGTGTTCACTAAGGAGAAAATGCGCGCCATGGGAATCCCGGAGGGATTGGTGGGAGAGGCGTGGTGGGTCGGCTACCAAATTACGGATGATGAGGTGTGGAAAAAGATAAAAGCAGGCACATACCGTTCTCTGTCTATCGAGGGCCACGCCCAGCGCGTCCCGGTATAGCCGCCACAAGGCGTTTTGTATGGTAAAATAGCAACCCGGCGCGGCATCCCCGCGCCTTTTTATATCCCCATACCTGAGAAAGGAGGAACGAGCAAACATATGCCAAACTCTCTAAAAGGATTGCAGATCGTGAGCGCTGACCTTTGCCCGGAGGGATGCAACCAAGACGCGGATATCTGCCTTTTCAAGCGTCATGATCCGCATTCGGCAGAACCGGCGACGGTTAACCATCCAGCAGAAAACAGTCAGGGCATTGTGGCAAAGCTTACGGCAGCCATCGCGGGGGCCTGTGCGCAGCTTGGCCTTACGCCAGCAGCTCCAGTGGCGAAAGAGGCTCAGACATTTGGCGATGAAATGTACCGTGAGCGCCTACGTGAAGTCACCGGAGAATCGTGGTCAATGGCCTACGCCTTGAATGACAGCCTGACATCTATCATCTGCGACGATGATCTGACGGAGGATGCCAAGCGCGCTATGATGCTCACCAGTTTGGAGGAATTCACAGCAACAGCGCGAAACGCTATTCCCAATTGGGCCAAAGGCGAGCGCGCAGAAACAGGCGGGCCGGTGATCAAGTCGCAAGCAGCGCAGGCGGCTTTTGACGCATACTGGGCGATACAGTACAGTGAAAGCGCTCCACCCCCTGCGGCCACGACCGAAACCAACACCGTGGGCAAAGCCCCCAACCAGAAAAAGGAGGAAACGGACACTATGAAAATTGACATGAGCAAAATGACCGCCGAGGAGCAGGCCACGCTTGCCGAATTCGAAAAGAAGTACGGCATCGCGGAGCCGACCGCCTCCCCTGCGGTACTGGCCACCGGCACTGGCGACGGTGGTGTGGCAAAGGGCGCGGAGCCGTCTGGGGCGACTGCTGCAGGGGGCGCATCGGCCACGCCGGAACTGCACCCCGAGGTTAAGAAAGCCCTTGATGAAGCGGCAAAACTGCGCAAGGCGCAGGACGCGAAGATCGAGGAACTGACCAAAAGCCTTGAAATCAAAGACCTGACCGCCGTGGCCAAGAAATACGAGATTATCGGGAAAAAGGCCGATGAACTCGCGCCAAAGCTGTATGAACTGAAAAAGGCGGGCGGCACGGCTTATGACGACACCATTGCCCTGTTGGACGAACAGCTGGCTCTTGTTGAAAAGAGCGGCTTGTTTGGCGAGGTAGGCCACAACACCAGCGGTGGCATCGGTGCGGGCGGCGAGCTCGACGCAAAGGCCGCTGAAATCCAAAAGGCCAACACCGGCATGAGCCATGCGGAGGCGTTCGCCAAAGCGTATGAGACTTACCCGGATTTGGCCGCGCAGTACGAAAAAACCTATACGGGGAGGGCGTAAATAATGGCATACGTTGAAGGAAACAAGATGGAAAGGCTCAACGCCTTTATCAACGATTCTCCGACAATCGCGGAGAAAGCAGGAGCGGACATCGCGGCCCCGGCACACAAGGCCGTTATGTACGACGAGGACGGCAACGTGGTGCTTGCCACCAGCGGCGATGCAGCGATCGGACTCTTGCTGAGCGATAACCTTGATCCGCTCAGGAAAGGACAGACCGTTACCGTTCTAATCAGCGCGATAGGCTTGTTGGAAGCAGGCGGGGCGATTGCAAAGGGTGCCGCAGTAACCATCAACGCCAACGGACAGGGCATTACCGCAACCGCTGACGATGCTATATTCGGCAGAGCATTTACCGCCGCTGCCTCTGCCGGCGAATGCATCCAAATCCGCATTTAACAAGGAGGATATAAGAAATGTCTCACTATACGCCTGAACAATTTCAGGAGAATGTGCGCAAGGGCATTTTCAGGCCGCACATCTACCTGACCAACCTCGCCCTCGCGTTCTTCCAGAACCCCGGCAACTTCGTGAGCAAGCAAATGTTCCCTATGGTTCCCGTTTCGCTTTCCTCCGCCCGGTTTTACGAGTTCGACAAGGGCGACCTCACCCGAGACAACGTAAGCCGTAAGCCGGAGATGGGGCATGTTGCCCCCGCCGTCTTTGGGAAGCGCGAGCAGTATTACCACTGCGAGGTGGACCAGATCATCACCGGCATCGACCAGATTTCCACGCTCGACTTTCAGCGCGCCAACGCGCCCGGCGTAATCGATCCCCGCAGGGCAAAGGCCCGTTTCGTTGCGGAGCAGCTCAACATCCATATGGATAAGGTGTGGGCCGGGAAGTATTTCAACGCGGAAAGCTGGAGCAACGTATACGAGGGCGTGGACTCGGAGCCGGCCGCAGGATCCAAGCAGTTCTGGTACTTCGACAACGACAACTGCGACCCTGTTGTACTGTTCGACGCATGGAGGAATGAGCTGCTGCTGGCTGGCCTCCGTGAGCCCAACAAAGCATGTTTTGGCGTGAATGCTTTTACGGCCCTGAAAAAGAACCCCTCCATCTTGGAGCGCATCAAGTATCAGGGCAGCGAGGCGAACCCCGCGAACGTGACCGCCAACGTGCTTGCGCAGCTTTTCGGCCTGCGTGAAATCGTTGTCGGCAAGAGCATCATCAACGAGGCTCCAGTGGGTCAGCCGAACGACCTTCAATTCATCTGCAACCCCAACGATGTGCTGATGTGCTACGCTACCGACGCTCCTGCCATTGACGAACCCAGCGCGGGGTATACGTTCACTTGGGATATGCTCGGCAACGGCCAGTATGTGGCATTGCAGCAGTACCCCGGCGAACCGTCCACGCACACGGAATTCATTGAGGGCTTGGTCTGCAC
>QMCE01002109.1_pt1 | contig 11033 bp, 10 predicted proteins | sample 1821851 | NCBI WGS metagenome assembly QMCE01 (sample SAMN09453174, study PRJNA476694) | Termite gut metagenome, whole genome shotgun sequencing project. | isolation source: worker | host: Odontotermes sp. | place: South Africa:Pretoria | collected 2016-01-28
CACCGAGATCGGCGCCGTGAAGGTCCTCACCAGGGAGGAGATGGCCGGCACGACGCCGCTGCAGAAGGACACCCAGTCCGGCTCCACCGCCCAACCGTGGCGGCGCCTCCACCAATCGGCGATCGAGGCGGCGTATGCCTCCGGCAGATGGGAATAACCGTAGACCCCGCTGGCGGCCCGGGCCAGGACCGCCTGGGTGATGGCCGGAGCCGTGGCGAAGTCCATGTCGGCGACCCACATCGGCAGCTCGCCGGGAGCCACCGCCCACTTCTCCGAACCGGTGCCCATCCGGTCGATGACCGTGTCGAAATCGTACATCAGGAAACCCTCCTCGTCTTGGGGCCGGGCCACCGCAGGTCACGCCCTGGCCCGCCCCTTCCGGTCACCTCCGACAATGCCACCCCTCAACCAGGACCGCAAGGCATTCCCCCGCGGGAGTCGGCCCGCCGACGCCCGGGGCCGGCCGGGTCACCGCCCCGCGGCCTCGCCGACGAGGATCTGGGTCTTGGCCGGATCGATCCGCTCAGGGTCGAGGATGAGCTCCCCCACCGCGTCGCAGCGGATGACGCCCGAGGAGGGGTTGATGATCGAGCCGACCTTGCCCAGAATGGTGGCGTCGACCTCGGAGTACTCGAAGGCCAAGGTGGTGTCGATCAGGCGGCAGTCCCGCATCACCAGGTGGTCGATGTAGCACAGCCCCTGCAGGGACTCGATGACGCAGTTGATGAAGGTCAGGTTGCTGGAGTTCCAACCCAGGTACTCCCCGATGATGGTGGAGTCCCGCACGACCACGTCATGGCAGTTCCAGAAGGCGTCCTTGGAGAGCAGGATCGAGTTCGACACCTCGATGTCGCTGGCGCCGTCGAAGGCGTAGTTGCCCGACAGCCGCAGATGGTCGGCCCTGATCCCCCGGGCGTTCATGGCGAAATAGTCGCCCTTGGCGCTCACCCGGTCCAGCGTGATGTCCTCACAGCTCCAGAGGGTTTCCTGGGCGATGGGCAGGTCGACGTCCACCAGGCGGATGTTCTTCGAGCGGCGAAAGGTCTTGGGCGCCTCGATCGAGGAGCCGGTGAAGTCGACGCCGTCGGCGTACCAGATGCCCGAGCGGGCGGTCTCGCTCAGGACACAGGCGGTGGCGGTGACCTGGCGGGTGTACCAGAGGGGGTACTTCCACTCGAAGACGACCCGGTCGAGCCTCAGATCCGAACCGTGTTTCAGAGGCGACTCACCGTCGGCGAAGACCGTGTCGGTGATGTCCAACCCCTGGCCCCAGAAGAGGGCCCTCTCCCCGGTCAGACGCTGCTGATCCACTTTTTGTCTTTCCACGATCCTTCTTTCGTCAGGGCGGGTTGTCTGCCAGCTCCTCGCCGCGGTCTCAGACCAGGACGAGCTCGGCCTTCTGGAAACTCTTGACATCGGTGAAACCGGTGGAGGCCAAGGTGCGGCGCAGGGCCCCGACCAGGTTCATCGAACCGTCAGCCACCGAACTGGGACCGACCAGGATCTCCTCCAGGGTGGCGACGACGTCGAAGTGGGCTCGCCGGCCCCGCGACAGGGTCGGATGCCAGGCCTCCGGACCCCAGTGGTAACCCTTGCCAGGCGCCTCCTCGGCCCGGGCGAAGGGCACCCCCACCATGGCGGCGTCGGCGCCACAAGCCAAGGCCTTGGCGACGTCGCCGGAGCCGCCGATCGAACCGTCGGCGATGACCGCCACATAGCGCCCGCCGGACTCGTCCAGATAGTCGCCCCGGGCCGCCGCCACGTCGGAGATGGCCGTGGCCATCGGCACCTCGATGCCCAGGACCTGGTGGATGGCCCGACGGGCGCCGCCGCCGAAACCCACCAGGACCCCGGCCGCCCCCGCCCGCATCAGGTGCATGGCCGTGTGATAGTTGGCACAGCCGCCGACGATGACCGGCACCTCCAGGGAGTGGATGAAGGTGGTCAGATCAAGCGAGTTGGCCCGCGAGGAGACGTGCTGGGCCGAGACCGTCGTCCCTCGGATGATCAGGAAGTCCAGCCCGCCCCTGACCGCCCGGTCCGCCAGGGAGCGGACGTGTTTCGGCGAGAGCGACCCGGCGAAGGGCACTCCGGCGGCCCTGATCTCGGCCAGGCGGGCGTCGATCAGTTCCGGTTTGACCGGTTCGGCGTAGACCTGCTGCAACTTGCGGGTGGCCGCCAACTGGTCGGAGATGGCCGCCAGTTCGGTGAAGACCGGGACCGGGTCCTCGTAACGGGTCCACAGCCCCTCCAGATTGAGCACGCCCAGGCCGCCCAGCCGGCCGACCTCGACGACGGTGGCGGGCGACATCACCGAATCCATCGGCGCGGCGATCAGGGGGAACTTCAGGTCGACCGCGTCGATCTTCCAGGTCAGATCGACGTCGTCGATGTCCCGGGTCCGCTTGGTCGGGACGATCGCCACATCGTCGAGCCCATAGGCCTTCTCCGCCCGCTTGCTCCGGCCGATGTCGTACATTCGCCCACTCCTCGCCTCTGCGTCTGATGGCAGCTTGCCCGACAGCCAAGTCTACCGGCTCCCAGGGGAGAGCCGCGCCGCTCTCAGGACCTCAGGAATGGGAGGAGTAGTTGGGCGCCTCGACCGTCATCTGGATGTCATGCGGATGGGACTCCCTCAACCCCGCCGCCGTGATCCGGATGAACCGTCCCCGGCTCTGGAGCTCGGGCACCGTCCGGGCCCCGGTGTAGAACATCGACTGGCGCAGCCCGCCGACCAACTGGTAGGCCACCGCCCCCACCGGCCCGCGGTAGGCCACCTGGCCCTCAATCCCCTCCGGGATGAGCTTGTCGTCGCTGGTGACGTCCGCCTGGAAGTAGCGGTCCTTCGAGTAGGACATCTTGCGGCCCCGAGCCGCCATGGCGCCCAACGAGCCCATGCCGCGGTAGGACTTGAACTGCTTGCCGTTGATGAAGACCAACTCCCCCGGCGACTCCTCGCAGCCGGCCAGCAGGGAGCCCAGCATGACAGTGCCGGCGCCGGCCACCAGCGCCTTGGCGATGTCGCCGGAGTACTGCAGGCCGCCGTCGCCGATGATGGGCACCCCGGCCGGTTTGCAGGCCTGGGCCGCGGCGTAGATGGCGGTCACCTGGGGCACCCCCACTCCGGAGACCACCCGGGTGGTGCAGATCGAGCCGGGACCGACCCCGACCTTGACCGCGTCCGCCCCGGCCTCGACCAGAGCCTTGGCCCCCTCGTAGGTGGCGACGTTGCCGCCGATGATGTCGACCTCCCGAGCGGCCGGCTCCGCCTTCAGCCGCCGGATCATGTCGGTCACCGCCCGGGAGTGGCCATGGGCGGTGTCGACGATGATGGCGTCGACCCCCGCCTCGACCAGGGTCATGGCCCGCTGCCAGCCGTCACCGAAGAAACCGACGGCGGCGCCGACCCGCAGGCGCCCGGCCGGGTCCTTCGAAGCATTGGGGTACTGGCCGGACTTGACGAAGTCCTTCAGGGTGAACAGGCCGGTCAAACGGTTGTCCTGGTCGACCAGGGGCAGCTTCTCGATCTTGTGGGCCGCCATCCTGGCCAGGGCCTCGTCGGCCGGGATCCCGGGATAGCCCGTCACCAGGGGCATCGGCGTCATGACCTCCCGGACCAGTTTGTCCGGGTCGTCCTCGAAGCGCATGTCCCGGTTGGTGACGATGCCGATGAGGCGGCCGTCCTCGTCCACCACCGGCACGCCGGAGATCCGGTAGGTCCCCGCCAACTCGTCCGCCTCCCGGATGGTGCGGTCGGCCGTGATGGTGATCGGCTCGGTCACCATGCCCGCCTCGGAGCGTTTCACCCGGTCGACCTGATGGGCCTGGTCGGCGATCGACATGTTGCGGTGCAGGATGCCCATGCCGCCCTCCCGGGCCATGGCGATGGCCATCCGGGACTCAGTCACCGTGTCCATGGCCGCGCTGACCAGGGGGATCTTCAGTTCGATCCGGCGGGAGAAGCGGGTCGAGGTGTCCACCTCGGAGGGGATGACGTCCGATTCGACTGGTTGCAGGAGGACGTCGTCATAGGTCAGGCCCAACGCCGCGAAGGGTTCCGGCACCCCTTGGGGCCCCAGCTCAACTCCCAGTTCGATCCGATCAGTCATGCTCGCCTCTCTCTGCCACTCGGCCATCGCCGCCAGTCTAGATGAATCGTCCCCCGTCGGGCAGGTCCCGTCTCTGATCGGTCACCCGGCCTGGGCTCCGTCAGACGAATCCCCGCCCTGGGCCTGGGCGATTCGGGCCCGCAGACGCGCCAGCGCCTCGGTCAGACGCTCGACCGCCTGGACAGGATCGTCGACCCCGGCGACCGCGGCCTCCATCGGGCAGGAGCCTGTCCGGTCACGGTTGAGGATGGCCGCCACCGTCTGGTCGGCGCGGCAGGGGATCCGGCGGGCGCCGAGAAGGTCCTGCGCCGGTTCGCTCGCCACCATCGCGTGGACCCGGGCGACGCCGGCGGCGACGTAGAGCAGGGCGGCCGCCCGGCCGACCACCCGGTCCGCCGCCGAGAAGGCGGTCAGGTCGAGACCGGCCGCCAGCCAGTCGACCAGGGGCGCGACGCCGGGGGCGTCACTGACCAGGGTCTGGTCGCCCCGGCAGAGCACACAGGCGTGCCCGCCCGCGACCAGGAGCTCCCAGGCCCGGTCGGCGTCATTCACCGGCGACGGCTGTTCGCCAGGGCCACCGCCGCCAGGGCCACCGCCTGGACGATCAGTCCGGGCCAGGCCATCGCCCACTGGCCCCACCAGGCGCCGGCCGCCAGGGTCAGACCGGAGCCGGCCGCCAGAGCCGAGGCCGCAGACCAGAGCAGGGAAACCGCCGGCGCGGCCACCAGGACCAGAGGACCGGCCCAGAGAGCCGACCAGGACCTCAGCCTCCGGGCGACCAGGCCGGCCACCAAGCCGGCGGCCACCGCCTCGACCAGGACCAGCGCCAGCATGGCCGGCGCCGGCATCCCGGTCAGGGCGAAGGACACCAGAGGACCAGCCAGCCCGACGAGGAGGCCGACCGCCGGTCCGGCCAGGAGACCGACCAGGATGACCGGCAGGAAGAGAGGCAACCAGGTCTGGGCGAAGGCCGGGCCGGCCGCGGTGGCCTGGCCCGCGACGTGGAAGAGTTGGGGCGCCAGGACCGTCGCCACCACCGCGAGCGCGGCCGCCAGGGTGCGGCGGCCCACCCCCATCAGAGGCAGGGACGAGGACAGGGTGTTCTGTGACATGATGATCTCCTAATCGATCCGGACCAGGTCGTACCGCCGGGTGCCGACGCCGAGCTTGGCGGCGGACTCCACCGTCCGGATGCCGTGCTTGGACTCGATCCGTTCGATCAGGTGCTTCTTGCCAGGATCATCCGAGGCGTAGACCAGATCGACGCAGGCCTGGTCGAGGGCCACCGGATCGAGCGAGGCCAAGACGCCGATGTCGGCCAACTCGGGATCCTCGGCCTCGGCGCAGCAGTCGCAGTCGACCGACATGTTCTTCATGATGTTGACGAAGGCCATCCGGCCCGGCCCGAAGTGGGCGACCACCGCGCTGGCGGCGTCGGCCATCGAATCGAGGAAGGCGTCCTGCTCGACCTGGAAGGACTCCTCCAGATGGCCGGCGCCATGGATGTAGGACTTGCCGTGGGAGGAGGCGATGCCGATGGAGATGTTCTTCAGGGCGCCGCCGAAGCCGCCCATCGGATGTCCCTTGAAATGGGAGAGGACCAGCATCGAGTCGTACCGGGTCAGATGGGAGCCGACGAAGTCGCGCTTGATCTCCAGCCCGCGCGGGACCGGCAGTTCCAACTCGCCGTCCTCGTCGAGGATGTCGACCTCGGCGATGGCGGTCCAGCCGTGCGACTCCATGGTCTTCCAGTGCTCGGCGGTGGTGTTACGCCCCCCGGGGTAGGCCGTGTTGGCCTCGACGATGGTGCCATGGACCTGGTCGATCATCGGCTTGACGAAGTCTGGCCGGGTGAAGTTCTGATTGCCGACCTCGCCGGAGTGGAGTTTGACCGCCACCCGGCCGGGCAGGGCCAGACCGAGGGCCTCATAGGCCGCGATCACCGCCTCCGGGGTGACACTGGGGGTGAACATGACCTTCGCCGCATCGCTCATCGGGATCCGCCTTCCTCTCATCCGGCTCTCCTCCGGCCTTTTTCTCATCATAGATCCTTCCCGCCGGGAAGGCGGCCGGGGCGGGATCCGATCGCTCAGGCCTTGGGCGCCAGCCGGGACATGGCGTTGATGACCCGGTCGTAGCCGTCGTGGGCCGGATGGTCGGTCAGATGGGCCAGGAGTCGGTGGGTCAGGCGGCGCACCACCGGGATGGGCAGGCCCCAGTGGGCGGCCAGGCGCATCACCGTGGGATGGGCGATGATCCGCTCGAAGAGGTTCCCCATCCAGAAGTAGCCGCCCCATTCCCGGGTCAGGCGTTCGGGGTAGGCCGCCAGGATCCGGTCGGCCCCCCGTGAGCGCAGGCCCCGGGCGTGGGCCTGGATGATCTGGTCGGCGGCGAAACGGCCCGACTCCATGGCGTAGGAGATGCCCTCGCCGTTGAAGGGGTTGACGGTCCCGGCGGCGTCACCGACCAGCAGGAGGCCCTGGGCGCTCACCGGCTTGCGGTTGAAGCCCATCGGCAGGGCGGCGCCACGGACCGGACCGGCCTGGTTGGCCTCGGTGAAACCCCAGGCCTGCGGCATCGTCCCCAGCCAACGCCGCATCAGTTGGCGGAAGTCGACCTCCCGGTACCGGCCGGCGTCGGGCAGGCCCATGCCGACGTTGCAGGTGCCGTCGCCCAGGGGGAAGCTCCAGCCGTAGCCCGGCAGAAGATGGGAGCGGCCAGGCTCGCCGTCCCACAGCTCCAGCCAGGAGTCGAGCCAGCCCTCGTCGGCCATCGGCGAGCGGAAGTAGGCCCGCACCGCCACCCCGAGCGGGCGGGACTCCATCCGGCGCCGGCCCAGGCCCAGGGCCAACCGGGCCGAGTTGCCGTCGGCCGCCACCACCAAAGGCGCCTCGAAGCGGCGCCCGTCCTTGGCCTCCACTCCGGCGATCCGGCCCCGCCGCATCAGGGGGGTCTGGACGGTGACGCCGGTCAACAGGCTGGCTCCGGCCCCCACCGCCCGGTCGGCCAGGAACTGGTCGAAGACCTCCCGCCGCACCGTCAGACCGAAGGCGGGGAAGTCGGTCAGGTCGGGCCAGGGCATCAGGTAGTGGGCCCGGCCGACATGGATCCTGAGCCCGCTGGTGCGCTGCCAGTCCAGCGAAGGGAGGTCGACCCCCAGCAGGGTCAGCTCCTTGACCGCCCGGGGGGTGAGGCCGTCGCCGCAGACCTTCTCCCGCGGGAAGCTGGCCTTCTCCAGCAGGAGGACCTTGAGACCGGCCCGGGCCAGGTGGATCGCCGTCGCCGACCCCGCCGGCCCGGCCCCGACCACGATGACGTCCCCGCTGGCGCATACTGTGGTGGTCATGGAACTCCTTCAGCCTCGTCCGGTACGACCCAAGCATAGGGCTTCAGTCGCCCGGCCATCCGGATGGAGACCCCAGGAAGCGCCCTGGCCGGGCGGGGTATCCTTGGCTTCCGTGTCCACTGATGATGTCCGTGTCGTGGCGATCGACCAGAGGCTGAATCCGATCGACGCCCTGCCGACCGACCAGGAGGTGACCTGCTGGTTGCGGCAGGGGGACGGCATGGTCGGCCGGGGCGTCGCCCACGCCCGCACCTTCCGCAGCGCCGCCGAGGCCGCGGCCTGGTGGCTGGACCTGGCCGCCAGCACCCCCCCGGGGATCGACCTCGACCTGGCCGACGAGCCGATGGCCTCGCCGGTGGCCTTCATCAGCTTCCCCTTCGCCCCGGACGGCGACTACGAGCTGGTGGTGCCGAAGACCGTCGTCGGGCGGCGGCGGGGCCGGGCCTGGTTGACGGCCTGGGGCAACTGCGACCGGGACTTGGACGAGATCTTCCAGGGGGCGACGGACCAGCCGGCGCCCGGCCCGTCGCCGGACTTCCGACCGGGCGGGCTCGACCATCAGGGCTGGGTCGAGGCAGTCGAGCAGGTCATCGGCCGCATCCGGGCCGGCCAGGTCGAGAAGGTCGTCCTGGCCCGGGAAGAGACCGTCAGCGGCGCCCTGCCGACCCTGCGCCAGATCATCGTCCGCCTGGCCGCCCTCTACCCCCAGACCTGGACCTTCTGCGTCAAGGGCCTGGTCGGGGCCAGTCCCGAGCTCCTGGTCCGCCAGGACCGGGGTCTCATCAGCTCGCGGGTCCTGGCCGGCACCATCCCGGGCGGACCCGGCCAGGCCGATCTGGCCCAGGCCCTCAGCTCCTCCTCCAAGGACCTGGCTGAGCACCAGTACGCCGTCCAGTCGGTGGCCGCCGCTCTCTGCCCCCACGTCACCAGCCTGCATGTGCCGGAGGTGCCCTTCGTCCTCAGCCTGCCGAACGTCTTGCACCTGGCCTCCGACATCACCGGCGCCGCCGTCGCCGGCTCCGACGTGATCCGTCTGGCCGACGCCATCCACCCCTCAGCGGCCGTCTGCGGCACCCCGACCGAGCCGGCCCTCGGCCTCATCCAGGAGTTGGAGCAGTTGGACCGGGGTCGTTACGCCGGTCCGGTCGGCTGGATCAACGCCCGCGGGGACGGCGAGATCGCCCTGGCCCTGCGCTGCGGCCTGGTCGGGGACCAGGAGGCCCGGATCTTCGCCGGGGCCGGCATCGTCGCCGGCTCCGATCCCGAGACCGAGTGGGCCGAGACGGCGGCCAAGCTCCTGCCCATGAGGCAGGCCCTGGCCGGCTGACCTTGCCCCCGGCCTGGCGCGGCACCCTTCCAGCCGACAGCCCGGTCCCCACCTGAGCTGGCCGGCTGACCTGCCCCCGGCCTAGCGCCGCCTCAGCCCCGTCACCAGGGCGATCAAGCCGGCGCCGGCCAGGATCGCCCGGACGATCCGACGGGTCTGGCGCGCCTGGCCCTGAGCCAGGCGGCGTTCGAGAGCCTGGCCCAGCTCCACCTCCAGCGAACCGTCGTCCAGTTTCTGGGCGACCGAGATCAGGTGGAAGGCGGTCGGGAGGAGGCCGCCGACCAGGTCCTTGCCCTGGCCCACCAGGTCGTGGACCGCCCCCAGGGGCGAACCACCGGTGACGTGGGGGGCGCCGGCGGCGATCAGGTCCATCGCCGGGTCGAGCCGCAGGCAGAGGCCGATGACCGTGACCAGGGCCTTCCCGAGGAAGGTCGTCCGCCCCGGCAGGGTGATGGGCTGGGTGAAGATGAAGTGCTGGATCTCGGCCAGGGAAGCCGGATCGACCGCCAGGTCGAGCTTGCCCCTCATCATGGAGTCCACCATCGAGGAACCGGTGTAGAAACCGGCGACGTCGCCGACCAGGGCGGTGACGTAGGGCTCGATCAGGTCGGTCAGGGCCTTGGTGTCGGCGCCAGGACCGAGGAAGCCGAGGTCCTTCAGGGCCCGGACGATGCCGGCGGCGTCGCGCTTGACCAGGCCGAGGACCAGACGGGCGTACTGCTCCCGGGAGCGGGCGGGCAGGGAGCCCACCATGCCGAAGTCGATCAGCTGGATGACGCCGTCCGAGCGGACGAGGACGTTGCCGGGGTGGGGGTCGGCGTGGTAGAAACCGTCGTCCAGGACCATCTGGAAGAAGACGTCGGCCAGATCGCGCGCCAGCTCGGGCCGGTCGATGCCCTGACGGTCGATGGCCGCCAGATCGTCGATCCGGACCCCGTCCATCCATTCCATAGTCAACACCCGCCTGGTGGAGCGCTCCCAGAAGATCTGGGGGATGTCGACGTGGGGGTTCATCAGGAGGTTGCGCTGGCAGGTCTCGGCGTTGCGCCCCTCCTTGAGGAAGTCCAGCTCATCGGTGAAGGTGGTGACCAGATCGGTCGTCAGGGCGGCGACGTCCAAGCGGTCGCCCAGGTGGAAGACCCGGTCGACCAGACGCAGGACCGACCGCAAAGATTTGAGGTCGGTCGCCACCAGGGGCTCGATGCCCGGGCGCAGCACCTTGACGACCACCGGGCGCCCGTCGGGCAGGCTGGCCCGGTGGACCTGCCCCAGAGAGGCGGCCGCGACCGGCACCGGGTCGAAGCCGGCGTAGAGGCGGTCGACCGGCTGGCCGAGTTCGGCCTCGACCAGCTCGACGATCTGATCGACCGGCACCGCCGGCAGGGAGTCCTGGAGCTGGGAGAGGACGTCGATGTACTCCTGGGGCAGCAGGTCGATCCGCACGCTCATGAACTGGCCCAGCTTGACGATCAGCCCGCCCATCCGGATGGCGAAGCGGACGAACTCCTCGGCCTGACGGGTGTAGAGCGCGCTGGCCGCCGCCTCCTGACGGGCGCCGCGCAGCAGACGGGTCTTCTTCAGCCACCAGAGCTGCCAGATGTACTTCCCCGCCAACCCCAGTGAGCGGGCGTAGCGCAGGGCTCCGGACGGGTTCATACGCCCGGGACCGCCACCCCGCCGGCCCCATCCGCCTCGGGCCGCCCATCGGCCTCGCCCGCCGCCTGGTCATCGCCCTCGGCCTCCCCCGCCACCGCGGTGAAGGAGTCGAGGAAGTCCTGGGCCCCGGACGACAGCTTGTTGAGCTTGGTCATGAAGAAGTCGGCGAAGCCCTCGAAGACGTCGGCCTTGATCAGGACCAGGGAGCCGTTGAGCTTGTTGGCGAAGACCATCAACTTGTCGCCCGGATCGATGCCCAACTCCCGCCGGGCCTCGGCCGGCAGGGCGATCTGACCGCGTTCGCCGACGGTGGCCGCGCCGTAGACCTTGCCGGGACGGGGGACGTACTGCCAGGGGAAACTGCCTGCTTCCGGTTTACTTGTCATCGCTCACTCTCCTTGTCTGCGTCTCGGAACGACTGGCGCCCCGAGATGTGTTTTGTCATGTATTTCATACTTTACATGATAAAGGAGGCTTCGGGAAGCTCAGCGCCTCACATCGAGACCCGGGAGACCGGCATCCCCGAGTCGGCCGAGATGCCGAGGGGGGAGGGCTCCACCCCCGCCCGGACCAACTGGGCGCCGACGGCGGCGAT
>QMCE01002110.1_pt1 | contig 11031 bp, 10 predicted proteins | sample 1821851 | NCBI WGS metagenome assembly QMCE01 (sample SAMN09453174, study PRJNA476694) | Termite gut metagenome, whole genome shotgun sequencing project. | isolation source: worker | host: Odontotermes sp. | place: South Africa:Pretoria | collected 2016-01-28
CCTGCTACGTCCGCACGGAAATGACCGCGAAGCAGATTGCGGAAAAGTTCGGCGAGGACAACGAGGGGCTGTCGGCGGAAGTTCGCGCAACCCTCGGAAGCCCGGACGAATTGAGCAGGAAGTTCGTCGTGTTCCGCGCCATGCAGCCGATGGGGACATTCGGAAAGCTTCCCGTCCGGATCGTGGACGACGGCTGGAAGTTCGAGACCGTGTATTTCCTCGACAGTTCCTCATCCGAGGTACGGCGGGACGGGAAGCCGGAAAAGGTGCTGCGCTGGGAGTGGCACCGCACCGCACCCTTCATCGCCGTTCGCTGGCGGCGCACCAGCCGTCATCCCTACGGCACGTCGCCGGGCAAGCGCATTCTGTCCGAGCAGAAGATGCTCCAGGTGATGGAGGTGAAGTACGCCGACGCGGTGGAAAACCAGGTCGACATCCCCGTTGTGGCGGACGCCGAGACGGCGAAGTACGTACAGACGCATGGCCGTCTGCCGAAGGTCGTCGTCGAGAATGTCGAGTCCCGCGGCGCGCAGGGGGCGCGGCCGCTCATGAACAACTACCAGCCGAATTTTCCGGAGTACCGGAACAACCGGGAGGACATCATCGGCCGCATCAAGGCGGCGTTCTACTACGACCAGTGGCGGGCCATCGCGCAGATTGAGCGGCAGATGACCGCGTTCGAGGTGGACGCGCGGCTGAACGAGAAGATAGCGCAGCTCGCGCCTATCGTCGAATCCTTCACGAGCCAGCTTTTCACGCCGATTCTCGAACGCGCGTACTCGATTTGCCTGCATGACCTCATGCTCATCGCGCAGCCGCCGGAAATCATCGCCGACAAGGAATTCCGCATCGAATACGAGGGCGACTACTCGAAGAGCATCAAACAGGTGGAGGTCGAGCGGATAGCCCAGTTTGTGACCTCCGTGCTGAACACCGCCGCTCCGCTGGCGCAGCTTGATCCGGAGCAGATGCAGCGAATGCTGGCGAGCGTCAAGTTTGATGAAATCGTCCGCTATACGGCGAAACAATATGACGTTGCGCCGGAAATCATGCGAGACGCCTCCGACGTTGACCGGATGATGCAGGCAGCGGCGCAGGCAGCGCAACAGCAGCAAACCATGGCGACGATTCAGCAGGGCGCAGACGTGGCGGCAACGCTTGGACAGGCCAAGATGACGCCGGACGCTGTGCTGGGGCAGTTGTTTGCGGGCGCACAGCCGCAGGGGAGCATGAATGCCGCCGCGTGAGTATGAACACCCCGCAGACCGCCTTCAGCGCGAGGAGGCGGAGCGCATCGAACAGGAGCGCATCAAGCAGATGCATGATGCGTCGCTGCGGAGAGCCTACATCGCCGTCGCATCTACCCCGGAAGGGCGTACCGTGTTGGCCGAGTGGGTGAATGACTACACTGCCGCGCTGGCAAGCATCCAGTACAAGGGCAATTCGCAGGACTCGTACAACCTCGGCCGCGCCTATCAGGCGGAGGAAATCCGGAAGACCCTGCAACAGGTTCTGCCGAGGGAACTGTACCTCGAAATCATTTATCCGAAGGGAGAAGGCGATGGAAGTGAATGACCCGATCAGTGAAGCCGCACAGGATAACACCGCACCGGCCGCAGACGGACAGCAGCAGGGCAGCGTCAACATGGACACGGTTCTCGATGGTCAGGACGGCGCGGCGGGCGATGTTCCGCAGCCGAAGCAGGACGCCGAATCGAATCCGGTCAACATGGGGACGATGCTTGATGACGACGGCGAACAGCAGGACGAAGGCACGGAGGGCGACGAGGAACCCGGCGCTGATGGCGAGCAGTACGCGCTCACGTTCACCGAAGGCGTCGTCGCCGACCCCGAAGCCGTGAAGGTGTTGAATGAGGTCGGCAAGGAATTCGGCATCACAGGCGAAAAGGCGCAGACCCTCGCGACCGCAGCGACCGAATACGCCGGTCGGCAGGTCAAGGCGACAATCGACGGTGCGGAAAAGAAGTTCGTCGAAATGCGCCTCGCCGACCGCGCCGCGACAAAAAAGGCGTGGGGAGCCAACTTCGACGCCTACCGCACCGAGGCGGGCCTGGGGTTGGCGCGCATGGAGCGCGACGGCCTCCTGCCGAAGGACTTCAAGTCCAGCGACCTGCAATTCCTGTTGGAAAAAGAGTGGTTCCTGAACATCCTGCGCCGCGAACACCAGCGCAATGCTGAACAGCCGGGATTCATGGGCGAGCGCGGCGGCACGGGGAGTGGCGGCGACAGTCTCGACGCGCTCTATCCGGGTCTGGGGAAAAAGAAGAAGTAGTTTTCGAACATAACCAAAACAAAGGAAAAACATATGGCTATCAAGGGTACGGAAGCGTTGACGCTCGTTGATTTGGCGAAGCGTCTCGACCCGAACAAAAAGGTCGACCGCAAGATTGTCGAAATGCGGTCACTGGTGAACGACTGGATCAAGGACGCCATGTGGATGCAGTGCAATGACGGCACATCCCACCGCACCACGCGGCGCGTCTCCTTGCCGCCCGTCGTGTGGACGGCGATCAACCGGGGCGCAAAACCCGGAAAAAGCGTCACAAAGCAAGTCGAGGAAAAGACCGGCGTCATGTCGGCTGTCACCGAAGTTGACAACAAGCTCCTCGATATCTCCGACGACGCGCAAGAAACGATGCTGTCCGAAGAGCGGGCGCAGACGGAAAGCATCGATCAGGAACTGTCCCAGACGTTCTTCTACGGCGACCTCGGCACGAAGCCGGCCGCGTTCAACGGCGTCTTCCCGCGTTACAGTTCTCTCGCGGACCTGAACGTATTCGGCATGGGCGGCACGGGTACGGACAACACGTCGATGGCTCTCGTGACGTGGGGGAGCGAGTCCTGCCACATGATTTACCCCAAAGGCACGGCGGCGGGGCTTCAGCGCACCTTCAAGACCGACACCGAAATCACCGACGACGAGGGCGGCGTCTACCTCGGTTGCAGGGCGTTTTACAACTGGCACTGCGGCATGGCGCTCCGCGACCCGCGCACCTGCGCCCGCATCGCCAACATCGACACGGCGATGCTTGGCGGCCTGGTCGAGAACGGCGCGGAACAGGCGACCGCGCGCAAGCTGGTGCGCGTCATGACGCTGGCGCACAACTCCGTCTATCGCTACAAGGGCGCCGGCCGGATGGTCTGGTACGCCAACATGACCATCTTCAATATGCTGCACCTCATGGCGGCGGACAAGATGAATGTCAACCTCGGCCTCAAGGAATTCGAGGGCGAGACCGTCACGACGTTCCTCGGCATCCCGATCCGCCTGTGCGACACCCTCATCAATACCGAAGAGGCGATCGCCTAATCGCGGGCGATGGCCGGAAAGGAGAAAGTGCAATGTTTGATGGCGAAACGATGTTTTCCAACAAACAGGACGTGACGGGAACGGTCGTGTCCGACAACATCCTGCACGTTCAGCGCGACATCGGCGGCGGCACGCCGCTGTACCTAGAGGTCGACTGCCCGCCCGTCGCGGGCGCGACCCTCACGGTCAACATCCAGCACGGCGACCTCGAAGATATGTCGGACGCCGCAACCTGCGATACCCATGTCGTCGATCCGGACGCGCTGACCCGCGGCGGCTGCGTCCTGTGCGCGCCGCTGACGGCGTGGAACAGGAAATACCTGCGCCTGTCCTACACCGCAACCGGAAACCTCAGCATTACCGCCGGCATCACAACGTCGCGGCAGACGGCCGACCCGCAGGGGAGAAAGGAGGAGTTTGCATGAGCGCCGACGCCAACGCTGGAGATCAGGAACTGTTCGCCCTCATGGCGAACGGAACCTATCACCGGCAGTCCTGTTCCTATGCCAAAAATGCGGAAAATTGTGTTCCCATCGACAAGATTCCCGCCGACGCAAAGCCGTGCGGGCGATGCGATCCGCCTCCGGTCGGCGCAACTCCTCCGCCGGATCCGGACGAGGACGCAACCCCGCCAGCCGACGCCGGCGCGGGAAAGCCGGAGGGGAAGAAAAACCGTGTCCGCGCAAAATGCGTTCGCGCCTGCACGGCGCAGGGCGCGTTCCGGAATCCGGGAGACGTCCTGTCGTTCGAGCAGGGAAAGGTGAACCCCCACTTCCGGATCATTGAGGGCTGACGATGCAGATGACGCGGGTGGACGTCTACAACATCACGCTGGGGAAGGTGAAGATCGCGAAGCGCGTGTCTTCCCTGACCGACCAGACTGTGCGGCGGTACATGCTGCCGCAGGTCTACGAGCTTGTGCTGGCGTCGCTGCTGGAGCGCCACCCGTGGTCATTCGCGACAAAGACCGCGAAACTGGGGAAGACGGAGGTGGACGGGGAAATCCTCCTCCCGAATTCCCTGTACCGCCACGCATGGGTCTATCCGCACGACTGCTGCAAAATTCTGGCGGTCGGCGAGTATGACGAATCCCGCGGCATGCTCTTTCACCGCCGTCTTCCCTGGGAGGTCTCGACGGGCGCGGCGAACGCCAGGGCGATTCTCACCAGCCACGACCGGGCGGGCATCCGGTACCTGTCCAACAAGGTGCCCGAGGCGCTGTGGCCCGCCGCGTTCGTCCAGGCGATGACGTGGGCGATGGCGTCGGAAATCACCCGCGCCGAAAACGCCTCCGACGCCGACGCCGATTACCGGATGCAGCAGGCTTCGGCGGCTCTTGAGGCTGCCCGGCGGGCCGACGTTCAGGACAACGGCGGCGGGCACAGGATTCCGGGGGACTGGGTTCTTTCGCGCGATGTTTCCCTTGATCATGCCGGCGGAGGCGCATTCTGATGCCCAGGCAGGCGATGCTTGTTTCCCAGCACGGCTTCAACAAGGGCGAACTTTCCCCCGACCTGCACGGGCGCAAGGATTGGGCCGCCGTCTACAAGGGAGTCGCCTCCGCGAAAAACGTCGTCATCCGCGTGACCGGCGGCGCGGTCAAGGCGCCGGGGACGAAGTTCGTCGCCGAGGCGCTCGACCAAGGGCGGCCGATACGCTTCATCCCCTTCAAGTTCGGCAGCGCGCAGACCTACATGCTTGAGTTCGGGGAAAAGAAATTCCGCATCCTTCACCGCGGGGGGCTTGTCGTTTATCCCGAAGGGCATGAAAAGGCCGGAGAGGTCGTCGTTCTGGATTCGCCGTTCACCCTCGACCAGATGCAGTCGATGGAAATCGAGGTCGATGCGGGCATCCGCGGCGCGGACTACACGCAGAAGGACGACACGCTGATTCTGGTGCACGCGACAATCCCCCCGAAGATTCTCACGCGCCATGATCACCACGACTGGCGGTGGTCGGAGTTCGCTCCGCCGCCGCCGCTCCTTTCGCCCCTTTCCCTGCGCATCGCGACGGACGGAGGGAAGGAGCGCAGGTACATCGTCACCGCGACGGGCGCGGATGGAAACGGCAAAGAGACGCAGTCGTATCCCTCCGATCCGGTCACGACAGGCTCGGACGGCGACGGGGACGGCGTGACGACGCTCGAATGGAAACCCGTCGAGGGCGCGACAGGGTACAGGATCTACCGGGAGTTCGATACAGGCACGAGCTATGAGTATCGCGGGATCGGCAATGTTTCAGGCGGGAATGCGACAACGTTCACCGACAACAACACCGCCTCCGGCAATGCGCAGCGCCCGCCCGACTCGAAGAATCCTTTCTATTCGACGGAGAAATATCCGTCGATTGCGCAGTTCGACCGGAACCGGCTGTGGATGGGCGCGCCCTCCTCCCAGCCGAACCAGCTGAACGGCAGCCGCCTGGGCGAGTTCAAAAACTTCGACATCCCTTCGCTGATTGATGACGAGGAGGCGGACGCCGAGGATGCGTGCGAATGGCAGGTGGACGGCGGCGACAACACGCCCACCCTGCTTTGGCTGGCGTCCCACAAGGACGGCATGATCATGGGCTCCGCCGACACCGAGTTCATCATGCAGGGAAGCGAACCCGCGATCAACCCGGACATCAAGCCGCAGTCGTATTACGGCGGAACAGCCATAAAGCCCGCGAAATTCAACGAATCGATCATCACGGTGAGCGCAAGCCGAGCCGCCGTCATCGCCTGGGCGTTCAACGCAATCGACCTCGCCTACATGGCGAAGACGCTTTCCAAGTATTCGGATCACATCTTCCGGGGAAAGCGCGTCGTCGCGCTCGCTTCGCAGGGAGAGCCGGAAAACGTCATCTTCTGCGTCCTCTCGAACGGCGAAGTCGCGCTCATTACCTTCGACGCGCGCGAGGATCAGATCGGCGTGTCGCGCCGGAACACGGCCGGGGCGTTCGAGACCTGCGAGGCGATCGCCAACGCCGCCGGAGGGGACGACATCTACTTCCAGACCGCACGGACGGTGAACGGCGAAACGAAGCGCTTCATTGAAATCATGGCGCCGCACCACTTCCCCGGAATGCCCCTCGACGATGCGTGGTATGTCGATTGCGGCATGGAGTACCGGGGCGGGGCGAAGAAGACCTTCACCGGACTTGATCACCTTGAGGGATGCAAAATATCCGTGCTGGCCGACGGGGTGGACTTCGGCCTGGACGGTCACGACATCATCGTGAAGAACGGCGCGTTCTCCATCCCGATGGAGGCGGCGCACGTCATCGCCGGTCTGCCGTACTTCGCCGAGATCAAGACGATCGACATGGCGCCGCAGGGGATGGAGCCGAATATCAGGAGCCGCGCCCCGGTGTGGGCGACCGTCTCCTTTTACCACTCCCGCGACTGCGCGGTTTCCTGCGGGGACAGCGAGGAGGATACGCTGGACTTCCTCGATCCGGAAGGGGAGACGACAACGCTCAAAGGTCTTGTGTCGAAGACATTCACCGTTCCGCCAGACCCGGAGGGAAGTCTTTCGTCAAGTTTAACGCTGCGCAGCTACAGCCCTGTTCCGTGGGGAGTGATGCGCATCGATATGGTCGTGATGGCGTCGCAGTCGAACAACATGAAGGGATAGTATGGAACTCATCCCCGTAACGGCGGAACACGTCAGGTATCTGGCCGACTACCTCAAGCCCGACCATCAGCGGGAACTGGCATGGTTCGGCGCGGGAAGCAAGTCGGGCGTCCGGCTGGCGATTGACGTTTGCGAAGGTCATGCGCTGTCGGCGGTGCATCAGGGGAAGCTGCTCTTCATCGCCGGGGTACAGCAGACGCCCTCCCTGCGCGGCGATGCGGCTGTCATCACCTATCTGGCGACGACGGACTATGACTTCCATGTTCGTCCAGCCCTCCGGTTGACGCGCCAGCTTTTCGAGGTCGAGGCGTGGAAGCACACGGACAAGGCGCGGATCGAGCAGTATCTCCCGCCTCCGTACAGGACGGGGATCAATTTCCTCGTGAAGCTGTTCGGGTGGACTGCGGGCGGCATGGCATGGGTTGGCGGACGGCAGGCGGTTCACATGTACTTTGACGGGGGGCGGTGACATGGGCGGCGCGGCTGGCGGGATATTTGGTTCTGTTGTCTCGACGGGACTCGGCATGATGTCGCAGTACCGCGAGGTTCAGGCCGCGAACGACGCGGCGGAGTACAACGCGCGCGGGTACGAGATGCAGGCCGATTCAGCGCGGAAGCGGGGCGCGTTCGACCTCTCGCTCCTCAAGCGCGAGCATGAGCAGGGCCTCGGGCGGCTGGCGCAGGGCTTGACGAACGCGGGCGTGCTGACGACCGGCGGAACCGCCCTGCGGATGCTGTCGGAACAGCGCGGCCTCGACGAGCGGGCGCAGCAGATGCAGAAATACAACACGGAACTCGAAGCGTACGGATACCTCCAGCGCGCGGCGATGGCGCGGTCGGAGAAGCGGAGCGCGTGGGGCGCCATGCTCGGCACGATGGTGGACGGCATCGGCGCGGTTTCAAGCCAGTACAACAAATACCGCATGCTGACAGGCGGAACAGCGGCAACCTGCGGCCTCGGCAGCAGCGTGCAGCGCTCGTGCGGCTTCCCGTAAGGATACGATGATGGCTCTTCAGGCTCCCCAATACAACGGCCCCCGCATGGGGCAGATGCCCTTCGTCCCCGCCGACGCGGACGCCTTCGGCGCGGCGGAGGCGCGGCAGGACGGAAGGCTGGCGCGGCAGGGGCTGGGCGCAAGCCTCGACGTCCTCGAAGCCGCGCAGGAGCAGCAGAGAAGGTGCGACACCGCCGCCGTCAAGGACGCGACGAACCAGATGCGGATGGAGATGCTGGCCGGGGCCGAGCGCATCATGGCGGAGCGCGGAGCGAACGCGCAGAACGCCCCGGCGGAAATGCAGGCCCTTCTTGATGCCGTGTCGCGGAAATACGATCCGATGATTGCGGGCGGCAACGTTGAACGTCAGGAATCATGGGCGCGAACCAAGGACGGCATCTACAACAGCTATATGCTCCAGGCCGAGCGCAAGCGCGTCACCGGCATGATGGAGTATGAGCAGAATGCGCGCTCGACCGCGAATGAAGTGCGGTCGCAGGAAATGCAGGCATGGCTCGGCGGCGGGATGTATGCGGACGGCGCGCCGGGAAAGACGGTTGTCCATGAGCGCGGAGACGCGCTGCAGGCGATCCACGCAGGCGGCTATGTGGCGGAACGCATAGAGGCGGGACGCCGGGAGATCATGGACGGCCTCGCGGCATCGGGAGAATACATCCCTCCCGGATATGCCGAGCAGAGGGCGGATGACTGGGAAGCGCAGGAGCACATCAAGAACTCCAACGCGATGCTGCGAAACTATCCGCGTCAAGCCGTCGAATATTTCAACCAGCCGCGCGTCCGCGAGGTCATGGGCGAAAAGGCGTGGGCAGCGCAGATGAAGACGCTGCAGACCACGCTTGAACTGGTCGATGCGGGAGAGGACGCGGAGGAGGCGTTCGCGGAAGCGAAAAAAGCCTCCGATCCGAAAATGGCTCTGGAGGACGCGCGGCTCCGGGCATACAACGACCCCCGCTATCAGGGGAACTCGACGGCGCAGAAACAATATCTCGCCGTGTTGGAGGCGAACATCGCGCACGATGCGGAGAGGGCAAAAATCGCTCGGGCGCAGTCCGTCGTCTCGCTTACGGAAAAGATGATTGCAGCGGACTTCGACTTCAACAACCTGTCTCCGGAGGAGCAGATGGCGCTCCTGCTGGACGGCGACGGGAAGGACACGCCCCATCAGGCGTTCACTCGGCTCAAGGAATTCAAAAAGGAAGGGTTTGGGCCGGACTGGGCGTTCTATGATGAGATGAAGAACCCCGGAGCGGCCAAGGCGTGGATGGAAGCGGATGGGCTGCGGTCGGGCGGCCGGGCCGTGGAACTCGCGAAACGTCTCGGCGGCGACAAAGCCATGATCAAGGAAATCATCGAACTGTCCAAAACAGACGGGGGCGATGGAAGCGGAGGCGGGGGCGCGCGGGTTTCCGTCAATTTCAATCCGGGGGAAGCGTTTGAGGGAATGTTTCCGAAGTCGGAGCTCCCGGAGGGCGACGAACGCGATTTCCGGAAAAACGGTTTCATCGGGGTGTGGCGCTCCCTTGTCGCGCACGCGGAGGAGCACGAATTCAAGCGGCCAACGACCCGCAAGGAGCAGGAGGCTATCGCGCAGCAGCTCTACCGCGACATCGATTCGGGAGCGATTGACGTCAGGCTCCCCTACTTCAAGCAGGTCGAACAGTATCTGGCGCTTCGCGGAATCGGAGGCGAGGCTGCGGGGCGCATCGAGATCGGCAGGGACGCCTTCATGGAAACGCGAACCGTGCTGTTTGAAGAAAAGCGACACAACCGCGGCGAAGATGTCGCGAATCTGTCGCCCGCCGTCGGCTCGGCCCGCCAGAACTTCGGGGTAATTTCACCGAGGGACAAGCGGCAGTTGCCGCCCGCAATCATCGACGCGAAAGCCGCCGAGGTGCTCCGGGCCTATCAGGCGGGAAGAATCGGGAATCGTGAATACGCCGCCGCCGACTTCATCGTGTACGACAGGACGGGGACTGTCAGGATATTCAGCCCGGATGGCGAGCAGAAGGGCGACCGGATCAAGGTGGCGCTTCCTCCGGATATGGACGCCGTCCGCGCCGCGGCCGAGGAAGAGGAACTCAAGGCGATCCGGGAACGCACGAAGGTGGAGCATGAAATCAATTTCACGGGGAACTCACGGGCGGAAGCCGAACGGGAACTGCTGAAAATCAAGGATGCAGCCGGAGAAGCGCCGGGGCTTGCGACGCAGAGGGTGATCGCGCGGCGCGAGAAACGCATCCGGGATCTCGACAAGGGCATCCGCTTCCTGCGCGGGGAAGACGTGTCGGATAGGGAGGCAGTGGTGCGCAAGGATCAGGAACGCCAACTGAAAGCGCTGATGATGAGGCGCGACGAGGTGCAGGATCACATCCGGAGGGGGGGCGGACGCCTGATGGACGCCGATGACAAGAGAGTCCTGAAAAGGCTGGATGGCGAAATCAAGGCGCTTCAGGAGGAGATGAAATGACCGTTTCCGCAAGCGAATCCCCTCTCGTCGCTCCGGCATCCCCCGCGTCGCTGCGCCCTCCGGCCACGCCGGAGTTCGAGGTGGCGGAGACGGACGCTCCCGTTGTGCCGGAATCGCCCGCCGCTCCCGGCATAACGTCCATGCTCGGCGCGGATGACGGCACGCTGATGGTTCCGCTGGAGACGGCGTTCGCCACGGATGCGAATGCGCCGCGCTTCGAGTACATCCCGGAACCGACATTCGAGCTTGAAGACCTACCTCCGGAGGCGCGCAGGGCTGTCGACTACAATATCGACATTGCCCGCACGCTCTCCATCGAGAATCGGAATTTCGGCGAATACGTGTATCGCCACACGCTCAAGGAAATGGCCGCGTTGCCGGAGGAGGAGCCTGGCGACCGCATTTCCATCTCCGGCGCGCCCGGTTTGTCGCCGGAGTCCACCGGCATGACGGAGGCGAATTTCCGCTACTGGATGGAAAACGACCGGCCGTATCTGACCCGGCGCGCCGAAGAACGCGAACTTCATGCGAAGTCCGGATCGGGCGGATACGCGACGCAAAAGTACGTGGGCCACGAGTTGCGCCGCAAGGAGGCGATGG
>QMCE01002111.1_pt1 | contig 11031 bp, 8 predicted proteins | sample 1821851 | NCBI WGS metagenome assembly QMCE01 (sample SAMN09453174, study PRJNA476694) | Termite gut metagenome, whole genome shotgun sequencing project. | isolation source: worker | host: Odontotermes sp. | place: South Africa:Pretoria | collected 2016-01-28
GTGTTGTATGCTATTATATCATATATTGTCCGTAAACGGTTATTTATAAAGGAGCCTACCCAATGACCCCGTTCACACACCTCCACACCCATACCGAATACAGCCTGCTCGACGGCGCGGCCCGCGTGAAGGATCTTTGCGCGCGCGCGAAGGAGCTGGGCATGAACGCGCTCGCCATGACTGACCACGGCGTGATGTACGGCGCGGTGGACTTCTATACCGAGTGTACGAATGCCAATATAAAGCCCATACTCGGCATGGAGGCGTATATCGCGCCGCGCTCGAGGCTCGACCGCGAGGGCAAGGCGGACAAGGAGTACGCGCACCTCGTTTTGCTCGCGAAAAACCAAACGGGCTACCATAATTTAATGGCGCTCTCGTCCATCGGCTTTACCGAGGGCTTTTACTATAAGCCGCGCGTCGACTACGAGCTGCTTGCGCAATACTCCGAGGGGCTGATATGCCTGTCCGCGTGCCTCGCGGGGGACGTACCGAGGCTTTTGATGGCCGGGCGGTACGACGAGGCGAAGGAGCTTTGCTTGCGCTTAAAGGGCATATTCGGCGGCGACTTCTATATCGAATTGCAGGATCACGGCCTGCCGGAGCAGAAGCACATTCTCCCGTCGCTGCTGTCGCTCTCTAAGGAAACGGGAATTAAGCCCGTCGCCACAAACGATGTGCACTACGTCTTCGAGGAGGACTGGGAGGCGCAGGACGCGCTTTTATGCATCCAGACGAACCGCCAGGTCGGCGAGATGAACCGCATGCGCATGGACTCGAAGGAGTTCTGCCTAAAGAGCGGGGACGAGATGGCTGCGCGCTTCTCGTTCATCCCCGAGGCCATATCCAATACCGTGAAGATCGCGGAGCAATGCGCCGTAGAGCTGGATTTTTCCTCCCGGCACCTGCCCGCCTACGCCACGCCGGGCGGCGCGAATCACGAAGAATACCTGCGCTCGCTGTGCCTCGAGGGGCTGAAAGCGCGGGGCATGGAGGCGCACCTTGAGCGCCTCGATTACGAGCTGTCCGTCATCGCTAAGATGGGGTTCGTGGACTACTTCCTCATCGTTTGGGACTTCATACGCTACGCGAAGGAGAATGGGATTTCCGTCGGCCCCGGGAGGGGCAGCGCCGCGGGCAGCCTCGTCGCCTATTGCCTGTACATCACCGACATAGACCCGATTAAGTACGGCCTGCTCTTCGAGCGGTTTTTGACGCCCGACCGCGTCACGATGCCGGATATCGACATAGATTTCTGCTACGAGCGGCGGCAGGAGGTCATCGACTACGTCGTCGCCAAGTACGGCGCGGACCGCGTCGCGCAGATCATCACGTTCGGCACGATGGGCGCGCGCAGCGTCATACGGGACGTCGGGCGGGCGCTCGGCATGCCCTACGGCGACGTCGACCGCATCGCGAAGCTCGTTCCCTTCGAGCCGAACATTACGCTCGAGCGCGCATTATCCATCAGCGCGGACTTGAAGACCGCCGTACACCAATCCGAGGAGACGGAAAAGCTCTTTACGCTCGCGCGCAAGCTCGAGGGCCTGCCCCGGCACGCCTCCACGCACGCCGCCGGCGTCGTGATAACCGAAAAGCCCGTCGTCAACTACGTCCCGCTGCAAAAGAACGACGAGGCCGTGACGACCCAGTTCGCCATGGGCGCCGTCGAGCGGCTGGGCCTATTAAAGATGGACTTTTTGGGGCTAAGGACGCTCACGGTCATACGCGACACGGAGGACATGCTGGCGAAGGACGGGATAGCCGTCGATTACGGCGCGATGGACGACGAGGGCGTATATAAAATGCTCTCGGCGGGGGATACGGACGGCGTGTTCCAGCTTGAAAGCGCGGGCATGCGCAGCTTCTTCACGCGCGACTTAAAGCCGAGCAACTTCGAGGACGTCATCGCGGGCATCGCGCTCTTCCGCCCCGGCCCGATGGACCAGATTCCGACGTTTGTAAAATGCAAGCGCGATCATAACGCCGTGCGCTACGAGCACCCGCTGTTGGTGCCGATTCTGTCGAACACCTACGGCTGCATGGTCTACCAGGAGCAGGTCATGCAGATCGTGCGCGACCTGGCGGGCTATACCCTCGCGGAATCGGACAAGGTTCGCCGCGCGATGAGCAAGAAAAAGGCGGACGTCATGGCAAAGGAGCGCGAGCACTTCATACGCGGCTGCGGCGAGCGCGGCGTCGATGCGCAGACGGCGAACCGCATCTTCGACTCCATGACCGACTTCGCGCAGTACGCCTTCAATAAATCCCACGCGGCGGCCTACGCCGTGCTTTGCTACCGTACGGGCTACCTTAAGCTGTACCATCAGGCGCAGTTCATGGCCGCGCTCGTCAACTCCGTCATGGGCGTTTCCGAAAAGGTCGCGGAGTACATCGGCGTGTGCCGCCAAAAGGGCATACCCATTTTACCGCCGGACGTGAACCGCAGCGGGGCGAAATTTTCGGTGGAGGACGCAAACGCCGTAGGGGCGATTCGCAATCGCCCGCAGGATAACGGTGCAACGAATGTAGGGGTCGCAGTCCCCTGCGACCCGGTGGAAACACAGGCCGTTTCGCAAAAACCCGGGACGCTGGGGACAGCGTCCCCTACAGACGGCGCGGGCGAAAACGGGCGATTACGAATCGCCCCTACAGACGGCGCGGCGGCCGCAAAATCTTCCGTTCGATTCGGCCTCGCCGGCATACGCAACGTCGGCTTCGGCGCGGCGGAGGCGCTCGTTTTGGAGCGCGGGCAAAACGGGCCGTTCGAAACGTTTTTGAGCTTCGTGGAGCGCACGGGCTTCAATAAACGCGCGCTGGAGAGCCTAATCAACGCCGGGGCGTGCGACGGCTTCGGCCATACCCGCGCCCAGCTATTAGCCGTCGCGGCGCGCGCGGCGGACATGGCCTCGAGCCTGAAAAAGCGCCGGGACAGCGGGCAGACCTCGTTCTTCGACGACGACGAGGCCGCCGAGATCGACATGCCGAATATCCCCGACGACCATCCATCGCGCAAGCTCCAATTGGAAAAGGAGGCGACGGGGCTCTATATCAGCGGGCATCCGCTCGCCGCGCTCGAAAAGGAGCTCTCCGCCTTTAACCGCACGACGAGCGACATAAACGCCACGGGCTTCTACGCCCTAAAGGACGGCGCGCGCGTACGCCTCGGCGGCATCATCGCGGGGTTCCGCACGAAAGCGACGAAATCCGGCAACGTCATGGCCTTCGCGAATCTCGAAGACCTTCGCGGGACGTGCGAGCTGATTATACTGCCGCAGATTCTGACGAAATACCGCTCGTTGCTCGAGGACGACGCGCTCGTCGTCATAACTGGCAAGCTCGATCAGCGCGAGGAGGGGCCGCAGCTCGTCGTGGACGAGGTCGCGCCGCTGGGCGGGAGCGATAATAAGCCCCCGGCGATTCTTTATCTGCGCATCGCGGAGGGCAGGAGCGCCCCAAAGGCGCTGACGGAAGCGCTTTCACGCCATCCGGGGCATCATCCCGTACGGATAGTGTACGCCGAAACGGGCAAGGTGCAGCAGGTGCCCAGGGAGCTTTTTGTAAACGGTTCGGAGGAGTGTATTGGTGAGCTGGGCGCGCTCATTGGTGAGGAAAACGTTAAGAAGAAGGGATAGGCGAGCCTGTCATTGCTCGAATGTCGACAATTGCTTCTTATATATCGCGCTTGCCATAAATAACGCGGATGATCTCGACGGTTCTTTTTGCTTCATCGGGTGTGTAGAAAATGAGATAGTTGTCCATTTCATTTTTCGTACAGCCGCTGCATATATTCGCGGACTTGATCAGGAGTATGAAGCCTTCCTTCGCGTAAATCGTCGAATCCTTTTTCTATTTCGGCGTTGAACTCTTCCTCCGTCAGCTCGTAATAATTCAGCGGCGCGCTTTTAGGCAATCGAACATCGAAAGGAATCCCGTTATGCAGGACTATTTGATGCAAAAAAAGATTGATGGCATTTGCCATTGGCATGCCGAGCTTTGCGAGCACCTGCTCCGCCTGCGCTTTAAGCGCAGGTTCTACTCTCGTATACACGCTGGATGATTTAGACATAAAAACAGCTCCTTCAACGATACAATTATATCGGATTGTATCGCTAGAAGCAAGCTGTTTGCTATAACTGATTGTGGCTTCCTACCCCTCCACAATCGCGATGCCCGCGCTCGTGCCGAGCCGCGAAGCGCCCGCCTCGATCATCGCCAGCGCGTCCGCCTTTGTACGGATGCCGCCAGAGGCCTTCACGCCCATGCCGTCGCCGACGGTTTTGCGCATGAGACGCACATCTTCCACCGTCGCGCCGCCGGTGGAGAAGCCCGTGGACGTTTTTACATAGTCCGCGCCCGCCGCCTTGCAGACCTCGCAGGCCTTGACCTTCTCTTCGTCCGTTAAGAGGCACGTTTCGAGGATGACCTTTACGCTCGCGCCCGGCTTCGCCGCCGCGACGACGCCCTCGATGTCCTTCTGTACAAAAGCCCAGTTTTCGTCCTTGATCGCGCCGACGTCGATCACCATGTCGATCTCCTTCGCGCCGATCTCGACGAGCGCGCGGGCGGCGTTGGCCTTCGCTTCCGGCAGCGCCGCGCCGAGCGGGAAGCCCACGACGGTGCACGGCTTAACGTCCGAGCCCTTCAATTCGCTCACGACGAGCGCCAGGCGCGACGGATTGACGCACACGCTCGCGAAGCCGTATTTCTTCGCTTCGGCGCAGACCTTCTTCACCTGCTCCGCCGTCGCGTCCTGCTTTAGAATCGTGTGGTCGATGTATTTGTTGAGCTGCATTTCATTTCTCCCATTTCGGTATTATTGTAGGGGCGATCGCCCTCGATCGCCCGTGCGTAAAAACCGATGCGATTATTACACGGGCGACCGGGGGCGGTCGCCCCTACACAATTTTTGGGTCGCGGGCGAACACGGTTTCCCTTACAGCATTATGCCAATATCAGCGTTTCCCCAGTCATCTCCTTCGGCTGCTCCATGCCCATAAGGCCGAGCAGCGTCGGGGAGAGGTCGGCGAGGCGGCCGCCCTCGCGGAGCTTCGCGTCCTTTCGCGCGTCGTCCACGAGCACGAGCGGGACGGGGTTCGTCGTGTGCGCGGTGAACGGCTCGTTGGAATCGAGCTCGAACATCTGCTCGCAGTTGCCGTGATCGGCGGTGATGATCGCGCGGCCTCCATGCCTGCGGATCGCCTCCACGACCTTATACACGCACTCGTCCACGGCCTTTACGGCCTTTACCGCCGCTTCGAGCACGCCCGTATGGCCGACCATGTCCGGGTTCGCGAAGTTGAGGATCATGACGTCGTACTTGCCCGACTCGACGCGCTTTACGGCCTCTTCGGCCACCTCGTACGCGCTCATCTCGGGCTTAAGGTCGTACGTCGCGACCTTCGGGGACGCGATAAGCGCGCGATCCTCGCCCTCGCGCGGCGCTTCGACGCCGCCGTTGAAGAAGAACGTCACGTGCGCGTACTTTTCCGTCTCCGCGATGCGCAGCTGGGTTTTATGGTGCGCCGAGAGGTAGTCGCCCAGCGTGTTGTTCAGCGACTGCGGCTCGTAGGCGATGTGGTAGCGCTCCGAGAGGCTCTTGAACGTCGCGTCGTATTGCGTCAGCGAAACGTATTCCACGGGGAAATACCGCCGCTCGAAGCCGGAAAAGCCCTTGTCGATGAACGTGCGAGTCAGCTCCCTCGCCCTGTCCGGCCGGAAGTTGAAGAAGATGACGCTGTCGTTTTCCTTCACGACCGCCGTCGGCTCGCCATTTTTCATCACGACGCAGGGCTTAACGAACTCGTCCGTCTCGCCGGCCTCGTAGCTCTCGCGCATGGCCTGCTCCGCGGAGGAAACCGGCTTGCCCTTGCCGTAAACTAGGGCGTTGTACGCCTGCTCCACGCGCTCCCAGCGGTTGTCCCTGTCCATCGCGTAGTAGCGCCCCATGACCGTCGCGATTTGGCAGAAGCTCTGGCGCTTCAATTCCTCCTCCAGCTCGAGGATGAATTTTACGCCCGACGTCGGCGGCACGTCGCGCCCGTCCATGAAGCAGTGTATGAAGACGTTTTTCAGACCCCGCCGCTTCGCCAGCTCGACGAGCGCGAACAGGTGCTCCATGTGGCTGTGTACGCCGCCGTCCGAGACCAGCCCCCAAAGATGCAGGTCGGAATCATACGTTTTGCAATTCTCGATCGCCGCTAAAAACGCGGGGTTTTCGAAAAAATCGCCGTCCGTGATGGACTTCGATACGCGCGTGAACTCCTGGTAGACGATGCGCCCCGCGCCGATATTCAGATGCCCGACCTCGGAATTGCCCATCTGACCGGGCGGCAGCCCGACGTCCAGCCCCGACGCGTTGATGCGCGTGTGCGGGAATGCGTTCCAATAGGCCGAAATGTGCTTCGCGCCCTCGATTTTTATCGCGTTGCCGCGCTCTTCCTCGCGCGCGCCGAAGCCGTCGAGAATGATGAGGGCGGTTAGTGGTTTTGTCATAGATGTCCTCTCTCTCGGGGCTCCGCCCCGAACCCCGCCAAAGGGCCTGTAGGCCCTCTGGACTCCCCATATAAGCCTAAAAACAGAGTATATTGGGATTCTTAAGGGACAATTGTTCCTTAAGCGGGGGTTTGGGGGCGGTGCCCCCAACGTTTCTAATAATTTACGACTTTAGAAAAGTCCTCGGCCTTTAGGCTCGCGCCGCCGATAAGGCCGCCGTCGATCTCGGGCATGGCCATGAGCGACGAGGCGTTTTTCGGGTTCATGCTGCCGCCGTACTGGATGCGCACCTCCTGCGCGGCTTCGTCGCCCACGACCGACGCTACGGCCTTGCGGACGACGGCGATGGTATCGTTCGCGTCCTGGTCGGTGGCGGTCTTGCCGGTGCCGATGGCCCAGATGGGCTCGTAGGCGATGACGACCTTCTTCACGTCATCAGCGGAAAGGCCATCGAGAGCGTCCACGGTTTGGGCGGAGACCCATTCGCTCGTGATGTTGCCCTCGCGCTGTTCGAGCGATTCGCCGACGCACACGATGGGCGTCAGGCCGTTTTCGAGCGCGGCCTTCACTTTTTTGTTGACGGTTTCGTCCGTCTCGGCGAAGTATTGGCGGCGCTCGGAGTGCCCGATGATGACGTACTTAACGCCGAGCTCGAGCAGCATCTTTACCGAGACCTCGCCCGTATACGCGCCCTTCGGCTCGAAGTGCATGTTTTGAGCGCCGAGGCCGATGTTCGTACCCTCAAGAAGCGAGCCGACGGCGGCGAGGCTCGTAAACGGCGGGCATATTACCACGTCGCACTTCGCGCTCTTTACGAGCGGTATAAGCTCCTTAACGAGCGCTTGCGCCTCGCTGGGCGCCATGTTCATCTTCCAGTTTCCGGCAATTATGGGTTTACGCATGTGGATGCTCCTTTTAACAATCGTTCTATGTAGGGCGCGGCATCCCTGACGCGCCGTGCGCCAGCATTTCGGGTCAGGCTCTGGGGTCAAAAACACCCGGCCCTGCGGGGCCACCCTCTTTGTCAAAGAGGGCAGGGGTTTTGGTGGTTCATAAACCGAATACCCACGTTTAAGCGATCCTTTGCCCTCTTTAGCAAAGAGGGTGCCGCCCGCAGGCGGCGGGTGTTTTGATCCCGCCCGCAGGCGTCTGCTAATTCCTAATTCCTATCGTTCAGCGCGGCGACGCCGGGCAGCTCGATGCCTTCGAGGAATTCGAGGCTCGCGCCGCCGCCGGTGGAGATGTGCGTCATCTGCTTGGCAAAGCCGAGCTTCTTTACGGCCGACGCGGAATCGCCGCCGCCGATGATGGTCGTCCCGCCGCAATGGGCTAAGGCTTCGGCGACGGCCTTGGTGCCGAGGGCGAAGGCCGGGAACTCGAAGACGCCCATCGGGCCGTTCCAGATGACGGTCTTGGCGTTTTTGATCTCTTCCGCAAAGAGGGCGGAGGATTTCGGGCCGATGTCTAGGCCGAGCATGTCGGCGGGCATATTCTGGATATCGACGGTCTTGTGCTCCGCGTCCGCCGAGAATTCCGATGCTACCTCGGCGTCCACCGGCAGAAGGAGCTTAACGCCCTTAGCCTTTGCTTCGTCCATCAATTCTTTCGCGAGGCCGATGTTCGGCTCGTCCAGCATGGACTTGCCGATTTCGTAGCCCATGGCTTTGATGAACGTAAACGCCATGCCGCCGCCGATGATCAGCGCGTCGCACTTCGTAAGCAGGTTCTTGATGACGCCGATCTTATCGGCAACTTTAGCGCCGCCGAGGATGGCGACGAAGGGCCGCTCCGGGTTTTCGAGCGCGCCGCCCATGACGGATAGCTCCTTGCCGATAAGGTAGCCCGCGACGGCGGGGATGAACGCCGCGACGCCCGCCGTGGAGGCGTGCGCGCGATGGGCCGTGCCGAAAGCGTCGAGCACGAAGATATCGGCCAAAGCGGCGAATTGCTTCGCCAGGGCTTCGTCGTTTTTCGTCTCGCCCTTTTCGAAGCGCACGTTTTCAAGCAATACGATCTCGCCGTCGTTCATATTAGCGACGGCGGCTTTGGCGCTCTCGCCGACGATGTCCGACGCGAAGGCTACTTTAACTCCGGGCAAAAGCTCTCCGAGCTTTTTGGCGACGGGCGCCAGGGAAAACTCAGGGTCGGGCGCGCCCTTCGGGCGGCCGAGATGCGAGCAGAGGATCACTTTGGCCTTGTTTTCCAGCAGGTACTTGATGGTGGGCATGGCGGCGGCGATGCGCTTGTCGTCCGTCACGTTCTTGTTTTCGTCCAGCGGCACGTTGAAGTCCACGCGCACCAAAACCCGCTTGCCGGCTACGGCGATATCCTCGATGGTCTTTTTGTTCACGTTCATTCTCCCTTCGTGATAGAAATTAAAATTCGATTTTCGTTATTGTACCACATAAAAGCCCGAAACAACAGCGGGTTTCGCCTATTTGGGGCTAAATGGATTTTCATTGTTGCTTTCACATTATGTGCACAATACAAACACAGAAATAACACATTTCAATTATACTATATTCAACAGCGTTCTCAGGCGGTTGTTGGATAATCGGCCAATCGCCGCTAAAGGATGACAAAGAATTTATCCTTTGTTTACAGCTTTTTTGCGGCGTGGTAGAATATGTCTTATCACGGTTGCAACGTACGCATAAGCTGCCGAATAAATATAAATAAGTTTCCAGGAGGCTCCTTTCATATGAAAAAAAAGTCAAGATGGTGGCTTAAGCTGCTAATCGCGCTCGCGGTACTCGGAGCCGGTTATTTCGTGGCGACTGAATACTTCATCCCCAAGCCCATGGCCTCGCTCGCCTCCCAATACGACGCGACGACCGTGGTCAAGCGGGATTTTGAGGTGCGCATTCAGGGCACGGGCAACATCGAATCAGCCAGCTCCGTGGATATAATCGCGCACAGGGGCGGAGAGATACGCGGGCTGACCGTCGAAACCGGGGACATCGTCCGGAAGGACGTATTGATGTTCGAGCTGTACGACGAGTCGCTGCAGGATCAAATCGACCAGCAGGAAGCCGATATTAAGCAGCAGGGCATCAACATCTCCCGCACGCGCGACACGCTCGACGATTTCAAGATCATCGCGCCCGCGTCGGGACGCATCAAGCTGCTCGAAGCGCAGGAGGGCGAGGAGGCCTCGCCCATCGTATCGGCGCACGGCGCGCTGTGCGTCATCTCGCCCGACGGTAAGATGGAAGTCACCGTGCCGTTCGACAACGCGACGCGCGCGGGTACGGTCGCCAGGAACCAGAAGATCTACGCGCGCATCGACGGCATGTCCTACGAGGGCGAGATTAAAGAGATCTCCACCGGCTCCCTGACGATCGAGCTGCCCAGCGACAATTTCGATATCGGCGCGAAGGCCGAGGTGTATCAGGACGCCGTGTTCTTCGATAAATTCGGCGAAGGGCAGCTGCAAATCGTCAATCCGGTCAGCGTCACAGGCTCCGGCCGCATAACAAAGGTCCATATCACGGAGGGCGAGATCGTATCCCGCGGGGATGTGCTCTTCAGCCTGGACGATTCCGACGTTCGCAAGTCCATCGACGCCTCGGGCGTTATGCGCGACCTGGCGGAGGAGACGATGCAGAAGAACATCGCCAAGCTCGAGGACAATAAGGTTTTCATCACGCAGGAGGGCGTTTTACAGACCCTCAACATCAAAAACGGCCAGATGATTACGCAGGGCATGAACGTCGGCACGGTCGTGGACAACAAGAACCTCGAGGTCATAATCGAGGTCGACGAGCTCGATATCCCGATGGTCAAGCTCGGCCAAACGGCGGAGGTACGCGTGGACGCGCTGCCGAGCGAGGTGTTCGAGGGCACGGTTACGAAGATTTCCGAGCTCGGGCAGATAGTCAATACCGTTACGACCTACGACGTCACCATATCGCTGAAGGCGCAGAGCGGCATCAAAATCGGCATGACGGCCTCGGCGGAGATCATCGCTGATTCGCGCGATGACGTCATTTCGATTCCGCGCGAGGCGCTAATCGCCGACGGCGGCGAGAACTACGTGCGCGTTTTGCCGGGCGGCGAGGCGGATTACAGCCTGATCGTCGATATGTCAGAGCCTAATGCCGCTTTGCCGGTATTCGAGCAGCGCCTCGTGGAGACGGGCGTAAAGAACGAAAGCTCGATCGAGATAATCAGCGGCCTCAGCGAGGGCGAGATGGTGCTGAGCGAAAAGGCGGAGGCCAGCAACATGTTCGCGATGATGATGGGCGGCCCGCAGGGCGGCCCGCCGCCGCAGGGCGGAGAGGGCGGCGCGCCGCCGCAATAGGAATTAGTATCGCCTGCGGGCGGGAAAACACCCGGCCCTGCGGGGCCACCCTCTTTGTCAAAGAGGGCAGGGGTTTTGATTGCTTGTAAACCAAACGTTTGTTCCAGACGATCCTTTGCCCTCTTTCGCAAAGAGGGTACCGCCCGCAGGCGGGGGGTGTTTTAGTCCGCCCGCAGGCGATAGCCCCGGCAGAAGAAATTGCATGGAAACAAGGTAAATCAAATATGGCGCTT
>QMCE01002301.1_pt1 | contig 11015 bp, 11 predicted proteins | sample 1821851 | NCBI WGS metagenome assembly QMCE01 (sample SAMN09453174, study PRJNA476694) | Termite gut metagenome, whole genome shotgun sequencing project. | isolation source: worker | host: Odontotermes sp. | place: South Africa:Pretoria | collected 2016-01-28
GCCGTGCGTTCAGGTGCCCCACTCGAAGTGATCGAAAACCTCGAGGAGATCGAAGACGAAGGCGACATTTACGAAAGCATCGAGGATATCTGGCCCGACTATCCGAGTAAAGACGACTTTTTTTTCAACGAAGAAGAGTACTAAGGGAGGAATATTAAAAAAATAATAACTATTTTTGTGAGGTAGTCCGCACGGGTGTGAATGCCGCGACTTTTTATCATAGCAGGATGCAACGGGGCGGGGAAGACTACGGCCTCGTACACCATGATGCCGGAGATGCTGGAGATGTCGGAGCTGGTCAACGCCGATGAGATAGCAAAGGGGCTGAGCCCGTTCAATCCCGACAGCGTGGCCATCCAGGCCGGCAAGATAATGTTGATGAGGGTGAGGGAACTGATCGGGATGGGGGCCGACTTCGCTTTTGAAACCACACTGGCTACCAAGTCGTACTACTACCTGATAAAGGAGGCGCAGGAGAAGGGCTATTTCGTGACGCTGCTCTACCTGTGGCTGCCGTCGCCCGAACAGGCCATAAAGAGGGTCGCGCAGAGAGTGAGCGAGGGGGGGCACAACATTCCCGAGCCGGTGATACGGAGACGGTATCGGGCCGGGATCAAGAATTTGTTCGGGATATACATGCCCGTGGCCGACTACTGGATGATGTACGACAGCGGAGACATTAATTACGGCAAGAAAATCGCCGTCGGATCGAGAAACGACACTAAAACCATATACGATTCCGTTATATATACCAAACTTGAGAACTATGAGTGAGAACGATATTCAACAGATGCAGGACAAGATAGACGAGGCGATCCGCAAAGCACAGGAAAAACTTGTCGAAAAAGTCAGGCAGCAGGACGGCAAACTCATCGTCACACGCGACGGCAAGTTGATGGCCATAGGGGCCAGCGAGGTCTGATAGGGCCTGTGTGAGAATTACATTCCGCTTCCGGGATCCCGGGGCGGAATGTTTTTTTTGTAGCGCTATTTTAGTTATCTTTGTGGGCATATGAACTACGTTGAACTTAATATTCCGGTGGGCGACGGGTTGGAGGCGGAGGTTCTCGTGGCCGAGCTGGCCGAGTTGCCCTTCGAGAGTTTTCAGGTGGAGGACGGGGAGCGGGAAGGGGGGGGTCTGCTCAAAGCCTACATTCCCGCCGCCAAATTGCCCGATTGCAAAGGGCGGGTCGACGCCCTGTTGGCGGAGAGGGGTGTGACGGGGGCGCGATACATAGAGATCGAGAGCCAGAACTGGAACGCCGTGTGGGAATCGCACTTCGAGCCGGTCGAGGTCGAGGGTAAGATCGTCATCCGCGCACCTTTTCATTCGCCCGTCGCGGGCGACGTCCGCGAGGTGATCATCATGCCCAAGATGTCGTTCGGAACGGGCCACCACGCCACAACCTGGCTGATGAGCGCCGAGATGTGCGACCACGACCTGGCCGGACGGCGGGTGCTCGACATGGGCAGCGGCACGGGGGTGCTGGCGATACTCGCCGCCAAGATGGGCGCCGTGAGCGTCGACGCGGTGGATATCGACGAGTGGGCCTGGCTCAACTCGCGGGAGAACATCGAGCTGAATGGCGTAGGGGGGATAGTGACGCCCGTGATGGGCGACGCGGGGGCGATCCGCGGCCGCGAGTACGACGTCGTGCTGGCCAACATCAACCGCAACATACTGCTGGCCGACATGCCCGCCTACGTCGCCACACTGCCTGCCGGCGGGGAGCTGATAGTAAGCGGAATTTTCGAAACCGACATCGAAACGATAGAGCGGAGGGCGACGGAACTCGGCCTGAAGCCCCAAAGCCAACGAATAAAAGAAGGCTGGGCAGCCCTGTCATTTCGTAATTCATAATTCGTAATTCGTAATTCACAATTGTGTACAACTACTCGATAATAATCCCGCATAAGAACATTCCGGAGCTGCTGGAACGGTGCCTGGCGTCTATTCCGGAGAGGGACGACGTGCAGGTGATAGTGGTGGACGACAGCAGCGAGGAAAGGTTGGTGAACTTCGCCCGTTTTCCGGGCAAGGGGCGGCCGCACACCGAGATTATTTTCCACAAAAGCACTATCGGCGGCGCGGGCGGCCCGGGTATGGCACGAAATGTGGGGATGGGGGTGGCGAAGGGCCGATGGCTGGTTTTTGCCGATGCCGACGATTTTTTTCATCCCGCCGTGGGCGACGCGATGGACAGGTATAAAAACTCGAAGGCCGACATGATACTGTTCCGCCACGACAGCGTGGACAGCACCACGCTCGAACCGGTGGCGATCAACACGCGGCGCAACAGGATACTCGACGAGCTGGACCGTGCGGCGGAGAGTGGCGACCAGGGCGATCAGCGACAGGTGAGGTACATGATCTCGGTTCCGTGGGGACGGTTCATACGTCGGGAGATGGTGAAGGGGCACGATATCCGTTTCGACGAGGTGAGGTTCTCGAACGATGTGATGTTCTCGGTTAAGGCGGGCTATTTTGCCGGAAAGATAGTGAGCGACCCGGCCGTGGTGTACTGCAACGTGAGGCGCGAGGGATCGCTCATCCACGAGGGACGCCTGGACTGGGAGGCGATGTCGCAGCGGTTCGATGTGAACTACCGCGCGGCGATATTCGCTCGCAGCGTGGGCGAGGGTGGGGTGTTCGACCGCACCGTGGCCGAGCGTTGGAAGGAGCTTTCGTTGCTCCACCGTCGGGGCGCGCGGCGGTTGCTGCCACGGTTGAGGGAGGTTTGCTCGCGCACGGAGGTGCGGCGGGCGAGGTTCGAGGAGGCGGTGAGGCGGCTGCTGAGCGTGTTCGTGGCGCGACACCGTAAACGTAATTTGCTTAAAGAAAAATGAAGATAGCTGTCATAGGGACCGGATACGTGGGGTTGGTGTCGGGCGCGTGCTTTGCCGAGATGGGGATCGAGGTGGCTTGCGTGGACGTCGACTCGGCCAAGCTCGAGGGATTGCGACGCGGCGTGATGCCGATCTATGAACCCGGACTGGAGGAGATCGTGGTGCGAAACCACGAGGCGGGGCGGTTGAGGTTTCTGCCCTCTTTCGACGAGGTGGCCGGCGAGGTGGAGGTGGTTTTTATTGCCGTGGGCACTCCTCCCGACGAGGATGGCGGCGCCGATCTGTCGCACGTGCTCGAAGTTGCCCGCCAGATCGGGCGGTCGATGGTGCGGCCTATGGTCGTGGTGACCAAAAGCACCGTGCCCGTGGGGACTTGCGACAGGGTGAGGGAGATCATCGCCGCGGAGATCGCCGCGCGCGGCCTCGACATAGGCTTCGACGTGGCGTCGAACCCTGAGTTCCTGAAAGAGGGCAATGCCGTGAAGGATTTCATGCAGCCCGACAGGGTGGTGGTGGGTGTGGACGGCCAGCGGGCGCGGCGGGTGATGGACAGGCTCTACAAACCGTTCATGATAAATTCATACCGCGTGATCTTTACCGATATCCGGTCGGCCGAGATGATAAAATATGCCGCCAACGCGATGCTGGCGACGCGGATATCTTTTATGAACGACATCGCAAACCTGTGTGAGCTTACGGGGGCCGACGTCAACATGGTGCGAAAGGGGATCGGAACCGATCCGCGCATCGGGCCGAAGTTCCTGTATCCGGGGTTGGGTTACGGCGGGTCGTGTTTCCCGAAGGATGTGCAGGCGCTGATCCACACCGCGGGTGAGCTGGGTTGCCGGCTGGAGATCCTGGAGGCGGTGGAGAATGTCAACCGGAGGCAGAAAGACGTGCTCGCCCGGAAGATCGAACGGCGGTTCGGGAGCGATCTCGGCGGCCGCGTGTTCGGGGTGTGGGGGCTGGCCTTCAAACCCGAGACCGACGATGTGCGGCAGTCGGCGGCGATCCATACCGTGAGGCGGTTGGTGGCAGCCGGTGCGAGGGTACGGGTCTACGATCCGGTGGCGATGGTGGCCGCGAGGGTGGAGCTGGGCGAGAGTGTGGTGTGGGCCGAAACGATGTACGACGCCGCGCGGGGGGCCGATGCGCTGATCCTCGCCACCGAGTGGAAGGAGTTCCGGCTGCCCGACTGGGATGCCGTGGGGGCTGCCATGCGGGGACGCGAACTTTTCGACGGAAGAAACATTTACGACCGCGCCGAACTTGCCGAGCGCGGGTTCAACTATCACGGAATAGGAATATCATGAAGGGGATTGTACTTGCGGGAGGGGCCGGGACCAGGCTCTGGCCCATCACGAAAGGAGTGTCGAAACAAATGCTGCCGGTGTACGACAAGCCGATGATCTACTATCCGGTGTCGGTGCTGATGCTGGCGGGGATCAGGGAGATACTCGTCATCTCGACGCCCGACGATCTGCCCGGCTTCCGGCGGCTGCTGGGGGACGGGAGCGACCTGGGGGTGAGGTTCGAGTACGCCGCGCAGCCCTCGCCCGACGGGATCGCCCAGGCTTTCCTTATCGGCGGCGAATTTATTGGCGACGATGCGGTGTGCCTGGCCCTGGGCGATAATATTTTCTACGGCCAGGGCTTTACGGGCATGTTGCGCGAGGCGGTGGGCAGGGCCGTGAAAGATGGGCGTGGCACGATATTTGGTTACCGCGTGGGTGATCCCGAGCGATTCGGTGTGGTGGAGTTGGACGAGGCCGGGCGGCCGGTGGCTATCGCCGAAAAACCTTCCGCGCCGCGATCTAACCTTGCGGTCGTCGGGTTGTATTTCTATCCTCCCGGCATACAGGAGATAACGCTCGGGGTGAAACCCTCGGCGAGGGGCGAGCTGGAGATCACGTCGGTGAACGAGGAGTATATCCGGCGCGGGACGATGGACGTCACCGTTCTGGGGCGCGGGTTCGCGTGGCTCGATACCGGAACTCATGACTCGCTTTCGAACGCCTCGACTTTTGTTGAGACCGTCGAGAAACGGCAGGGTTTGAAGATCGCCGCCCTCGAGGAGATCGCGTGGCGGCAGGGATGGATATCGGATGATGATCTGCGGCGGGTGGCGATACCGCTTGCCCGGAATCAATATGGCGAGTATTTGCTTCGCTTAATTACGAATTAGGAATTACGAATTACGAGTTGGGAATGAAGGTTATCGAGACGGCTCTTGACGGGGTGGTGGTTATCGAACCGGCGGTCTTTGAGGACTTGCGGGGGACTTTCAGTGAGACCTTCTCCGAGCGGGAGTTCGCGCGGCTGGTGGAGCCGGTTCTGCGTGGCAAAAACTGCCCGTGCGGCCCGCACTTTGTGCAGGACAACGAGTCGCGCTCGCGGCGTGGCGTCGTGCGGGGTTTGCATTTTCAGCGGGAACCGCGTGCGCAGGCCAAGCTGGTGCGCGTTGCGGCGGGCCGGATCTTCGATGTGGCCGTCGACATGAGGCGGTCGTCGCCGACCTTCGGACAGTGGACGGGGGTGGAGCTGACGGCTGCGAACCGGCGGCAGTTGTTCGTTCCGCGAGGGTTTGCCCACGGGTTTGTGGCGCTGGAGGACGATACCGTCGTGATGTACAAAGTGGATGGGTTCTACGCTCCCGAGTACGATGCGGGGGTGTTGTGGTGCGACCCCGCGCTGGGGATCGACTGGGGGGTGACGCCCGACGAGGCAGTCGTTTCGGCCAAGGATGCCGCTCTGCCGCCGTTCGAGGAGGCGTTTAAATTCGATTGAAATTCGATTGACGATGAAAAATATTCTGATAACCGGTGGGGCGGGGTTTATCGGTTCGCATGTGGTACGACATTTTGTGGAGCGGTATCCCGGGTATCGGGTCGTGAACCTCGATGCGCTGACTTATGCGGGAAACCTTGCGGGGTTGAGCGATCTGGAGGGGCGGGCGAACTTTACGTTTATCAAGGGCGATATCTGTGACGCCGAACTTGTGGGGCGGATCTTTTCCTCGCACGACATCGACGGGGTGATACATCTTGCCGCCGAGAGCCATGTCGACCGGAGTATCGGAGCGCCCGCGGTGTTCGCTCAGACCAACGTTATGGGTACTTTGACCCTTTTGGAGGCGGCCCGTACGGCGTGGGGCGGCGCGTGGGAGGGGCGCAAGTTCTATCAGATCTCGACCGACGAGGTTTACGGTGCGCTCGGGCCGGAGGGCTATTTCACCGAGGAGTCGCGCTACGATCCCCACTCGCCCTACTCGGCGTCGAAGGCCGCGGCGGATCATTTTGTCCGTGCTTACGGCGATACTTACGGGATGCCGGTGGTTATCTCGAACTGTACGAATAATTACGGCCCCGGGCAGTATCCCGAGAAATTGATCCCTCTGATTATTTCGAATATCGTGGCGCGGCGGCCGCTGCCGGTTTACGGCGACGGGTCGAACGTTCGCGACTGGATCTGGGTGGGGGACCATGTCGACGCCATCGACGCGGTTTTCCATCGTGGGGTTCCGGGAGAGACCTACATTGCGGGCGGCGGCAACGAACTGCGCAACATCGACCTCGTGCGGATGCTGATCCGACTAACCGACGCCGCACTCGGCCGGCCGGCCGGGGCGAGCGACGATCTGATAACTTATGTCACGGACAGGGCGGGGCACGATTTCCGTTACGCCGCCGACATCTCGAAGATCGAGCGCACCCTCGGGTGGCGTCCGAAGGTCGACTTTACCGAGGGCCTTCGGCGCACCGTGGAGTGGTACACGAAAAAGCCGTAAGGCTCAGGGCCTTCGCCGTGGCGGGCCGGATAATTCCCCTATGGGGGAGGTTATCCAGTCGAGGGCGGCGGATTTTACCGTTTCGTGGTATCTGAAGCTCGGGCGGAAACCCCAGCCGTGGCCTCCCGAGGGGAAGATGTAGAGCGAGGCGAGGACGTTCCGGGCCTTGAGGGCGTCGTAGAACATCGTGCCGTTCGCGGGGTGAACGGTGCGGTCGTCGTTGCTGAAGAATATGAGCGTGCGCGGCGTTTCGGGCGTCACTTGCAGATGGTTGGAGTACAGTGCCTCAAGCTCGGGCGTGGGGTTTTCGCCCAGCAGGAAATTGCGCGACCCGGCGTGGGTTTCGGCGCCCATCGTGATGACCGGATAGAAAAGTATTCCGAATGCCGGACGTGTTCCCTCGTCGTAGTGGGTTAGCACGGTCGAGGCGAGGTGGCCGCCGGCCGAGAATCCCGCAACCCCTATCTGTTCGGGGTCGACGCCCCAGTCGGAGGCGTTCCGGCGTACTATGCGCATGGCCTGGAGTGCGTCGGTGAGGGGTATGTTGTGGTGGCCGTTGGGAAGGCGGTATTTGACCAGCACGGTGGTAATGCCCTGCGAGGCGAGCGACTCGGCGAAATCGGCGCCCTCCACCAGCATGGCGTAGCCGCCTCCCGGGAAGATGACTACCGCGCGGCCGGTGTTCTCACCCTCGGCGGGCCAGACGAACATGGCGGCCTGGGTGGTGTTGCGCCAACTCCAGCCGTTTCGCTGTTCGGGTTCGGTGATGCCGTTGGATTCGGCCGGGCCGTCGGGCCACAGGGGGATTTCGAGGCTCTGGGCCGAGGCCGTTCCCGCGACGAGGGCGAGGATGGCGACTATGAAGGTCTTTTTCATGGTGGGATAAGTTTCGGACAAAATTACAAAAAATCGTAATTCGTAATTCATAATTCGTAATTAATTGTGTATCTTTGCGGCCACGCTCCGGTGCAATTTGCGGTAAGGCGAATACATTGTGGAGTGGAACTGTTTAAAGATCAATACAAATGGCTTATTTGACAGCGGAAAAAAAGCAAGAGCTTTTCGGTCAGTACGGAACGTCCAACAGCGATACGGGTTCGGCAGAGAGCCAGGTCGCACTGTTCTCCTACCGTATCAACCACCTTACGGAACACCTCAAGAAAAACCGCCACGACTTCGGTACCCAGCGCGCACTGCTGCGCCTGGTCGGTAAGAGGCGCCACATTCTTGAGTACCTCAAGGAGAAAGACATCGAGCGCTACCGCGCACTCATCAAAGCGCTGGGTCTCAGGAAGTAATACTTCCGGAGGCGATTGCAAAACGAAAAGGGCAATTTCCGGTTTGGGAATGGCCCTTTTTTACTTCGACAAGAACATACAGGTAAAAAGATAAAGAAGATGCTATTTAACGAGACGAAAAAAACGATCTCCCTGGCCGACGGACGCGCCATCGAGATCTCCACCGGCAAGCTGGCCAAACAGGCCGACGGCTCGGTGGTCGTAAAGATGGGAGACACGATGTTGTTGGGCACCGTCGTGGCTGCGAAAGACGCAAAGCCCGACACCGATTTTATGCCCCTCTCGGTGGAATACCGCGAGAAGTACGCCGCCGCCGGTCGCTATCCGGGTGGTTTTTTGAAACGCGAGGCGAGGCCCAATGACAGCGAGATCCTGGTTTCGAGGCTCATCGACCGTGCGCTCCGTCCGCTGTTCCCGGCCGATTATCACGCCGAGGTGTTTGTGAATGTGACTTTGGTTTCGGCCGACAAGGACATTCAGCCCGACGCGCTGGCTGGTTTGGCCGCCTCGGCAGCCCTGGCTGTGAGCGACATTCCCTTCGGCGGGCCGATCAGCGAGGTTCGCGTGGCCCGCATCGGCGGTGAACTGGTGGTCAACCCCGGTTTCTCGCAGATGAAGGAGGCCGACCTCGACCTGATGGTGGGCGCCACCTACGACAACGTGCTGATGGTGGAAGGCGAGATGAAAGAAGTCTCCGAGGAGACGATGATCGAAGCCATCAAGTTCGCCCACGACGAGATCCGCAAGCAGTGCGCCGTGCAGATCGAGCTGATGCGCGAGCTGGGCAAAGAGGTCAAACGCGAATATTGCCACGAAACCAACGACGAAGATCTCCGCGCCAAAGTGATAGCCCAGACATACGACAAAGCCTACGCCGTGGCAACGAGCAGCAGCGCCAAGCACGAACGCAGCGACGCTTTCGACGCCATCGTGGCCGAGTTCAGCTCGCAGTTCAGCGAAGAGGAGCTGGCCGAAAAGTCGGGCCTGATAAAGAAATATTTCCACGACGACGTGCAGAAAAAAGCGATGCGCAACATGATCCTCGACGAGGGTAAGCGCCTCGACGGCCGCCGCACCGACGAGATCCGCGAGATCGCCTGCGAGACCGACTACCTGCCGTGCGCCCACGGTTCGGCCCTGTTCACGAGGGGCGAAACGCAGTCGCTGACGACCGTGACGCTCGGCACGAAACTCGATCAGAAGATGATCGACGAGGTGCTGGTTCAGGGCGACGAGCAGTTTGTGCTGCACTACAACTTCCCGCCGTTCTCGACGGGTGAGGCGCGTCCGGTTCGCGGTCTTTCGAGGCGCGAAGTGGGTCACGGCAACCTGGCGTGGAGGGCGCTGAAGCCTATGGTTCCGCTCGGCGAGGAGAATCCTTACGCCGTGCGGGTCGTGTCGGATATTCTGGAGTCGAACGGCTCGTCGTCGATGGCCACGGTGTGCGCCGGAACGCTCGCGCTGATGGATGCCGGGGTGAAACTCAAGAAACCCGTTTCGGGGATCGCGATGGGGCTCATCACCGAGGGCGGCAAGTTCGCCATCCTGAGCGACATTCTGGGTGACGAAGACCACCTGGGCGACATGGACTTCAAAGTGACCGGTACCGCGGACGGGATCACCGCCACGCAGATGGACATCAAGGTCGACGGACTTCCCTACGAAGTTATGGAAAAAGCTCTGGCCCAGGCCAAGGCGGGGCGTCTGCATATTCTGGGCAAGCTGGTCGAGACGATGCCCGAACCGCGCGAGGAATACAAGCCGTTCGTGCCGAGGATCGTCCAGATCGTCATCCCGAGCGACTTCATCGGCGCCGTCATCGGCCCGGGCGGAAAAGTGATCCAGGAGATCCAGAAGACCACCGGCACGACCATCACCATCACCGAGGCCGACAACAAGGGCTTCGTGGATATCTTCGGGCCCGACAAGGACGCCCTCGACGCCGCGCTGAACCGCGTGAAAGGCATTGTGGCCGTTCCCGAGGTTGGCGAGGTGTACAATGGCAAGGTTCGTTCGGTCGTTCCGTTCGGCGCGTTCGTCGAGATCCTGCCCGGCAAGGATGCCCTGCTCCACATCAGCGAGATCGACTACAAACGCTACGAAACGATGGAGGAAACGGGCCTCAAGGAGGGCGACATGATCGAGGTGAAACTGACCGGCACCGACGCCAAGACGGGTAAGTACAAACTCTCGCGTCGGGTTCTGCTCGAAAAGCCCGAGGGATGGGTCGAGAAGGCCCCCCGCGAAGATCGTGGTGACCGCGGCGATCGCGGCGGCGACCGTGGCGACCGTCCCCGCGGCGACCGCGACCGCGACCGTGGAGGCCGTGGCCGCAGATAATTCCCGCGACTTTCACCAACAAAAAAGACGAACCTCGAAGGGTTCGTCTTTTTTTTTGTTTTTTTGTATTATTTTTGCTGAAACCATGCAAGATTTTGGGATTCCGGGATTTAAGTAGATGAAGACTTACCGAAACATTGTTGACTATGAAAACAAATCTGAAATTTATTCTTGCAGGAGTTGCCTGTCTCCTTTGCACATCGTTTACCGCGTGTGAGGCCGGAATGTCGGGCGAGGACGTGCCGTTCGAAGAGTATGTTTACCATGTGACCGGCCTGTCGCTTGGTGGATTGACCGCATTTATTTCACCAACACTTCCTGGGGGGAGGGCAAAATCGTTGTTGTCGACAGTGCGAGTGAGTTAAGGAAATATGTTGCCGAAGGACACTATCCTCCATTCGATTTCTCGAAAAAGACGCTGTTGCTGATCGGCGGAGGATCGAATAGTTCCCCCGTATCTTCCACTGTTAGCAGTTTCAAATTATCTCAGAGAGGTAATTACGTACTAAAGGTCGAAGTTAGGGTGCCTCTTTTTGCTCTTAGCTATGGTGCTGGTTGGACTAAGGCTCTTCTTATCGACAAAATAGGCGCGGGCAGCGATGTCGAATTGAAAGTAACGGTCAAGGAGTGAAACAGGCGGACGGCGCGAGTCGGCAAAACGCCCGCTCGCGCCGCGGAAATTTTACAAAAAAGGCGAACCGGAGTGGCGGTTCGCCTCTTTTTTGTGCCATGCGTTGGTACGA
>QMCE01002121.1_pt1 | contig 11013 bp, 9 predicted proteins | sample 1821851 | NCBI WGS metagenome assembly QMCE01 (sample SAMN09453174, study PRJNA476694) | Termite gut metagenome, whole genome shotgun sequencing project. | isolation source: worker | host: Odontotermes sp. | place: South Africa:Pretoria | collected 2016-01-28
GACGGTGGTGGCGGGCTGCTGTGTGAAAAACTGGGGCATCGACTATTCCTTCTCCACGGAAAACATCGTGGAGGCGCTGGATCGGGGCTGGGATTCCATCGCGGCGACGATCACCCTCGCCGCCGCGGCGACGCCGGCGGCGGGGCTGCTGGCGATGATCGCGGCGCTCCTGATTGCGCGGAAGGCGTTCCCCCTGAAGCGACTTCTGGAAATGCTCATCATGACGCCCTTCGCGCTGCCGGGGACGCTCCTCGGGATTTGCTACGTGATGGCGTTCAACAAGCCGCCGCTGCTGCTCGTGGGGACGGGGCTCATCATCGTCATCAACTTCATCGTGCGCGAGTTCCCCGTCGGGATGGAGGGCGGGATCGCGAGCCTGAAGCAAATCGACCCCTCCATCGAGGAGGCGGCCATGAACCTCGGGGCAGACACCTCGCGGGTGTTCCGGGACATGGTGCTGCCGCTCATCCGGCCGGCGTTCATTTCGGCGCTGTCCGTGACCTTCGTCCGGTCGATGACGGCGGTGAGCGCCGTCGTGTTCCTTATTTCGGCGCGGTGGCAGCTTCTCACGATGCAGATTTACAATTTTTCGGAAAACACGCGTTTCGGGCTGGCGAGCGTGCTGTCGACGGTGCTCATCGGCATCGTCTTCCTCGTGTTCTGGCTGATGCGGCTGCTGCTGCGGGGGTCGGAGCATCTGGACAAGACGATATCCGCCGGATGAGACAGGGGAATCCGCAATGAGCCAATCAAAAATGACCCGTTCCAAATCCGTTCTTCTGGAAGACATCCACAAGACCTACCGCGAGCCCAAAAGCGGCGCCGCCGTCCGCGCCGTCGACGGCGTCTCCCTCGAAATCGATCCGGGCGAGCTCGTGACGCTTCTCGGCCCCTCCGGCTGCGGCAAGACGACCGTGCTCCGCATGCTGGCCGGCTTCGAAATCCCCACCGCCGGCCGCATCGCCATCGGCGGCGCCGACGTCACCTCCCTCCCCCCGAACAAGCGCGACACCGCGATGGTGTTCCAGTCCTACGGCCTGTTCCCCCACATGACGATAGCGGAGAACATCGCCTACGGCCTGAAGCTCCGGGGCGTCGCCGCCGGGGAGCGCGCGGGGAAGACGGAGGAGTTCCTCTCCCTCGTCGGCCTTGCGGGGAAGGGCGACCGCTCGCCCTCGCAGCTTTCGGGCGGGCAGCAGCAGCGCGTGGCGCTGGCGCGCGCGCTCATCGTGGGGCCGGGGGTGCTCCTGCTGGACGAGCCGCTGTCGAACCTGGACGTCCTGCTCCGGGAGATGATGCGCGTGGAAATCCGCCGCATCCAGAAATCCCTCGGCATCACCGCCGTCTACGTCACGCACGACAGGACGGAGGCGATGAGCCTTTCGGACAGGATTGTCGTGATGCGCGACGGCCGCATCGCGCAGATCGGCCCTCCGCCGGAGATCTACGCCGATCCGGCGTCGGAGTTTGTCGCCGGGTTCATCGGCAAGGCGGCGTTTTTCCGGGCGAGCGTGAAGGGCGTGGACACGGCGTGCCATGTGGACGTGGCCGGGCACGCGCTGTCCATCCCGAAATGGTCGCCGTCGCTCGCCGCGGGAGCGGAGGCGAAGGTGATGTGCCGCCCCGAATCCCTCACGTTCCTTCCCCCCGGGCAGGGCGTGGTGGACGGGCGGGTGACGACGAACATTTACCTCGGAAACACGCTGGAGTCGTACATCGCGACGGCGATGGGCGAGATTCTCGTGCAGGTCGACAACCCCGCCGGCAAAGTCATCCCCGCCGAGGGCGAGGCGGTGAGCATTGCCATCCGCCCGGAGCTGTCGAAAGCGCTGGCGGAGTGACCATGCCCCCGCAGACATCCGGAACAACGGGATTGGCGCTGCACGTCTGCTGCGCTCCCTGCCTCGCCGCCGCGCTGGAAACGATCCGGCGCGGCGGCGGCGCAGGGAGGGAAGCCGTCGGCGGCATTATTTTTTTTAATCCCAACATCCACCCTCTGCTTGAGTTCCGGAGACGCGTCAAGGCGCTCCGGGTTTATCTTGAAAGAGATCCCCTCCCGGCGGAAATTGATGTCCGCTATGGCCTTCAGGACTTCCTGAAGGCGGTCTCCGAAGCCGGGGGCGGCGTGGCGGCGGGTCGCGAGCGCTGCCGCCGCTGCTATGCGCTCCGCCTCGGGGTTGCGGCGGAATGGGCGGCGCGGGCGGGGTTCTCCGCCTTTTCCACAACGCTTCTGGCAAGCCGCGAGCAGGACAGGGATCTCGTCGCGGAAGCGGGGGAGGAAGCTGCGGAGCGCCACGGCATCAAGTTCGTCCGGATGGATCTGCGGCAATTCCTCCCTCCGGAAAAACTGCTGCGCGGCATCTACCGCCAACAATATTGCGGCTGCATTTTTTCCGAAGAGGAACGATTCCGGAACACGAACAAACACCTGTACCGCCCCGGTGAAACGGAATGAATGAGCGCGCACAGGCCAAAACGATTTTTGCGCGGCGGCGATTGGCGGTTCAATCGCCGCTGCGCAAAACTTCCGTAAGGAACAGCGTATGGTGCGGTGGCTGCTGAAGCTGGTTTTTCTCCTGGCCCTTGCCTTCGGGTTCTACCACATCGCGTTCCGTGAAGCGCCGGAGCAGTTTCTTCCCGCGCCGAACGGGGACATCCTCGCCGCCAACCTGCCCTCCGGCGCGGGGCAGCCGGAAATCCGGGTGCTTGTCGCCGACGCGCTCGACCACGCCGTCCTCACCATCAACGGCCGCGTCGGCATGGAAGCGGTCACGATGCAGATGCAGGCGCGGAAGGGCGAGTTCAGCCAGTCCGTCGCCGTGGACGTGACCCCCACGGGGAACGGCATCAAGATCGGGGCGGATCTCTACGTCCGCGTCAAAATGAAGAACCTCGACTCCCAGCCGCTCCGCCTCACCTGGAGGGCGGGAAACGAGGAGACGTCGATTTCCATCCCGCACGAGATAGAAATCTACGGCACGCACGTTGTCGAGAACAACCGCAAGGCGCCGAAGGTGCGCGTCCTGTCCCGCCTGCCGATTGAGGAATATCTTTACGGCGTGGTGACGGGGGAGATGCCGTCCGGGTGGCCTTTGGAGGCGCTCCGCGCGCAGGCGGTCGCGAGCCGCACCTTCGCCTATTTCGAGGTGAAAAGCCGGAAAAACGAGGAGTACGACGTCCACGCGAGCACGCGTTCGCAGGTCTGGCGTCCCTCGCTCGCGGTCGAGCCGCAGGTGCGGCGGGCGGTGGATTCGACGGCGGGGATAGTGGTGACGGAGAAGAACGCGCTCATCAAAACCTTCTTCCATTCCGAGTGCGGCGGTTTCACGGCGGATGCGCGGTGGGTGTTCACGAAGACGCCGATTCTGGCGTTGTCGGGCGTGCGCTGCCCGCGCTGTTCCGTTCCGGAGAACAGGCCGACGGGGTGGAGCGTCAGTTACACGCGGCAGGAAATCCTGCAGCGCCTGCGGCAGGCGGGCATCGTCCGCGAGCCGGGCGAAATCCGGACGTTGCAGGCGCTGGACGCGCAGGGCACGCCGATGGGGGGCAACCTCGGCCGGGCGGTGACGATGGAGATAACCCTGGCGGGCGGGCGCGGGGTGACGCTGCGCGTTCCGGCGAACGAGTTCCGTCTGGCGATGGGTCCGGACAAGCGGAACATCGCGAGCACGTACATGCGCGTGGAAGGCGGGGCGGAATCACGGATCACCTTCTCCGGCTTCGGCTGGGGTCACGGGGTGGGCCTGTGCCAGTACGGCGCCGCCTACGCCGCGGACAGCATGCGGTACAACTTCATCGACATCCTGACGCTGTACTACCCCGGCGTGAAGCTGGTGCGGCTGTGGGGGAGGTAGAGCCCTGATGACAAAAACATTCGAGATACGGGATCCTGTTCATGGGTTCATAGAGATCAGTGAATGGGAACGCGACATAATCAATCACCCGGTATTTCAACGCCTTCGCCGAATACGCCAATTGAGCATGACCGACATGGTCTACCCCGGCGCAATGCATACGCGTTTCGAGCATTCTCTGGGCGTCATGCATGTTGCCACGCGCATGTTCGAGTCAATCCGCAAGAAGCGGGGGGGGTTTTTACAGTCGGAGCTCAATTTCAATGAGTCCGGCCTCGCCCGCGACAGAGTGCTGATACGGTTGGCCACCCTGCTCCACGATGTCGGCCACGCGCCTTTCTCCCACGCATCGGAGGAATTGATGCGTACCCGCCCTGACAGCAATAAAAAATACAAGCATGAGGATTATTCCGTCGGCGCGGTCGAAATGCTTATGTGCGATGTGATTGAAAACCACCCGGCAAACCAGAATTACGGAATAACAGCCCGGAATGTCGCTGATCTGCTCTCCGGAAATGCGCGGCTGGGGCGCAGCGTTTTATGGGCAAATCTCGTGTCAAGCCAATTGGACGCCGACCGGGCGGATTACCTGCTGAGGGACTCCCATCATACCGGTGTTTCCTACGGACATTATGATCTTGGTCGTTTGCTCGCCACGATAACCGTCGCGTTCAACTCCGAGGGATCTCCTGTGCTCGGTATAGAGGAGGGCGGCGAGCACGCGGCGGAGGGGCTCATTATCGCGCGGTACATGATGTTCACGCAAGTCTATTATCAACATACGCGTAGAATCTTTGATCATCATTCAAGCCAGGCGATGCAATGTCTTTTGTCCTCACATTCGCCAAAAAATGACGATGGAAATGCTTTTCGCTTTCCTCCCCCCACTTCCCCGGATACCATTGGGGAATACCTCGGCTGGGATGACTGGCGGGTTCTGGGTCGAATAGCCGAAGGGCATGCCGGCGAGCATGGCAGCATCCTCATGAACAGGAATCATTTCAGGAGAGTCTTCAAAACATCGGAACGGCCGGTACCCGAAGAGCTTGACCGATTGGAACGGATTCAAATCGCTTTGGGCGACATGCCCCGATTCATCGACAGGGCTCCGGCCTCTTGGTACAAATTCGACAGCATGGAGATCCCTATTCTGGAGCGCAGCGGCGCCAATGAAAGGCTTGTATCGCTTTCGCAGCGGTCGTCCGTGGTAAGCGGTCTTAAATCGGTGGAGCAGATACGGGTCTATGTCCCCCGAGACAGAAAAGGCGAAGCACGGAAAATCATTGATGCAATCAAATAAAAGAGATTTGAATAATGGAAAATACACTGACCATCCCTTGGTTTCGCTATGCCCTGATTCCGGAATTGGCCGGGAGAATGAGAATGGTGAGCCAGCAATTCGGGAAAACCGCCTTGCAAAAAGCCATGTTTTTGCTGCAAGAAATATATGGCGTCGACTGCGGGTATGATTTTACCCTGTATTCCTATGGCCCTTTTGACTCACAGTTGCTTGGGGATCTGGATTTGGTGGAAAGCTGGGGATGCGTGAAAGTCGAAAGCGTCAAGTCAGGCATCGGCGGCTTTCAGATTGTTCCGACCGAAGAGGCGAAAACGATTCGCAACAAGGCGGCGGGTCTTCTGGATGATGCGGCGACCCAAACCGCCATTGCGGATTTGATACGGGACTACGGCGGAAAATCCGCAAGGGAACTCGAATTGAGAGCCACATTGATCTATGTTGACAAGGATTGGAAATTGAGAGGCGGCAATCCTCCCTCGCGAAGGGAGTTGTATACGACGGTGCGTGAGATCAAGCCGCGGTTTTCCGATGCAGAGATGAACTCCGCAATTGATGAACTTTCCTCACGCGGGCACATCGTGCTACAGAATTGACTGCGGGGCACCGGAGCGGGAAGGTTCTTCCGCCATCTCCGCGTAGAGCTGTTTTCGCCATCCTTCCGCGGCATCCCTGTTCATGCCCAGCAGCGCGAGGAGAAGCGGAGGAAACGCCCGCTCCGGGTCGGGGCAGAGATGGGCGTGCACGCCTTTGATCGTTGCCGCGTCGTAGTCGTAGGGGTAGAGGCGGCAGAGAAGCGGGCGCGTTTCCAACGCCAGCGCACACCCGTCCTCCCGGAGAAAAACGCAGTCCCGCGTTCCGTCCGCGTGGCGGAGAACAGGGCGCTTCCCCTCCGCGTCGAACACCCGCGCGAACACCGGATCCAGCCTTTCAAGCAGCCGGCGCTCCTCCGCGTCCGCACCGGCGGAAACAACAAAATCGCCGAAGCCCGCGGCTTCGGCGATGCGCGCGACATCTCCCCTTGTCACAAACACCCGACGCCCCCGGCAACAGGTTTCTCCCGACGCGGCGCAGCGCGCACAGAGGGACAGGGACTCCGCCTCCCCCGTTTCCCCCGCCCCCGCCGCCGCCCCCGCTTCTCCCGCCGCCGCCGCATCGCCGTCCGGCATCACTCCGCCGCGTCCGGGTAGCGGTAGAATTTGTCCTCGTAATTCCTGAGAACAATGTCCCCGCCTTCCCTGCCCATGACGTACTCCGGCAGCAGCGGGATCTTCCCTCCGCCCCCCGGCGCGTCGATGACGTACTGCGGCACCGCGTAGCCGGAAATACGGCCCCGGAGCGCCTTGATGATTTCCAGCCCCTTCGCGACAGGCGTCCGGAAATGGCCGCTCCCGAGAATGGGGTCGCATTGGTAAATGTAATACGGCCGGACGCGGATTTTCATGAGCCCCGTCATCAGCCGCCGCATGGTCTCCGGATCGTCGTTGACGCCGCGCAGGAGCACGGTCTGGCTCCCCAGCGGCAGCCCCGCGTCCGCGAGGCGGGAGCACGCCTCCGCCGTCTCGGGGGTCAGTTCGTCCGGGTGGGTGAAGTGCAGGCTCATCCACAGCGGGTTCGCGCGGCGGAGGATTTTCGTCAGCGCGCCTGTCACGCGCATCGGGAGGACGGCGGGCGTCTTCGTGCCGATGCGGATGATTTCGACGTGCGGGATGGCGCGGAGGTTCATGAGCAGCCATTCGAGCGGCTCGTCCGGCAGGGTCAGCGGGTCGCCGCCGGAGATGATGACGTCCCGCACCGACGGGGTCGCCGCGATGTAGGCCACGGCTTTTTCCCACTGCGGGAGGCAGTAGCGCTTCCGCTCCGCCTGCCCCACGAGGCGGCTGCGCGTGCAGTAGCGGCAGTAGGCGGAGCAGTATTCCGTCGCCATGAACAGCACCCGGTCGGGGTAGCGGTGGATGAGGCCGGGGATGGGGCTTTGCGTTTCCTCTCCCAGGGGGTCGCGCGCTTCGCCGGGGGAGGGGACGAGCTCGTTCGCGGTGGGGATCATCGTCCTGCGGATCGGGTGCGCCGGGTTCGCCGCGTCGATGAGAGAGGCGTAGTAGGGGGTGATGGCGAGGGGCAGCCCGCCGCCGTCGGCCGTCGCGAAGGCGGCGCGCTCCTCTTCGGACAGGCGGACGATGCGCCCGAGGGCTTCGGGCGTCCGGATGGTGTTCTGGAGTTGCCAGTGCCAGTTGTTCCAATCGGTTCGGGTGGCTTTGGGGAAGTGCTTTTTCCGGAATTCGGCGCTGTTGTCCGTGCGGGGGAAGCGGATTTTCACCCCATCCGCCGATGCGGCTGTTTCGCGGGGAAGGACGCGGGGCCGAGGACTGGGAACATCGTCGGCGCCGGGCTCGGCGACCAGTGCGGACTGGGTGTTGTCAATGGCCACGTCAGACTCCTCGGGAGAATCCCTTCAAGACGCATGCCCCTACCTTTAGTGAAAACCCCGGGGTTTGTCAACGGCATAAGTTCAGCCGGAGCAAAAAAAAATCCCCCTTCCCAAAAGCGGCGCGGGCAAACAGGAACGCCTTCGCCTGTAGTCTGTCCATTTTCCCTGTCGGACACGCGGAAAAGGCGGGCGCGACTCAACGACTTTCATTAATATGCATGCGCAGCGCCCGCCCGGGCATTTCCGGAAGCCGAACCCGCTGCGCCAAACGCACCGGCCACAACCAGACAATCCCCGCATAATCCGCCACCACGCGCGGCAGCGTCCGCTGCCGGCGGGGAACCTTCGCGTCCACCAGAATGTCCTGAACCTTCCTGCTTCCCGGCGCTCCCAGCGGCCGGAAACGCTCCCCCTCGCGCGGCGCGCGCAGGCGGAGCGGCCAGCGGATCGCGGCGGCGTTCAGCCACTCCACGTCCGGGTCGTTCCCGTCCTCCGGCGGGGGAGCCCCGGCGGACTCCCGCCATTCGGCGGAAATCTCCAGCCCGTACGCCACAATCCGGAACGGCGGGTCGGGCAGAACCACCTCGGCGTAGGCATCCCCCTCCCGCCCCGGGAAGAAAAAAAACAGCCCGTCCGCCTCCCGTCGCACACGCAGCCGCCCCGGCAGCGACACCGTCTCCCCCAGCCGCCCCCGCTCCGCCAATTCGGACAGGCGCGACAGCACGGCGCCATACGGGAGCCGCGCCCCCATCTCCTCCTCCGCGACATGGCGGAGCGCATACAGAAAAGACTCCCGCCCGGCGGACGCCCCTTCGTCCAGGCGGAAAAACCGCCCTCCCGCCTCCCGCCGGGTCAGGCGCTCCGCCAGCGCCGCGCCCGCGCGCGTCAGCGCGTCCTCCTCGCGGGCCAGCTCCTCCGCGCGGGCCAGCAGGCGCCGCTGGAACCCGGGAAGAATCGCCTCCAGGGCGGGGATTATCCTGTTCCGGATTCTGTTCCGGGTGAAGGCGTTGTCGTCATTCGACGCGTCGGTGCGCCAGGCGAGGCCGTGCGCCAGCGCATACTGGTGGATCGCCGCGCGGTGCACCGCGAGAAGCGGACGGCCGACGCGCATCGCCAGCCCGGGCGGAAAGGGCAGGACGGCGCATTCGCGCATCCCCGCGAGACCCCGGCGGTGCGCGCCCCGCCGGAGGTGCATGAGGATGGTCTCCGCCTGATCGCCCGCGTGGTGGCCGGTGACGACAAGCCCCTCCGGCCCGGCCAGATCGTGGAAAAAACGGTAGCGGGCAAGCCGCCCCGCCTCTTCCAGCCCCAGGTGATCCGCTTTCGCGAGCGACGCGACGTCACAGCGCCGCACCGCCAAATCCATGCCCATCCGCTCCGCGAAATGGCGGCAGAACGCCTGATCCGGCGCCGCCTCCGGGCGGAGGCCGTGGTTGAGGTGCGCGGCGACAAGACGGCTCCCGGCGGGAAGGATGTCCCTGTTCCGCGCGAGAAGGTGGGTGGCGACGACGGAGTCGAGCCCGCCGGACAGGGCGGCGACGACCGTGCCGGGCGCGCCGCCGGCGGCGAGGATGCGCTCCATTGCTTCGCGGAAGAGGCGGGTGAGCATGGGAAGGACGCCTTTCAGCAACAGGCTCCTTGAAAAAAGCCTTCCCCCGGAATGGGAGAAGGCTTTGTTTCGTATGGTGCTGAGGGGCAGAGTTGAACTGCCGACACCGGCCTTTTCAGGGCCGTGCTCTACCAACTGAGCTACCTCAGCGGGGAAGAGACGAGTATACGCCTTCGCGGGATCCTGTCAAGGAGGTTTCTGCCGGAGGTTTTTTCCCGGGCGGCGGGGCTTCCCGCGGACGGCAAACAGTTTTCTCCGGAAACCTGCGATTTCTTCCCGGTTTTCCTCAAGATTGCAACAGGTTCGGTCGAATGCGCCGCCGCGCGGGAAAATCCGGCAATGCGTTTGCTCTCTCCCGCGCAGGGGAAACACGCCCCGGAAAAACGCTTTGTCCGCTTGAGAGGAGAAATCTCATGACCGCTGTCGCTGAAACAACCGCCGCCCAAACAGCCGGCGCCGCCGCAGGAAACGCCGCCGCGGAAACCGCCGACGCCGACGCCTTCACCCGCGAACTCCACAACCGCCTCGCCCCGCCCGAACCGACAAGAGAAGAGAAAATCGCCGCCGGCATGGAAAAGCTCGCCGCCGCCTTCCCGGACAGAACCGTCACAAACCAGCGGATCGGCGGCGACCTCGCCTCCGCCGCCGCCTATTTCCTCGAAATCGACAGCGGAACCGGCATCAACATCAGCCCCGAAGTCATGGAACAGTTCGGCGAGGACGACGCGCTGTTCGAAAAACTGAAGAACATGATAGGCAGCCTCTTCACCGCAAGCGGGGAGCAGACGCTCCTCCCGGCGCAGCCGGGCGGGAACATGTCGACGCGGATGATCGTCATCGAAATGGAGCAGACCCGCTTTGTCGAAGTCCAGCGGGACGAACAGGGGCGGGCGCTGTCGATGGCGAGCCTGAAGCTGCAAACCCAGCAGCTTGTCGCGGACTCGATGCAGAAGCTGTTTGAGAGCCTCGGCGGCGGCTCTTCGGGCGGCGGGGCCTCCTTCGGCGGCGCCGACGGCCTGTGGCGGATGCTCGCCGGCGGGGGCGCGGGCGGGGCGTCGCGGAACCAGGGATTCATCGGCTTCGTCTCCGGATCCGTCAGTTGGGAACTGGAGGCGATGATCGCGCAGGAAGGCAACCCGCAGCAGATGCTGGAGTCGAACAGGCAGCTTGTCGGGCAGATGGACGTCATCATCGACATGTGGGAGCAGAGCGGCACGTCGGCGGATCTCTTCACCTACATGCAGGTCATGGGGCTGAGCGACCCCCTCGTCTTCGACCTCGGGGACGAGGGAATCAACCTGACGTCGGCCGAGGACGGCGTCTACTTCGACATCAAGGGCGACGGCTCCAAACCGAAAACCGGCTGGATCAGCGGCAACAACGCCTTCCTCTATCTGGATGAAAACGGCAACGGCACGGCGGACGACGCGCACGAGCTCTTCGGCGATCACGGCGGGTACAGCAACGGTTTCGACAAGCTGGCGCAGCACGACGACAACGGCGACGGCGTCATCGACGCGCAGGACGCGGTCTACGATGAACTGCGCCTGTGGCGGGATCTGAACGGCGACGGAGTGAACCAGGGAGAGGAATCCTTGACGCTGGCGCAGGCGGGCATCGCGTCGATCAACCTGCGCTACGACAAGACCTACGAAAAGGACAAACACGGCAACGTCGTCGGCGAGCGGTCGAGCTTCACCCGCGCGGACGGGAGCCAGGGACTGGTTGTCGACGCGTGGCTCCGGCAGGGGAAGTAGAACCGCAACTGCTTTGAACCACAGAGACGCTGAGACACAGAGGTTGCACAGAGAACCGCCAACCGCTT
>QMCE01002123.1_pt1 | contig 11008 bp, 9 predicted proteins | sample 1821851 | NCBI WGS metagenome assembly QMCE01 (sample SAMN09453174, study PRJNA476694) | Termite gut metagenome, whole genome shotgun sequencing project. | isolation source: worker | host: Odontotermes sp. | place: South Africa:Pretoria | collected 2016-01-28
TATAACTACAAATAATGGCATCGTAACAATCGAGGCGGATAGTTGCAAGACGGAGCCTCGCATAGTCGAGTGTCCCATCGATTTAGTCTCTGTCGATTTGACCGACAGCGGCATACTATTATCGTCCGAAAATGCTCCCCTATTAGAGTTTTCCCTCTCTCGTGGGATTACGATTAACGAGACACGGGCAACCGAATCCGACCTCTATGCATTGCTTAAAGCGGCAGGTTTAATCAAAGCCAGCTATGCAACATTTATTCCTACCAAAGGAGCGAAGTGGCAATATCCGATGGATTGGTACAATCTCTATGATGTTATTGCCAACGATGTTCCGCCCGAGGGGTACAAGCGTGCCTGCTCGTGGCTTATATCCGATGCCGTAACCTATCCTGCTCCTGTCGAGGGAGTTACACCCTCGCTGACAGAGGTAAATTTGGCGCTCTATACATCGGCGGCAGTTAGCGACACCCTTGTACGCACGTCAGACGGCTATTTAGGCGTTCCCAAAATTCATACTTGGGATAAGACGAAAGATAAAATCAACTCTGAGGGGTGGGCAACTCGCTGGCTAATTGTCTATGTTCCCATTGCGACAAACGGCTATGCCGTCCCGAACATAAGGTTGGATTATGGGGTATTTTTACCTGTAAAGGGGTTGATTCTCGGACAGATTAGAAATACCGGTATTTCTATTTTCGGAACAGATGGTGTCAATCCTTATGACCATAATAACGAGGTGGAGTTTTTTGACTATGAGCCCGGAGCAACATCAACCCGTGTTAGCGGATATGCAAAAGTTTCAGTCAAACGTTGGCGAGCCGCACCCTTATATACCCCTGAGGTAATAACAACCGCTACCTATTTCGGTTTGTATGGTTGCGTTGAACTGGAGCTACCAAATAATGCGCTTGGTTTAACGAATACTAATGCTCTTGGCAGTTGTTTCAGCTTACGCTACCTGAAAATCCCTGCTTCGTGTACCCAATTCGGAAATACGCAAAAATTGCCTGCCTTGAAAACGATTGATATCGAACAGGGGTGGACAAATAGCCGTGATTGTTCATTTGCTGAGAGCTACTTTGTCTCTATCGAATCGTGGCTCGAGTTTTTCAGTAAATTGGGTATAAACAGAACACCGGTAACAATAACTATACCTGCCCGCACCTTGGCGGAAATAGACCCGCTCGAAATCTCAAAATTAACGCTAAAACGCTGGATAATCGCAGGAGCATAACACCAAATAACAACATTACAAAAGGAGCCGCTAAGCTCCTTTTTTATGTTTAGAATAAAGCCTCCGTTAAGGGAATGTCGTCTCAATTAAGCCGCCGGTTGGGTCTATGATTGGCTCATATTCCGACCCCTCGGTTGGGTCGTCGGTTGGCTCCTCTGTCGGTACATTCAACAGACCATTTAATACATCTACTTTTTCACTCAATTTTTCAATCTCCTTTTGTACATCTCTCAATAATTGTGCTTGCCTTCTATTCAACCTTACGGCTGTTGACTGAGTTTGATAAAGAGATGATGTGGGTGCAAAGTTCGTTATTTGACCTTGACTATTGAAAGTCAGATATTTATCACGTCGCCAAGTCTCATTGGAGAGCTCAATCTCAATATCGTCGAGCGTATTAAGATTCTGTTTGACACTCGTTATGCGTATCAAAACAGGGTATTTCTGGAAGTTCTCATCGGTAAACGAAATAATGCCTCCGACTCTGATTTTCTCCCGCGCAAGCTCCCGATTTTCGCACACCCAAAGCCTATCAAGCTCACCCTTAAACGTAAATTTAGGCTTCGCATTCTCGTGAAAATATTTCAGCGCCTTGCGCAACATCTCCCACGAGGCTCCCGTACGGCTATCGTTGTCACAGATATAGGCATCTGGTGTATTAATTCCCAAAACAATATACTTATCACCTACCTTAGGAACATAACCGCTATCTCTGTTGGGCATATAGATTCCATCTATCTCCTCCTTAACAAGCTGAAAGCGGCGCTCTTTTTTTAATTCGCTGGTAACTATATCCCTTGTAGTGTGAGTATATAACCTAACATCGAAATCTTTTCCTGCCAACATTCCGCTCTGAAAGACAATATGTATCTTATCAATCTTATAACTACTATAGTTCAACGCATCGGGAATAGTCATATCTATGATATCATAGTTCTCAGTTTCACCGACCTTTGAGTATATAACCTTTGTTACCGTACCTATACGCTGTGGATAGATATCGGTACAATCAATCATCTGCTCCGAATAGTTTTTAGGCATATTTTTCAGAACGACCGACTGACGCCCCATATCTATCCTATACTTTTTCGCCTTCGTTTCGTCATACCCCTCCTCATTATCTAAATACTCCCCATCAAAACCGATAGGGTCAAAATAATCAGGCAAAAGTAAAGCCTTATTTTTATATTTTTCGGGGTCAATATTGCGCTCACCACCCTGAACATACAATCTGCCCAGCGGCAGTTTATCCTCAAAGTTACGCCGCGTAACGCCACCCTTTATACCATTCCCACGACCATACGATAACGACAACGGACTATCCCCGTTATAGACGATATGACGCAGAGCAATTACCTGCTCCCAAATACCCGCTTCGTTATTGAAACGGCGATAAATCTCCCACTCCGTCTCATAAGTCGAGGCTATCAATTTCAATGCTTCGGCACAAGTAATGTGTTCGTATTGGATTGTCTTCTCGGCAATCCTCTCATCGTTATAATCTTCTTCATCGATAACCCAACGACAACTATTATCGCGGGCATTCATCGTTTTGACGATATGTTTAAGATGCTGTGCGGGTTTATCGGTAAGGGTATATGATGTCCGTCCGTCAAGTTCACCCGTTGCGACATTTTTCGTGTCGGTGTTATAGAGAATAAAACGCTCTAATCGCTTCTGCGGCGAGTGCATAGTAAGCGTATAGTCAAATAGCCGACTATGCTCCATCTTAAAGCCCGCAGAATACTCAAGCGCATAACGCTCGCCCTCAAATTCACACCAAGTACCTACCGGCAACTCAACGTGCTCGGCGAGCGAATAGCGCAACGTTAGTGTGTTGTCTTCACATACTCCCCGATGACAATAACTATCATCACTCAAAACTATATCGAGCAAAACCTCATTTTCGCCAACCGGTGAGTAAAGTAACATATATATCGTGTCTTAAAAAGTTCAAAAAAAAAGAGGGTTCATATCATTTTTTAGGAAAACTATAAAGATAGCCGAAGCAAACCTATTGAGTAAACCCGTGATGTCCGAAGTCGCACCGTATGCCATAAAAATTGCCCTACACATAATTTCTATTAATACCTCTTTTATATCATTTATATCTTATTGTATTATCGAGACTGTTCTAGGTTTACCCAAACCCGATATCTTTGCCGTATAGTGCATAGTGCTTTCATCTGCCCAACGGAATATCGCTGTAAAATATGTACGGGGTCCATCTATTCTCTTTTCATAGTTCGTATTGACAGAAGAATATTTTCCATCTATATTTTTAGATAGTGCTAACGCAAACGGTAGTGAGACATATCTTGCCTGCTTTGCAGGAATAATAAGGTTTATGGGAGATGATGTTGATTCTTCCATTCTACCATATACATCAATTATTTTCGGTCTGCCGAAAACACATTGCTTATGTGCGCGACCGACAAGTCTCAAAAAAGCAACCGAAGTACTCTTCGTGATAGGCTCATAATCTGACCTGAAGCACGATAAAGGCAATATTTCTACCTTATTATTTGTTACATCAACGCGCTGCATATAGACATATCGCCGAATCAATTTTTCCAACGAGTGAGGGAAAGGTCGCCATTCGCCATTGGCATGAATATTGGGGTCAATATCTATTTTTGATATATTATTTACATCTCTTCCACCCCATAAAACCTTATCATTGCTCCTATACTCACTCCTCGTCCATTGGCTTTTTAACGGATATGCCTCAGAATCGTCCTCTATTGCCGACGAACCTATCTCACACGCAGCCCATTTCTTATAGCAAAGCTCTTTACCTCCGCGCACCCAACGCGGACGCAATAGAGTTATTTGCCAACCCTCACGTCTAAATGCATCAATCTGTCCTGGCATACCATTGATACGATACTGCAACTCATCGACCATTATACTGGTCTCCTCTTCCGGGTAAAGCATACTTGTTGTGGGTTCACGTCTGCGAACAACACGGATATCAATCGAAGGAACAGCCATCGTTTGAGAAACTACCCTCAATGCCGCATCGGCAGCATCACGACAAGAATAGGCAGCATCAAAACCCTCCTGGGCAGCCTCATTAGCCTTTTCGGCAGCCTTCTCGGCTTCATCGCCCGCAATATTCGCAAAAACTGCCGCCGCATCCGCCTCATTCACAATATCGACCTGCGTCTTGATATAATCAAGCGACACCTTAACACTGCGGTTATCTCCATCGACACCTATCGTGTACAAATCCTCTAAGCTACCGGCTTGGGATAATTCACTTATTTTAATCGTTTCCATCTATTGTACCTAAATCTATTGCAAGAGAAAACCTCTCTGCATTAATTAATTCTCCACTTTCTGAAACCAATACTACCCTATTTACCAACCTGTATTTAGTAAAAACAACATTCAACGAAAATTCCAACCAAATCTTATCTGTCGTCTTGAACATCGATACCTCACAACCTTTATAGTAAAATTCATACTCCTCGCCGGTAGTGGCAACATACAAACTATTTAATCCGTTACGTAATTCGCCTGTCAAGTCGCCCTTTATAAGTCTCGCCCTCAGGCTATCCCAATTTTGCCACAGTTCTTCAAGCGAATCGGCTCTCATTAGGCACTTAATCCGAACAGCTTTCTCCTTAAATCTCACCTTCTTAGGGTCATACTCTACACCATCCGTAATACCTATCGTGCGGAGCATATTCCCCTTCACGATGGGCGATTTTAGAATATCGATAAATGTACCATCTAATACCCTTACATTCCAATTTGTCAGCCGCTCGCCATTTTCGCCTCCCAAAATATAGTCGTCACTCTCGGCGATACTCCGTATCGGTTGAGCATCTTCATTATAGCTCTCCAAATCCTCACATCCCATCGGAAAATCGTCTGCAAATTGGAGCGAGAATAGTCCCAACTGCTCTGCAAGGTCAAGGCTACTATGGGCTAACATTCTAAGTCTATAGGTACGCCCTATGGCGGCAAAATTGTAGTCGTGGTAGGCTCCTTCGGACAACAATCTTATAAAAGCACCTAAATCATTCCACTCTTTATTTATCGCAAATCGTATATCAAAACTTTTTGTATCTAATCGGGGTGCCGTTAAATCTACGTCCAATCCGTCCCACTCTTGCCAATTATTCGAATAGACACTCTTCAACGGCGCATAGGCAATCAAACTATTATACCCCCCTTCGAGTACATAGACTCCATAACGAGCGTACACGTCTATCCCATCTATGTAAAGTTTCCCCGTCATTTAGCTTGTACGTACTTTAACTCCTCTCTCGTTCATAGTATCTAACGATGACCGCATCGCCGATATGCCACTACGCATTGCGTATAATTCCTCTGTATTGGTTCTAATATCTTTTACACACTGAAGTGACTCGCTACTATATATTACCAACAAACCGCTATTTTTCATCAACTCTTTCGTATCCTTCATCAATGAATCGGTATGTCCTTGTACTGCCGTCATTCGCCCGTTCAACTCATCTACGCTATCCTGTGAAGCCTGCGCAATTCCCTTCGTTTCGGCATCCTTAGCACCTTTTTCAAATATCGTGAATCCTGCTTCGGCAGCACCCTTTTGCATACTCTCCAAGAATCTGTTGGCGTGGTCTTGTATTCCGTTTATGTTACGACCCAATCCGTCCATAGCGCTGGCTACCTGTGCGAATTTCTCCTCGTCGGTTAGCTGTTCGTTCATCATTATGGCTTGCATCTTCTTGTTGGCATCTTCGAAAAGTGGCTGTAAAAGAGTTGAATACATCATATCTTTTGCCATATTTTCAAGCATACCCGTAACACTTTTTGTGAACTCTTTTGCCGAATCGGTGCCATTTTGGAATGCATCTACCAACGCATTGGTCATCGTTTCACCCAACTTACCGAAAATGCTGTCCAGATATTTACTGACCTCAGTCATAGCTGATTTGTAAAGCTCCGCATCGTCGGACAGCTGCTCTAAGGCTTTTCGCTCCTCTTTGCTCAATTGCTCAAAAGGCTTGGTTTTAATAAAGGTCTTAACGGCGTCCATATCCAATTCGGTAATGTTGCCCTGTGAGTCCCTTTTGAAAAGATGTGCCAACTCCTCCGACTCTCCTATTGAGCGTTTTTCTCCGCCTCCATTGAACCAAGTCCCCTTCCGAACCGTCATTTCCATATTTGCGACAGCATTGGCAAGCTTCTTCTTATCAAGCGGTTCGCCCGCTTTTGCACCCGTAAGCTTTGCTGCACTCTCGCTATACTCGCCTAATGCTGCATTGGCAGCCTTTATTTGTGATGCTGCTTTACCCCAGGCATCCTTTCCAAATATGGTTTCGGTCGATTTAGCAGCAATCAGAGCGTTGATTTTCATCTTTTCCAACTCCCGATTGGCTTCCGCCATACCTTCGTTGAACTCTCTTACCTGTTTCTGCTCATTGCCGATTATACTTACAATTTTTTGAACAAGCTGTATAGCTACCGATATAATTGTCAAGATGGCACTCCCTCTTTCTGCTTTAGCTACAGCTTTTGCCGATGCGTCCGCAGTTACTTCTGCCGACTTTGCGGAAGCTTTCGACCAAGTCTCACAGGCATTTATTATGGAAAGAGTATGGGAGGTAATGTCACTTGCTGCACTAAATGCTCCGCCTATTATATCAGCCCAAGCATTCTCTCCATCTTCTGCACAATTATTAAGACTATCACTTATAATTTTACCTACGTTTGTAATTTCTTTAGGTATAGTGTTTAATACCTTATACCACGCCTCCCAACTCTTAAAATGTTGTTCTGCCCTTATGCTCTCTATTTTTTTAGCAATACCTTCGGATTTCGCCTCTGCTAAGGCTATCGCTTCGGGGTCTAAAATTTCAGCTTCTTTTAATTTCGTCAATTCGGTTTCTACCGCCAAAAATGCCTCTTCCAACTGCTTTAATGAGTAGTTGGCAATCTCCTTAAGCCATTTGTCAACCTCTGCAACAATCGCAATACTTTGCTCATCAAGAGGCTCCATGGCCGTATCTCTTTCTTGATGTAGCTCTTTTATGTCATCTTCTGTTACACCTTTTTTTAAACTACCGTCATTATTGCGCATCGCCAACTCCATATCGGCAAATTGCTTTTGAATTACCAATCGTTTGACTGATAAGGACTCCGAATCTTTGAGTATCTCATAGCCACGCTCACTCAAAACATTAGATTGTGCAAGCAAGTTATTTCGAATTTTTAGGTTATCATATGCTTCCATATGAACAGGATCAGATGCTTCAAATACAACAGGTATTCTTACAGGCTTTTTATTATCTATAAGTAGTTCATTCATATCAATAGGAGAGCCAGTAATTATCGCGTTAAATACTAACTCTAAATCTATTGGTTTAGTCCCTGTATTATTTGTGCCTGTTGCCATTGCTATTTCAGTAATATTGATTCTATTCTTTGTTGCGAGGTTGGGTCATCGCCGTTGAACGACTCGCCATCTCGGTTGCTCTTGCTGCTATATGAGGGTAAAACCTTCGTATATAATATCAAATTCGTATAACTCAGTTCGTATAAAACAAAATCTAATGTCCAATTATAATTCTTTACTACACTCGCTACTACTGCCCAGATTGAGTCGTTTCGGTCTTCGTTGCCTTCGTCAGATTTATCGTGATGAGGGAAGTAGTAGCTGCGTAAAAAAAATCTATCTGCAACCCCTTAAATAGTCTCTGCAAAAGCGAAAAGAGTTCATTTGGTGTCATCTCTTCGAGTATCTGGCGAGCCAAACGAGCATAAGCCTTCGGCTCTTCCTTCACAGCCTTCGCACCCATAACCATAATCGCCACGATATTGCCTATCGCCCCGCAATCTTGTGCAATAGCAAGTGTTTCGGTAACCAGCTGCTTATCGTCTATCTTGACGGCTGGCATCTTCGATACCTCTGCCGACATCATAATTAAGGTCGCAACACTCGGCGGAGCAATTTCATATTCTCTACCGGCAATCGTTACGTTCTGCACGTTTTGCAGGATAGCATCTGCTACCTTCTGCTCGGTTGTTCTCTTTTTGTTTGCCATAGTTGCGTGGGCAGGATTCGAACCTGCGTTCTCTTAGGCTCGAAAGCCTTCGGTGAGCTACCGCTACTCCACCTCGCAATAGTCGACGGAAGATATACCCCTTCCGCCACGGGTATTACATATACTTAAACCTTACACTCCGATTAAGCACTCGGAGCTTGGTAGCTAACCAACTTTTTGCCACCATTAGCAGGTTTCAAAGCGGTAACAACATAGTGTACCTTACCACCCTCGCCCGTTGTGAATGCTCTCGTTACGACAACCTTACAACGAGGAAGTTCGTAACCATTACAAGACGGGTCTTCGGGAAGAATGCGGAATGAATATTCGTTTGATGCAGCGTCTTCTTCCGAAATCGGAGGAGTAGTGCCCGCTGCGTCCCAAAGGTCAAAGGTCAATGTATAACCTGCCGCCGTAGTGCGCGTATCAAAAACATCTCCGCCTTCAACTTGTGCCGTCAGCGTCTCGCCTTCCTGCGCCTCGATAGTTGTGCTCTGATGTACTACGATATCGGGAATCGATGTGTACTCTTCTGCATCAGAGCCTATAACCTGAAATTGGATTTGGGGTTTGCCCCAGCTTACTTTTGCCATAGTTTTTTTTGTTTTAATAGTTTGTTAAATTTAATTTTCGTTCAAAATCTTGTATTGCAACTTTGCAACTACAATATGTTCGCTTTTCTCTTCACTTTTTTCGGTTCGAATAATCTCTTGTTGCTCGAAATAGCAGTATCCGTCCACATAAGCATTCATATTCTCAACCAACAGTTGTGCATCAAGCTCGCGCTCCCAACAGGTCATACAATCTTTTACCAATTCAGCACTATTTGACGACTGAATATCGGGCACATAAGTTCTAATCTCTATATCGCCCACAAGAAGATTGTCTGCTACCTCTCCCGAAATAACCTCTATCTCGACATCTTGTAATGTCGAATTACTCGGACGCGCACCATTGCTATAAACGCTACCATTAGTAACATTATAGTTCGAAATAACAATCTCTAATGCGCGTTCAATCTCTGTAGCAGTCCTAATCATACCTATCTATTTATTAACCGATTTACAATTAATGTGTACATTGTACGCACAAAGGTAGTAAAAAATATGTACATTGTACACATTTGTCAAATTATTTTTCAAAAATTATTCGATTTTCTATCGTTTCAGCGTTTTAGGGCTGTGTGGCGCAGGTTTTTGTTCTAATCATTATCCGTTTTCCTGCTGCCAATCTCTCCAATGCGGGCGCAACTAAGGGGCGAACGCTCTCACTTTGCAGGTATTTTTTCAATGCCGGACTGACCACGAGCCACAAAACATCTTCCCATTCGCCCTCCTCTTCGAAGCGATATTTCTCGACACAAAAGCCGTAAAACCCCCGAATCATTACAAGGTCGGGTGCGCAATCGTAAATCGTCCGCCACTCTGCCACCTCGCTACTATTTTGGCGCGGCGGCGTATCTTTTCTCGTCTCCCATAGCTTCAGCGCCGCCAACCGATTGCGAACCTGGCGCCCGTTGCGGTCCAGCCAGCCCGTGCGCTCGTAGTTGGCAACAAACCGCTCAGCCTCACGCACCGCCGCCGAAGCAGTTAATTCTCTTTCAAAAAAGAAAAATACAATAAACCTCTCTCTCTCTTTGTCGGGCGGAACGCCACTATCGGCAGACAAAGATTTATTATGAGATAATTTATTATCGAATAATAAATCGATGTCGCCATTATCATTCTTATTATTCTTTATTTCTTTGTTTATCGTCCTTTGTTCGTCTTTCGATTGTCTTTTGAGTGCCTTTTGAGCGCCCTTTGTTTGCCCTTCGGGGGAGTTGCGGCTCTGGTAAAGGTCATATTTACAGATAGTTATAATCGTATTCCTGTTTGTCCCTTTTATAACTATCTCGCCCGTGCGCTGTAACTTCGCCAGCCGCAATCGCAACTGCTTCGGAGTCAATCCGATATGGGCAGCCAACGACTTTACCGAAATAGATACCTGCCCCCGTTTAAGCTCCGTTCCGAGCCATCGGCGGTCTTCAAAGTTGGCATAGACCAACAGATGTATCCATAACGACATCATAAATGGGTCGCTGTGCCACTCCCACTCTGCAATACGCCTATCTATTTTAATAAAGCCTACCATCTATACTATATATTAATAAGGTAAGCTCCATCAATTTTTCGCATACTTTTGATTTTCAGCAATAAATGCCTCGACATCTACCATCGTGAAGCGTGGCAGAGAACCGGCATAAAAGGAGACCTTCAATCGCTGCTCTTTGACTAATCGTGATACGCTCTGGGGAGCTATTCCGAGTATCTCGGCAACCTTCTCGCGGTCGAGATAGGTCGGCAATTTATGCTTTGCCTCTGCCGCCTCTATTCCCCGCGCAACGGCAGCCTCGATGGTCGCCTCCAAATCGAGCGCCGAGATTTCATAAACCACGCGTGTCGTTGTTCCCATAAGATTGTCCATTACGAAATTCTTTTAACTATTGTACTAAATTGGTCGGTCGAAGTGGTGTACTTTCGCGGAGGATAGTTGAGCTGGAGACGGCTTGCCGTATTGCGCACAACGTCAGGCATATACTTCCTGCGCTCAAAAATGTATGAACTACCTATTTCGAGTTCAAAAATCGTTTTGCGAATGTTAATCTTTTCCATTATATTTGTATGGTTGTATGTTTACAGAAGTACAAAGTTATAACATTATCCCCTTAAAATCAATCATTTGATTGATATAT
>QMCE01769894.1_pt1 | contig 11006 bp, 7 predicted proteins | sample 1821851 | NCBI WGS metagenome assembly QMCE01 (sample SAMN09453174, study PRJNA476694) | Termite gut metagenome, whole genome shotgun sequencing project. | isolation source: worker | host: Odontotermes sp. | place: South Africa:Pretoria | collected 2016-01-28
AATAGTGGCGGCTTATTGATTAATAATAATGGAGTATTGACAGTTTCGCCGTCCGCGATCAATAAACTTTCAATCCCTCTAGAAGAGGTCATGAAAATTGAGAATGGTTATCGAGATATCTTAGATGAATTCCCTTTTGCAGGCGACATGTGTCAATGTTCAACCTGTCCTCCAGCTCCTTCATATATCAATCCATATACGCCGCCTGATTGGAATTTCTGGGGACGTGTTCTGCTCCATATGTCTGCGCAAGGCGGAGATTTCCCTGTTTCTCCTCGCCCAATCGTTCTCCCCACCCCTCGACCACCGCATCCTGGCATAAGCCCCCTTATCTTGGATTTGAACAATGACGGAGTGAAGACAACCGGTGTTGAGGATGGTGTCCGCTTCGATCATGGCGGCGATCGTTTCGCGGAAAAATCCGGCTGGGTGGATCCAAACGATGCGCTCCTTGTGACGGACAAAAATCAGAATGGCATGATTGATGATGGAAGCGAACTGTTCGGAAACAATTCCATACTTTCCGATGCCTCAAAAGCCGCAAAATCCCGGTAACTGCTGTCATAGCTGTAATAGCAGGAAAGCCCGCCGGATCTGTTTCGGTACGGACCGTTAACCCGATAAACTACACTTTCATCTAGGATATCCAGCAACTGCTGTCCATACTCCGGCAGCAAGCCGCTCTCCTGACACTTTCTGACCAGATCAGCCATATCCACCATATTAGTATAACCTTCCTGCGGGTTATTCGGCTCAAAACTTTCCGCCGCTCTGGCAGCCCGCCCAAACTTATTGATATAATCGGACGCCATACAGGCATTCAACAATGCTTCAGCCCCGACGTTGTCATATGCCTCTCTCAGTTCATCCGCACAGCTTAAATCCGTGACGGACAGCGTGGCTGTACTGCCGGTTCCCATTTCCTCACAGGCCGCATAAAAAGAATCGCAGATTTCCTTGCCCAGCCTGGCTCCATTCATGCCGGTATCGTCGGCCAAGGCTTCAAAAAGTGCCTCGTAGTCCCAGCCGTTGGCCGGCTCCGACTCCTGTGAGGCTACCATAAAACGCCCGAAACCGTTTAAAGCCGCCACCATATCCACAGTAGCCATCAGACAGGCATCAAAGCCGATTAACTCATAGGGCGGCGAGCTCTTCGACGGGGCGCTGACTGCTTCAAAAGCCTCACGTATTTCCGGCAGGCTTAACGAGTCATAGGAAAACCGCTCATCAAACACTACTCCCGATGTGCTCCCGCCACCGTGATCCCATAAAATCACCGCCTTATGGTCGTCCGGATAGTTCATGTTACAGAACCGCAAAAATGATTCCAGCGTTTTATCATCCCCCATATTCTGTGAAACACTCTTTTCCAGAAGCCGCCAGCCCTTGCTGTCATATACATAGCGGCTGTTACTCCTAGCATCGATACTGCTATGCCATTTCAAGGTACCGCCGGTCTCCACAACCACTGTAATATTATCAGGAAGCTTTGCGTTCAGCAACTCCTCCAGATCTGCCGTGCCGAACCCGCCCCGCGATTCTAGGTCGCTGCCGCATAGATACCAGTATAACGCCCAGGTATCATCCTTGTCATAGCGCTCTTCCATGATGCTGCTGTTACTGCCAGACAGCCCGGCGGAAGCGCTTGCATCAAGCTGCGGAAGCGGGTTGCAGGATGTGAGCATGAGTATGCCGCAAGCCAGCATTACAAGCGGAACCAGCTGATGCTTTTTCTTCTCATGGTATTTTCGTTCTATTATCATCGCAGAATACATAAATAATACCTCCATATTTTATTATATTCTGCTATGTGCTGTCGTGTTATGGCATATCATGTAATATCCTGACGTTTATCAAAATATTATCATGCAAACAGACCGCCGCGGAAGCGACGGTCTGTTAAGATATTTGCATTATCTAGGCCAAAAATCCTGTCTCAAACCCCCTTAACCGTTCTGACCGCCGCAAACTCATCCTGTATCTCCTTAGACGGCGGCACCGTCAGCAGCGACACTATTACGATCAGCAGACAGGAAAACAAAAATGCCGGCAGCAGTTCATAGACATCCCATGCCCCGCCTAACGGACGGACTGCCAGCTTCCAGATAAATACCATGGCCCCGCCGCCGATCATGCCGGCGATTGCCCCGGACAGGTTAATCCGCTTCCAGAACAGCGACATCAGCATCAGCGGTCCAAAAGTCGCGCCGAACCCGGCCCAGGCAAAGGAAACTATGGTAAAGATCACACTGTCCTCATCGCGGGCAATAAAGATCGCAATCGCGGCGATGACAACGAGCGTGATACGGGAAACCCACATTATTTCTTTCTCGGTCGCCTTTTTCTTCATCAACCCTTGATAAATATTCTTAGAAAACGCCGAAGCCGAAATCAGCAGGTAAGAATCCGAAGAACTGATGGTCGCCGCAAGGATGCCCGCCATGACAAAGCCGGCCAGCAACGGCGGCAGCAGATGACGCGAAAGCTCAATAAAGATATTTTCCGCCTCCGAAGCCGTACCAAGCAGCGTCGGATACAGCGTCCGGCCTACTATCCCGACAAACACCGCAACCGTCAGGGAAATCACCACCCAGACAGTGGCTATCCGCCTTGAACGGGTAAGCTCGCTTTCCTTACGGATAGCCATAAAGCGCAGAAGCACCTGCGGCATACCAAAGTACCCTAGCCCCCAAGCCAGCATAGATACAATCGAAATAAACCCATAATTTGCCGCCTCGCCAAATACCGGCGCGTTATTCTGCACAAGCTGTACGCCGTTTCCATCCACCACCGGAACAGCCAGCCCGAAAAACTCCAAGAAGCCCGGGATAGAGCGGGCATTTTCCAGCACTGAGCCAAGCCCGCCGGCCATAGTCGTTCCCGCTACGACGATCACGACCAGCGCGATGATCATGACGATCGCCTGCATAAAGTCCGAAGCGCTTTCTGCCAGAAAGCCGCCCACTATCGTATATATAAGCACGAATACTGCCCCAAGTACCATCATAACGACATACGATGTCCCAAATAGCGTCGAAAACAGCTTGCCGCATGTTACCAGACAGCTTGCCGCATATACAGTAAAAAACACTAGGATAAACAGCGCCGATATCGTCAGCAGGATGTTATTCTTTTCCTTGAAACGATTGGAAAAAAACTCCGGCAGCGTTATGGCATTGCCCGCTTTTACACTGTAACGCCAGCCAGTTGACATATGTACCGGCGGCGAGGCCGATTGCCGTCCAGGCCGCTTCCGCCAGGCCACACCAATAGGCAACGCCCGGCAGGCCCATCAGCAGCCACCCCGACATATCCGACGCTTCCGCACTCATTGCCGTAACCCACGGGCCTAGGCTCCGGCCGCCAAGAAAATAGTTTTCCGAGCTTTTATTCGCTCGTTTGGCAAAGAAAATACCAATGCCGATCACCACTAGCATATACACACTCATTGCAATCAGAATCTGAATCGTATCACTCATCAATTTCCCTCCTCATATTTGGAATAATTCGCATCTTCCATCAATTGGAAAGCGAATAATATTCACATTATAATTGATTTATAGGTAAAATGCAAGCTACGCGGCTCTTGTTAGGTTGTTTTATGCTGACTTAATCACTGTTCACACATTTACCGTGCTGGTTATTTATCGCTTTATGTCGTAAGTAGTTTTTATTAGCAGAATTATCACCGTTATTGTAAAAAATCATACTTTAATATAGACATTCATTTCAATTACTGAAATTAATGAATATATTCCACGTAATTGCAAGGAGGATAAAAAATGAGTTCAGCTTACCTTCAGCTTCAGAGCACAGCACAAGGTACAACCCTTGGGGAATACGAACCCATTCGGTTTGATTATATAGTCTCGCAGCTTCAAAGCGCAGAAATCATCTACGATAATACTACGGGTATTATTCAGTTTAACAAGGAGGGCGTATACTACTTAGACTGGTTTGTCGTAACCGATACATCCGGCGGCCCGGTTTCGATCTTGTTACAGACTACCGACCTGAAGATCATCAATTCAGATACTAGCCTGATAAAAGATGAAGTAACCGGTTCCGCTATCATAACCGTCGGTACGGAGCCCCGGTATTTAGTCCTAACAAACGGTATGGAAGCAATCACCTTGGGCAATGTTCCGGTGGTCGCCAATCTAGTAATTCATTCTACTGACATGGACGAAATCACCGGCGGTAATAATCAGACAAAAATATGCGGCTCAACGATCAACTTTCAAAACGGCGTAATTGACTGTCCGGTATGCAATCCTTTTTCATGGCCAGTCCTGCTTGATTTTCTGGACATTTCCTGGCGTTCGGAGCAGGTTGCCCAACTGCTGGAACAAAGTTCAAACAGCGGCATGGAAGCACTTCTGGATCTAAATTCCGGAGTACTGGGGGCTTTTGCGATAACAAACCGGATCGCGCCTGTGATCAGTGCCCTGCAAATGGCAGTTTCCGACCTAGATGCATCATACCATACTCTGTCCGGGATAATCGCTGATGCCGGTTTACTGTCAACCGATGTTTATCTGAATCACGCGTCGGCAGAAGTAGTTCCTTCAGTTTCTGGCTTCGATGTGCCGATCTTTGGACTTGACGGACCTATTATGCCGCAGATTCTCGCTGAAGGCGGTGTGATCACAGCCTTTGCTGCCGAATATGACAGTGTTGTCTCTTTTGACTTTTCCTGTCTTAACCTCATGCCTGGCTCCGGCGACGTGCTCAACACCCAGATAAACGACGTCAATAACGCGCTGGAACTGTTCAGCAGCACGCTGGGGGATCTGGCCTCGGTGTTTGACAATCTGCTTTCTCCGCTTCCCGAAGACTATGCCGATCGCTTGCGGGAACTCGTATTATCTCCGTTAAGCTTGGGATTAACGGAAACCAATCATCATGTCCATGCGATCTTGTGGCATCGTGCGGACGAGGCCGGAAACAATGTTCAGTGGCATAAGGTAACTGAGCTAGACTTAGGAGCTGTCGACTGGCTGGGGCTGGCACCGGTGGAAACCTTTGCTTCAACCATCGGCGATATTTTTGCGGCCGCCAGCAGCCTGTTAGGCTGGATCTTTGCCCTATTGACCGGCCGGGGGGCACGACATCTTTCCCCGACCAATATTCCGCTCCGGGCAGGCAGCATAAAAGGGTTGAATTATCCGGTTTCCGCTGGCGATTATTTGCTCGTGCAGTTCAAGCTTGTCGGGGAAAACAGTATTACCTTGGCGGCCGGCGTAATTGCCACCAATGTAATGGCAAGTGTTGCCATTGACTGTCCGGCAGTCTCAGGCGGTACCGATGCTGTTGCGCGGGCTGCTAATACCAATGTCAGGAGGATGAATCCATGAGTTCTATCTATTTACAGCTTCAAAGTACCGCAAAAAATACCGCTGTTTTATCAAACGGGAACATTATGTTTGATCAGGCTTTGGTCGAGTCCGATACCGATAACATCACTTATGACAACAGTACGGGGATGTTTCTCTTCCACACGACAGGAGTCTATTATGTTAGCTGGAGCGTCGCGGTCGTAGAGACTCCGACAACGGTCAGTTCGGAGATTGCTTTGGTAACTTCGAACGGGGATTATTACCGGGCTAATTCGTCTTTGTTAACCGACGAAGTATCCGGCTCCGCAATCGTAACAATAGAGTTGCCTGAAACCGGCCTATATGTCCGTAACCTCTCTTCCGGAAACATTCAACTGGCAAATGTTGATATTGTGGCTAACATAGTCATACACTCCATTGAAGCAAGTGCTTCCGGCTCAGGCGGCATCATCGCGCCTCCGGGCTCCGGCTCCATCATCAACTTTAACAGCGGCGGTATTGATATTACTAACCCGCTGACCTTTCCGATTCTTCTGGAAGTGCTGCAGCTGTCACTGATCCAGAATGAAGTCAACAATCTTACAGATGTATTTAGCTGTGAAGGACTGGAAAGCCTGTTCGGGATGCCGGGAGGTATTTTGGGTCTTGTCGCGAACGGGATCATGAATGTTGTTCTAGCCCCTTGCCGGACGATCCTAAACGCTTTGCTAGGACCGCTTGCTGATATTTGTGGACCCACGTCAAACGAAGGCCTAGTGTCGGTAGATGCCTATATCGGCCATGCCAACGTCGGGATCGTCCCAGCACTGGCCGGAGCCGATATTCCGATATTAAGTCTGATTGCCGGCCCGCCATATCCCCAGATCATTGCCCGTGACGGAACCATCACTTCTTTTGCCGCTAAGGTAGACTGCCTGGCAGCACTTGATGTCTCGGTTTTTAATACCATAGCGGGCGTGTTTACTACACTTTTTAATCTGATCCTAGAGCTGGTCAGCGCCGTAGCTGCCGTCATATCTACACTGGCCAATATCGCTGGGGAGCTCTTAGGTCTTGGTGCCTTTCTGCCCGATGATTATGCGGATATCCTGAACAACAAAGTCTTCCGGCTATGGAAGACGACAACACCAGATTCAAACCATCATGTCCATGCCATTCTATGGAAAGGCAATGCCATCGGCAGCAACGCCCTAGGCGGGGATGTGGTCTGGGAGAAGGTATCCGATCTGGATCTGGGTCCGATTCCATGGGCGGAACTATCACTTGTCGATGTGTTTATTTCCAGCCTCGGGGACATTCTTGAGGCCGGCGGAAATCTGATCGAGACGATCATAACCTTATTAGGCACACACGGGAAAGATAATCTTTCCCCCACGAACCTGCCGTTTGCGGGTGCCAGAATCTCCGGCCTGAATGCTCCGATATCCGTAGGTGATTATCTGATGGTTCAGTTTACGCTGGTCGGGATAGATAACAGTACTATTCTAGCTGGCGTCCTGGCAACGGAACTGATGGCCAGCGTTACGATTTCCTGTGACAGTGATAGCGATCCGCAGCAAATCAGCGGGCATTAGTTTAAAAAGCAGTGTAAGAGATTTAGGAGGAAAATAATGAGCACAGTTTATCTGCATCTGCAAAGCAGCATACAAAACAGTACAACAATCGCGCCGGATAGTGTTCTAGTATTTGAACGGACAATTGAACTATCCGACATAAATGATATTTCCTATGATAATAATACCGGCATCATTCACCTGAACCAGGTCGGAGCCTACTACGTAAACTGGTTTGTTGTATCGGAAGCGGCACCGGGGCCGCTGGAATTTGTCTTGAAGACTTCCGATCAGCAATCTATCAGATCCTGCTCGCCGCTTAGCAAAGACCAGCTGATGGGAGCGGCTGTCATAACCGTTGCCACACCGGGGCTGGAACTTACTTTATGTAACGGCTCTTCCGTTGTAACCTTCGGTGACGTTCCTGTCATTGCCAATCTAGTGATCCACTCTCTCGACATGACGGAGCGTGAACCATGGGACGACGCACAATCCTGCGGAACGACAATCAGCTTTACCAATGGCGCCTTGGATCCGACTAACCCGCTTACTTGGCCGCTTATTTTTGAGGTCTTGCAGATTTCTTGGTTTTCCAAACAGCTTGCTGATCTACAAGAGACCTTCACCGCCTCTGGTCTGGAAGACTTGCTGGAACTGCCGGCTAATACCTTAAATAATCCGCTCGTCTCCTTAGTTACCGATCACGCTATTGCCGGCTGTATAACGGCAATAGCCGACCTATTATCCTGTTTTAATGAATCATTCAAATTAGGAGATAATGCCGGGCTGATCTCCATGGATGCCTATATCGGCCATTCGACCGTAGGTATCGTTCCGGCGATTGCCTCCGGAGATCTTCCTGTCTTAAGCCTTGTGGCCGGCCCTCCTTACCCGCAGATTATTTCCCGGGGCGGTATCATCACCTCCTTTGCGGCCGGGTACGGCGCACTGGCACAGCTGGACATTTCGCTGACCGGCTTTCTGGCCGGAACGCTGAATACGCTGAACGGGCTGATTGACGGCCTAGGTGGAGCTATCGCTGCCCTCGTAGATACATTGGGCAGCATAGGCTCTATTTTAACCGGCCTTGGCGCACCGCTTCCCGGCAATTACGCCGAAATCCTCAACGGCCTCATTCTATCGCGGCTGGCTGACGGAGCCCCGGAATCCAATCTCAACATGCATGCAGTGCTGTGGAAAGGAACCCCGGATCCGCAGGATATCATCCAGAAAGGGATAACCTGGCAAAAAGTATCCGATCTTGACCTTGGCGATATCCAATTCCTTGGACTGGGACCGATCGGTTCGGCGCTGTCGGGCTTTGGCGCTGCCATCTCCGCCGGTGCCAATGTCATCAGCTCCCTGCTCTCTTTACTGAGCAGCCGGGGAACACCGAGCCAAGGGCTTAACCGTGAGCCGCTTAATACCGCACTGACTTCCGGTTTAGAGCATCCCATATCAGCCGGGGATTATCTGATGGTGCAGTTTACGCTGAAAGGAGACGATCATACCACGCTATTGGCTGGTGTCCTGGCATCCGACTTGATAGCAAGCGTCACAATTAAATAACCAAGAATGCTAAACAGAAGACCAACTGATATAAAAATTTGATAATATTTCTAATAGAAAAGAACGGAGGAAAATATGGATAACGTAAATAAAACTTGTTTAGATAACGAGTCTTGCAATGTCGGCGGCTGTATCACTATTAAGGGGGATATCGGCGATGTCGGACCGGCTGGGCCGCAAGGACCGCAAGGCATACCAGGACTAAGGGGACCGATCGGCCCACAAGGAATCCCCGGCGTGAAGGGGGATTCCGGCTGTCCAGGGCCGCAAGGAGTACCGGGACCGGCCGGGCAGCAGGGTGCCTGCGGACCTCAGGGAGTCCGGGGCGATGTCGGACCTAGGGGTGACCCCGGTAGCCAAGGACCTGTAGGTGCCAAAGGAAATCCCGGGCCGCCTGGACCGATTGGACCGCAAGGTCAAGCCGGGCCAAGAGGCGATACCGGACCGGCTGGACCGCAGGGACCCATCGGTCCGGAAGGCCCACAGGGAGTAGCTGGAAATCTCGGCCCGGAAGGCCCAATGGGTCCAATGGGTGCCGCAGGACAGACAGGGGCACAGGGCCCGGTAGGACCAATGGGCTGTCAAGGAGTGCAGGGAGCTCAAGGGGTACGTGGCGACATGGGCCCGATGGGTCCCACCGGAGCTATCGGTTATACCGGTGATACTGGACCAATCGGTGATACCGGGACAACCGGACCTACGGGAATGTCAGCCTTTGAAATTGCTGTTTATCATGGATATGACGAGTCGGAAGAAAACTGGCTTGACAGCTTGGCCGGAATGACCGGTGATACCGGACCTACCGGCTATACAGGGCCTTCCGGTAAATCCGCTTTCGAAATCGCTGTTGATCTTGGTTACGATAAAACAGAAGAGGAATGGCTCGGCAGCTTGGTCGGAGCAACCGGCGACACCGGCCCGACTGGTTACACCGGCCCGACTGGTTACACCGGACCCACCGGTTACACCGGACCCACCGGTTACACCGGGCCCACTGGTTATACCGGCTATACTGGCTATACCGGACCCACCGGTTACACCGGGCCGACTGGCTACACCTAACCACCTTTAATAGGAAAACTCACTGCCTGTAAAAATGCGGTATCACTAGACCGCCTGAGATGGGTTATTCAGTGTTATGAATTCTTCTATTTTACGCATTTCATCAGCAAACTTGAATCTGACACTTATGTTCCCGTTCTCATATACTTTGATCTGTTCGACAAGTTCAATTAGAATTTCCCTTGTCAGTTTATCGATATTCTGATATTGCCGGAAAGTGGCTAAAAAGGGATTTTCATCATCAATTCCCGTTTCAAGTTCTGCCTGCTCCGCCCGGAGCGTTTTGATCACTTTGGCTAGTTCATCAGCCTGACTGTCATAATCTTCTTTCATATGGCGGTAATCCATGTGAGAGATTTCACCTTCTTTCCAGTCCTGCCAGACGGCTTGTTTATACCGGGCGATTTTGGCCAGTTCCTTTTCTTTCTGTTCCAAAGCGGCCTGTAGTTTGGATGACTGGTTTTTTACTAATGGAGCCTTATTGATAGAGGAAATGACATCGGAGTAATGAACCGCCATATATACCTGTTGCTGAATAGCATACAGTACTGCCGCTTCCATCCAGTTATGCTTGATGGAATGTTTGGTACAGGCTTTCTTTGACTGGTCTTTATATGTCCGGCAAAAGTAATATACAAAGCCTTTTACCTCGCTTCGGGCCATTGCCCTGCCGCAGTCCGCACAGCGGAGAAAACCGCTGAATAAGTAAATCTTGTTCTGCTGGGGGCCGGTTCGTGTATCTCTCATTAATAATGCCTGGACTTTTTCAAAGACCGCTCTTTCTATAATGGCTTCATGGGTGTTCTCGACAATATACCACTCTTCTTCCGGCACTCTTTCCTGCACATGGATTTTGTAGCTTTTAATGCGGTAACGTCCCTGTATCATATCCCCACAATACATCTGGTTTTTTAAGATGTCGGTAACTGACGATGATGACCACAGGGGCTTTTTAGCCGGGTCGAGGTTCGGGTTTGCATAATTTAAACCTTGAACCTCCCTTTTATATGCCGACGGGCATAAGATTCCATGATCGTTTAAATAATGCACAATGGCGTTTTTACTCATGCCGTCTAAGAACATGGAATAAATGTCACGGACGACTCCGGCGGCGTTTTCGTCTACCACTAAGGCATTCCTGTCATCCGGGTGCTTGCTGTATCCGAAAGGAGCAAATGATCCGATATATTCCCCATTTCCGCGTTTCATGTTAAAGACTTCACGCACCTTGTCGGATGTCTCCGCACAATGGTTTTCATTCATTACGCCTTGAATCGGTACGGCGATGCTCCGCATGTTCCGGGGGTCTTTGTAGCTGTCAAGGGGCTGATGAAACAAAGAGATAAAGCGGACATTGAAGCGGGGAAACCAGTCATCCAGATAGTAGCCCTGATCGCTGTAATTACGGAAAGATCGGGCAAGGTCTTTGACAATGACACAGTTGACGCGGCCATTACGGATATCTGCCAGCATATCCTGAAAG
>QMCE01002124.1_pt1 | contig 11005 bp, 11 predicted proteins | sample 1821851 | NCBI WGS metagenome assembly QMCE01 (sample SAMN09453174, study PRJNA476694) | Termite gut metagenome, whole genome shotgun sequencing project. | isolation source: worker | host: Odontotermes sp. | place: South Africa:Pretoria | collected 2016-01-28
GTTCATGGAAGTGAAACAGCCTCGCTTTCAGAGCGAGGACGGTAGGTACTTCGGGCTGCGGGCCATCCGGCTTTTGACCGTGCGTTTTTTTGAATGGACTCAATATGTAAAAGGCCGTTTTTTTCTGCTCCTTGTCGGTACCCATCGAAAGGAGGCCGTTGCTCTTGTTGACGACTATCAGGCTGGCGTCTTCGTACACTATCCTGAGTTTGGGATGGCGGAGCGGTTCGCTTTTATGTTCTTTGGATATGGAGACCGTGTCTCCGGGCATTAACGGAGTGTTGTATTGCGTGGTGGTACAGCCGTTTACCGATACCTGTCCGTGGGTGAGATATGATTTTACCGTGGTACGGCTCCTGTCCGAAAGGCTCTCCATAAGAAAGGGGAGCAGCACGCATTCCTTGTTTACCTGTAATTTCAAGCTCTAATAAGTTATTTACCGGGAATAATCCCTGTCGAGCACGACATCGAAATCGATTATCTGCAGCGGTTTGTTCTGAATGGGAACCTCGACGGGCTCATTGAAGGTCTTGGGGATGAATTTGCCGCCGTTGGCATGACCGTCGACATCGGAGAACAAAGCCCTGAACCTGAGGTCGGGCTTTTGCCCTATATCGACGCCTTTATCTTCGATAAAGAATATTCCATTGGAGTTAGTGTACACCTCGGTGCCGCTGTTCAGGAGCGATACCTTTATGTTCGGGATCGGTACCGTCTCTTCGTACGGCTCGCCCGTTTCATCCACGGCCGGAACGACATAAACCACCTTCCCACTGAATTCTATATCCACGTATACATGGTCCGTTTCGACGGGAGGCTCTATATTCATGTCGGGCATATCGCTGCAGGACAAACACGCCGTCATGACCGAAGCGAGCAGCCATATCCTGTATGTGAGATTAATTTTCATCCGGTTTGTCAATATGCGCATGGTGGCGCACAAAATTAGTTTTTATCTTTTAAATAGACGTATTTCGAGGTGAAAATGTTGCATTATCGCGGGAGTTTAAGTATACAAAAAAGCCAATGACCGATGATCAATGGCTTTTTACCGTTCTGTCGAGGTACCAGGATTCGAACCTGGGACCCCCTGCTCCCAAAGCAGGTGCGCTAACCGGACTGCGCTACACCTCGATATCCGTATTATGTTCGTTACGCCTAATATAGGCCTGAAGGCAGGGCAAAAGTAATACATTATTTTTCATTTTCAATTTTCCACTTTCCATTTTTTCGAAGTCGGGCAAAAAAAACAGTGTAAATATTTTCAAACCGGCTCGAACTGCGCTACTTTTGAGGCCAAAACAAATCGACATGATCAATACGGATAAAGACCTGCGCGGGCACGGGGCGCTTCTGGCGGCCAATGTGATCTTCGGGCTCAACATGATCGCAAGCAAGAACGTCCTCTCGCTGGACAGCGTGTCTCCGTATGCGCTGAACCTGTTCCGCATCGCGGGAGCTGCCGCCCTGTTCTGGCTTACCTCGCTGTTCATGCCGCGCGAGAAGGTCTTGTTTCGCGACCTGGGGTTGATATTTATCGCCTCACTGTTCGGTGTGCAGTTCAATCAACTGCTCTTCCTCGGCGGGTTGTCGATGACCTCGTCGCTCGATGCCTCGATAATCGCCACCGCGGTACCTGTAATGACCATGATAATATCAGCCCTCTACCTGAAGGAACCGGTAACGTGGAAAAAGGGGGTCGGGGTCGCACTCGGCGCATCGGGTGCGCTGATGATAATACTCACCACCGCGCACGGCCCCGTGCGGAGCGCCTCAATGCTCGGAAACACTCTTTGCCTGCTGAGCGGAATGCTGCTCTCGTGCTACTTCGTGTTCTTCAAAAAGCTGATACAGCGCTACACACCCGTGACATTCATGAAATGGATGTACCTTTTTGCGGTGGTGTGCTGCACTCCATTCTGCTGGCGCGACGTGTCGGAAGTGGATTTCGCCGCTCTCGTTACGTTCGACTACCTCCAGATAGGTTATGTGGTGGCATTCGCGACGTTCATAGCCTACATATTCCTTCCCGCCGGGCAGAAACTTTTGAGACCTACGATAGTGAGTATGTACAACTATGTGCAGCCGCTGGTGGCCGCCGCAGCGACGGTCGTTCTCGGCACGGGGGCGTTCGGATGGCGGAAAACGCTCGCCGCTGCGCTGATATTTACCGGAGTGTGGCTCGTTACGCGCAGTAAGTCGAGGGCTATGGTCGAGGCTGAAAAAATGGAAAATTGAAAATGGGAAATTGAAAATGTAGGATAGGATAAAAAATTCTCTATTTTTGTATTTTCCATTTTATTAAAGTAAACTTTAAATATGAAGAAACTCGCAGTGGTTGCCCTCGGAGGGAACGCGCTTTTGAGAAGCGGACAGAAAGGTACTTATGAGGAGCAACTGCAAAATGTACAGGATACGTGCGACGCGCTGATGGGCTTGATCGACAGGGATTACAATATCGTAATAGGACACGGCAACGGTCCGCAGGTGGGCAATGTGCTGCTTCAGCACGAGGGGGGCAGAAAGGTCTTCGGCCTCGAAGCCATGCCTATGGATTTCTGCGTGGCCGAAACGCAGGGCTCCATCGGCTATATGATAGAGCGCACGCTTACAAACACTTTTACAAGGAAAGGGATGGACAGGCAGGTGATGACCATGGTCACGCAGGTTATAGTCGATAAGGACGATCCCGCGTTCACCGCCCCGACCAAGCCAATAGGCCCCTATTATACAAAAGAGCAGGCTGACGAAATGGCGAAGGACGGCTCGGTGTTCCGCGAAGATCCGAAAGGCAACGGCTGGCGCAAGGTGGTCGCATCGCCGGTTCCGCTCGAAGTGAAGAATATAGAGACCGTGAAAAGGCTTGCCGAAGAGGGCAACGTGGTCATCACGGTGGGCGGAGGCGGCATACCCGTTTACAACGACGGCGGTATGCTTCGCGGTGTGGAGGCCGTCATCGACAAGGACCTCGCGAGCGCTCTTGCGGCGGTCCGGATGGGAGCCGACAAGTTCTTTATCGTCACCGACGTTCCCAATGTGTACGTCAACTTCCGCAAGCCGGGCGAAAAGGCACTGGAGAAGATCACGGTGGCCGAGGCCGAACAATACATAGCCGAAGGGCAATTCTCGGCAGGCTCCATGTTGCCCAAGGTGAAGGCCGCCCTCTACTTTGTGAAGCACGGAGGTGGGGAGTGCGTCATAACTTCGGCCGAAAACCTCAGCACACGCAAAGCGGGCACGCGCATTGTACCTTAATTCAGATATTGCAGAAACCAAACAACCACTAAAATATCAAGACAATGAAAAAGACGAATTATCTGTTAATTTTATCCGTCGTATTCATGTTGTATGGTTGCGGCGGCGGGTCTTCGCAGCGCAGGGCGGAAGATTCCGGTAATGGTAAGAAATCCAAAGGAGGCATTGTAGAGTACAATGCGCCGGCAATACCTCAAATAGAGCCTGTCGCGGAGTACCGCACGTTCGAAGGCATGAAACCGGTCGTAACGGAGAATACCAAAGTGGTGGTTCTGCCCGATTATTATACCGATTATCAATTTCACGATGGTATGTTGGCTATCCAGAACCGTCAGACAGGCAAGTGGGGCTTTATCGACACGGAGGGCAACCTTGTGATAGACTTCCTGTGGCACGGCGAGTCGCCGCGTTTTAACCACGGTGTGGTCGTTGTAGGCAAGAGTAACAGTACGGGCGTTGTACAGCGTATGCATACATGGTACATAATAGACAAGAACGGCGACGTGGTTAAGGAATTTCCCAACACCGCGAAGGTGTCGCAGTTCACCGATGGCTATGCGTATGTGATGCAGAACGGTATGTTCTATTATATAAATACGCTCGGCGAGCAGATATTCGATTCGTACCGCGTAAGCTACGCTCCTATGGGTGGTTTGGGCGGATTTACACTGCGGCCTTTCTCCGACGGGTTGGTGGCGCTGTATAATCCTTCGACCCAAAGATGGGGTTATGCCGACAAGCAGGGCAACGATGTTATATCGGCGGTAATTTCCGATGCGGGCGACTTCGGCGAGGGTTTGGCTCCAGTGAAGTTCCCTGCAACCGATACCGAGGCTCCCAAGTGGGGATTCATCGACAAGGAGGGCAACGTGGTGATAGCGCCGGTATTCACCAACCGTGTGTCGTCGTTCAGCAACGGCTATGCGGTGGCGACGCTGACCAACAACAAGCAGGCCTATATCGACCGCACGGGACAGATAATCAGCCAGGAGTATGAAAGCGCCCGTCCGTTCGTCAACGGAATGGCCGTCATACAGCGCGAGCGATATGTAGAGAAAATGGAGGTTATTAATACAGACGGCTATACGGTAACCGAGGGTTTGCCTGGCAGTATGTATGCGCCGAGAGTTCATTATTATCAAGGCAAATACTTTACCATACATCATTATAACACCAACAGCCTCATGAAAAAAACTCTTTATGCGCTCGACGGTTCGCCGCACAGTTCTCTCGGCGGCGGCTACCACGACGGATATGATATATGGAATTTCTACGGCAATCTGGCACACGTTAAATATGTTTTCGGGCCGACGCTTGGAAAAATGGAGTATGACGGGTTCATCGACTTCAACAAAGGGCTCGAATATGTGATGGTCTTTACGCAGAGCAAGCTCTAAAGTCGCAGAGCAAGCTATATTTTCATGTAATTTCTTAACGGCCGGTCATTTCATAATGACCGGCTTCTTTTTTATTTCTCAATTTTCAAATTTCCACGCAAATTTTGAATTGGCAGGAATATTGCGTATATTGTAAGATAATTGTTTAACTCAAAATTTTTCGGAGATGAAAGGTTCGCACGTATTTTTCGCATTCCTCGGCGGTGCAGTCGTCGGAGGGGTTTTAGGGTTGTTGTTCGCCCCAAAGTCGGGTAAGGAGACCCGCGAGGAGATTAGGGATTTCGTCGAGGACGAGATAGATCAGGCAAAGGAGTTCGTGAACAGGAACGTCGCCAGAGCAAGGCAGGCTGTCGACAAAGGCCGTATGGCGGTGGAAAAGGAGATCGCCGGCGCGCGCGCGTCCGTATGCGACAAAATGACAACAAGGTGATCACCGGTAGTGAACAGGCACGATGGAACAGCTGTTTAAAGATATAAAATATTATCTCGACCTCAGGGTGAAAAAGATCAAACTGGGCATAGTCGAGCATTCGTCGCGTATCGTGGCAAAAGCGATATCGCTTTTCATCATACTCCTTTTGGCTGGCATAGCCGTAATGCTCTTCTCCGGAGCTCTGACCGTTCTGGTCTATCAGTGGGTGGGCTCGTTGCTGTATGCTTTTCTAATCATGGGGGGGTTCGTGTCGATCATTGCCCTGATAATATGGCTTCTGCGTAACAAACTGTTCGCCGGGATGATGGTAGGCTCTTTCAGCCGTATGTTGTTCAAGGAAAAATATGACGATGGGGAGGACTCGTATGAAGAAGATTAGGGATGAACATCTGGCCGGACTTTCGTCGATGTCCGAACTGAAGGCGATGCAGCAGAGGATCGACCGCCAGACCTCGCATCTGGAGAAGCGTATGCGCGACAACTTCACGAGAGCCAAGGATACCTATTCTGTCGCAGGCATGGCCAAAACGGTATTCACCGTGGCCGACAACATACAGAGCGTCATCCGGTATCTGAGGAAAGGGGGCTATGATTAGTTTGGAGTTTGGAGTGTGGAGTTGAATTTGACTATTAAAGAAGAGGCTGTCTCCGAGACAGCCTCTTTTCTGTCGATTTGATCTGTACTTTCCCTACGAGAACACTTTCAAATACGCGATTCTCAGAGGGGCTAATTTCATTTTGAGACAGATTCTTCAACTCCACACTCCAAACTCACAAAGTTCCCGCTTCGTACATGGTGATTATCTGTTCGATGATGGCGTCCTCGCCCTCTTCGGGGTTGTAGGTGTCCTTGAGGTTGGCTTTGAAAATGCGGGCTATGGTGTTCCAGAAACCTGCCGCCAGACCGCCCCGGAACTCTTTGAGTATGGAGTAGGAGGTGCGCTGTGTCTCGCGGTCGATGAGCTTTATGAGTATTTTGCCTTGCGAGAAGGTCATCTTTTTGAGGATGGGGGTGTATTTTTTTACGATCTCTTTCTCCATCGCTTTCGTGAACTTATCCCGCTCCTTTTTGGTGTTGAGTTTCAGTAGTTCGGTCTCGAGTTTACGCATATACTCGTTGGCTTCCTTCGCATAGGGATATACCAACTTCACATTGCGTACCAGCTTGGCGTACTGCCTCATATCGGTTGGCTTAGCGTATACTACCACGGGGGTTATTTCTATATTGTAGACGATCTCGCCGTTCACGACCTCTTTGCCTGTCAACTTCCCTCCTTTCAGGGGGACGTGCGTGTTCTGCGCCCGCAACTCCGTAATGCAGGCTAATATAATGACAACTGTAAATATCCGTCTCATTAAAAAAAGTTATCTTTGCGAAGATATTAAAAAAATAACGTCATGCACAGTATTATTAGTATCGGAGACAATATAAATATTGTCAGGGTGAACGACCGCCGCACGAATCTTTTCGAAAATCTATGGCCGTTGCCGTATGGAGTTTCCTACAATTCGTACCTTATAGTCGACGAAAAGACCGCTCTGCTCGACACGGTCGAATTCGGCAGCGAGCATACATATATCGAGCGTATCGAAGAACTTCTCGGGGGACGCTCTCTCGACTATCTTATAATAAATCACATGGAGCCCGATCATTCGGGCGAGATGGAATCCGTGCTGCTGCGATGGCCGGGAGTGCAGATAGTCGGCAACGGGCAAACCCGAAAGATACTTGCCAACTATTACAAATTCCCGGAGAAGAACTTCCATGAGGTCGCCGACGGAGACACTCTACCGCTCGGCAGGCACACGCTGCAGTTCCACATCACGCCGTGGGTGCATTGGCCGGAGACCATGATGACTTACGAGACCGAAGAACAGATACTCTTCTCGGGCGACGCTTTCGGCACCTTTGCCGCCACCGACGGCGCGATCATCGACACCGAACCTTCGATAGGCGACTACGAAAGTGAAATGAGGCGCTATTACTCCAATATCGTTGGCAAATACAACGGTATGGTGCAGAAGGCGCTGGCGAAGCTTGCCGGCCTTCCGGTGAAGACCGTCTGTCCGCTCCACGGACCGGTATGGCGGGGCAAGGCGCCGGAGATCATAGCCCTTTACGACAAGTGGAGCAAGGCCGAAGCCGACGATGCCGTGGTGGTGATATACGGGTCGATGTACAACAATACCGCCCATATGGCCGACCATATCGCTGAGGCGGCCGCGGCCGGAGGAGTTGCCGACATTAAGGTCTACGACGTATCGAAAACCCACCTGTCCTATCTTATAAGCGAGATATGGAGATGCAGGTATGTGGTGTTGGGCAGTTGCTCCTACAACGGCGGAATGTTTCCCCTTATGGAGACTCTTTGCGGTACGATGAAGAGTATGGGGCTGAAGAACCGCTCCCTTGCAATATTCGGTACGGGCAGTTGGGCGGGCGGCGCCGTGCGTACACTTAAGATATTTGCCGAAGAGTCGGGCTGGGACAGGATATGCGAACCGGTGGAGATATTCGGCAGGGCTACCCCCGAAAAGATGGCGGCGTTGGACGGTATCGCAGAAGCGCTGATCGAAGAGATGCAAAATAGTAATTAGAGGTTGTTTCGAATTTTCAGCTCTTGCTCTTTTTTAACTGCGCTGCGGCAGAAAAATCAAAATGACCTCTTATAGTCTTTTTCCTGAACGTGCAGCGTTTATCATGGAAAAGATTCGATTTCATCCCTGACGAGATGAAGTGGAAGTAAATAAGTATTAACAAAAAAAATATTACAATATGGATGCTACTATTAAAATGGGTAATGACGAGTTTATCCTATACATCAGAAAACAGAATCCCAATGCAGATCGTATTTCAACTAAGGACCTTGGGAGAAAGATCTGGGAATGGATTCGTGAACATGAAGCGACAGCGGAACAGTATATGAAAGATGCACCTTGTTTATGGGATACTAATATAAATGCTCATAATATTGCTTCTGATAAATTACCCAAAACAGCCACTCAATTTATATTTCGTAGAAGCCTTCTCCCTGAACTTTACGAATACTTGAGTACAATACAATAAAATTATGTTGAGGACAGGATTGTCGTTTGCCGCCGAAACCGTTGTGGGGGAGTCGAATACCGCCGCGGCGATGGGGTCGGGCGATATGGATGTGCTCGCCACACCGGCAATGGTCGCGCTTATGGAGAATGCGGCTATGAATGCAGTGGCGGGGGAGCTTCCCGAAGGGAGCGCGACGGTCGGCACGGCGGTGAACGTTTCGCACATTAAGGCCTCCCCGGTTGGAACGGTCATAAAGGCTTCGGCCGAACTCGCCGTTATAGAGGGGCGCAAGCTCACATTCCGGGTCACTGCGGCCGACGGATCGGGCACGATAGGGGAGGGCACCCATATACGCTATGTGGTGGACAGGGAGAAATTTATATCCAAACTATAAAAATATGAAAGAAGCGATAGCGATACTTACGGGCGGCGGTCCGGCACCTGGCATGAACACTGTGGTGGGCAGCGTGGCCAAGACATTTCTCCAGAGGGGTTTCAGGGTCATAGGCCTGCATGACGGCTACAAGGGGATCTTCAGCCCCTCGCCGCGAATGGTGGAGATAGACTACACGCTGGCCGACGACATATTCAACCGCGGGGGATCGTACCTCCAGATGAGCCGTTTCAAGCCCGGCGACGATAACTTCGAGCACGACTTCAACCTCGATTTTTTCAGATACAACAACATAAAGCTTATGGTCACCATAGGCGGCGACGATACGGCCACTACCGCCAACCGTGTGGCCAGGTTTCTCGAAGAGAAACGCTACCAGATAGCCAACATACACGTTCCCAAGACTATCGATAACGATCTTCCGCTTCCGGGCGGCACACCTACTTTCGGTTACGAGTCGGCGAAGGACAAGGGGGCGGTCATAGGACGTGCGGTGTACACCGACGCGCGTACCAGCGGCAACTGGTTCATTCTGGCGGCCATGGGGCGTTCGGCGGGACACCTCGCATTCGGAGTGGGGGCGGCGTGCCACTATCCTATGATAGTCATTCCGGAGATGTTCGACAGGACTGCGATAACCGTCGACAAGATAGTCAGCCTGGTCATATCGTCGATAGTGAAACGCAAGATAATGAGAATGGACTACGGCGCGGCGGTCATATCGGAGGGCGTATTCCACGAACTGAGCGACGTGGAGATCGAAAAGACGGGAGTGAGGTTCTCCTACGACGAGCACGGCCATCCCGAACTCGGCAAGGTGTCGAAGGCACACGTTTTCAGCTCTATACTCGATGACAGACTTCAGGAATTAGGACTTAAGGTCAAGACGCGCCCCGTAGATCTCGGATATGAGATACGCTGTCAGACGCCTGTCGCTTACGACCTTGTTTACTGCTCGATGCTCGGTATGGGGGTCTATAAACTTTACTCCGAAGGACGTACCGGCTGTATGGTGTATGTCGATCAGACCGGAAGCATAGGCCATGTCGATCTGAAAGAGCTTCAGGATCCGGCCACTGGCAAGATACCGCCGCGAATGGTGGACGTGGGATCGGATCTGTTCAATACCGTCGTCGATAATATTCTCTGCTACCTGACGGAAGCGGATTATGCTGCGGCCGCGGAATTTTTGCCCGACCCGGAGGCTTACGACTTTTTCAGGATACTTAACTGGGGGAAATGAAATATTTTCGCATCAATGACCGTTGAATAAATTACAATACAGTTTTTTATGCTCAGAAAGTTCCTGCTGTTGATTTTTATACTGTCGGTTTCGGTTACCGCCTGGTCTGGCGGGCAATCCTCCGACACATTGTCACGCGAGGAGGTGTTGGCCGGATATATGCGTCTGTCGCGGCAGCAGATCAAGGAGAGGGCGGACGAATACTTCGACAGGGGGGAGTTGGCCGAGGCTAATATGGGTTACGGCCTGTTGATCAATGGCATTGTCAAGCCAGCGGATGCGGAGGAGGTGTGGTTGGTCATAGAATCCCTCAACAAGGCGGCGGTCATCAATTACCACGAGGGCAATTACCGCCATGCCTACGAACTGTTGATCCGCGCCCTGGCGCTCATCGAAGAGACGGGCGAAGATGCCGGCCTGATAAAGATATACACCAACATCGGAAATATATATTACCGCTTCAAAGCCTACGACCGCGCACGACACTACTATTCCATGGCGCTGTCGCTGCAACCAGACAGCGTTTCGCTCTCGGTGCTGTACAATAACATGGGAGCTATCGGAGTCGATACGGGGGTGGGCGACAGTGCGTTGTATTACCTGCGAAAGTCCATGCAGATCAGCCGCAGCAACGATCTCCCTTATCTGCCGAGCTCTCTGAACTCGATCGCATCCCTGCACCAGCGGCAGCGGCAATACGACTCGGCCTTTTACTACTACCGTCAGGCGATCGACGCGTCGAGGCGTAATAACAAGAAAGAAGAGGAGGCCTACAATCTGTCGGATATGGGGAATCTCTTTTTAGAGACCGGACATCCCGATTCGGCACGCCATTACATCGGTTTGTCGAGCCGTGTCGCCACGGAGAACAACCTTTTCCCGGTGTTGACACAAAACCATATGAACCTCTATAAAATAGCGAAGTCGAGAGGGGCTGACAACGAGGCGCTCAGACATTTCGAGCGCTACACCACTCTTTGGGACTCGATCTTCAACGCCAGCAATCTCGACGAAATAAACCGCGTCGAACGCATACACGAAACTTCCAAGGTCGACAGGCAGATCGAGCAGCTGACCCTCGAACAACTTGTAAAAGAGCGCACGATCACCTATCAGCGTATCATGCAACTCATATTGTCGGTGGCGCTGGTCGCCCTGAGCGTTATGTTTATCGCCAATATATCGCGGAAACGGAAATTGAACGCTGCGTACACCGCCCTCGTCGAGAAGAACC
>QMCE01002125.1_pt1 | contig 10998 bp, 8 predicted proteins | sample 1821851 | NCBI WGS metagenome assembly QMCE01 (sample SAMN09453174, study PRJNA476694) | Termite gut metagenome, whole genome shotgun sequencing project. | isolation source: worker | host: Odontotermes sp. | place: South Africa:Pretoria | collected 2016-01-28
CATGGAGCACGGTCGATTCGAAAACGCTCTTCCAATATGGCGGCTTCGAGCGGATCACCGTCAATTCGCGCTCGGAGGTGTGGACGGTGATAAACACGACGAAGGAGGGTTACACCGCCGTGCGCTACAACCCGACACTGGAGCGGTTGCTGTTCCGCACCTCGGAGTTCGGCGATAGCGGCGGCGGGACGCCCGTTAAACTTCAAAATGCGCCCAAACTGCTATTTGTCGACAGCGCCGACAATTTGTGGATGGTCAGCGGCACATACGGCTCGCCGGGCGTGATGCTGTTCAACCCCGCCGGTATAGCGGGCTATACCTCTATCGCCACGAATAAAGAGACTGCGATAAGATAGAGACAGTGTTTGTGTCGTTTAAATCCTTAACTTTGCACACAAACATAAGAGTCTGTTTAAAAGGAGATGAAAATTCGCAAAGTAAGCGACCCCGCACGGTTCTTCGGTGCGCTCGCACAGGATAAGGAGGCTTTCGGACTGCACTCCGTCGGTCATGTGAACTGGCCGGCGGAGTTTCCGGCACGTCCCGACGTTCGGTTTGCTATCGCCCACACGGGCACGGAGATATTGTTGAAATATTTCGTCCGCGAAGAGTACACACTCGCCGCGGTGACGGAGGACAACGGCCCCGTGTGGACGGACTCGTGCGTCGAGTTTTTCATAAGTTTCGACGGGACGGGCTACTACAATCTCGAATGCACCTGCATAGGGCGGGCGCTGCTCGGTTTCCGCAAACAGAGGGAGGTTTTCACGCACGCCGACCAGGTGACGCTCGACACGATTCTGCGCCGCCCGTCGTTGGGGACGGAGCCTTTCGGCGAGAGGCGCGACCTTGCGTGGGAGATAGAGATAGTGTTGCCCGTGTCGGCATTTTTCAGCCACCGGATCGAGGATATTTCGGGAATGAAGGCGCGCGGCAACTTCTACAAGTGCGGCGACGACCTGACCGTTCCCCACTTCCTGTCGTGGCAGCCGATCGACAACCCAAATCCCGACTTCCACCTCGAAAAGTTCTTCGGCGAATTGGAGTTCGAGTGATCAGGTCGTTTCGGCTCTCAATAATTATGAATTAATGTGAAATAAGAGTTGGATTTCTCGTCATTGCGAACCCATAGGGTGAAGCAATCCAGAAAATAGAGACTGGATTGCTTCGGGCTTACACCCTCGCAATGACGTCCCCGACAACATTTATCTGTTCAACCCTTAATTCGCATGATTAAGGATTTGGGACTCCGGCTTTACGCAGAGTGCTGCTCGATAGATAGAGTACACCGAGAACGACTATCGCCGCACCCGTGCCGATGATCATGTGGTCGATGCTCACAACGTCGGCCAAAGGCCCGAATACCATTATCCCCACCGGCATCGCAAGGCTGCCGATCATAGTGAATACCGACATCACGCGCCCGAGAAATTCGGGCGCGACCTTTTCCTGCAAGATCGTCATGCTCGGTGCCTGAGAATATATCTGAACTATCCCTGCGACGGCCATACAAGCAAGGTAAAGGCCGAAATCGCTCCACACACCGAGCAGCCCTATCATTATCCCTGAAACTATCGAACTGATGCCGATGGAGACGGTGCGGTTGCGGAAGCTCCACACACCCACCAGCAGGCCGCCTATCACCATACCTCCCGCCCACACTATCTCGATGGCCGACAGCCGCCACAACTCGGGGCCCCAGTTGCGTGTCACCTGCAAAGGCGACAGACACGCCGCGGGTGAGATGGCGACGGTGAAGAGCGTGGCCATGACCACGAGCAGCACAAGGTAACGCCGCGAGCGGATATACCTCAATCCCTCGACAAGGTCTTTGAAATAGGAGAGTTTTTCCGCGCCCTCCTTCGCCCCCGGAGTGGGCGGCACTTTCACGAAAAATTGAAGAATGGCGATCGCACCCAAAGCCGTGACGACATCGACCAGAAACAGCACTCCCAGCGGAACAGCCGCCATGAGCGAGGCCGCCACGATCGGCGAAACGATGTAGATCATTGGCTGGATGCTACTGTTAAGTCCGTTGATTTTTAACAGTTTATCTTCGGGAACGATCAGCGGAACGAGCGAATTCACGGTAGGTTGCTGCACCCCCTGTCCGAGCGCCCTCAATCCCGCCGCAACCAACAACAGCACCATGCTGTCGTGACCCGAAAAAAGGAACACCGCAAACAGCAGGCTCACCAGACCGATCCCTCCGTCGGAGAGGTTGATGAGCAGTTTTTTGTCGTACCTGTCGGCCAGCACCCCGCCGAATATCGAGCTGAAAAACGTCGGCAACACCCCCACGATAATGTATAGGGTCATCATCGCTCCCGAGCGCGTCTCCAGCACCAGATGCCACATGATGGCATACTGGACGATCATCGTGCCCAGCAGCGAAAGTGTCTGGCTCGCGAGAAAAAGCGCGGTATTATTCTTCCAATTCATTGTATCGGGGAGACTTCACTCATCACTCATCACTCTTCACTGCCACGGTCTCAATTTCGATACGTGCACCGAGTGGTAGCGCCGCAACCTGATAGGCCGCACGGGCGGGCATATCGCGGGTGTAGCGGGTGGCGTAGATGGCGTTGACGGCGGCGAAATCGGCCATGTCGGCGAGCAGGACGGTGCTTTTAACCACATCGTCGAAGGTGTAGCCCGCGGCGGTGAGAATAGCCTCGATGTTGGCGAAAACCTGTTCGGTCTGCTCCTCGATACCCTCCGGCATTGCACCCGTGACGGGATGCAGGGGAATTTGCCCCGAAATGTATAGAACGCCCCCCGCCTCGACCGCCTGGGAGTAAGGCCCCACGGCGGCGGGAGCGTTAGTCGTAGATATTATTTTTTTCATATACGTTATATAAATGTGAGTTTCGCTAATTCGTAAAACTCACGTCAACCTAATTTCTTCCGAAGACATAACCGACGGACAAACTTACAAGCGAGGCGTTCACCGCATTTTCCTTCTTCTGGATCTCCTGCCCGCTACCGTACAACCTGACACTTACCCCGCCGTTCAGATAGGCCGCGTACAGGAATCCGGCTTTGAACTCAAAAGCGTGGCTCGACGACAGTTTGTACTTCAATCCGTATGCCAATCGCACTCCGGCTCCGTCGTATGTGGTGACATATTTATTCTCAAAGTGTAATCCTTTGGGCCTCGAATAAAAGTACTGAAAAAAACGGGCGTAGCCGGGATAAATATCTATGGAATGGCGGATATTCGAGCCGGCGGAACGGGGCGTGAAGGTGTGGGTGTAGCCCAAACCCAAAAACAGGTTATAGCCCCTGTCCGCACGTGTGACATTCTCGAACTGAATTCCCTCGGCGAACTGAGCGGTAGGAGCCGGAGCCGAGAAATGCATAAGTGCCTCCAGCCCGATCGCCGACCTGCCTCCCGACGAGGCTGAGGGAATCATCTGAAGCATCAGATCGAACACCGGTTCGGAGCGGTGCCGCGGATTGTCCGCAGCGAAACCCATCGAATTCATATATTGGCCGAGATAGAAACCATAGCCGACATGGAGCGACGCTCGAAAAAAGGAGATGACCTTCCGCTCCCGGAATGTGTACCGGGGATCCTGTTCGTCGCGGTAATAGTTGTATTTGTACCTCAACGGTCCGGGTACATAAATATCTATCAACTCCCCGCCGTCGTTCCGCACTCTCACGTTGTACCCGTTGCCCTGCGGTGAAAGTATCTTGCAGCGCAGCGAGTCGATCCCTTTGACGACAAGGTCGTCGATCCGTGCCGTCCGGATGTTTTCATTGACGACGGTGCCGATGATAACGACATCGCCGATATTAACGGTTCGCATTTCGGCCTGACCGAAAGCCCACGACGCACACAACGTCATCAAGGCCAAAAGAATGTGTCTCTTCATTGGGGCAGTTTTTTTAATGGCTGGTGGGTTTTTCCTATAATTGTTGTGGATGAGTGGTCAAAAGTAGTAATTTTTGCGTAAATTTGTACAAATAATAAAACATCGAAGCCATGCGAACATTGAATCTGATAGTCATTACGGCGCTTGCCCTTTCGCTCTCCGCGTGCTGCGCCTGCCGTAAAAGCAAGTCGAGCGTACCCCTTCTCGGAACCGAATGGAAGCTCTCCCAACTCAACGGAGCGAACATATCGTCGGATAAATACACCGTAACTTTCCACCCGGAAGGGCGGGTTAGCGGCGTGGGCGACTGCAACCGTTTCGCCGGAACATTCACGCGTGGCACGGGCAGTAACAGCACCTCGGGTTCACTTTCGATGGGGAGCGACCTCGTTTCGACGCGCATGATGTGCCTCAATCAGGAGCAAGAGGATAAGTTCCTCGGAATGTTCCGCACGATAGACTCTTACAGCATCGACGGCGAGCGGCTGATGCTGATAAAGGGCGGCGACGTGCTTGCCATCTTCGACCGCGTGACCGCCGAAAATAATCCTGAAACAGTGGAGAAATGAGGATGAGTTCTTCAAAACAGCACAAAAAGGCAGTTACTCTCTGAACTGCCCCCAGAAATTCGGACGGTTAAAAATAAATTGGATGATATGAGTCCGGTATTGCACCGGACTCATGTTGTTTAAGTATTTCTTTATCCGTTTGTTATTGTAGCAGTCGATGTACGATTTCAACTCTTTGCGAAAGTGACCTACGGACTTAAACTATTGTAATTTAACCTGAGTTCGAAATAAGCTACGCTTATCCCGAAATCAGGTTAATTAATAATCCGAACCCCATACTGCGCTTCAATGTTCGCTTGCATGGGGTTCGAATTGCAATTAATTATGACGGAATGTTATGCTTCTGCTTCTGCTTCTTCCTTTAACTTTAATTGTTCGTCTATCCAGTCATCAATATCTTCTTGTTCCAATTCTGTTTCGGGTATTTTATACAGATACCCTTCTACGCGATACGCTGTGCCATTTACCGTATATTCGTACCAAATGTCGAACAGTTTCATTTTAGGGAGATAAGTTCCGCCTCCGTCAGTCACCGGGAAGGCATCCCACGCACTGAATGCTACCGTATTGTCCTCTTCATTTACGGTAATAGTGATGGTGCTCGATTTCAGATAATCATCCGTCTCGGGAGTTTCGTGGTATATTCTGACAGTGGTTTTACCGGTAGCTACCAATCTGCGCGGCGTCTCATAAATTTGACTGCCTTCATTCTCCACGTTAATGATGGAGCCTCTTATATGATAATTGCCCGAATAGTTGTTTACCAGATTGATTTTAGCCAGCAATACGGTGTCTATTTCAGTTCTCATCTCGTAAGCCGATACCGATTCTATACTCACGGGAATCATGTAGAGCGAATCGCAATGCAGGTTTTCCGGATATATGTACACCGGATAGATGGCAGTGGCTTCACCGGCCTTTATCACGATATCCTCCTGAGGATACTCGTAAGCAGCCACCGGGAGGTGGCGGTTTTGAATATCGGCAGCCGAAAGATTTCTCTTGTTATACAAGTCGATCGCTTCGTCTTCTTCCCTAAAGGTAACCCTGATGTCTTTGTTGGTATGGGTTGATCCGCTTACCGACACGGATATATAAATAGTATCCCTGTCGTAAGCATAGTTTACATACTCGTTTTTCACCTCATCGATAGCCCGTGTGAGGTAAACCACCTTCTTATATTGCTCTTCTTTGAGCGGATAATCTTCCTTGCATCCCACCATCGCGAGTACGACCACAAGGCAAAGAATTGATTTTATTGTCTTCATATTATATATGTTCTTTAATTAATATCTTCATGTAACGATTATCTCCATCCCGGGTTCTGAACGAGTTTGCGATTTCGTTCGATGGTATTTTTCGGTATCGGGTAGAAGTACATTTTTTGGTTGAAGGTACGGCGGTAAATCTCTTCCTTATCCAAAATGATCGGGGTATAGAAACGCTGGCGGTCACTCGTGTTTGCGTCGACGTTGTATCCGTAGATCGAGGTGCCTATGTATTCCTGTGCTATTCCCCAACGGCGAAGATCATAGTAACGGTGTCCTTCGAATGCCAATTCTATTTTGCGCTCCTCCCTTATGAGTTCCCTCATACGATTCTGGTCTCCGGCATCGGCATCGGTAATTCCGGGCATCCCGGCGCGGTAACGGATCATGTTGAAGTACCTCACCATTTCCGCCACGTTGCGTGTCACGGTAATATCCGTATCCGGGTCTGTGTAGGTGCCGTTCATTTCGTTCATGGCCTCTACATATCCCAGCAGAATTTCGGCATAGCGCACCATAGGTACGGTTTTTGAACGACAGCGGGACCAATCCCAATCGGCATAACAGTCTTCCTGATGGAAGAATTTTCGTGAAGTATATCCGGTGCGGTTATAATGATTGGCATCTCCGGCAGCCGCTCCCGTTCCGTCTTTGTAGTAAGTAACTTCGATATTGGTCAAAGGCCGTGTGCCCAAATAAGATGTTCCCGGCCAGATACAGTGATTATACCCTATCGAAGCATAGAATCTCGGTTCGCGATAGGCGTCGCGATAGGCCACACCGGCTCCCACGACATATTCATCGGAGAATCTGTAGGCCTGTCCTATGTTCTCCCATGACCTTTCGGCCTCGGTTGCATTTCTATACTCTCTCCCGTCGGCCATGCGATACGATTCGATAAAGGCGAGCGGTATGTTAAACGAATTTTCACCGTTTTGATAAGCCGGTGCCAACATCCTCGATATAGCATGATCTGCCGGGCAGTAAAGTATAAGTTCCGGATTGAGCGAGGGCTGGACATCTCCGTCGAAAATGCGTTTGTATGACAGATACGGGTCGATGTTTCCTGCTCCGTCGGGGAAAGCGGCATCGGATACGGTTGCAGGCAACGGCAATGTGCTGGCGGTGCGTTCTATCGTGTGCAGGCTGTAAACGTTTGTCTCGATAATGCGTTTGAAGGCCGCTGCAGCTACTGCCCAGCGTTCCGGATCGTTCTCCTGCGAGATGAAAGGACGTCCGTCGGTGCGTGTCCAGCCTGAATAGCGCGTGTTTCCATTATACCATGGGCTTGCCTGATATAAGCGCAGACGTGCGATGATCGATAAGGCCCCGCCCTTTGTAGGTACAAATTGGAAGGCGCGGTCGCGTTGTGCGGGAAGGTAAGTGGCTGCCTGCTCCATGTTTTCACAGATATACTCGACACAGTCGTCCCAGGTATCACGTTCCTGCGCTACATTGGCAGCCGCCTCGTCCGTATCGAACGCTTCATCGGGCAAGATGGGCACCGGGCCATAGTGGCGCACCAACGTATAGTAAAAGTAGGCACGCAGGAAGTAAGCGCGTCCCATATAGTCGCGCCGTTCGAAGTCGGTCAAATCTTTGCACTCATTCATGCGTGCCAGAATGATGTTCGCCTTGCGTATCCCTTTGTACATATTGCTCCATGTACCGGAATATTCCCAGCTTTCGGGAGTTATTTCATCGAGTAGAAAGAGCATGGTTGCGTTTTTCCATGAATAGATAAACTCATCGGAAGCAGACGCACCCGGAGTGGTGGATTCGTCTCGATAGAGTAATCCTTCGTTAGGCAGAAAGGCCGCCGTGCCGTTCATATACTCCATAAGTTTCAACTTGGACACGAAAACAGAGTCTATGGTTGTGCGGTCGTAGATATACTCATCTATATCGAGAAAGTTTTCGCAAGAAGAGAATATCGTGCCGAAGCCTATCATACAGGCTACCAGCAGGGCACCCCGTCTTGAATGGTTTTCATTATTTCGTTTCATACGATTGTGTTTTTAAGTTTTAGAATTTGAGTTGTACCTGCAGTGTATAGATACGTTGTATGGGGTATTTCATACCACTTTCCTTGGCTTGTGCAGGATCCCATATACCCACTTTGTCCCATACATGCAGATTATCGCCAATGAGACTGAATGTGGCGGATTGCAATCCGATACGCTCCATAAACCTGCTCTTCCAACGGTATGATATCTGAACGTTTTTCAACCTGAGGTAAGCGCCGCTCACCATCCAGAAGGTAGAGTTTACATAGTTGTTGGTATGCTCTCCATAGGCCAATCGCGGGAAACGTGCGTTGGGATTTTCCGTTGCCGGATCGCCCGAGAATGAAGCCGGTGTCCACCGGTTTTTCTGATCGGCAACCATTTCAAGTACATTACCGGTCTGTCCTCCAATGAATGGATAATATCCGTATCCCCCATTACCTTGCCCATAGAAATAGGTTACATTGGCCGCTCCTTCGAAGAAGACATTGACATTCCAGTTTTTCCAGTTGAATTCGGCGGCAAAACCATAGTTAATGCCCGGATAATCACCATATTTAAGGGGCACGGAGTCATCCCAGTTAATGAGCCCGTCACCGTTCACGTCTTTATACTTAATATCACCCGGCATGATCGCTCCGCCTAATGTTTGCCTGGGGCTATCGTCTATCTCGGCCTGATCTTTAAACAATCCTTCGGCAATAAAACCGCGCTGTACCCCGTTGCGATAGCCTACGGCCGTCTGGTAAGGGTAAAGTTTCACGGACTCTTCGTACTCAAGTATTTTATTGTCCGATTTGGTAAAGTTGGCGCGTACCGTCAGGTAGGTATCTTCGTTGAAGGTTTCCGTATAGGAAATATTCCCGTCTATCCCCCAGCTCTTCATCTTGCCCACGTTGGCCCAAGGCATTGATACGAGTCCCATTTCGTCGGGAATATCGGCACGTTGCTGATAGATACCCGAACGCACATCGGTAAAGAAATCCACCGTCACATCGAAGCGTCTCTTGAAGAACATGACGTCGATACCGAAGTTTTGCTTGGTCGATTTCTCCCAACGCAGATTGTTTGAGCCTACTTGTGTTTCCACTATGGAAAATCCGCCCGGATTCCAGTAACTTCCACCTCCACCCGGTTCCATGATGGTGAGGTAAGGAAAACGCACGGAATCGTCCCAGGTAAGTTTGTCGTTACCCACGACACCGTAAGAGGCACGGAACTTCAAAAAGTCGAGTACGGGAATGTTGTCTTTCACCCATTGATATTGAGTAGGTACCCAGGCAGCGGATATGGCAGGAAACCAACCGAACTTCTTGCCTCTTTCGAAGGCTTCGGAGCCGGTGTAGCCCAGATTCCCTTCGATATTGTAGGTGTCGTTGTATGAATAGGTGACACGGCCCGAGAATGCTATATACCGTTTGGGAATTGCAGTGAGGTCGGTTAAGTGCTTTGAAGTGGAATAGTCGGAAAGATTGACGTTGAAAAGTCCGGTCACACGATGCATATCTGCAAATGTCCGTTCATAATTCACACGTCCTTCATAATAATAAGTCCTTTCCGCAAATGGATAGCGCATATAAGTAGGATCTACCGGATCGACGGTTTGTTTCTTATTGAGCGTACCGTCGCGTTTGCGTCCGTCGGCAAAGAAAAGCGCAGGCATTTTCATTCTCTGCTGATTGAGTACGCTGTTTGCATTGAGGTTGAACAACAAGCTCAACGATAACCCTTGGGTAACCATGCCCAGGTCTTGTTTGAGCTGCAGGTTGATCTTATTCGTATTGCGAAAATGTTTCAGGTATCCGGTGTAGTTGAGCAATACATAAGGTGTTATAGAGTTATTATTTCTTCCGTATGCGGGCAATGAACCATCGCTGTATACCAATGGGGCGATCGCCGGAGTCATATATGCCATGGATTGCCACATATCGTCGCTGAAACTCCTGTCTTCGGTATAAGCGAATCCCGGGTAATTTTGATCGATAATAACCGTTTCGATCCCCAGTACGAGATTTGTGGTGCGGGTCATGTCAAGATCTACATTGGCACGGAAATTATACCGGTTGTAATTGATATTGGTGTCGTATTTATTTACGCCTCTATCCTGTTTAAACAGAGCCTCTTTGCTCTGGATACCGAGACTAAGGTAATAACGTGCGTTAGTCCCCCCGCCCGAAGCGCTCAGATGATGCTCCTGATTCCACACATGCTCGTTGAGGACTGCGTCTTTCCAGTTTACGTTCGGATACAAGTCGGGATCGAGCCCTGTTTCAAACAGCCGTAGCTCGGCATCGGTATAGAGTGGACGTTGACCGCGTACTACACGCGCTTCATTGGCCAGATTGGCATATTGGTGAGCATTTACATACTTTGGCGAGCGTGCCGAGTGCGACAGGCTGGCGCTGCTTTTCACGTCGACGGTCAGTTTACCTGCCACTCCTCGTTTTGTCGTTACAAGTACTACCCCGTTTGCTCCCTTCATACCGTATACGGCAGTGGCCGACGCGTCTTTAAGGATAGAGAAACTTTCGATGTCGGCAGGGTTTAGGTCGTTCAGGTTACCTTCCACACCGTCGATAAGTACCAGGGCCGAAGAGCCGGCACCGAATGTACTGATACCGCGGATCCAGAATTCGGAAAAGTCATTTCCCGGTTCGCCGCTACGTGTTACGGCAATAATACCCGGTACACGTCCACCCAACATATTACTCACCGACGAGGATGGAACCTGTAATGAACCTACTTCGACATTGGTAACGGCTCCCGTTACCGAGATCTTACGCTGTGTACCGCGTCCTACCACGACTACTTCGTCCACCATCTTCACGTCCTGTTTCATCACGATGCGCAGGCGTTCGTCGGTCGCGGTTACGTTTAGTTCCTGTTCGACGTATCCTATATATGAGAAAACAAGCACTTGTCCCTCTTGAAGGTTTGCTATTTTGAAGCGTCCGTCCATATCGGTTATTACGCCTTGCGAGGGATTGCTTTTCACTACCACCGATACACCGACAAGTTCTTCGCCCGATTCGGACATTACCGATCCACCCATGGTTATGCCTCCTGTTTGTGCCTTAAGCACGGATGCGTATCCAAACAGTGCGATTAATACTACTGTTAATGTATATTTTATTTTAGTACAAAATTGCGTAAAGAAAGGTGAAAGTCTAAAACCGTACGGAATTATCTCTCCAGAAAGGAGGTGTTCCAGCCGCACCTTCCGGTACGGCTACCTTGTTACGACTTAGCCCCAGTTACCAATTTTACCCTAGGA
>QMCE01769689.1_pt1 | contig 10998 bp, 9 predicted proteins | sample 1821851 | NCBI WGS metagenome assembly QMCE01 (sample SAMN09453174, study PRJNA476694) | Termite gut metagenome, whole genome shotgun sequencing project. | isolation source: worker | host: Odontotermes sp. | place: South Africa:Pretoria | collected 2016-01-28
GCCGTCGCCTACCATAGCGACCTTTTTGCCTTCGGCCTGCAGCTTCTTGACCTCGTTCGATTTATCCTGCGGCAGCACCTCCGCCAGCACCCGGTCGATCCCCACTTGCCTGGCGATGGCATCAGCCGTTTTGCGGTTATCGCCGGTAATCATCGCCACCTCAACGCCCATTTTGTGCAGGCTCTCAATGGCTGCTTTACTGGACGCTTTCACCACATCGGCCACTGCCACAATACCCGCCAGCTTGCCGTCAACGGCGACATACATCGGGGTTTTGCCCTCGCCTGCCAGCCTGTCGGAATCGGCTTCCAAGGCCGCCAGTGAGATGCTGCGCTCATCCATCAGCTGGCGGTTGCCGGCCAGAATACTTTGGCCGCTTATCACCGCTTCGATGCCGCGTCCTGTGATGGAATGAAAACTATCTGCCTTTACAAGTTCAAGACCTTTACTCTGCGCCCCGGCCACAATCGCCTGACCGAGCGGATGTTCCGAGCCTTTTTCAGCGGAAGCCGTCAGCTTAAGGAGATGATCTGGGGACATGTCATCCGTTGTCAGCACATCGGTGACGGTCGGCTTACCTTCGGTAATCGTCCCCGTCTTGTCAAACACCATCGTCTGGATTTTGTGCGTCGTTTCCAAAGCCTCTCCGCCCTTAATCAGGATGCCGTTTTCCGCGCCTTTCCCCGTACCCACCATGATAGCGGTCGGCGTCGCCAAGCCCAAAGCGCAAGGGCAGGCGATCACCAGCACCGTGATGAATATTTTCAAAGAAAATTCTATGTCGCCTGTTCCGATGAACCATGCGACGCCCGCGAGTACCGCAATCACACACACCACCGGAACAAATACACCCGACACCTTATCCGCCATCGCCGCAATAGGCGCTTTACTGCCCTGAGCGTCCTCCACAAGCTTGATAATCTGCGCCAATGCCGTGTCCGCGCCGATTTTATCCGCCTTGAACTGCATCACGCCCGTTGTGTTGATGGTGGCCGCATATACCATGTCTCCCTTATTCTTATCCACCGGCATGCTTTCGCCGGTCAGCATGGATTCGTCGATTGCGGTATGCCCTTCCACCACCGTTCCGTCCACCGGGATCTTCGCGCCCGGCTTGACCACGATGACGTCTCCGATTTCCACCTCGTCGATGGGTATTTCTTTTTCAATGCCGTCCTGCACGATGACTGCCGTTTTCGGGGCAAGCCCCATCAGCTTCTTGATCGCTTCGCTGGTTCTCCCTTTTGAAACCGATTCGAGCATCTTGCCAAGCAGTATCAGCGCGATAATCACGCCCGCCGTTTCATAATACAGAGCTTCCACCGCCGCGACATCGCCGTTTGCAATCTGCCAAGTGTTATACGCGCTGTAAAGCACGGCCGCCGATGTTCCCACGGCGATAAGCGAATCCATATTCGGGCTTCTGCTTATCAGTGCCTTGAACCCCACCGTGTAAAACTTATATCCCACACCGATGACCGGTACGGTCAACAGGAATTGCATGATCGCATATATAAGCGGATAGCTCATCATATAGTGGTCAAGCTCTCTCGCAAAGGGGAGTGACACGACTTTAATCATCGGAACCATCGCTAGGTAAAGGAGCGGAACGGCAAACACGACAGCCACAATGAATTTCCTCCGCAGCGTTTTTATCTCCTTCTGCTTCTGGGTCCTGTCTTCATCGGCAGCCTCTGTTTTGTTGGTGCTTTCCGCCGGCTTTTCGACCACCTCATAACCGATCTTCGTAACAGCCTGCTTTATGACATCGAGATCCAACGCCGCGCCATCGTATTCCACAAACAGTTTCTCGCTGGCAAGATTGACATTCGCTTGACTGATGCCGGCCAGCTTGCGCACCGTTTTCTCTATCCGCCCGGCGCAAGCCGCGCAAGTCATTCCCCGGATACTGAGGATCTGATTTTCCATATGAATCACCCCGTTTTTCTTGACATCAAATTAAAGCCATGCTACTATCATAGCATATATGGACTATTTATCAAGTACGCACTTTATTGTAATATAGTACCCAAAAGATACTAAGGAGGAACTCCCATTGAATTGCTGTGTATCAGAATACCGTTGCCCTGTGGGAGCCGCACTTGACCTAATTGGCGGCAAATATAAATCTCTCATTATCTGGCATTTGATTGACGCCACAAAGCGGTTTGGAGAACTTCATAAGCTCATCCCGCAGGCCACCCCCAAAATGCTGACCCAGCAGCTGCGGGAATTGGAAGAAGATAACCTGATCATCCGCACCGTATATCCCGTAGTGCCGCCGAAGGTAGAATATTCCCTGACTGAATTAGGGCGCAGCATCCATCCTATCCTGTCCGCCATGTACGACTGGGGGACCGGTTACTTAGAAATATACGGCCTCGAAGCGAACTGCTCCATGACCACAGTAACTGTAGATCTTTCTCGGCAAGACCTAATATAAGCTGTTCCTCAAATATGTTCATGGATATATCTCGATGCCATTCTTTATGCATAAAAAGGGTTCTCCGACTTTATATTAGGGAACCCTCTTTTCAATAATATATTCTAACAGTTGCAATCGATATATTAATGTTCAATATGAATATTTATTAATTAATTATTGATACGTTAATTATACCAATGTATAATAGACTTACTATCCAACAAGAAGTGCCATGAAACGGTCAGTCAGGAAGGAGTCATATGTCCGGCATATTTCAAATCGTAAGTTACGAAGGTGACAACAGCACCTTTATCTGGAAATCTCCTGTCGAGGATTTTAATACGGGAACCCAGCTGTTGGTTCACGAATCTCAGGAAGCCATATTCTTTATGAACGGACAGGCACTGGACCTGTTTGGTCCGGGGCGCCATACCCTGGAAACGCAAAATATTCCTTTGATAAGAAAATGGCTGAATAAGCCGACGAACGATCAGACCCCTTTCCATTGCGAAGTCTACTTCATCAATAAGACCGAGCAAATGGCCATCAAATGGGGCACGGACAGCCACGTGCAATATATGGAGCCAACTTATAAATTTCCGCTGAAAATCGGAGCCTCCGGTGAAATGTCGCTCCGGGCAGATGATTCGCGGAAACTGTTAGTCAAACTCGTCGGAACCGAAAAATCGCTTAGCCAGGCAGGGCTTACCCAGATGTTCCGCGCGTTCTTAATGGCCAGAATAAAACCCTATCTTGCCCGTATCATGCAGAATAACGAGTTCGGTATTTTTGAAGTTGATTCCCATATGGGTAAACTCTCAGATGCCCTGCATGAACAGCTAATCCCTGACTTTGCCGATTACGGTATAGCACTTGAGCGTTTTTTTGTTACGACTATCGTTAAGCCCGACGGCGATAAAGCTTATGAATCCTTTAAAGATATACATATCCGCCAATATGCCGATGTGGCAAATGCCCAGCTGCGGCAGCAAGTCGGAATAATCGACCAGCAGACCAGCGCACAGCGAATGGTTATTGAATCAGCCGCCCTAGCACAAAAAAGAGCGCAGGAAGGGTATGATTATCAATCGGAACGTGCTTATGACGTAGCGGAAAAAATCGCTCAGAATGAGGGGGTCGGGAATTTTTCCAACGCCGGGATCGGACTGGGCATGATGGGCGGCGTTGCCGGCGGCATGGGAGCCGTGGTCGCCGGAATTACCACTGATGCCCTAAATCCCGCCGTGCCGCCGCCAAACTCCGGAAACAGCTCTGATGACATAGCCTTGTTTAAGCAGAAAATAGAGAAACTGAATCTGATGAAAGATGCCGGCATGTTGACCAGTGAGGAATTTGAACAAGAAAAGAAGCGAATACTGAGCAGCCTGTAGATCAGCAAGACGATTCTTAGCGTAACAGTGTTCAGGAGGAGACAACTATGAATATATCTAAAAATAAACGATTATCGCTTCTGGCGGCATGTATCATACTAGCTTTATTTCATGTGGTCGCTTTCGTGATTCCGTTTGTCAGGGGCAAACTGTTTTGGACAGGATACGGATTTTCCACTTTAGCGATTCTATTGACCGTCTGTGTCAGTTTCTATGCCCTTGGGCATGAGGGTCTGAAAAGTAAGTTCTACGGGTGGCCGCTTCTTTCTCTTGCATGGCGTTACGCAACCGTGCAGCTCATAGCCGGTCTGCTGGAGATGGCGGTACCATCGGTTCCTTTCCCGCTTGCTCTTGTTTTTAATACAGTTCTTCTGGCTGGCTGTCTGATCGGACTGATTGGTACTGGCATCAGTAAAAATGAAATTGAACGCATAGATGAAAAAATCATGGCAAAAGTCTTCTACATAAAGTCCCTGCAAGCCGATGTGGAAGCCCTGATCAGTAAATGCACCGATCACACTGGCAAGACAGCCGTAAAAGAACTGGCTGAAGCGTTGCGTTACAGCGACCCGATTAGCAGCCCGTTTCTTGCGGCGATCGAGCAGGACATCACTGCGAAAGTGGCTGAACTGGCCGTTATTGCCGGCAGCTTAGATTCGAGCGAAATCAAAAATATGTGTCATGAGATTCAGCAGCTGATTACCGAAAGAAACCAGAATTGTAAATTACTTAAATAGATCATCCAGGAGATTGTTATGGTATTGTTAAAGTGTAAGATGTGCGGCGGCGATATCGAAGCGGACGCCGCTCAAACCTATGGAACCTGCAGCCATTGCGGTAGCACCATGACTTTGCCCAGAGCGGCCGATGAACAGATCGCTAACTTTTTTAACCGCGCCAATCACTTCCGGCGACAGAACGATTTTGACAAAGCTATGACAGCGTATGAGAACATCCTTAATATGGATGCTTCCTTAGCCGAAGCACATTGGGGGCTGGTTCTATCCAAATATGGCATTGAATATGTGGAAGACCCGCAGTCGCATGAGCGTGTCCCGACCTGTCACCGGGTTCAAAGTGATTCCATCCTAGCGGATGCGGATTATCTCGCGGCCATTGATCTGGCCGAAGACCTGACGACAAAGGAACTATATGAATCGGAAACAAAGCGGATTGCCGAGATTCAGAAGGATATCCTTACGATATCATCACAGGAAAATCCCTATGATGTCTTTCTTTGTTACAAAGAAACGACCGATGGCGGCAGCCGGACCAAGGACAGCGCGATGGCGCAGGAGGTCTACTACCAGTTGACCGATGAAGGATACAAGGTGTTTTTTGCACGGATCACTTTGGAAGACAAACTCGGCCAGCAATATGAACCATACATATTTGCCGCTTTGAACAGTGCCCGGGTGATGGCCGTAATCGGCACTAGGCCGGAGCATTTTAACGCCACCTGGGTGAAAAACGAATGGAGCCGCTACCTTGCCCTAAGCAAAAAGGACAAAAATAAACTCTTGATCCCTTGCTACGGCGACATGGACGCCTATGACCTACCCGAGGAATTATCCATGCTTCAAAGTCTGGATATGACTAAAATCGGCTTTGTCCAAGACCTGATCCGCGGTATTCGTAAAGTTTTGGAAGCTGCGGCGATAAAAGCCGACCGCCATCCGGCCGGCAACAGCGACAGTAAATCCCTGGTTCCCGGTGTGGCACAGCTACTAGACAGGGCCGGCCTGTTCCTTGAAGACGGTAATTTTGCGTCAGCAGATGAATATTTTGACCGTATTCTGGATCTGGAACCACGGAACCCGCAGGCTTACTTCATGAAACTGCTGGCAATCCTCCAAATACGCCGCGCCGAAGACATCACTGCGCATACAAAACCGCTTGATGAATACCCTGATTACCAAAAAGCACTGCGCTTTTCCGACGATAGCTATAAAGAAACGCTGTTATACTACAATCAGACTATTATCGCCAGGCTGGAACAAGAACGCCAAGAAGGAATCTATCAAAAGGCAACGGCCGCCATGTCACAAGCAAAGTCGGAGAAAGGGTATTTAGCCGCCGCCAGTTTGTTCGACAGCATATCCGAATATAAAGATGCTAACCATATCTCTGCTTCATGCCGTTCACTGGCAGAAGAGGCCCAGACCGCTAAAATGCGGCTCGAAGAGGAAGCCCGTGCGAAAGTCGCTGAAAAACAGCGCTTGGATCGTGAATATAACGTCATCATGGATTCGCTGCGGGATCAAATAAGAGAAATGGAAAAAGCCTATGAAAAACTTGGCTTTTTCCAGAAAGAAAAAAAACTTGCCATTGAGAAAGAGATTTCAGAGCTATATGAACGCATGCGGCAGACCAGAGATCAGTACGGCAAAGTGTTTTAAGTCTCATTCCGCCTTTGAACTCATCGAATATTCTGATGCCGTCACCTCACATATTTCCTAATCACAATACACCCAGTAAATTTCACTTTTTTTTGACCTACCTGCGTCCGCTCATCAATGGCGAGGGCTTTTATCATATCGAGACACAGTTTTCCGATGAACGGAAAATGGATCTGGCTGTGGATTGGTCTGAACAGTAACGCATTATTCGACGATTTAAATCATAATAATTACAATGTCTTGATTAATAAAAAAGGCCATGCTAAAATAAAATCACATCAGGAGGTGTATTTTGAAAGAATGGCTTGCATCCTTTTTACCCATTTTCTACCTTATCATATTAATTTTAATCGGTTACTTTGCCGAAAAGAGCCGATATGTCACTAATATAGCCGCCGGATTATCACAGCTGATTAATAAGGTAACATTACCTATAATGATCATCGTATCACTGTCTGAACAGAATATTAGCGATATCCCTATCAGTGAATTAATAACAATTGCATCTGTCGCAGCGCTGGCCATCATAATATTGTTATTTGTTAACTATAACATCGGCAAGCTTATCCAAGTCCCCGTCGAAAACCAATTGTTACATTCCTACTTGGGATCCTTTGGCAATGTTATATTCTTGGCATATCCCTTTATATCATCGCTGTTCGGCGAGAGGGGACTGCTATATGCAATTATATTTTCCATTTCCAATGAGTTGATTTTATGGAGTTTCGGTGCCTACTTCCTGAGCCGAAGTGCTGATAAAAATGATGTAAACGGTAAATGGAATATAAAATATTTATTAAATCCAAATACAATTTCATTCTTTATTGGTATTTCTATGCTGTTATTAAGAATCCGGCTTCCGGAAATACTTTTTTCACCCCTAGAGAGGCTCGGCTCGGCGACCGTTCCCTTATCAATGATATTTATCGGTTCCATTCTCACCCGATCAAAGTTGCCAGCGGCCATTCGCTGTCGGACAATTTGGTCAATTTGTGCAATAAAGCTTTTAATCGCCCCGCTGATCTTTATTTGGGGGTCCTTGTTGCTTTCATTGCCGACAAGTTACCGTATGATGTTTTCAGTTATCGCTTTACAGATTTCGATGCCGTCTCAATCCAGCTTATCAATAATTGCTGACCGTTATCAGGCCGATTCCGCGTATGCAGCGCAGACGATCTTCATTAGTACCCTGCTAAGTTCCATTACTTTGCCATTACTGTACCTGATTTGCATAAACGTGTTCAAAGTCTAGAATTAATTTCGCTGTCCAAGTAAGTTTTAAAGGCTACCGCTCAGGCCTGTCAAATATATGGATATCATCCCGTTTTACATGTTCCCTTATCGTCTCCGCCCGATCGGAACGGATGGCATAGGTGGACTTTCCATCAAGACGAACAGTTATTGACTTTGAAAAATCATGTTTATCGGGAGCATATTCCGTGATGATTATACTCGCTTTGATTTCCCGCAGTATTTCAAAGATAGTAAGATAGCCGATCCCGCTGCCGTTTGTGTCCGCATGGGTAGTAGTTTTTTTTACGCCTAGGTCGCGCAGCGTTTTGGGATCAAACGGTATACCGCTATCGAGAACGGTTATTTCAAAGCAGCCATCCACCTTACCGATAGTTAGCTGTATTCTTCTATAGCTCCCGCAAGAAGTCGCGATTATAGCATTTTCCATTAGATCCGCCAGCAGCGTTTCTAGTTGCTGCGTTGAAATGAAGCCACCTGCCATGTCCTTTACGCTGCCCGTCAGCGCAATATCAAAATCAATATTGCTTAAGTTGGCCTTTGAAAGCATATAGCGGATGATATTGTCAACGCGGTCAATTCCTGTGGCCGGCAACGACTTGTACTCTCTTTGAATTTTAGTGATCAAGTCTTTGCGTTCTTGCGCCATCGCTTCTAAATCCTTTAGCAGAATCTTTCCTTTTGCATTGGTGTCAGTATTATCAGCACTGTTCAGAAAGTAACTGACAGCGTCAAACATGGCGGGGATCAGCTTGTTATCCCGATGTATAGTTTTGGCCAGCAGGCGGTTGGATTCTGACAGTTCTTTGATCTGCCGGCTACTCATTTCATGTTCCTCGATATACCTCTTAAAATCTCGCTCTTTTACCCTTTGCTGATATAGTTCGGCAGTGTGGCCGCGCCACCAATAATACATGCCCAAAACACCGATAATCGCCAGGATAAAATATATAATTCTGTTATCCCATCCACTGTTAACGATGATCACTATGCTAAAAAGAATACCGGCCCAAACGTTTTCTTTATTCTGCCAGAAAAGAAGTCCCTTTTTGAGTCGCTTCTTCTTAAATAATTGAGATACGGAGAATGCCATCAAAGATAATACAATAATGTTTAGTAGGATAGAGAATATTCCGCTAATTATTTCAATCCCGCTGACCCCCTTGAGCACGGTGCTTTTTATTACTGTTGCGGACAACCACTTGACGGGAACAAACTCCGTATCTGTCTGCCTACAATAGATGATTTCCGCGATCAAAATGACAATATAAGAAATGAAAGCGACGATCATGGTGACAATCGTTTCAATGCCGACACTTATCCCCACCGCAATAATCGTACCGGAGATCTTCAGCGACGTGCGGTTTTTATCGGTAAACAACACAAAAATAAATACAATGACAAGTATCGCGGCTGAAGCTAAAAGCAAAGGCAGATCCGAATATATCAAATAGATTCCGGTCAGGGGGACGCTCATTAACAAAGCATACAAGCAAGCGGCTACTATTTTAGATCTTGACATCCTTTTGACATCTAGTATTTTCCGATATATATAGATAGGAAGCAATATCAAGCTTGTTAACGTTATATAACTTGACATAAGTGTTACAACAACAGCGATATAACCCATAATGATTTCATACCTCGCATTACCGTTCGTTCTTGACTTTTTCCGCGTAATAATAAATAAACTCCATCATAGTGGGAACCCCTTTAGATGAGCGGACCGGGGCAGTATAATATCGTACCAGATCATCAATATGCGTTGATTTCCAAGCATTTTCAATGGCACTCTGCATAGCCCGCTCAACACTGGCGACGCTTTTTCCATATTTGACAGATACTGCGGTGCTGAATTTGCCGCTTTCATCCTCTATGAGCAGCACAATGCTGTCAAGCAGATACTTACGCCCCAGAACATTGGGAGCAATTCCAATTCGGTCAAGCTCAGTAATAACCCGGTTTTTATAGCGGCTATGATTGTGTTCAAAGACAGAAGTGCCAGCTGGCGGTGTAGCCGTTTTTCTATTGCCTTGAATCACCTCCTTGAGGGAACAAAGGAATTCTACAACACGTTTTGCACTGTAATCTTCCTGGCTTTTGACCATAATAAAATCCGCCCCCAGCTTCCGCGCGCCGTTATGGGTAACATGACTGATATTATGCGTTGTTACAAGCACATATACCGGATAAGAATGTCTTCTTTCGCGGAGCAGGCCTAAGAAAGTCAATCCGTCCCCCTGCCCTTTGTGCAGCTCTAAATCAAGTATAATTGCGTCCGGCTGAAAATCCGCAATATACTCCAGGGCTTTTCCGGTGTCATTCGTAACCCCTACTAACCGAACGTCATTTTTCGATTCCACATAGTTAATTATTTCTTGGCACTCGGACGGTTCATCTTCTATTAACAGAAGGGACAGTCGTTTTTCCATTTATCCTCCATCCTTTTTCATATATATTTTTAACATATTATCACAAATCATAAGAAAAATCTACAAAAAGTAAGCTTGCGGAGTAATTAGTCCTGCATTTTTAATCTGCTATACTAAATATAATTAATCGTAATGAGGATAATTATTATGAAAAACAATATTAAAGTGAAAAACATTATTAAAGGAATTGCCGCGGCTTTCGGCTTTTTAGTGCTCTATAGCGTTGTGACAAATCTGGTCGGGCTTGGTATGCAGGGCTACTTTTCCCTGACACATAGTGAACTTAAAATCACTGACCCTTTGGCCTATGCCGAACAGCTCGTCTTGTTTGCGGAAACTAATATTATGTACCGGGCCATCGTTCAGTTCTTACTCTTTATTGCAGTCCCGTTGATTTTCTTCCGGATAAAGAACATAAAGATTGCCGCATATGTCAGGTGGAATCCTGTCTCCGGCCGGAACTACGCCCTAGTTGCGCTCATGTCTTCATCAGCAATCATTGCCCTTAACTTTTTTATGAATGTATTAATTAGCACAAAGTGCTGCGGACTATACTACGATGATGACAAGCGGCGGTCTGCTCATTAATATTGTGCTTGTTATCCTGGTTGGCCCGTTTTCGGAAGAGCTCTTGATACGCGGCCTTATGACAACGCGGATGATGGGCCGGCTGCCGCTTTGGGCTGTTATTGCCGGACCGGCTCTCATCTTTGGATTAGGTCATGCCGCCGGCGGTATGTCGCAGGTTATCGGCACCATAATGACCGGCCTTGTTATGTCGTTGGTGTTTGTCTGGACAAACAGCATGCGCGCTTCCGTATTGGCACACATGCTTAATAACCTGTTCGCGGCCTTTCTGCCATGGAGTATGATAACGACTGCTATAAGTGTACCCATACAGTTTATAATCGGTATAGTGGGGCTTATTGTTGCTGTATATGCTGGCTATATGCTTTATAAGCGCTGGGACAAAGAAGCCATGTTGTCGATTTAGCTGTTGATTATTGTATAATTTATGATAAAATAAATTATATTTATAAGGACAGTATCTCAGATAATTCTGCGATATACATGGTAAGCATATGAAAAAAGTCAGTTTC